>Ga0070737_10001232_pt1 | contig 38555 bp, 32 predicted proteins | sample Coa_R1_10_FD_66438 | JGI IMG/M metagenome (GOLD analysis project Ga0070737, IMG submission 66438) | Surface soil microbial communities from Centralia Pennsylvania, which are recovering from an underground coalmine fire - Coalmine... | ecosystem: Environmental > Terrestrial > Soil > Unclassified... | reverse complement strand
ACCCGCCTCGACATCCCCGTGTTCCTGCACCCACCGCGCGAGACGATCGGCCACGAGAAGATGGAGATCTTCCGCCTGCCCGAGATGGTGGGCCGCCCGTTCGACACCACGCTCACCCTCGCGCGGCTGATCCTCACCGGGGTGTTGGAGCGCTACCCGACGCTCAAGCTGGTGTGTGCCCACATGGGCGGCGCGATCGCCCTGCTGCCCGGCCGGCTGAACTTCGGCTACGAGCTACGCCACGATCATACCTTCGGCCCGTGGGAGCCCGATGTGCTCTCCAAGCCGCCGAGCGAGTACATCAGCCAGCTGTACCTGGATACCATGGGCTTCCACATGCCGGCGGTGATGTGCGCGGTAGCCACGGTGGGCGTGGACCACGTGGTGTTCGGCAGCGACCACCCACCAGTGCACCTGCCGCTGAAGCGCTCGGTGGCAGTAGTCGAGAGCCTGCCGCTCAGCCACATCGACAAGCAGAAGATCCTGGGGCTGAATGCCGCGCGCCTGCTGCGCCTGCTATAGCGCTGCTACGGCGCCACGACCACGCGCGTGTAGTTCTCCAGGTCGAAGAAGCGCTGGGCCACGCGCTGCACGTCCTCGGCGGTGACGGCGCGGATACGCGCGAGATACGCCGCGATCGGCTCGCGCACCCCGAGGACCTCCTGGCTGGAGAAGCGGCGCGCCTGGCCGAGATTGGTCTCCAGGCCGAGCACCGAGCGCCCCTCGAGGTAGCTCTTGGCCTCCTCCAGCTCGGCGGGCGTGAGTGGCTCCTCGCGCAGGCGGCGCATCTCGGCCAGGATCAGCTCGGTGACCAGCTCGACGTTCTCGGGATCGACGCCGGCGGAAACTAGCCAGACGCCCGCGTCGGTGAGCCCCACCCAGGCCGAGCCGACCGAGTACGCCAGCCCGCGCCGGTCGCGGATCGCCGTGAACAGCCGGCGGCCGGCGTCGTCGATCGCCGCGTCGAGCACGGCCATCGCGTAGCGATCCGGATCGCGCAGGCTCGGGCCCGGCATGCCCAGCAGCACGTGCGCCTGGTAGTTGCCCGCGCTCACCGTGACCAGCGTGCGCTCGGTCGGGAACGGCTGGGTGGCGGTGGCACGCGGCGGCAGCACGCCTGCTGGGAAGGTCCCGAAGTACTGCTCCACCAGCCGCACGGCCTCCGCGGGCGCGATGTTGCCTACCACCGCGAGCGCCAGGTTGTTGGCCACGAACCACCGCTGGCGGAAGGCCAGCAGGTCGTCGCGGGAGATGGTGAGCACCGTCTCGCGGCTGCCGCCCGGCAGGTGGCGCGCCGGGTGCTGGGCGAACACCGTCTGGAAGAACACGTCGCTGCCGCGCGTCGAGGGGCTGTTGAGCCGCGCGTTCAACTCCTGGAGTATCACGCGCCGCTCCTTCTCCAGCGCCTCGGGATCGAAGGTTGCGTTCAGGAGGATATCGGCGAGCACATCGAGCGCGGTGGGCACGTCGGCCGAACGCACCACGGCGTTGAAGGTGATCAGCTCCCACTGCGTGCTGGCGTTGAGGCTGCCACCACGGCGGGTGATCGGCCGGTCGATCTCCAGTGAGCTGGGCCGGCGGGGCGTGCCCTGGAAGAACATGTGCTCCATGAAGTGCGCCGCGCCGTTGGTCGCCTCGTCCTCATCGCGCGAGCCGGCGCGCACGGCGATGTGGATGGCCACCGCGTCGGGGTCTGGCCGCTGCTTGGCCAACACGATCAACCCGTTGGGCAGCACGTACCGTTCCACGTCGTCGGGGGGCGGCTGCACCGAGCGCGTGTCGGGCAGCGGCGAGAGCGCGAGCAGCAGCGTGGGTATCAACCAAAGCGGTCGGGCCACCGGGTAGCTCCTGTTCGCGGCAGTCGGGCGGAACACCAGCCCCAGGCGAGCCTGGCGCCGGAGCCGCCGACCCTCAGCCAGCAAGTCGCCAGGCGATGCAGTTTGGCCCGCCGGCATGTGGGGAGTATACTGGCAGGCTGAAGCGATGTGCCGCCGGGTGGACCCGCCGGGAACGGCGACCCCCGGAGCGCGATAGCCCTCCCGACATCCTGCCTGGAGACGACCTGCCGTGGTGTTCGCGGACCTGCGCGCCTGGCTGCGCGCGCTGAGGGCCACGGGAGCGCTGCTGCGCACACATGATGCGCTGGCGCGCGGCCAGCGCCCGGCCCTGGGACCGCTGCTCGACGCCACCGACCAACCAGTGCTGCTCCCGCCGGCGGGCAAGGGGTTCGGCGCAGCCCTTGGCCTGTACAGTACGTTCCAGCCGCTGGCCCTGGCGCTGGGATGCGGGCCGGGCGACACGCCGCGGGCGCTGCTGGCAGCGGCCGTCGCGCGTCGCCGGACTTTGGTCGATGCCGAGTTCGTGGCGCCTAGCGCGGCCGCCTGCAAGCAGGTGGTTCGGCGCGGGGCGGCTGCGGAGCTGCACCTGCTAGAGCCGCAGGCGACCGGGCAGCTCGGCGCGCGACTGCGGGGGATCGCCATCTGTGGCCAGCCCGCCGCCGGGCAACTGCATCTCGGCCTGGTGGCCGCCGCGTCCGACGGGCCACGTCACATACGGTTGTGGCCGGCGTTGCCCCGCGATCCCGCATGGCACGTCTTGCGCGCGGCTGCCGAGCGGGGCGAGCCGGCGCCCGTGGCGATCGCGTCGGGTGTGGCGCCGGCCGTCACGCTGGCCGCGGCCGAGCAGCTGCCCGCGGGCGACCCCTATGCGGTAGCCAGCGCGCTGCTCGGGGCCCCCTTGCGCATCACCGAGGGCGAGAGCTCCGAGCTGGAGATCCCTACTACCGCCGAGCTGGTCATCGAGGGCCATCTCGACGGCACGACAGGCGACGCGCTGCGCGTGGTCGTGGAGGTCATCAGCCACCGCCGCGAGCCGATCGCCGAGTACTGGCACCCACGCCTGTGGCGGAGCGAGACGGCGCTGCTACAGCGCGTGGGCCGCGGCGCAGGGCTCCAGGCCACGCTGGCCGATCGGGGCTGGGTGATCCAGGCTGTCGGCCTCTACGCGGCAGAGCAGGCGGAGGTAGCGATCCTACAGTGCCGGGAGCCCGTCGGTTCGCTGGACGCGCTGCTCGCGGCCCTGCACGATACCCCCTGGGCCGACACCTGCCTGCTGGTGGTGGGCCCGGAGATCGACCCCCTGGCGCCAGAGCAAGTGCTGCGCGCGTATCTCGGTGCCGACGAAGGAGCCGCCGCGCAGGCGCACGAGAGCCCCGATGCCTGAGGCACCTAGCGCTCGCCACCCACCGCGGAGGGGATATCCTTGCGAGTCCGATGCACAGGCCGCCGCCACGAGACGGTACCGGGCCTCCTCCTAGAGCTGCTGTTGCTGCTCGTGGGAGCCGCGCCGGCTATCGCCCAAACACCCGCCCCGAGCGTGCCCGTGAGCCCCGAGGAGGTGGTACGCGGCGACCCCGCCGTACCGCGCCTCTCGCTGGTGATCAATGTCGGTGCCGGCTACACCCCGGCGACTGATATGCTGGATACTCTGCGCGAGCGCGGCGTGCGCACGACGTTCTTCGTGCTGGGCTGGTGGGCCGAGCGCCATCCGGAGCTACTGGCCCGCATCGCCGCCGATGGGCACGAGATCGCCAGCCACGGCCACTCGGTGTTCGATCTCACCCGCGTATCGGATGCCGAGGTGATCGCGGACCTGGAACGCGCCGACGCCGCGATCTCGGCGGTCACGGGGCGCACGACCCGGCCGCTGTGGAGTCCTTCGGCCGGCGCGCGCGACGAGCGCGTGCGGCAGCTGGCGGCCAGCCTCGGCTACCGCCCCATCTACTGGACGGTCGACTCGGGCGACTGGCGCGCGGACGCTACGGCCGACGGCGTGCGCCGGCGCGTGCTGGAGGGGGCGAGCAACGGCGCGATCATCGTGCTGCACTTCGACAGCCCCACGACGGTCGCGACCACTGCGGCGGTGCTCGGCGATCTCATCGATGCGTTGCGCGCCCGCGGCTTCGAGCTGGTCCCCATCACCGAGCTGCTGACGGGCGCATCGCCGGCCGCGCCAGCAGCCACCACACCAGCAGTCCGGTGAGGGCCAGCCCCGCCACCGTGGGCCACAGCATGGCCCAAGCGCTGCCTAGCAGCAGGTAGCCGAGCAGGAGATACAACGCCAGCGCCACGAGAGCGAAGCGCGGCCCCGGCCAGTCGTGGCGGGCCAGTGCCTTGCGGAAGGCCAAGGTGCCCGCCGCCGCGAGGAGATAGCCTACGATGCCCAAGACCAGGCCCAGCAGCAGCCCCGGCCAGCGCACCAGCCAAGTCTCGGCGGCCGCCAGCGCCTGCAGGCCAGCGCGGTCGTCGGCAAGGCCCCAGGCCTCGAGCTCCTCCCCCTGCTGGCGGCCGTACAGGGCCACCGGCTGACCATATGCGTACTGGGCGGCCGGCCGGCTCAGCGCCACCCGGTAGCCCTCGACGGGGATCGCGCGCCCATCGCGGACCAGCAGCGAGCCCGGTGGCAACACGCCGCGTGGCGGCCCCCCGGCCACCGGCAGGCCACCGAGCGGCCCGGTGGGCGCCGGCTCGACCGGGCCAGCCCGGCGCACATCGGGCCGCGGGCGGAGCACCCCCTCAGCGACGAGTACGCCCGACCAGACGGGCGGGGACGCACCGCTGAGCACCTGCTCGGCCGCGCGCCCCCGCGCTACGTCGCGGAACGGCTGCAAGCACAGGACCAGCAGCAGGAACAGCGCTACGCCGACCGACGCATAGAAGCTGCGCACCGCCGCAGCCTAGCTCTCCTGTTCCTCGTACTGTTTCTTGATCTCGGCGAGCACCGAGGGGTCGGTGAGGGTGGTCGTATCGCCCAGGACGCGCCCCTCGGCGATGTCGCGTAGTAGGCGCCGCATGATCTTCGCGCTGCGCGTCTTCGGCAGCTCGGCGGTGAAGAACACGCGGTCGGGCCGCGCGATGGCGCCGATCTTCTTGGCCACGTGCTCGCGCAGCTCCTCGGCCAGCGCGTCGTTCGGCGTGGTGCCCGCGCGGGGGGTGACGAACGCCGCCACCGCCTGCCCCTTCAGCTCGTGGCTGATACCGATCACCGCTGCCTCGGCCACCGCCGGGTGGCTGACCAGCGCGCTCTCCACCTCCATGGTGCCGATGCGGTGGCCCGCCACGTTGAGCACGTCGTCCACGCGGCCCAGCAGCCAGAAGTAGCCGTCGCGGTCGCGCCGCGCGCCGTCGCCCGTGAAGTAGTTGCCCGGGAAGCGGCTCCAGTACTGCTGCACGTAGCGGTCTGGGTCGCCCCAGATGGTGCGCATCATCGCCGGCCAGGGCTTGCGCAGGATGAGGTAGCCGCCGCGATCGACCGGCACCGGCTGGCCCTGCTCGTCCACGATGTCGGGCTCCACCCCGGGGAAGGGCAGGGTGGCCGAGCCGGGCTTGAGCGTGGTGATGCCCGGCAGCGGCGAGATCAGGATCATACCCGTCTCGGTCTGCCACCAGGTGTCCACCACCGGACAGCGCCCGCCGCCGATGTTCTCGTGGTACCAGACCCATGCCTCGGGGTTGATCGGCTCGCCGACGGTGCCCAGCAGGCGCAGGCTGCTCAGGTCGCAGCGGCGCGGGTACTCGACGCCCCAGCGCATGAACCCGCGAATCGCCGTCGGCGCGGTGTACAGGATGGTGACGCGGTACTTCTCGATGATGCGCCACCAGCGGTCCTTGTCCGGATAGTCCGGGGTGCCCTCGAAGATCACCTGCGTGGCGCCGTTGGCCATCGGCCCGTACACCACGTAGCTGTGCCCCGTCACCCAGCCGATGTCGGCCGTGCACCAGTAGACGTCCTCGTCCTTGAGGTCGAAGATCCAGCGGTGCGTGAGCGAGGTGCCCAGGAGGTAGCCCGCGGTCGTGTGCAGCACGCCCTTCGGCTTGCCCGTGGTGCCCGAGGTGTACAGGATGTACAAGGGGTGCTCGGCGTCGAGCGGTTCGGGCGGGCACTCGCGCTCCTGCACGGCGCCCAGCCAGTCGCCCCACCACACGTCGCGCCCCGCCTGCATCTGCACCGGCCGCACGCTGCCGCCCACGCGCGGGTACACGACCACCTGCCGCACGCTCGGCGCGCCTTGCAGCGCCTCGTCGACGTTGTCCTTCAAGGGCACCAGGTTGCCGCGCCGATAGCCCGCGTCCGCGGTGATCACCAGCTTGGCCTGGCAGTCGTTGAGGCGGTCGCGGATAGCGTCGGGGCTGAACCCGCCGAAGATCACCGTGTGCGGCGCGCCGATCCGCGCGCAGGCCAGCATGGCGATGGGCAGTTCGGGGATCATCGGCAGGTAGATGGCGACCGTCTCGCCCTTCTGGATCCCGCTCTGCTTCAGCGCCAGGGCGACGCGGTTGACGGCGCGATAGACGTCCTGATAGGTCAGCACGCGCTCGTCGCCCGGCTCGCCCTCCCAGATCAGCGCGGCCTTGTTGCGGCGCCAGGTGCGGGTATGGCGATCCACGCAGTTGTAGCAGGCGTTCAGCTGGCCGCCGACGAACCACTTCGCCCATGGCGGGTTCCACTCCAGCACGCGGTCCCAGCGGCGGAACCAGTCGAGCTGCTCGGCCTGCTTGGCCCAGAAGCCCTCCAGGTCGCGGGCCGCCTCGTCGTACACGGCGGGATCGCGCACGTTGGCCTGGGCGCGGAACGCCTCCGGCGGCGGGTAGCGCCGTTCCTCCTGCAGCAGTGCTTCGAAAGCACCTAGCGGCTGTTGTACGGTCATAGCCTCTCCCTCGCCTCGCACCATGGCGGCCCGACGCCCGCAGATAGGCGACGGCCGGCGGAGCCCTCGCACGGTGGAACGCATCCCCGTTGTGGTTCAGCATAGGAGCGCACAGGACCAGCGTCAAGCACGGCGCACGGGGCCGGTCAGCGGCGATCGCGGGCGGAGTACGCGCTACCTGCCCCCGGCGATTGACGCCCACCGCGGCCGAGAAGTACGGTACCCAGGGAGAGCGAACGCCGGCAGCTGGGGGGAAGCGGAATGGCACTAGGACTACCACCGTGGGTGGCCCTTACGGTGCTGCTCGGGGTGCTCAGCGGTGCCCTCTTCCACCTGCTGCTGAGCGGGGACCCAGGACGGCTGCCCGTCTATGTGGGTGTCGGCGTGGGCGCCGCCTTGCTGGGCGGCGTGGTGGGCGCCCAGCTGGGCGTGTCGCCTTGGACGATCGGGGAGGCGCATTTGCTCGCCATCTGCGGCGCGGCCTGGAGCGCGCTGGCGGTCACTCGCCTGCTGGAGCTGTGAACGGTCGCTGGCTGCCCAGGGATAGCAAGGCGCCCCCTCGCGCTATCCCGCCCCGGGCGATGCACCGTATCATCCCAGACGGCCGATTCATGAGGAGGGAATGGCGATGGCCAACTGTCGCGGCGCGGGATTCGTGAGCGGCCTACTGCTCGGCGGATTGGTCGGGCTGGGGCTCGCCTGGCTGCGCGGCCGCCAAGAGCCCGGCGAGCTCAGCGAGCGCCCGCTGGAGGAGAGCCGCGCCGCCCTACGGGCCCGCTTCGCCGGTCCCACGAGCCCGACCGCCACCGCCTCCACCGGTAGCTCGTAGCGCGTTTGCCTTCGGCTACAGACGCGCCGCCCACGGGATCCAGGTGGACGAGGAGGCATCTCCGCGCTCGGAGCGCAGTTCGGCAAGCACGGCGGCCATGGCGGGTGCGAGATCGCTGGCCAGCAGAAGATCGCCCCCGGCGGCCGCCAGCAGGCGATGAGCGGCGGCGGCATGGACATACACCGCCGCTACTGCCGCCGCGGCTGGCGCCGCCCCCTGGGCCGCCAGTCCGCCGATCGCACCAGCGAGCACATCGCCGGTGCCGCCCGTGGCCAGCGCGGGATTGGCGTGGGGCAGGATGGCGCAGGCAGCATCGGGCGGCGCCACCACCGTGTGCGGCCCCTTGAGCACGATGGTTACCCGGCGGGCGTCGGCCACCTGCCGCGCGGTCGCCCAGGGCTCGGCGCTCACTGCCTCGGTCGGCATGCCGACGAGGCGCGCCATCTCGCCATGGTGGGGCGTGAGGATCGCACTCGGCCCCAGGCGCGCCCACCACCCGGCGTGGCGCGCCAGGTGGTAGAGCGCATCGGCGTCGAGCACGAGCGGCTGTGCTGGACAGCGCCGCGCGCGCTCGGTTAGCAGCAGGTCGAGGAACCGCGCGCTCTCTGGCGTCCGACCGAGCCCGGGCCCGACTACCAGGGCGCTCCACTGCGGGAGCCCCTCGGCCACCGCCCGGAACGCGGCCTCGCCCGCCTGGTCCGGTGGCCCTTCTGGCAACGGCACATAGGTCGCCTCGGGGAGCCGGCTGGCTACCACGGCCTGGAGCGCGGGCGCGGCGGCGCAGGCCACGATCCCAGCGCCCACGCGGGCAGCAGCAGCACTGCACAAGTACGCGGCGCCATAGTACTGCGACGATCCCGCACACACCAGCACGCGCCCAAAGGTGCCCTTGTGGCCGTCCAGCGGGCGAGCGGGCACCGCCGCGCGGGCCCTGGCTCGCGTGAGGATGGTCAAGCCCGTATCGGGCAGCAGATCGCACGGCAGGCCGATGTCGCCCGCCAGCAGCGCCCCCACCCGTGCGGCCGCTGGGAAGCGCAGCAGGCCGAGCTTGACAGCGCCGAGCGCTACGGTAGCGTGGGCCTGCACCGCCTCGCCGGGCACCGCCCCGCTGTCGGCATCGATCCCGCTCGGCACGTCGATGGCGACCACCCGCGGCTCACCCCGTCGCGCCCGGACCACGGAGTTGAGCAGCGCGATCACCTCAGCCAGCGGGGAGCGCGGCGCCCCTCGCACGCCGATGCCCAACAGGCCGTCGAGCACGACGCTGGCCGCGCCGAGCCATTGCTCCAGCACCGCCCGGTCGCTCTCGCCCGCGTGCAGGTGGACGCGCCCGCCGTCGGCCACGAGCGCAGCGAGCTCCTGCGCGGCGATCGCGTGCCCCGGCAAAGTGTACAACGAGACGAAGCGCCCGCGGCGCTGCAACCAGCGGGCGGCGACCCAGCCATCGCGGCCGTTGTTGCCGCGGCCGGCCAGCACGAGCACCGGGCCGTGGGGACACCAGCGCTGAACGACCTCGGCCACGGCCGCGCCCGCGCGCGCTTGTAAAGTGGCTTCGGTGATGCCGCGAGCGGCAGCCGCACGCTCGGCCGCCCGCATCTGAGCAACCGTCACCACGCGCATCGCCCCCGCACCTCCCTGAGCACGCCTGGCTGCAGTATAGCGCCCGCTCGACCAGCAGGCAGCGAGCCACAATCGTGCTTTTGACTAATAGACAATACCCACCCACGCGGGCGGGACAATATGTGGTGGCTATTGACTACAAGACATCAGGGGCTGTACAATCGGGGCGTGGGGGTATCACATGGCCGAGGATTTCGCGCGGTTGCTGCGCCAGTTCCGCGAGCGTGCCGGCCTGTCCTGCAATGAGCTGGCGCGCCTGGTGGCGGTCGACCCGAGCTACATCAGCCGGCTGGAGCGCGGGGAGCGTGAGCCGCCACGCCGGTTGGTAGTAGAGCGGCTAGCAGCCGTGCTCGCTCTGCCGCCGTTCGAGCGCGACCGTCTCTTGGTGAGCGCGGGCTACACCCCCGCTAGCATCGAGGCACTGGGCGGCTGGGATGCCACGCTGCAAGCCGTCGCCGAAGTGCTCGCCGATCCGCGCGTGCCAACCGCGGACCGACAGGCGTTCCGGCAGGTAATCGACCTCCTCGCCGAACGCTGGCGTCGCTTCGCCCCGCGCGCTAGCTAGCCGCGGCTTGGGCAGATCGTCTGACGCGCCGCGGGGGCCGGTCCGCCCACCTCGTCTGGCGATCTCCCGCCCGGCGTTTGCAGCCCGGGGCCGACAGCTTGCCGATATGCTGGCGGCTGGGCGGGTTTGTGGAGCGCTCTGCGCGTCGCGCTATCATTGGGCACTGTGCTATTCCCTGCGGGGCTTGGGCACACTGCATGACACCGCTGGGGCCTAGCCGCAGCCCTGGGATCGAGGAATCGGCGGGCGGGCCACGAGCCTCGCGTATAATGAAGGGCGGAGGTGGCGGGGGATGCGCGGCCGCTTGGCCGACGTCGAAGGCTTGTTAGAGCGAGCGTTCGAGCTGCCCGTGCGGCGGCTGTTCCGCGTCGCTCTCCAACCCATCGAGCTGACGCGGGCCGCCGTACGCGCGATGGAGGTCCACCGCCAGATCACCGCGCGGGGCATCCAGGTGCCCAACCACTACCGCATCGGGCTGCACCCGCAGGACTTCCGCGCCTTCGCCTCCTGGCGCGAGACGATGGAACGCGAGCTAGCCGACTACCTCCAGCAGTACGCCGTCCAGCGCGGCTGGTACTGCCCGGGCCGGCCGATCGTGGAACTCCAGGAGAGCGCGCAGGCCCGGGCCGCGCGGCCCTGGGTCCAGTGCACCACGGTCGAGGTGGCCCCCGCCGTGCCCGCGACGCTCTGCGAGCCCGGGCTGCCCCCGGCGCCCGCGGTAGTGGCGAGCTCCCCGCCCCCAACGGGCTTACCGGCCGAGGCCTGGGTTCAGGTCGCCGATGCACCCGCGCGGCCGCTCGACCGCCCCTCGGTCCGTCTTGGCCGCGCCCCAGACAACGACGTCGTGGTGCCCGACGCCGGCGTGTCGCGTTACCACGCGCGTATCGACCGCGTTGGCAAGCGGTTCATCCTGCGCGACCTCGCCAGCTCGAACGGCACCTGGGTGAACGGCGCGCCAGTGACCGAGCACGTGCTACGCCACGGTGAGGTGTTCGCGCTGGGCAAAGTGCCGGTGCGCTTCTGGCAAGCGCGTTGAGGGCGGCTGGTCCGCGTGGGGGAGCGTGGCAGAGGTATCCGCCGAGCTGCTGATTCTTGGCTTGCGGCTGGGCGTTGTCGTCGTCGTCTATCTATTCCTCGTGGCGGTGTTCCTGACCGTGCGGCGCGAGCTGGGCTGGCTGGAACGCGGCGCGCGGCAGCCCCCCGGGCGATTGGTTGTGGTGGAGGGCGGCGGCAGCGGGCTGCCGGCTGGGCACTGCCTACCCTTACAGCCCGTTACCACGGTCGGCCGCTCGCCCCACTGCACCCTCGTGCTCAACGACACCTTCGTCTCGGGCACCCACGCGGTCCTCACCTGGCGCAACGGCCAGTGGTGGGTGCGCGACGCTGGCAGCACCAATGGCACCCTGCTGAACCAGGTGCCCGTCCCCCTGGAGGAAGTGCCGTTGCAGTTCGGGGACGTCATCGACATCGGCCGCATCCGGCTGAAGCTGGCCGCCTAGACGCGGTATCAACCCGCCTTGCGGAGGAGCCCCGGCCGTGGAGCGAAACATCGCACGTCTGGCCACCGCCGTGCTGACGGGGTTGCTGCTCGTAGCGCTGGGGTTGGGCTACTGGCAGCTCTGGGAAGCACCGGCCCTGGCCGCGCGGCCCAACAACCCGCGGCCTTACGAAGAGGACCGGCGGGTGCTGCGCGGCCGCATTCTCGATCGGAACGGCGTGGAGCTGGCGCGCACCCGGCCGGATGGCACCCGGGAGTACCCGTTCCCCGGGCTCGTGCACGTGGTAGGGTACTACAGCCCGCGCTTCGGTCGCACCGGTATCGAGGCCGCTTACGATACCTACCTGCGCGGGCTGCACAGTAGCGATCCCCTCCAGCGCCTACGCGATCAGCTGCTGCACCGGCCGCTGGTCGGCGCCGATATCCGGCTGAGCATCGACGTCGAGCTGACGCGGTTGGCGCTGGAGGCGCTAGGGGCCAGCGCGGGGGCCGCGGTAGTGCTCGACCCCACTAGCGGCGAGGTGCTCGCTCTGGCCAGCAGCCCGTACTTCGATCCCAACCGGCTGGCCGACCAGTGGGACGCCCTGCAAACGGACGCGCGTGCGCCGCTGCTCGCACGCGCCACCGAGGGGCTGTACACGCCCGGTTCGGTGTTCAAGATCGTCACGGCTACCGCTGCCATCGATCTAGGCAAGGTGGACCTGCGCGCTGCGCACGACTGCACCACTGACCTGATCGTGGACGGCTTCCGCATCGAGCAGAAGAACCACCCCCACCTGCGCCGTGTTACCTTCGCACAAGATTTCGCGTGGTCCGACAACGTCACCTTCGCCAAAGCGGGCCTCGGGCTCGGCACTAGTGGCCTCATCGACTTCGATGATCACGCGCCGCGCCCATACCCTTGGGAACGCGAGGGGATCGCGCGTAGCGCCGCGCGGCTGCTGGACTACGCCCATCGCTTCGGCTTCGGCGAGTCGATTCCCTTCGACCTGCCCGTGGCAGTGAGCCAGGTCGGCGCCCGCGAGGGCTTCACGCCAGCCCTGCTCGCCAGCACCGCGTTCGGCCAGGGCGAACTCCAGGTCACCCCGCTGCTGATGGCGCTGATCGCGGCCACGGTAGCCGATGGGGGCGCGATGCCAGCACCCTATCTGGCCATCGAAGCGCGCCGCCCCGATGGCCAGGTGGAGCGGCTGCACCAGCCGGGCCGCCGATTGCGCCAGGTCATGCAGCCCGCCACTGCAGCGGCGATGAACCAGCTGATGATCCAAAGCGTGCAAGAGGGCTACGCGCGCCCGGCGCAACTCCCTGGTGTGCAAGTCGGGGGCAAGACGGGCACCGCGGAGGTGGGACCGGGACTAGCGCCGCACGCCTGGTTCGTCGGCTACGCCCCGGCCGACCGCCCACGCGTGGTGGTGGCGGTGATCGCCGAGAACCGCGGCTCGGGCACCGAGGTGGCTACCCCTATCGGCCGGCAGCTGCTGGCGGCCGCCCTCGCCCGCACTGCGGGCACGCCGGGGCCAGCGGCAGAGGTCATCGCCAACGGCGAGTGGCCTGTCGGCATGGCGCCCGGGGCGGGCGCGCTGTACTGTCCGTTGCCCGCGCGGGGATGAGCGCTGACCGGCGCGGAGAAACGCGGCCCGCTCTGGTAGAATATCGGCGACGCCCGTGGCCTCGCGGCGCCGCCTGGTGGGCGGGCGCAGTTGCCACAACGCCGCCGCACGTGCACCGGGGCGCAATCCGGCTGTGGGAGACGACGATGGCCGCCGAGAATCCGCCGACCCCTTCGTCCACGAGCGAGTACACCCCACCGCCCGACTATGAGTTCGACCCGGCCGAGGAGCTGGAGCCGAGCAACGACCTGCTGGATGTCGTGCTCACGCGCACCGGCGAGTTCGTCCTGGACGTTATCGAGGCGGTGCAGGCCCACCCGGTGCTGGCGGGCTCGCTGGCCGCGGCGGCGGTCGGCCTGGCTGGCGGGCTGGTCGCGGCGCGTGTCGTCCCGCGGCGGCGCCCCGCTACCCCTCTGGCGCGCGGGAAGCAGGCGGCAGAGGTCGTGCGGCGCCGGGTGCGCTGGGGCCGCGGCGCCCTGGGCGAGCGCGCGCAAGAGATCGCCGCAGGCGCCGCCACGCTGCCCGCACGCGGGCGACGGGGCTGGCAGGCGGCCGTGCCGCTGCTGCGCCGGGGCGGGCGCACGGCAGAGGCGCTGGCCAGCGGCGCTCCACTACCGCGACCAGCGGCCGATGGCCGGGGGGCACTGGGCCGCGTCCAGGCCTTCGCCCAGCTAGGCCCCCTAGCCATCACCCTGCTGCGCAACCCCATCGTGCGCGATCTGGCTCTCCATCTGATTAGCCGTCAGGTGCGCCGCGCCACGCGCCGATAGCCGTACCACGCGCGTTGCTCCCCCGCTGAGCGCGCGGCAGCCAGCCGGGAGCGACCGTCCCCGCGGGCGAGCATCTCATCGGGGGGCGCAGCGTGCCCCCGCTAGAAAGCGCGGTTCGTGACCGCTAAGTACGTATCGGTGGACCTCGAGTATGCGGAGGGACTGGGCCTCCCGCAGATCATCGAGATCGGCGCGGTGCGCTTCGACGAGACCGGGGCCGCCGAGCGCTGGAGCACCCTGGTGCGACCGCGCGGACCGCTGCCGTACCGCGTCGAGCAGCTCACCGGGCTCACCGCGGAGCTGCTGGAGACCGCGCCGCCGCTGAGCGAGGGGCTGACGACACTGGCGCGCTTCGCCGGCGACCTACCGCTCGTCGGCCAGAGCATCAGTCTCGATCTCCAGTACCTCGAGCGCGCGGGCCTGCGCCTCACCGCGCCCCAGTACGACACCTTCGAGCTGGCCCAGCTGTTCTTACCAGGGTTACCGAACTACGACCTGCGTTCGATCGCCCGCGCGCTGGGGATCGCGCAGCCCGAGCAGCACCGCGCGCTGGCCGATGCCGAGACAGCCATGCACGTGTTCCTGGCGCTGCTGCGCCGCCTGCGCGGTTTGCCGGCCCACGTGCTCACCGCGGTGAACCATCTGGCGCGCGGGCTCGACTGGCCACTAGCGCCGCTGTTCCAGGAAGCCGAGCGGCTGGCCCAGCAGCGGGAGCAAACGCCCTTGTTCCACGACGAGGCCCTGGCCCCGCTGGAGGCGCCGCCCGCGTCCTTGCCGGAAGCCGAGCCGCCGCTCGTGCCCGTGCCCGCCGCGGCCCAGCTCGACGGTGAGGCGCTAGCGCGCGCGCTCGCCCGCGACGGAGCGATCGCCGCGCGCCTACCCCACTACGAGGAGCGCCCCGAGCAGCTCGCTATGCTGCGCGCGGTGGCCGACGCGCTCCAACGTGGCGAGCATCTTCTCGTGGAAGCGGGCACCGGCACGGGCAAGTCGTTCGCCTATCTCTTGCCCGCGATCTGCCATGCGGCGGCCACGGCACGCCCTGTGGTGGTGTCCACCAACACCATCAACCTCCAGGACCAGCTGCTCCAGAAGGACCTACCGACGCTGGCCGCCGCGCTGCCGTTCCCCTTCCGCGCCGTGGTGCTCAAGGGCCGGGGCAACTACCTGTGTCTGCGCCGCTGGCACCAGTTCCTGCGCAGCGAGCCGCTATCCCCTGCCGAGGCGCTGCTAGCCATCAAAGTGGCCATCTGGTTGCAGTTCACGCGCACGGGCGACCGCGCCGAGCTGCGCCTCAGCCCCGACGAGGCGGCCGCCTGGACGAAGCTCGCCGCCCACGCCGACACCTGCACCCCGGCCCGCTGTCCCTACCATCGCCGTGGCACCTGCTTCCTGGCGCGGGCGCGGGCCGCGGCAGAGCAGAGCCACATCGTGGTGGTCAACCACGCACTGCTGCTGTCGGATCTCGCGGCACGCAGCGCGATCTTGCCGGACTACAGCCGCCTGATCATCGACGAGGCGCACCATCTGGAGGATGAGGCGACCGCCCAGTTCGGCGCCCGGCTCACCGAGCGCGACCTGCTGCAACTCCTGGACCGCCTGCAGGCCGAGGGCCCCGGCTACGCCGCGGGCGCCCTGGCCGACTGCGCCGGCCTGCTCCAACGTGTGGTACATGCCCCTGCACGGGTGGGCGCGATGCGGGAGCGCCTGGGCCACGCGGCTGCCGCCCTGCGGCGCGTGCGCGCGGCCGGCCACGACTTGTTCATCGAGCTGCATGCCCTGCTGGAAGCGCGGCCGGCCCAGGAGCCGGTGTTGCTGCGCCTCACGCCAGCCGTGCGGCAGGGGCGCCGCTGGCAACGCGTCGAGCAGGCCTGGGGCGTCCTACGCGACCGCTGGGCGGAGGCCGACCGCCACCTCGGCGAGCTGCTGCCGGCCGCCGAGGAGCTAGCCGCGCGGCTCGCCGACCAGGGCGATGCCGTGGCGCGCGACGCGCTGCTGGCCGAGGAAGTGGCCGGCGAGTTCGAGAGCTTCCTCCGCGGTGGCGAGACGGTGCGCGACGTATTCGATCGCGTCATCGGGCACCCGTCGCGCGACGAGGTAGCCTGGCTCAGCCTGGAGCGCGAGCGCGAGCTAACGGTCCACGTGGCGCCGCTGCACGTGGGCGAGCGGCTGTGGACCGAGTTGTTCCGGCGCAAGGACGCTGTCGTGCTCACCTCGGCCACGCTGACCACGGCCGATGGCCACGGCGAGCAGCCGAGCTTCCACTACATTCGCGAGCGGCTGGGCCTACGCGAGGTGCGCGAGCTGCAGCTCGGCGCGCCGTTCGACTACCGGCGCGCGGCGCTGCTATGCGTGCCCGACGACCTGCCCGAGCCTGGCCAGCCCTACCACCAGCACCGGCTGGTGGACACCCTGTTGAACCTCATCACGGCCCTAGGCGGCCGCACGCTGGTGCTGTTCACGTCCCATGGCCAGCTGAAGCAGACCTACGAGGCGTTGCGCGGCCCGCTGGAGGCCGAGCGCATCATGCTGCTGGGCCAGAATATCGACGGCTCGCGCGCGCGCCTACTGGAGGCGTTCCGCGCCGGCCCGCGCGCCGTGCTGCTGGGTACCGCCAGCTTCTGGGAGGGGGTGGATGTGGTGGGTGAGGCGTTGAGCTGTCTGGTCATCGCCCGCCTCCCGTTCAGCGTCCCCACCGACCCGGTGTTCGCTGCACGAGCCGAGCTGTTCGCCGAGCCGTTTCGCGACTACGCGGTGCCGCAAGCCATCCTGCGCTTCAAGCAGGGCTTTGGGCGGCTCATCCGCAGCCACGGCGACCGCGGGGTGTGCGTAGTGTTGGACCGGCGGCTGGTGAGCAAGCGATACGGGCGCGCGTTCATCGCCTCCCTGCCCGCATGCCAGGTGCGCGTCGCCCCAGCGCGCGAGCTCCCGCGGCTAGCACAAGCGTGGCTCAACGCCCGCCCGGCCGGCTCGGTGCCGCGCGACTAGTGCAACGGGAGCCGACCGCCTCACCGGCGGCCCGCGCGGCCCCGGGCGTTAGCCCGCGCCATCCAGCCGCTCCTCGCCGCCCAGCGCCGCGGTCGCCACAAGCTGCCCGCCCTGCCAGTACACCCGCGGCACCCGCGCGCCCAGCGAAGTGAGCGCCTCGTGCGGGATGCTGCCCGACAGCTCGGCAAACTCGTCGAGGCCGATCTCGTCGTCGCCCTGCTGGCCCAACACGACCGCGCGGTCGCCCACGCGCGTCTGCGGGCAGTGGGTGATGTCCACCACGCACTGGTCCATGGAGATGCGCCCGATGAGGTCGGCGCGCTGGCCGTGCAGCAGCACGTAGCCACCGCGGTAGTGGCTCCCGGGCAGGCCATCTGCATAGCCGATCGTCAGTAGCGCGGCGCGCATGGGCCGCGTAGTGCGGTAGGCGCGGCCGTAGCCCACCGTGCAGCCGGCGGGGAGATCCAACAGCCGCGCCACCCGCGCCCACAGCGTGACCGCCGGCCGCAAGGGGAACGGCATCGGTACCGCCGGGGTGGCGCGGTAGCCGTACACGGCGAGGCCTACGCGCACCAAGTCGCCGTGTGCCTCGGGGAGGGCGAGCGTGCCGGCGCTATTGGCGGCGTGCAGCACTGGCGGTCGCACGCCCCGGCGGGCCAACTCCGCGCAGGCGGCGCGGAAAGCGGCCAGCTGCTCGCGAGCGAAGGAGAGGTCGAGTGCGTCGGCAGTAGCGAAGTGCGTGTAGAAGCCCTCCAGCCAGAGGTCGGCTGTGCGCGTCACCGCCAACGCGACCGCTAGAGCCTCGTCGCGCGCCGCGCCGTAGCGGTGCAGCCCCGTATCCACCTTCACGTGCACGGGCAGCCGCATGCCGGCCGCACGCGCCGCCGCGGCCAGCCGTGGCACCTGCTCGGGTAGCGTAACCGTAGGCGTCAGCTGGTGACGGACGAGCGCGGTCACCTCGGCCGGCGCGAAGGCGGTGAGCAGCAGGATGGGTGCGCGCACGCCGTGACGCCGCAGCCGGACCCCCTCGTGGACCCGCGCCACGGCGAGCCCATCGGCGCCCGCGGCGAGCACGGTGCGCGCGACCATCTCCGCACCGAGCCCGTAGGCGTGCGCTTTGACCACGGCGAACAGCCGCACCCGCGGGCCGACCCAGGTGCGTACCGCGCGCACGTTGGCCTCGATGGCGTCGAGGTCCACATCGATCCAGCACGGCCATGGGGCCTCCACCTCCCCGGGCCGCGGGGCGGCGCTCTCGCGGGGCTGCGTGCGAGCCTGAGCCATCAGTTGTCGTCCCTCCGTCTGCTCTCCCCATCGCGGCGCAGCCGGCGGCACTAGTCGATGGGGACATCCTGCGCCAACAACCGCACGAAGTCGGCGCGGCTGACGATCCCGACGAGCCGCCCGTCATCGACGACAGGCAGGGGGTTGACACGCTTGTCGAGCATCAGGGTCGCCGCATCGGCCACGTCGGCGTCCGAGCGGATCGTGATCACCGGCCGGCTCATCACGTCCTCCGCCACGGTGCCCAGCGCGCGGCGGATCTCCTCGTCCCAGCGGCGCGGGTTGCCCAGCGGGATCAGCGCGTCGAGCACGCGCACGTAGGTGGGCCAGTGCAGGCGCGCGTTACGGACCAGCAGGTCCAGCTCGGTAACGATGCCGATCACGCGGCCCTCGTCCACCACGGGCACGCCCGAGACGCGATGCTGCCACATCAGGCGGGCGATCTCGGGCACCGGCGCGCGTGGGCCGACCACCAGGACCGAGCGCGTCATGATATCGGCGACTCGCATGGACAGGCTCCTCTCTGCTCGTCGGGCCCGAGCATTATACGGGCGCGCCCTGGCGGCAGGCAGGCGTGTTTGCTGGCCTCCGCTCGCGGGGGTACAATCTCTCCGAAGCTCTCTCGTCCCCGTCGCTTTCCAAGCCGGGTTTCGCCGCGCGGGCGGGCGTCTGCCGCGGGACGACGCGCACCGCGCGGCCGTGTGTTTCCCGGCGGGGCGGGCGAAGGCAAGGTCGCAGCGAGGCAACGACGACGATGACCCAGGAGCGCGCGCGCGAGCAGCTGGCGCTGCCGGACCCGGCCACCCATTTCTCCGACTGGTACACCGATGTAATCCTGCGCGCGGGGCTGGCCGACTATTCCCCGGTGCGCGGCTGCATGGTCATCCGCCCCTACGGCTACGCTCTGTGGGAGCACATGCAGGCACGGCTCGACGCGCGTATCAAGGCCACCGGCCACCAGAACGCTTACTTCCCGCTGTTCATCCCCGAGAGCCTCCTGCAGAAGGAGGCCGAGCATGTCGAGGGCTTCGCGCCGGAGGTCGCCTGGGTCACCGCGGCCGGCCAGGAGCAGCTCGAGGAGCGGCTGGTCGTGCGGCCGACCTCCGAGGCGATCATCGGCACGATGTACGCCAAGTGGATCCAGTCGTGGCGCGACCTGCCGGTGCTGCTCAACCAGTGGGCCAACGTCGTGCGCTGGGAGCGCCGCACCGCCCTGTTCCTGCGCACCACCGAGTTCCTCTGGCAGGAGGGCCACACGGCGCACCGCACGGAGGAGGAGGCGCGCGAGGAAGTCCTGCGCATGCTCGAGGTGTACCGCGATTTCGTGGAGAGCGACCTGGCGATCCCGGTGATCAAGGGCCGCAAGTCGGAGGAGGAGAAGTTCGCGGGCGCTCAGGCTACTTACAGCATCGAGGCGCTGATGGGCGACGGCCGCGCCTTGCAGGCCGGCACGTCGCACGAGCTGGGCCAGCACTTCGCCCGCGTGTTCAACATCACCTTCCAGGACATGGACGGCGAGCGGCGCTACGTCTGGCAGACCAGCTGGGGCGTCTCCACCCGCCTCATCGGCGCCATCATCATGGTCCACGGCGACCGCAAGGGCCTGCGGCTGCCGCCGCGGGTGGCGCCGGTGCAGGTGGCGATCGTGCCGATCTGGCGCAGCGACGAGGAGCTGGCGCTGGTGCGCGAGGCGGTCGCGCGCATCGAGCGCGCCCTCCAGGGCGCGGTGCGCTGGCAGACCGACTGGAGCGAGCAGCGCCCCGGCTGGAAGTTCAACGAGTGGGAGCTGCGCGGCGCGCCGCTGCGCCTGGAAGTCGGGCCGCGCGACGTGCGCGAGGAGCGCGCCACGGTAGTCCGGCAGGACACGCGGCTGGACGAGGGCGGCCCGCGGAAGGAGGCCATCCCGATGGCCGCGCTGCCCGAGCGCCTGCCAGTGCTGCTGGAGGAGGTCCAGCAGGCGCTGTTCGAGCGGGCGGCCGCCTTCCGCGCCGCCCGCACGCGCCGCGTGGAGAGCAAGGCGGAGTTCGCCGAGACGCTGGCCGCGCAGCGCGGGTTCCTGCTCGCCCACTGGTGCGGTCAGACTGCTTGCGAGCGCCAGCTGAAGGAGGAGACGGGCGCCACCCTGCGCTGCATCCCGCTCGACGCGCCGGAGGAGCCCGGGGCCTGCATCGTCTGTGGCGCCCCGAGCCAGCGGCGTGGCGTCTTCGCCCGCGCCTACTGAGGCGGCGCGATCGTCCCGCCCCCGCGCCGCGCCGGGTGAACCGATCGGCTACTCCCCCAAGGGGCGGGCGCGCTATTGACGGCGGCGGCCAACCGGGCCAGCCAGCGGTTACGGACTGATCGGGTGCTCATCATGGACGATGCTACCTTCCGTCAAGCCCTGCACAAGCTCGAAGTCGACGAGCCGCTCGATCGCGAGGAGTGGGAGGCGCTGTCGGCGTTGGTCGATGACCGGCTGGGGCGTTTTCGGGCGTTGTGGGAGCGCCTGCCCGTGACCCAACGGCTCGACCTGCTAGAAGCCCTGCACGAGCAGAGCGAGCAGCACGCGCACCTCGACTACACGCCAATTTGGAACTTGGGGTTGCACGACAGCGCCGCCCATGTGCGCGCGCTGGCGATCACCTGCGCGGCCGACGAGGACGGCGAGTGGTTGATCGACCCGCTGATCCGCCTCTGCGTCGGCGACGTCGATCAGAGCGTGCGCGCGGCTGCGGCCGATGCGCTGGGCCGCTTCGCCTACCTGGCCGAGGTGGGCACGCTGTCCGAGCGGCGCGGCCGCCAGATCGAGGAGGCCCTGCTAGCCACCTACGCGCGGTCGGATGAGGCGCCCGTGGTGCGGGGCAACGCGTTGGCCTCGGCGGGCTACTTCTCGACCGCCCGCGTTCGCGAGACTATCCTGGCGGCGCTCGCCGACGCGGAGCTACGCCCCAGCGCCATCCGCGCCATGGGCCGCACGGCCGACCCGAGCTGGCTCGACCTGCTGCTGCAGGAGACTAGTAGCCCCCGCGCCGTGCTGCGCGAGGAGGCGGCACGAGCGCTCGGCGAGCTCGAGGACGAGCGAGGCGTGTCGCGCCTGCTGGAGCTGCTCGACGACCCGGCTCCCAATGTGCGGCTGGCGGCTATCTGGGCGCTAGGAGCTATCGGCGGCGAGGAAGCGCAAGAAGGCCTGATCTACTGCCTCGAGGATCCGCTCGAAGCCGTGCGCGAGGCCGCTGAGGCGGCACTGGCCGAGATCGCCGACCGCAACGCGCCGCTGGATCTGTAACTCGCCCTCAGCGGCGCTGGGCGAGATACGCTTGCTTGATCCAGCCACTTTGCCCGTTGGGGTCGCGCACGCGCACCCACACCTCCGGTCCGTTAGGACCGGTCACGGTCTGTGTCTCTAGCGCGATCATCGGGGTGCCCTCGCGCCAGGCGACCAAGCGCGTGTCCTCGCTATCCCGCGGGTGGCTGCGCAGATACGCGCCGAGCCCGTCCGTGTTGGCGATATACAGCACGGCGCCGCTAGTGGGAGCCGGGGTCGCACGCGCCGTGGGCCCGAACGTTGGGGGGATGGGGCCGATAGCTAGTCGCGCCAAGGCCGGATCGGGCGGAATGGTGGGTTTCGCCACCACGGGCGTCGGACGATAGGTGGGAACGGCGGTGGGCGCCCGTGTCGGGGCGGTAGTCGGGCGCACGGCCGGGCTGCCCGCCGCGCCCTGCGCGTCCACGGTGGTCGGCTCAGCGGTGGCAGCAGCCTCGGCGGACGCCGGCGCCTCTCCATCGCTGGCGGGGGCGGGCTCCAGCGTCACCACGGCGACCAGCGAGCTAGGAGACGCCACGGCGGCCACTACGGGCACTGGCGTGGCGTGGGCCTCCTCGGTCCCCGGCGCCTGCTCCCGGGCCAGGATGGCGGTGCCGACTAGCAGGCCGGCGGCGAGCACCCCCGCCGCGCCCAGCAACCAGAAGGCCCGCGGCACACGCCGCCAGGCCAGCCCCATCCGTGCGGGCCGCGCCACGGGTGCCCACACGCGCGCTACCCCGGCCAGGGCCGCCTGCGCCGCCGCGACGTGGTAGCTGCAGCCGCACGCACCGCATTCGCCGCAGATCAGCCACTCACACTTCGGACAGCGGGGATCGCGTGCCGAGGAGAGTGTCTCGCCACACTGGTGGCAGTAGTTGACGTACACCGCCGAAGCCCCCTTTGCCAGCAGCCGCTCTTGGAGCGCCCGCCAGCGCTCCGCGCGGCTAACCGCTCGTCGCCTCCCCGCCCGCGACAAGCGCAGGGCCGGGTGTGCGGCCACACCCGCCCACTGCCTTCAGTGTAGTGAACGGAGGCGACGCAAGGGAAGAGGGCAACGGCGCCGGTCAGGACGGGGCAGGGCGCACCACGGCCCGCGCACCGACCTCCCGCCAGAAGTGGCACGCCACCCAATGGCCGGGACGTACCTCTTGCAGCGGCGGCTCCTGCTCGCGACAGAGGTCCTGCACGTACGGGCAGCGCGGGTGGAAGCGGCAGGCCGGGGGCGGGTTGACGGGGCTCGGCGGGTCGCCGGTCAGGATGATGCGCTGGCGGCGCTTCTCCACGCGCGGATCGGGCACGGGCACCGCCGACAGCAGCGCCTGCGTGTACGGGTGCAGCGGGTGCTCGTACAGCTCGTTGCGGTCCGCGATCTCCACGATCTTGCCCACGTACATCACCGCCACGCGGTCGCTGATGTGGCGCACCACGCTGAGGTCGTGGGCGATGAACAGGTAGGTGAGCCCGAACTGCGCTTGCAGCTCTTCCAGCAGGTTGATGATCTGGGCCTGGATCGAGACATCCAGCGCGCTGATCGGCTCGTCGCAGATGATGAACTGCGGCTCCACTGCCAACGCGCGGGCGATCCCGATGCGCTGGCGCTGGCCACCACTGAACTCGTGCGGGTAGCGGTTGGCGAAGTACGGATTGAGGTTCACCAGCCGGAGCAGTTCGGCCACGCGCTCTTGCTTGGCCTTGCCCCGCGCCAGGCCGTGGATCTCCAGTGGCTCGGCAATGATGCTGCCCACCGTCATGCGTGGGTTCAGCGAGGCGTAGGGATCCTGGAAGATCATCTGCATGCGCCGGCGCATGCGGCGCAGCCGGTCGCCCTTGAGCCGGGTGAGGTCCTCCCCCTCCAGCAGCACTTCGCCCGCCGTGGGCCGGTACAACTGCAGGATAGCGCGGCCCGTCGTCGACTTCCCGCAGCCGCTCTCGCCCACCAGCCCCAGCGTCTCGCCCCGACGGATATGGAAGCTGACGTCGTCCACCGCGTGCACCCATCCCGTGCGGCGCTGGAGAAGCAGCCCCTGGGTCACGGGGAAGTACATCTTGAGATGGCGCACCTCGACCAGGGGCGCCTCGCTCTGCCCGTCGGGCGGGGTCGCACGCTCTCCCCGCGTCGCTAGCGCATCACGCTCGCCGGCCATCGGCCACTGCCTCCCGCACGTCCACCCAACACGCCACCTTGTGGCCGGGCGCCACCGCCCGCAGCTCCGGCATCTCCAGCTCCGAGCGATCGACCGCGTAGGCGCAGCGCGGTGCGAACGGGCAGCCCACTGGCAAGTTGATCAAGTCCGGCGGCATCCCCTCGATCGGGATCAGGCGCTCGCGGCGGGGCTCGTCGATGCGCGGGATCGACCGCAGCAGCCCCAGTGTGTAGGGATGGCGCGGATCGGCGAATAGGTCTTCCGCCGGCGCCTCCTCCACGATGTAGCCCGCGTACATCACCGCGATGCGGTCGCACAGCCCCGCCACGACCCCCAGATCGTGCGTGATGAGGATCACCGCCATGCCCAGCTCGCGCCGCAGCCGCTGGATGAGGTCCAGGATCTGGGCCTGGATCGTGACGTCCAGGGCGGTAGTCGGCTCGTCGGCGATCAGCAGCCGCGGCTCGCAGGAGATGGCCATGGCGATCATCACGCGCTGGCGCATGCCGCCACTGAACTGGTGCGGGTAGTCGTCCACCCGCGTGCGTGCCGAGGGGATGCCGACCATCTCCAGCAGCTCGATCGTGCGCTGGCGCGCGGCCTTGCGGTCCAGCCCCTTGTGCAGCTCCAGCGCCTCGCTGATCTGGCGGCCAACGGTCAGCACCGGGTTCAGCGAGGTCATGGGGTCTTGGAAGATCATGGCGATCTCGTGGCCGCGGATGCGCCGCATCTCCTCGTCGCGGAGCTTGAGCAGGTCGCGGCCACGGAACCAGATCTCGCCGCGCACGATGCGGCCGGGCGGCGTGGGGATCAGGCGCATCAGCGTCAGCGCGCTGACACTCTTCCCGCAGCCGCTCTCGCCCACGATCCCTAGCGCCTCGCCTTCCCGCAGCGCGTAGCTGATGCCGTTGACCGCATGGACGATCCCGTCCTGGGTGACGAACTCGACGGCGAGATCGCGGACCTCCAGCAGCGGCTCCATGCCCGTTGCCCCCTACTCCCGTGTGGCGGGCGGCGTCGCCCAGCGCAGTACCGGCTGGCGGGCGGCAGTGGCCTCGTCCAGCCGGCGCACCGGGGTGGCGTGCGGCGCCGCCCGCAGCAGCTCGGGCTGCTCTTGGGCCTCGCGGGCAATGGCGGCCATCGCCGCAGCGAAAGCGTCGAGCGTGGCCTTGGTCTCCGTCTCGGTCGGCTCGATCATCAAGGCCTCTTCTACTACCAACGGGAAGTAGATCGTCGGCGGGTGGAAGCCGTAGTCGATCAGGCGTTTGGCCACGTCGAGCGTGCGCACGCCGCGCGCCTTCAGGCGCCGGCCGCTGAGCACCACCTCGTGCATGCAGGGCCGATTGTATGGCACGTCGTACCATTCCTGGAGCAGCACGCGCAAGTAGTTGGCGTTCAACACGGCCGCTTCGCTCACCGCCCGCAGCCCCTCGGCGCCCAGCCGCCGGAGGTAGGCGTAGGCGCGCACCAGCACCCCGAAGTGGCCGCCGAAGGCGCGCACCGGCCCGATCGAGCGCGGCCGGTCGTACTCCAGCGCGTAGTCGTCGCCCCGCCGCCGCACGACCGGCACGGGCAGGTACGGCTCCAGCGCCGCCGTGACCGCCAGCGCGCCCGCGCCCGGCCCACCCCCCCCGTGCGGGGTGGAGAACGTCTTGTGCAAGTTCATGTGCAGCACGTCGATGCCCAGGGCCGCTGGCTTGGCCACGCCCAGCAGGGCGTTCATATTGGCCCCGTCGCCGTACACCAGCGCGCCCGCGGCGTGCACCGCCTCGGTCAGCGCCAGCATGTGCTCATCGAACAGCCCGAGCGTGCTGGGCGCGGTGATCATCAAGGCGGCCACGTCCGGCCCCAGCGCGGCCTCCAGCGCCCGCAGATCGACGTTGCCGCGCGCGTCGGACGGCAGGGTCACCGTCTCGTAGCCGACCATCGCTGCCGTGGCGGGGTTGGTACCGTGCGCGCTGTCGGGGACCAGCACGCGCTGGCGCCGCGTGTCGCCCCGCTCGCGGTGGTAGGCGCGGATGATCAGCAGCCCCGTCAGCTCGCCGTGCGCGCCCGCGGCCGGGTGCAGCGACACGGCGGCGAAGCCGGTGATCTCCGCCAGCGCGGCTTCCAGCGCGGCCAGCAGCGCCAGCGCGCCCTGCACCGTCTCCGCGGGCTGGTACGGGTGCAGGCCGGCGAACCCGGGCAGCCGCGCCAGCTCGTCGTTGAGCTTCGGGTTGTACTTCATCGTGCAGGAGCCGAGCGGGTAGAACCCCGTATCGATGGCGTAGTTCTTCTGGGACAGCCGCGTGAAGTGGCGCACCACCTCCAGCTCGCCGACCACGGGCAGTGGCAGCGCCTCGCGCAGCAGATCGCGGGGTGGCAGCGCCACGCGGGGCACGTCGGGCGCGGGCAGCTCGATGCCTGGCCGGTCGGGCGTGCTCAGCTCGCTCAGCAGCGGCTCGGGCGTCTGGCGGAGGTCGGCCAGGCCCGGCGGGCGGCTCAGGGGGCTCGCGGCGTCCATGGCGTGCGCTCCCGCGGTCATAGCCGTGCCAGCACCTCCACCAGCGCGTCGATCTCGGCCCGCGTGTTCATCTCGGTGCAGCAGTACAGCGCGCAGTCGGCGAGGGCCGGCCCCAGGCGGCGCAGCGGCAACCCGCCCAGGATGCCGGCCTCCAGCAGCCGGGCGTTGATCTCCTCGGGCGGCCGCGGCCCACGCACCACGAACTCGTGGAAGAACGGCTCCGGGGTCAGCACCGTGTAGCCGGGCAGCCGCGCGATCTGGGCGGCCGCGTAGTGGGCGTACTGGTAGCAGTTCTCCGCCGCCTGGCGCAGTCCCTGCGGCCCCATTAGGCTCAGGTAGATGGTGACCTGCAGGGCAACCAGCGCCTGGTTGGTGCAGATGTTGGAGGTCGCCTTCTCGCGGCGGATGTCCTGCTCGCGCGGCCGCAGGGTGAGCACGAAGCCACGACGCCCCTCGCTGTCGCGGGCGATGCCCGCTAGCCGGCCTGGCAGCTGGCGCACGTACTGCTGGCGCGTGGCCATCAGGCCCACGTACGGCCCCCCGAACGACATCGGCACGCCCAGCGACTGGCCCTCGCCCACGGCGATGTCGGCGCCCCAGGCGCCGGGCGGCTTGAGGAGCCCCAGGCTCAGCGGGTTGACCACCATCACCAGCAGCGCCCCCGTGCGGTCGCACGCTTGGCGCAGCGCGGTCCAATCGGCCAGCGCGCCGAAGAAGCTCGGCTGCTGCACCACCACGCAGGCGGTCCGCTCGTCGACCAGCGGCGCGGGGTCGCCCTCGCGCAGCGCGCCGTCCCGCTCCTCTAGCGGGGTCACCACCAGCTCCGCCGCCTCGTCGCCCAGGTACGTGGCCGTCACGGCGCGGTACTCCGGATGCACCCCGCTACCGAGCACCACGCGCGTGCGCCGCGTGATGCGCTGCGCCATCAGGACCGCCTCCGCTAGCGCGGTGGCGCCGTCGTACATCGAGGCGTTGGCCACGTCCATGGCGAACAGGTCGCACACCAGGCTCTGGAACTCGAAGACGGCCTGCAGCGTGCCCTGGCTCACCTCAGGCTGGTAGGGCGTGTAGGCAGTCAGGAACTCGCCGCGCGAGGCCAGCGCGCCGACGGCCGCCGGGATGAAGTGGTGGTACACCCCGCCGCCGAGGAAGCACGCGAGCTCCGTGGCGGGGCGATTGCGCGCGGCCAGCGCCCGCACCGCGCGGCTGGTCTCCAGCTCGCTCTCGCCGGGCGGCAAGTCGATACGCGGGAAGCGCAGCGCGGGCGGGATCACCTCGAACAGTGCGTCGGTCGAGGCGACGCCGATCCGTTCGAGCATCTGCTGGCGTTCGGTGGGGGTCAGGGGCACGAACGGCATCGTCGGCGGCTACTCGCTGTCGCCCTCGGCGATCAGCGCCTCGTACTCCGCGGCGGACAGGAGCTGGCGCAGCTCGTCGGGGTTGTCCGGCCGCACGCGGATGAGCCAGCCGCGCTCGTAGGGCGACTCGTTGACCAGCTGCGGCTCGCTCACCACGGCCTCGTTCACGGCCACGACCTCGCCACTGACCGGCGAGAACAGGTCGCTAGCCGTCTTGACCGACTCGATGACCCCCATCTCCTTCATCTGCGTTACCTGGTCGCCAACCTTGGGCAGCTCGACGTACACCACGTCGCCTAGCTGCGCCTGGGCGAAGTCGGTGATTCCCACCACGACCTCGCTCCCCTCGAGCTTGGCCCACTCGTGCTCCCGGCTGTACCGGCGGTCGTCCGGCGTCACCTCACCCTCCCTCACGCGAATCGACCTGTGCGGCTGGCCCTATGGTCGCGCCGGGCGCGGGGGCTGCCGGCGCCGGTGGGGCCAGAACGGCAGCGCCACCACCTGCGCCGGGCAGGCGCGGCCGCGCAGCTCGACGGCGATGGCTTGGCCCGGGGACGCCAGCGCCGGCGGGACGTACGCCATGCCGATCGCGGCCCGCACGGACGGCCCGTAGGTGCCGCTGGTGACCTCGCCCACGCGCTGGCCCTCGGCCCAGACCGCGCAGCCCGGCCGCGGGACTCCGCCGTCGAGCAGCCGGAACCCGACCAGCCGCCGGCGGAGCCCCTGCGCCCGCTGGGCCGCCAGCGCCTCAGCCCCCACGAACGCGCCCTTGGCCAGTTTCACGAACCGGTCGAGGCCCGCCTCCAGCGGCGTGATGTCGTCGCGCAGCTCGTGCCCGTACAGGGCGAAGCCCGCTTCCAGCCGCAGCGTGTCGCGCGCGCCCAGCCCACACGGCTCGGGCCGGCACGGTTGCCCAAGTTCCAGCAGCGCGTCCCACAGCGAGAGCGCCGTGTTCGCCTCAGGCAGCAGCTCGAAACCGTCCTCCCCAGTGTAGCCGGTCCGCGCCAGCCATACCGCCTGGCCGAATAGCACCGTGCGACGGATCCCGTAGTACGGCACGGAGGTCAGGTCGAGCGGCGTATAGGGCGCCAGTAGCGCTTCGGCCGCTGGGCCCTGCAGGGCGAGCATCGCCAGTGCCAACGTGCGGTCGTCGATGCGGGCGCGCCAGCGGTGGGCGGCCAGCTGCTCGCGCAGCCAGGCCAGCACGCGGGTCCGGTTGCTGGCGTTGACCACCAGGAGGTAGCGCGGGGTAGGGTCCTCCGTCGGCAGGCGATACACGACCACGTCATCCATGGTGCCGCCCGTCGGGTGACAGACCAACGCGTACTGGGCGCGGCCGGGCGCCAGCGCCGCCACGTCATTGGTCGTCACGTACTGGAGCAGAGCCAGGGCATCGGGGCCCGCGACCTCCAGCCGGCCCATATGGGAGATGTCGAACAGCCCCGCGCCCTCGCGCACCGCGCGGTGCTCGGCCAGGATCCCGCGGTACTGGAGCGGCATCGCCCAGCCCGCGAAGGGCACCAGGCGGGCGCCGTGCGCCGCGTGCCAGGCATAGAGCGGGGTACGGTGGAGGTCGGCGGTTAGCGCCATGAGGCCTCCCCACGGCGCCAGCGCGCCAGCAGCTGACGCCAGTGACGCACGGCGCGGCGCAGCAGGATCCAGCGCAGAGGCGCCCAGGCCTCGCTGGCGCGGCGCGCCAGGTCGCTATCCAGTGGGCCACGGCTGTAGGTGCCGCGCACATACGCCTCGGTGATCGTCTCGACCGGAGCACGTGCCGAAGGCACCGCGTGCACCAGCGTGGCTGCATACTCGTAGGGCGTGTCGGACGGACGTCGGCGCACGCCCGCCCACGCGGCCAGCGCGCTGAGCTGGGCATAGGGCCGCACGTGCGGGCGCAGCGACTGCAGGCTGCGCTGCCAGAGCACCAGCAGGCCGATCGCGGCCAATAGGCCAAGCAGCAGCAGGCCGCCCATCGCCAACAAGATAGGCCATACATAGTGAAGCAGGCCGGCCGGCCCGGCCTCGGCCGGCCCGGCCCCGCTGTCCGTCGCCAGCCCTGTGTTGCTCAGCCCTTCCAGGTCGGTCAGGCTGTAGTCTTCGTCCTCGAACCCGAAGAGATCCCCGAACAGGGAATCGTCCAGGCCGAAGCTCTCCAGCCGCGGCGGGACGGGGCGCAGCGCGGACGGCTCGAACGTGATCCAGCCGTAGCCGGGGAAGTACGCCTCGGTCCACGAGTGCGCGTGGCTCTCGCGCACGATGATCACGTCTTGCGTGGCGTCGCGCTCGCCCGGCGCGAAGCCGCTGGCTACCCGCGCGGGGATCCCCACCGCGCGCAGCATGACGGTCATGGCGGCGGCGAAGTAGTCGCAGTAGCCCTCGCGCGTCTCGAACAGCATATAGTCCACCCAGTCACGGTCGGGCGGGGGCTGCTTGACGCGCGTGCTGTAGCGAAACTGGCGCAGGTAGCTCTCCAGGGCGACCGCCTTGTCGTAGGGGTTGGTAGCGGACGCGGTGACCCGCAGCGCTTCCTGGCGCACCCGAATGGGCAACGAGCGCGGTAGCTCGCGGTAGCGGCGCGTCCAGGCCGGATAGTCGGTGCCCGCGTTGCGCAGGTCGCTCACCGTGGCGACGGAGACGGAGGAGACGACCGTGTACTGCTGGCCGCGCCGCAGTGGTGCCTGGAGCCGCAGCGAGACCACGTCGTCCGGCACCTCGCGGTAGTCGTAGTACACGGGGACGCTCACGCGCACGGGCTCGTCGGCGGCGAACAGCATGCTGGCCTGCGGCGCCAGCAGCTGCACGCGTTGCTCGAACTCCACCCGCGCCGCGTAGGGCTCGCTATCCGGGGGGTGGGCCTGGTCCGCCTCCAGGTGCAAAGTGCTCGGGTCACTGCTGACGAACAGCTGGCCCGTGTAGCGGTCGTAGGTGGCGGCGCGCCAGTAGCGCGGCTCACGGGCGGCGATCGCCAGGACGGGCTGCTCGCCCAGCTCGAAGGCGGCGCGCGGCGCCAGCGTGCGGCCGAAGTTCAGCCCGCGCCCGACGCGCTCGGGCGCGTTGAGGGCCGCGAACAGGCGGTCGAACGTGGCTTGCAGGGGCTGCCACGGCGCGCTGGCGCTGTACCACCAGTCGGCCACCCGCTGGCTGATACCCCCGCTGGGCAACAGCCACGCCAGCCCCAGTAGGGCTGCAGAGAGCAGGCCGGCCGCGACCAGCACGCTACGCGCCGCCTGGGGCCCCGCCGGCCGCTCGCCGGCGAGGGCGTGGACGCGGCGCTGGGTGAGATCCACCAGCAGCAGCATAGCCGCCAGCAGGAACACGACGAGGTACACGAGGAGCTCGGGCGGCGCGTAGGAGAGGTTGAGTAGGATCGCGCAGCCGTTGGGCAGGATCGCCCACCACGGCGCACGCTCGCGAAACACGAACCAGCCGCTGGCGTAGCCGAGAAACCAGGCGAGCAGCGCCACGGTGATGGCGAACAGCAGTGTATCGCTGCTCGCTCCGCCGCTCACGGCAACTTCCCACCAGGCGCGCACCCGCTCCCATAGCCAGCCCAGCCGCTCCCGCCAGCCGTGGCGCGGGGCGATGGCCACGAAGTAGGCAGTGACCAGCACGCTGCCGGCGCCCAGGGCCAGTAGGTGCGCCACGGCCGCCCGGCGCAGCAGGCGGCTGAGCAGCAGCGCGAACAACACCCCAGCGGCAGCGTAGAAGCCGAGTGGCTCCAAGTGATCGGCCCAGTCGGCTGCGGTGACCGATACCGCCGGCGCGCAGACCAGCAGCAAGACCAGGGCGACGGTAACCGGGCTCTCCCGCCGCGCCTGGCCCGGCACGCGGGGGCGCGCCGCGCTCCGAGCCAACAGATCGGCTATCACACGGGCCTCGCCAGAGCCTCGACCGCCGGCGGCGCACCGAGCGCCTGGTCGAGCGGCTGGTCGGGCTTCACCACATAGTACGGCACGCGGGCCGCGGCCAGCGCGGCGATCAGGGCCATCAACCCGCTGGTCGCGTCTGGCGCCACGGTGTCCTGCAGGATCACCGTGCTCGGGATGCCACGCAACCGCAGGTCCTCCAGGGCCGCCAGCCAGTCGGTCCGCACCGTCGGGGTGATCACTATGATACTGGTGCCACGCCCGAAGCGCGCCGTGGTCGACAGCAGCAGCGCGCCCACGCTCTGCCACTCGCGGGGGCGTACCACAGCCAGCAGCTCCAGAATTTTCAGTAGCTGCCGCGCCCCGCGGTCAGGCTCCAGCACGTGCCGCTGCGTGAGCAGCCCCACCGCGCGGTTCTGGAGCAGCAGGTGCCGGGCGACCGACGCCGCGATGGTGACGCCCTGCTCCTCGGGCGACGTGGGCCCCTCGGCGCGGTGCAGGTTGCGGTCGAGGTCCAGCACCACCCACACGTCCGAAACGGGGTCCTCCTCGAACTCCTTGACCACCAGCCGGCCCAGCCGTGCGCTATTGGGCCAATGGATGCGGTTGAACGGGTCGCCCGGCTGGTAGTCGCGCAGCCCGGCGGCCATCGCCGTGGCGTGCGGCACGCGCTCGCGGCGCTGCCCGCCACCCGCGAGCGCGCCCTGTAGCGGGCGGAACTGCGGCAGGTCGATCGTGGCGGGGTACACGAGCACCGACGTGTCGGCCGGGAACTCCCACTCGTGGCGGAAGAACCCGAACGGATCCCCCGTGGCCACGCGCGTGGGGCCGAGCAGGTACAGGCCGCGGCGCGTCGCGCGGCTCTCCAGCAGGCCGCTCCAGGTAGCGCGCGCGGGCAGGCTGAGGAAGAACCGGCCCTGGTGGCCCGTGAGGGCCGAGTCGGCCTGCACCTCGAGCCAAGGCTTGGGCAACCACCACGTGTTGCTCACGCTGAGCCGCTCGCGCACCGGCTCGCCCACCTGGCTGCGCGGGGTCAGCGGCTCGCGGCGGATGACCAGCGCGTACTGGCTCAGGCGCGTCCACAGCCAGGCCACGCCGAAGAGCAGGAGCAGCAGGTACGAGATCTTGAACATCACGCTCCAGCCACCGGCCAGCGCGGTGCCGAACACGAACAGCCAGAGCGCGGCGAAGGCGAGCACGCGCGTCATGGGGTACCTCAGGCCACCACGCGGTGGCCCGGAACGGGCTGGGTACGCAGGATCTCGGCGATGATCGCCGAGGCGCTGGTGCCTTTCACGCGCGCCGCGGGGCTGAGGATCAAGCGGTGCGCGAGGGTCGGCTCGGCCAGCGCCTTGATGTCGTCGGGCAGCACGTAGTCGCGGCCCGCCAGCAGCGCGCGCGCCTGGGCCGCGCGGAACAGTGCCAGCGAACCGCGGGGACTGGCCCCCAGGTATACGTCCGGGTGCTGCCGGCTAGCCGCAGCGATGTCCACGATGTACTGACGCAGCTCTGGCGCCACGTGCACCTCGCGGACCGCCGCCTGCGCCGCCAGCAGGTCGTCGGCCGAGGCCACCTGCTCCAAGTCCTCGATGGGGTGCGAGAACTGCTGGCGGTCCAGGACGGTGACTTCGTCCTCGCGCTGGGGATAGCCGAGCCGGATCCGCATCATGAAGCGATCGAGCTGGGCCTCGGGCAACGGAAAGGTGCCCTCGTACTCGATGGGGTTCTGCGTGGCCAGCACCATAAACGGGCGTGGCAGCGGGTAGGTCCGGCCGTCGACGGTCACCTGCCGCTCCTCCATCGCCTCCAGGAGGCTGGCCTGCGTCTTGGGCGTGGCGCGGTTGATCTCGTCGGCCAGCACGATCTGGGCGATGACGGGACCGGAGCGGAACTCGAACTCGCCCGTTTTCTGGTTGTAGATGCTCACGCCCGTGACGTCGCTGGGCAAGAGATCGGGAGTGAACTGGATGCGCTTGAAGGTGCAGCCGATCGAGCGGGCGAGCGACTTCGCGAGCACGGTCTTGCCCACCCCGGGCACGTCCTCGATCAGCAAGTGGCCCTGGCAAACGAGCGCGATGAGGGCGAGTTCGACCTCCTGGCGCTTCCCCACGATGACCTTCTCGACGTTGCGCAGCACCGCATCCAGTATGCCGTCCGCCCGGGCCATGCCTGCCTTACCGTCCGCAGCACTTCTTGTACTTGCGTCCGCTGCCGCAGGGGCACGGATCGTTGCGCCCCACCTTGCTGCCCGCGCGCACCGGCCGCCGGCTGCCCGGCTCGTCGCGGTTGGTCATCAGCTGCTTCTGCGGGCGCGCCTGCTCCTCGCGGACGACCGTGACGTGGTAGATCAAGTGCGCCACATCGTGCTGGATGTTCGCCAGTAGCTGGTCGAACATCGCGGCCGCTTCCACTTTATACTCGACCAGCGGGTCGCGCTGCCCGTACGCCCGCAGGCCGATCCCCTCGCGCAGATCATCGATCGCCGTGAGATGGCGGATCCACAGGCTGTCGATGACGCGCAGTAGCACCGCCCGCTCGACGCGGCGCATCACCTCGGCCCCTAGCGCGGCCTCTTTCTCATCGTAGGCCGCCTCGGCCACCGCCAACAGCCGCGCCTCGATCTCCTCGCGGCTGAGCCCGCGCAGCGCCTCGGCGGTCAACCCGCCCGCGTTGGGCACCATAGCGCTGAACGCTTGGAGCAGCGGGGTGGGGTCCCAGTCGTCGGCGCGCTCCTCCGCCGTGAAGCTGGCGACCAATTGCGCGATCTCGCGCTCGACCCAGTCGAGGATCATCTCGCGCAGGTTGTCCTCGCCGAGCACCTTGCGGCGGTCGGCGTAGATCACCTCGCGCTGTTTGTTGAGCACGTCGTCGTACTCGACCACGTGCTTGCGGAGGTCGAAGTTATACGCTTCGACCTTCGTCTGGGCATTCTCGATCGCTTTGGTGACCCAGGCGTGCTCCAGCGGCACATCCTCTTCCATGCCGAAGCGTTCCATGAGCTTGGCGATGTTGCCGCCGCCGAAGCGTCGCATGAGGTCGTCTTCCAGCGAGACATAGAAGCGCGAGGAGCCCGGGTCGCCCTGGCGGCCGGCGCGGCCACGCAGCTGGTTGTCGATGCGCCGCGCCTCATGCCGCTCGGTACCGATGATGTGCAGGCCGCCTAGCGCGACGACTTCCTCGCGCGCCCGCGCACACTCGGCCTCGGCCGCCGCCCGCGCCTGCGCGCGCTGCTCCTCGGTCGCCTCCTCGGGGCGGACGCCCTGCTTCTTCAGGAACTCGTCCACCAGGCCCGCGGGGTTGCCCCCGAGCAGGATGTCCACGCCGCGGCCGGCCATGTTGGTGGCGATGGTCACCGTGGCAGGGCGGCCCGCCTGGGCGATGATCGCCGCCTCGCGCTCGTGGTGCTTGGCGTTGAGCACCTGGTGCGGAATGCCCCGCCGCTGGAGCATGGCACTGAGATGCTCGGATTTCTCGATCGACGTGGTCCCCACCAGTACCGGCCGCCGGCGCTTGTACAGCTCTTCGATCTCCTCGACCACCGCGGCGAACTTCGCTCGCTCGGTCTTGAACACCAGATCGGGATAATCGATGCGCTGGTTGGGCCGGTTGGGCGGGATCACCACCACGTCGAGGTTGTAGATACGGCGAAACTCCTCGGCCTCGGTGGCCGCTGTGCCGGTCATGCCCGCCAGGCGCTTGTACAGACGGAAGTAGTTCTGGAAGGTGATACGCGCCAGGGTGACGTTCTCGCGCTGGACACGCACCCCCTCCTTCGCCTCGATGGCCTGGTGTAGCCCCTCGCTGTAGCGCCGTCCGAACATCAGGCGCCCGGTAAACTCATCGACGATGACGATCTCACCGTCCTTGACCACGTAGTCGCGGTCGCGCTTGAACAGAAACTCGGCCTTCAGCGCCTGGTCGAGGTAGTGCGTCAACTCGTAGTTGGCCGGGTCGTACAGATTCTCCAGCCCCAGCCAGCGCTCCATCTTCGCGATGCCCTCTTCGGTCAGGCTGATGGAGCGCGTCTTCTCTTCGATCACGAAGTCCTGGTCGCGCACCAGCCGCGGCACCAGGCGGGCGAACAGCGCGTACTTGTCGGTCGACTCCTCGGCGGGCCCCGAGATGATCAGCGGCGTGCGCGCCTCGTCGATCAAGATATTGTCGATCTCATCGACGATGGCGTAGTTGAGCCCGCGCTGCACACAGTCGCGGAGGTCCCAGACCATGTTGTCGCGCAGGTAGTCGAAGCCGAACTCGTTGTTGGTGCCGTAGGTGATATCGGCCTGGTACGCCTCCTTGCGCAGGCGAGGGTCCATATCGTGCTGGATGTAGCCGACGCGCAGGCCCAGCAGCTCGTAGATCGGTCCCATCCAGGTCGCGTCGCGGCGGGCCAGGTAGTCGTTCACCGTCACGACGTGCACACCCTCGCCCGGCAGCGCGTTGAGGTACGCCGGCAGCGTAGCGACCAGCGTTTTGCCCTCGCCCGTGCGCATCTCGGCGATCTTGCCCTGGTGCAGCACGATGCCGCCCATGAGCTGGACATCGAAATGGCGCTGGCCGAGCGTGCGCTTGGCCGCCTCGCGCACGGCGGCGAACGCCTCGGGCAGTAGGCTGTCCAGTGGCTCGCCCGCCAGGTAGCGGCCGCGAAACTCGGTCGTCTTGTCGCGGAGTTGTTCGTTAGTCAGGGCTTCGAATTGCGGCTCCAGCGCATTGATCCGCTCGACGAGCGGCCGTAGGCGGCTGAGTTCCCGCTCATTGCTGTCGCCGAGCAGCTTCTTGAGGACCGAAAGCATGGTGTCTCCGCCTCATCGGGCCGACCCGTGGGCCCGCCCGACGCTAGATCGAAATGAACTTCAGTTGGGCGGCCGGGGTGCGGAACATCTCGCCCACCGAGGTGCCCGCATGGATCCGCGCGATCGCCTCGCCCAGCAGCGGGGCGATCGAAACGACTTCCAGCTTGTCGATCCACTTATGCGGATCCAGGCGCACCGAATCCGTGGTGATGACCCGCTGGACCGAGCAGCGGTGGATCCGCTCCACCGCCGGGCCCGAGAGCACCGCGTGCGTCGCGCTGGCCAAGATAGCACGCGCCCCGCGGCGTTCCAGCACCTCGACGGCGCCCACCAGCGAGCTGGCGCGGTCGATCTCGTCGTCCACGATCAGCGCCGTGCGCCCCTGCACATCGCCGATCAGCGTCAACGACTCGCTACTGCCGTCGTTGGCGTAGCGCCGCTTCTCGATGATCGCCAGCGGCGCGTCCAGCAGCTCCGCGAAGTTGCGCGCCCGCTTGGCGAAGCCGATGTCCGACGACACCACCACCAGGTCGTCCACGCCCAGCGCGCGCACCCGGTCGCACAGCAGCCCCACGGCGGTCAGCTCGTCCACCGGAATATTAAAGAACCCCTGCACCTGGCCAGCGTGCAGGTCGAGGGTCAGCACACGGTGGGCGCCCGCGGCCTGGATCATATCGGCGAGCAGCCGCGCGGTGATCGGCACGCGCGGCTGATCCTTCTTGTCGGTCCGCGCGTAGGCGAAGTAGGGGATCACCGCCGTGATCCGGCCGGCCGACGCGCGACGCAGCGCGTCGAGCATGATCAGCAGCTCCATGATGCTCTTGTTGACCGGCGAGCAGGTCGGCTGGATCACGAACACATCTTTCTGGCGGACGCTCTCGTTGATCTTGACGAAGATGTTCTCGTTGCTGAACTCGAAGACCTCGGCCTGCCCCAGGGGGACGTCCAAGTAGTCGCAGACGGCGCGCGCCAGCGCCGGATGAGCGTTGCCTGTGAAGATACTTAGCGCTCCGTACAAGGCGCTCTCCATCACAGTCCCGTGACTCCCGGCCGAGTAAAAGCGAAGGTGCTGCCCGGCGCGCACCGCACACCGATCAGCACCCAGCCAGTCGTCTACCCCGCGCGGCGCGAGCGCCCAGCCGCTGCCAGCGGCCTGCTGCGCCTGCTGAGCTTCTGCTGAGAACCGCCTTAACTGCTGGGACTATAGCACACGCTCCATAGGCCAGCAATCGCGCGGCGCCGCGCCTTCCTTATGCGATTATGCGCCAGCCGGCCCCCGGCGCGACTAGGTGCCCAGCGCCCGGGCCCGCGTCAGATCGTCCGGCCAGTTGACGTTCAGGAACGACCGCAGCTCGGGGTCCCAGCGGCGCAGCTCCGCCTCGGGCACGTAGCGCACGCGCACGGCCTCGAAGAACGCCAGCAACCGCTTGCGCCCGGCCGCCAGCGCCGCTTCGATGGCGGGCAGGCAGCTCGGTCGGTACACCGCGTGCAGGGGCTCCGGCTGCTCGCCGATGACCGGCACGACCGCGTCCACCCCCTCGGCCAGCGCCAGCAGCACGCGCAGCAGCGCGGTCGAGACGAACGGCATGTCGCAAGCGGTCGCCGTGGCCAGCGGCGTGCGCACCACGCGCAGGCCCGAGTAGAGGCCCATAAGCGCACCCGCCCGGGGCTCGACGTCGCGGACCACGACCGTGTCGGGCAGCCCCCGCAAGCTGTCGTCGTTGCTGACGATGACGATGGGCGTGCCCAGCGGGCGCAGCGCGGCAAGCAGGCGGTCGATCACCCGCTGCCCACCGATCTCCAGCAGCGCCTTGTTGACGCCACCCAGCCGGGTTCCCTGCCCGCCGGCCAGGACGACGGGCGTTACCGCTTCCACGCCCTCCCCGCCTCGTGCTCGGCCGCTGGGGCCCGGCGCCGCTCGTTGCTAGCGCAGCGCGACGCAACCGAAAACGTTCTGGCCGCCGAGCGTGCCGAAGTTCGCGAACGAGCCCAACACCGGGCTCGTCAGGTTGAACAGGGTGACATTGTTGCCGATCGCGAACTGCCCCGCGGCACCGGGGAAGTACACGTTGGTCGGCAGGCCAGCGAACAGCCCGCCTAGCGCCAGCGCGTCGCAGCCGGTGGTCCCGTAGAACGGGTTCGGGTTGCCAATGCGCGCCAGGGCCAAGGCGCCGGCCGCGCCCACGGCGTTAGCGAACGGGTAGCCCACGTAGAACGGGTAGTAGTATGGGTAGTTGCCGAAGCCGCCACAATACGGCAGCCCGGGCCCCACCCCGATCATCGTGCCGTAACCGTACGCCGAGAACCCGTAGGCGCCCAGCCCACAGCCGTAGCCCGTCGAGCCGAACCCCGTGGCACCGATAGGGCTGGCGTACGGCCCGTACCAGGTGCTCCAGTCGAGCCCCGGGCCGTAGCTCTGCGCCGCTGCCTGGGGCGCCGCCACCAGGCTGGCCGCGAGCAGCCCGCCGAGCACGAGCGCTCCGATGAGTCGCCGCATGCGCCGTCTCCTCTCGCTGGGGTGCGTGGCCCCAGCTCTCCCCTCCCAGTTACCCGCCGCGTTGGCGGGCTAGCGCCGATTATACACCGGCGGGCAGCGGTTGTGGCGGGGCCGTGCGGCCGCCGTGCCCTAGCCCCGATGGCTCCGCGCGAGCGCGGCGGGCCCGAAGACGTCCCCTAGCCGCCGCTCCCCCCACGGCGAGTAGGCCGCCGCCAGCGCCTGCGAGAACGGGACCGGGTAATGG
>Ga0070737_10001231_pt1 | contig 38556 bp, 32 predicted proteins | sample Coa_R1_10_FD_66438 | JGI IMG/M metagenome (GOLD analysis project Ga0070737, IMG submission 66438) | Surface soil microbial communities from Centralia Pennsylvania, which are recovering from an underground coalmine fire - Coalmine... | ecosystem: Environmental > Terrestrial > Soil > Unclassified... | reverse complement strand
TTGACCGTTGGGTCTTCGCCGAAGACGTCGTCGCCCAATTCGGCGCGTGCCATCGCCTCCCGCATCGCCTCCGAGGGCAGGGTCACGGTATCGCTACGCAAGTCGATCACGACGCTCTAAATCCTCCAAGCCGATAGGAAAAATTGGACGCCGGCACTCAGGGAAAAATCGCCTTGACGATCTCGTCGATCGCACGCTTGCTGTCGGCCTCGTCGGTCAGCGACCAGGTCACCGCCACGGTGGCGGCGCGCCGCGGCGCAATCCCGTTACGGATCAATTCGCCGGCGTAGATCAGCAGGCGGGTGGAAACCCCTTCTTCCAGCCCCGAGGACTTCAAGTTGCGCACTTTCTCGCCTAGCAAGGCCAACTGGCCCGCGCAGTTTTGATCCACTCCGGCTTCGTGAGCAATGATGTTGGTTTCCTTTTCCGCGGGGGGATAGTTGAACTCGATCGTCACGAAGCGCTGGCGGGTGGAATGCTTGAGGTTTTTCTGAATGCTCTGGTAGCCGGGATTGTAAGAAATGACCAGCAAAAAGCCCTCGTGCGCGGACAGCACTTCGCCCCGTTTTTCGATCGGCAGGATGCGCCGATGGTCGGAGAGCGGATGAATCAGGACGGTGGTATCTTTGCGCGCTTCCACCACCTCGTCCAGGTAGCATATCGCGCCGCGCCGCACCGCCTGAGTCAGCGGACCGTCGATCCACACGGTCTCGTCGGCCTGAATCAGATAGCGACCGACCAAGTCGCTGCCGGTCAAATCCTCGTGGCAGGCCACCGTGATAAGCTCACACGGACCGTCGGGTTGGGCCGCCAGCCGATGAGCCATATGCTCCACGAAGCGGGTCTTGCCGCATCCAGTCGGCCCCTTGAGCAATACCGGCAGGCGGGCATTGTAGGCCGCAGTAAAAATCTCAGCTTCGTCGCCAATGGGCAGATAATATGGCGTCTGGGCGGGATTGAGGGTTCGCACCTCGGGGCTTTGCCCGGTCAAGCGCGTATCGAAAGTCTTCAACTCAACCGCCATGAAAATTGTCCTTTCCCGCCCGCGGCCCCACCGCAGGTTGGGCGAATTTTAGCAACCAGCCCGCTCTCCTTCACTGCGCGGACCGCTCATACCCCTCGCAACTGGATAACCGACCCCTGCGCGGTATCCTTGACTTCGTACCCGGCCGCCTCGATCTCTCGGCGCAAAGCGTCGGCGCGGGCAAAATCACGTTGTCCGCGCGCAGCCGCGCGCTGCGCCGCCAAGGTCGCGATCGCCGGCGGCAATGTACCGCTGCCGGCTCGCCGGCGCATGGCGTCCAAATCCAGCCCCAGCACGCTATCGCAGGCGCACAGGGCGCGCCAGATATGGTAGTCGCCGCGCCGGTAGGCCTCGGCCACCAGTTCCAAGGCCACTGCGAGCGCCTGCGGGGTATTGAGGTCATTGTTGAGCGCCTCCCTGAAGCGCTCTACATACTCCGCCGCCCAGGGCGCATCCTCTTCTGCCGGCTCGGGCTGGCTGCGCGCGAACTCGGCGAAATAGTCCAGGTTGGATTGCGCCGCGCGCACCGCTTCCATATTGAAAGCCAGCTCGGAACGATACTTGGCGCCCAGGCAAAACAGCCGAAACGCCAGCGGATTCAAGCCTGCCGCCACCACATCCGCCAGCACCGGAAAGCGCCCCGCGCTCTTGCTGATCTTGGCCCCTTCCATGCCGACCAAAAACGCATTGTGCATGAAATAATGCACAAAGGGCTGGCCGGTGGCCGCCTCCGACTGCGCGATTTCATTCTCGTGATGGATCGGCACGTGGTCCAGACCACCCGAATGGATGTCGATGGTCGGCCCCAGGTACTTCATCGCCATCGCCGAGCACTCAATATGCCAGCCGGGATAGCCGCGTCCCCACGGACTGTCCCACTGCATGATGTGATGGGGCTGGTTGAGCACCCACAGGGCGAAATCGTGCGGACTGCGCTTGTCATCCGCATGCTCCAGCCGCTGGGTGGAAGATTGCTCCTCCAAGCTTTGCCGCGCCAGCCGGCCACGACCTCCCGGCCCACGCCAGCGCTTGAGATCAAAATAAACCCCGCTTTGCGTTACATAGCCGTATCCCCGTTTCACAATCCGGTCGATCAGGGCGATCATGTCGGGAATATGCTCGGTAGCTCGAGCGTAGCGCCCAGGCGGCACGGTGGGCGGCTCAATATGCAACAGCTCCAGATCGTGGCGAAACTGTGCAATATAATACTCGGCCACTTCCGCCGGACTGCGCCCCTGCTCGCGTGCGGTCTTTTCGATCTTATCTTCGCCGGCATCCTCGTCCGACGTCATGTGGCCGACGTCCGTAATGTTCATGACGTGGCGGACTTCGTAGCCGTTGAACCGCAAAGCGCGCTGCAAAACGTCAGTGAACAGGTAGCTGCGCATGTTGCCCAGATGCTGTGGCAGATAAACCGTGGGACCGCAGGAATAATAGGTCACCACGCCGGGCGTCAGCGGTTTGAACTCCTCGACGGCGCGAGTCAGTGTGTTGTAGACGAAAAACGGTCTCACGGGGCAATTGCTTGAAGTTTATCGCGAGTAGCCGGCTTTGAACAAGCGCAGGCCGCGGCTCGACCTGCCATAAAATCGCACTCCGAACCACTGACGGACAGTTGCCACGGCGAAAGCGATCGGGAATGCTTAACCGACGAACAGTGGCGGCCATTTTGCCGACCAATCTGACAAAAGGTGCATGCGATGACCACGAGCGGCAATTCACGCTCGCTTGACGTGCGCAAACGGATGTCCCATCCAGTGGTCGACGGTGACGGCCATACCACCGAATTCATGCCCGCCGTACACGACTATATCAGCCGGTTGGGCGGCCCGAAAATGCTGGAGCGCTACTTGGAATGGGAGCGCACACGTGGTTTCTGGGCCTGGTACAATTTTACTCCCGAGCAGCGGCGCGAGACTCGTCCGATGCGCCCAATCTGGTGGTCGCGAACCCCTAATACCCGCGACCAGGCCACCATGATGTTCCCCCGCCTGCTGCGCGAGCGACTCGACGAGACCGGAATCGATTTCACCATCCTTTTCCCCAGCATCGGCCTAACCTCGATGCGGCCCGAGGACCCCGAACTGCGCCAATGTGCGGTGCGCGCCTACAATACCTACCACGCCGACATCTACCGCGAGCACGCAAGCCGCATGACCCCGGTCGCCGTGATCCCGATCAACACCCCGCAAGAAGCCATCGCGGAGCTGGAATACTCAGTCAAAGCCCTGGGCTACAAGGCGGTCTGCTTTCCCGACTACGTGCCACGCCCGATTCCCTACATGGCGCGCAAGTACGGCGTGGCTGACGCCACTCGCTTCGCCTACTGGATGGACTTCATGAGCGTGGACAGCGAGTACGACTACGATCCGGTGTGGCGTAAATGCCTGGAACTCAAGGTCGCCCCCGCCTTCCACGGCCAAGGCTTTTTTGGCGGGCGCACCTCGATCACCAACTTCATGCACAACCATATCGGCCAGTTCGCCGCCGCCCACGAAGCGGTTTGCCGGGGGCTGTTCTTCGCCGGCGTGACCCGCCGCCTCCCCCAGCTCAACTTCTCCTTTTTGGAGGGCGGCGTGGGCTGGGCCTGCATCCTCTACAGCGACTTGTTCGGGCACTTTGAGAAACGTTGCATCGAGGCCATTCCCAAGTACAACCCTGCCAACCTCGATCTCAAACTCTTTCTCGAGCTGGCCCGTAATTACGGCGGCGAAATCGTTGAGGGCCGGCTCACCGAGCGCTTCATTGACATGCTCACCTGGCGCGGGCGCAACGAAGATCCTGCCCTGATGGATGAATTCGCCCGCTGCCAGATTCATCACAAGCGCGAGATCAAAGACCTCTTTGTGCCCCATTTCTTCTTCGGCTGTGAAGCCGACGATCCAATCAGCGCCTGGGCCTTTGATCGCAAGAAAAATCGTTATCAGGCCAAGCTCAATGCCTTCTTCAGCTCGGATATCGGCCACTGGGACGTGTGGGACATTCGTGACGTCACCGCTGAAGCCTACGAAATGGTCGAGCACGGACTGCTCAACGAAGACGAATTTCGCGACTTCATGTTCAACCATGCGGTGCGATGCTGGGGGCAGGTAAATCCGGACTTTTTCAAAGGCACGATAGTGGAAGACCAAGCCGCCGCGGTACTGCGCAACAGCGTCAAACAAATTCCGGCGGCGGCCTGAGACGCCACTCAGCCGCGCAAACGAGGCAACAGGCGCAGGGCGTTGTCGCGATCGATGGCGCGCCATTGTTCGACCGGCAGCCCAAGCTGAGGAATTCCACCGGTCGTCGCCTCCATGGGGACAAACGGATAATCGCTGCCAAACAGCATCTGCGACAGCGGGATCAGCGCTCTGATCGCGGCGAAGTTGGGTGCGTAGGTCGCGTTGGCGATGTCGAAATGCAGCCGCTTGAGTTCGTACAGCACGCCGTTGGGTAGCCGCTCTGCGACCTCGGGTTGGCGCGCACCGAAGTCGGCCATCCGATGGGCCAGCACGGTCATCGTGCCGCCGCAGTGGCAGAAGATAAAGCGGATATCCGAGCAGCGGCTCAACACCCCATTGAACAGCAGGCTCGAAATCGCGCGCGTGGTATCGAACAGAAATTCGGTGATCGCGGGCGGGATGCCGATAGTCAGGTTGCGGCAGCACGCCGGCGCGGTGGGGTGGATGAAGACCACGGCGCGGCGGCGATTGAGTTCCTCGAAGACCGGGAAAAAGGCTGGATCGCCCGGCCAACGATCGTCGTAGCTGGTCAGCAGGCCAACCCCGTCGGCCTTGAGCACGTCGAGCGCATATTCGATCTCACGCAAGCTGCCGTCGGGATCGGGCAGCGGGGTAGCCGCAAAGAAGCCAAAACGGCCGGGATGGTCCTGCACCATCCGCGCGGCGTACTCGTTGCATTCGCGCGCCAGGTCGCAAGCTGCACGGTTGTCGCCAAACCAGATCCCGGGCGTGGAGATGGAAGCAATCGCGGTGGCGATTCCATGCTTATCCATCTCCTCCACCGAACGTGCGGGTGTCCATGCCAGCAGCGGGGCCGGATTGACACCCAGCCGCGCCATCAGGCGATCCCGTTCGCGCGCCAGGTAAGGAGTGGGGAACATGTGATGATGCACGTCCACCCGCTGGGGATTAGCGGCCATGGTTAATCCTCGTCAGCTTGGATTCACGCGACTAAGCCGCCACGCGGGTGAACTGTTGTCGCTCGGCGCAGCGGCGCGCGAGTGTTGACTGACGCCTGCGCTCCGCACGCCCATTTCGCCTGGAAGCGAGCTGAACACCATCCTTCCCTAAGAGGGCCAGCCTCACCGTCAGCGCGGTGCGGTCGATGGAAAAAATTCCGGCACCAAAAATCCAAACGTCCCATTGCGCACTCCATCGGTGGCAAAGACCTCGCCGTGAATCGGGTCTACCGCCACGGCGCTGGGATGGACCATGCCGGTCTCCGCGCCGCGAATTATCGCGTGCGGCGGCACATTGCCGTTGTCAGTTACGTTCCACACGCCGACAAACCCCAGTGGCCCCATCCAGGGCAGCGTCGGCCCCTGGCATCCGTCGCGCGGTTCATAGCCGCCCGCGTCGTAGGGCGGAACGTAATAGAAATTGTCCACCCCGGCGAATAGCTGCCCACCGTAGAGCGCAACGTGAAATAAACCCACGATTCCTGTGGCCGGACCTTCGATCACGCTCAGCGGCGTGGCGTCACCGCTGTCCGTACGCCGAAACACAAACAGCGCGGCGTTGTAGTGGCGATCACGCGCCGCCACCGCGACCAGGTTGCGTTGCGGATCGACCGCGACCCCCGAGGGTAGCCGCATTCCTGATTTGGGCCCGTAGTGAATCACCCGCAAGGGCGCTACATCGCCGTTGCCATTGAGCGGAAAGACCAGGAGCGCGTCCGACTCCAGGTCCGCGATCCACAACTCGTTATGCACATCATCGGCCGCCGGTTGCCAGGGCGCATGGAGCAAGGTATGCGGCCCCTGAATGACGCGATCCGGCGGATGGTCGCCGCTGGCGCCGCCGTGGAAAAACACAATCGAGGCCGCAAGTGGCTCGGTGGCGATTATCTCGTCGTTACCGGGATCGTAGGTTAGCCCGTGCGCCACTCGGGTCAGCTTGGTGTGTTGTCCTTCGATGATCCGCACGGGTTCGGTGTTGTCGCTTGCCAGCCTGGCAAATGCCGCGATTCGCGGATCGCTGACTCAATTTGGCACCAAGATCTGGTCGCGCTTGGAATCATACGCAACCGCCTGTGGATTGCCGAACCCGGTCGCTGGCGTACCAGCGGGTGCATTGCGCAGCACGCGCCGCGGCTGGGCATCGCCCCGCGCAGTACGTGCGAAGACCTCCGCGGTATGGCCGAAGTTGGCCACCCACAACTCTTCATGCACCGGATCGTAGGCCACACCCATCGGCCGCAGGATTTGGGTGTGCGGCCCGCCCAAGACCCGCAGCGGGGCAGTGTCGCCCTTGGCGTCGCGCGCAAATACCAGGATCTCGTTGGCCGGTTCGTTGGCCACGAACAATTCGTTGTGCCGATTGTCCACCGCCATACCGGTGGGCCAGTTAAAGCGCGTCGCCGGTCCCTGCAACACCCGCAAAGGCACCGCGTCGCCTTCTGCGTCATCGCTGAAGACCCGTACCGAGGGCGGGTAATAATGACCACCGCCGGTGTAGTCGCGATCCCAATAGCCCTGATTGGAATTGCCGTAGTTGCTCACCAGAATCTCGTGATGGGCTTCGTCCCAGACTACCCCGTGCGGGTCTGCCAGACCGGTATGCGGCCCGCGAATGGAGCGCACCGGATGCTCGGCGCCGTGGGAACCCAGCCGATAGAAGATAATCTCGGCATTGTGCTGAATCGCAACCGCCATCTGACGGTAATGTTGACTTATTCCGATCCCATAGGAGCCGTGAGGCACCGCCACCACCCGCGACTTGTAGTCGCCATTGGCCGTATAGGGAAAGGCCGCTACGTCGTCGCCAACGTCATTCTCGGTGGTATAAAATTCGTGCTTTACCGGATCGACCGCAATCCCTGCGGCAAAGGATAAAAAGGTGTCAGGCCCGCGAATCCACGCCTTATAAGGCGTAATTCCAGGGGCGTGGGGCGGAGCCGCCACGTCCAGATTATACACCAGCACGCTCTTCATGTTGGTGTCGCTCAGGATCGCCAAGTTGTTTTTCGTATCCAGGGCGATCCCGTTGAATTCGGGATATAGATCGATAAGCTCGGTGCAGGGTTGTACTGGCCCACCTACCATCCCTGGCACCGCCTTGAGAAAAGCCTGCTCTGCCGGAAACAGCTTGTGCGGATTGGTCAGAGCGTCGAAACTGGGTTCCTCTGCGTTGCTGCGGTTGATCCCCCACAATTCGCCGCCGCCCAGTCCCAGCAACACTATCGCGGCCACCGTTGCCAACGCCCGACGTCCCCGTTTACCCCACACCGGCCTCCCCCACCCCACTTGAAAACTCGCGCCGCCCGCCACCTTCAGCATCGTCTTGCCTCTCTCAGCTAGTTTTACGCCTCCTCCTCAACCTTCGAGGGGAAGAAACCATATCGAGCGCGCCGGAGCGTGAAGCGAGGTTATCCCGGCGGGAACGATGCAAAGCAATTGTTGGAGCGAAAGATGTAGGTCTCGTGGAAATCATGCACCAAAGCCTTGCGCCCCAACTCCGCCATCGCGCCCACCAGAACCATCCAAGCCAGCAGCTCCTGATGACCCGCACGATCGTTCTCCTCCGGCGTGCGCTTGCGCCAGGCTTCGTAATCGCCGCGCTTGAGCGCCTCCAGTAACATCCGGTCGGCCTGGTGGTCGGGAATGATGTAGCCGTTGGTGGGCGACAGAAAAGCATGCGACCAGCCAGCCGAGGCCATCAGAACGATCCGGTAAGGACTCTGACTCGCCACTTGCGCCAGCTTGGCGCCCAATTCCATGCATAAGGCTGGCGAGGGCCCAGGAGGATCTGGCAAACCCTCAGCCTTCTGGGTCTGGAACAGATGAGCCGCGAAGCCCTTGGCCGTGATTACCTGGCTGCCGTAGCAATTGACATGAAAGGGTACGATCCGATGGGGAAACCCCTTGCGGTCACAGTCAAGGAATAAGACCGTGTTGGTAAAGGCATGCGCCAGATGGGGCTGATTGAGGGTCTTGTAGGCGTAGGACATCGGGAAGCCCCGCTGCATCAGCCCAGTGGCCAAATACTTGGCGCCTGCCCGGTGGCCGTGCAGGCGCAAGGTGAAGTCGGTTGGCTCCCCCCAGGCATTGCGCGCGAAACGGGGATCATGAGCGTAGGGCTGCTCGTCGAAGTCGTCGTCCAGACCAAAGATACAAAAAGGCGGGATGATGTCCTCGCGAAAGTTCTCGTACTGGTCGTCACCAAATATCACGACAAAGTCAGGCGCGAAGTCGTCAATAATGCGCCGCAGCTTGCGGCAATCATCGAACAGCCGCCGGCGCAACTCACGAGTCGCCGTGAGTCCTTCATCCTGACCCATTTCCGCTATCATTTCGGCGGGCCAGTTGGCGCGGTCACGATAGCGCGGATCGACGTTGGGGGCAGCCAGGATCTGATGGAAAGGCACCATTATCTCGTGGTCCGCCATCACCAGACCGGGAAAGTGACTGCCACCAATCCCTAAAATCTCGCCCATGGTCCCTTCTCCAGGCCCGCTGGGGGCGGGCCAACGTACCTACGCGGACCGTACCGCCGCCCAATCCTGACTGTCAAGCCGAGTCAACCGCCACTTCCTCGGCGCCGATCTTTTGGCTGTTTGCCACCATTTTCCCCTGCTCCAAAGGTGCCCCACGCCGCGTGCCGCCGCCGCCTCGAAAGCAAGCTGACTGACACAACGGCAAAGCTGACCAACCTGACATGGTAAAACCGATCCTGCGCTCCCAATTATGGCATATGCTCTTGGCCTGCGTGCTTTGCGTGCCTGCCCATAGCGCGCCAGCAGCGTTGCCAGCGGCCCTTCCCGATGCTCGTATTACAGCCCTCACGTCCCCTCCGCACGGGCTGGGTCTCCCACGCCTCGGTTTCTTCTCCCGCGGCAGCACCCTGCGCGTGGCGGCACGCTGCCAGGCCGGCTCGCCCTTGATTGAGATAACTGGCCGCGCCGACTTCTTTCCAGGCCAGGGCGTAAGCCTGCCTCAATGTGGGCCGGCGCCGTCCGTTCCCTCACCGGCCGCACCCACCCTGCGTTCGCTGTGTCGGACACTGCCTTGCCCGCACCTTGCGCACTGGAGCTACGAGATTGTCGCAATCGACGCTAATCATGGGCTGTCACGCGCCAGCCCAGCGGCGCCATCGGTGCTCAATGCCAATGCTCTCAGCGTGGAGGATCACAACCTAATTACCTGGACCCCAGTTCCGCACGCGGTCGCCTATGCCATATACCGCAGTCGCGACACCGGGCCGTTTCGACTCCTGACCTACAGCCAGATCTCCGCCTTCGATGATTTTGGCCAGCCCGCGGTCGCCGCGGCTGGCTCAATACCGCCTGAAGCGCCCGCCAGGCCGATTCTCGGCAACCTGGTAGCGATCATAGCTTCGCGAACCGCCACCCAGGTGCGGCTCAATCACCCCGCCATTGCTTCATGCCCCCATACCTGGTTGGTCCACGACGACGCTCCGATCCTTCAGCGCGCCCTCGACAGCCTTCCTACCCGCACGGCCGACAATCCCGGCGGCGGGACGTTGTGGCTACCCCCAGGTAGTTACACCTGGGCCTCTCCCGTAACCATTACTGGAGCAAGCGGCGTGGTGTTGAGAGGCGCCGGACGGTGGGCCACGCAAATCAATCCAAGTGTGGAGCTGGCCGGGATGGCCGCCTTTCGTTTTATTGACTCTCGCGACAGCGGAGTGGAGCAAATGTGGATTAATGGCGCCCAAGTTAACGGCGCCACCCCCGGAACGGCGGTGGAATTCAATGAAAACTCCCGCCTAGGCCCCTCATCCACTCACAACCTGGCCCGCGATCTGATAATCGGCAACCCCAGTACTGGTGGCAGCGTGGTCAACGGTATCGTCTTTTCCGCCATCAATGACGCGAATAATGAAAACAGCGACATCGAAAACGTCGTCATCGAGGATTTCGCCGGCTGTGGCATCCTGATCGGCCATTCCAACTCCGAGGGCCATCGCTTTCGCCATCTGGATATCGGTTACGGCCCATGCGGTATCCAGGCGTGGTCCGGAGGATTCACCGACGAGCAGGGCTTCTATGCTTTAAATCGCTACCCGCAAGCGGTGGTTTATGACTTCCAGCCGGGCACCATGTATCACTCCGTCCAATCCATCGGGATGTTCGCCGAAACCGGGGCCCAATTGCTGCGTGCCAGTCCCCAACTGCGCAACCTCATCGTCAACATCGTCGCGATGGATTTTACCGGCGGGCTTCCCGGCGAGGACCTGATCGACCTCGCCTCCTCCGACTCCGCCCTGACCATCACCGCAAGCTGGCTGCAAACCGGCCAACCTCGCACCGCTATCCACAGCAGCGGCACCGGCAACACCGTCCGGCTGATGAACAACGGTGGATTGGGGCTGAGCACGATCGACGCCGGCAACGGCGCCGTCGCCAGTATCGGGAATAACTGGTACCAGGTCCCCCGTTTTGTCACTGGACCCGATAGACTGGTCCAACTGGGCGACTGGATCAGTCCTACCCAAACTCTCGCCGGCAGCCTGCGGCCATCTCTGGGCGCTCAACATTGAACCACATTTAATTACGGTGCAACGGAAGGGTATTATCCACTGTACTGTGCTATCCTAGCTCGCCGTAAAGGAGAACTTCTCCAATGAGGAAACTTGCTATCGCGGCCGGCGCCTCGCTGGCAACCCTTCTCCTGATCGCCGGCGGACGGTTGCCCGCTGCGCCCCAGTCCGCAGCGACCTGCTTCTCTTACTTGCGGAAAATAGTTGCACCGGTGGTTTATGCCGCATCCTCCGCCACCAACGCGGACTTGGCTCATGCGCCCGCCAAGATGGGCGCCATTCCGCAGATGAAAATCGACACTGAGATGTCGGCCAAGTTTCTCAAGGTGCTCGATTCAATCCCTGGCGGCCCGGTGCAGCCATGCTCGGAACTCTCCGACCCCTACCCTGAATTCAATGGCGTCGCGATTGATTCCAAGGCTGGAGTCGCCGTCTTGAGCGACCCCAACCTCAAGGGTGCGCTGGTTTACGATCTCAACGTCAAAGCCAGCCCCAAAGACCAGGAGCCCACGCCCTACAAGGGTTGGGTCAAAGGGCCAGCCACGTTTTTGTCCTTCGCCACCGGAATTGGCCTGGATACGGCCCGCCACGAGTTCTACATCGCCGAGAACGACTACGGCGATGACATCGCGCGGTTCCCGTATAACGCCGACGGCGACTACACCGCCAAGGTGCTGGCGGTGCCTCATGGGGCATACGGCATCGCGGTCAGCCAGAAGTATCAGCAGATGGCGGTGAGCGTCGAGCATAACGCCCAGATCGTGTTCTACAAGTTGCGCGCCGAGAAGGTCGATCTGCCGCTGCGCTCCATTCGGGGTGACCGGACAAAGATGGCCGACCCCCACGGAATAGCCTGGGACGAAAAGCATGGCGAGATCTTTGTTGCCAATTACGGCAACTGGTCACGCGGCGAGTGGGACCAAGACTACAACGGCGGTGGCCGCTACTTTCCGCCCTCGATCACGGTGTACCGCGACGATGCCAAGGGCGACGTCGCGCCCATCCGCGTGATCCAAGGGACGCGCACCCAGTTCAACTGGCCTACCGGAATCGCCGTCGATCCCGACCATAACGAGATTTTTGTCACCAACGAGATCAGCAACGATATTCTGGTCTTCCGTCGCGACGCCAACGGCAATGCGGCCCCGCTGCGGGTCCTGGGCGGTCCACGCACCCTGATTTGGCATCCGATGGGCGTGGCGATCGACCCTGTGCGCAACGAAATCTGGGTCGCCAATTTCAACCATACCGCAGAGGTCTTTGCTCGCGATGCGCAGGGTGACATCGCGCCCCGCCGCCTGATTCGCAACGCCCCCGCCGGCTCCCCTCACGCCGGTTTCGGCAATCCCACCGCGATCGCCTACGACTCGCGGCGCGACGAAATCTTGGTCCCCAATTGAGTGACCGATCCGCGCGTCGCGGCATTTGCCCGTGTGGCAAGTGGCAACATCGAGCCCATTCGCGTGATCGAAGGTCAACGCACCAAGCTAACCCGGGTCGCTCACGGCATCACCTATGACCCGGTCAACGATTTGATTATCGCCACCGAGCCGCTGGCCAGCTCGATCGTATTCTTCAAGGGCGGCAGTGGCGGTAACGTGCCGCCCCTGCGCGTCATCCAGGGCCCCCACACCGAGCTTCATCAACCCTGGCAAGTGGCGGTGGACGCGGTGCATAAAGAGGTCTGGATAGCCGATTACGGTCAAGCCCACATTGCCGCTTTCCCGCTGTTCGGCAACGGTGACGTCGCCCCCCTGCGTGTCATCTCTGATTCCAAGGATGGTATGCGCGTGGTCTCCGGTGTGGCGGTCGACCCAAAGACCAATCTGGTGGTTGCCGCCGCTCGCAACGCCCATTACCAGGGCGGCTTATTCATCTTCGACCGCACCACCAATGGCGACGTCGCTCCCTTGCGCCTGATCGCCGGGCCCACCACCGGAATCCGCGGCTTGTGGCACGTCCAGATGCTTAACGGCAAAATTTTTGCCACCGTTTCGGAGGGCGCCTATCGCCCACCCTACGATCCCGGCGGCTATGCGCCGGTGGCCAATTGTAATGGGCCGATCTCCGAATTCGCACCCGCGCCTTTGGGCTTTCTAGGCGTATGGAACGAGACCGACGATGGTGACGTGGCTCCGCGCGCGATTATCCGCGGCGCCGACACCTTGATCGTTCAGCCCAACGGTTTGGCGCTCGACCCCAAGCATGGGGAGATCTTCATCAGCACTGGCATGAGGAACGGGCTGGCGGCCTACCATCTGCCCGGCTTCTTCTAACCCCATCCCCGCCGCGGGGCCGCAATTCGCACCCGGCCCCGCGCGACTCCCCTCATCACCCGAGCCATCGCGCACGTTCACCCATCGAACGGGGCGGACAGCGCGAGAGCACGCCTCAGTAGCGCTGGAGGAATTCAATCAACAAATTCATCGCTCGCACCGAGGCGTCGGTCTTGGGATAATCGCGCAGGAAGCGATCCCCCTGTCCTTCGAACACCTCCAGCGTAAGCTGGCCGCCGGCCTTGCGATACCCTTCCACAAAGCGATGGCGGTCGGCCTCGGGATGAACTAGGTCGATGCCCGACTGCAAGTAGAGTACCGGCGGCGTGGCGATTGATTCGCCGCGCTCCAACACCAGCACTGGGTCGCCGTCTGCCATCGCCTCCTCGGTAATCCAGTATTTGTGATGGGCGGGCAAGACGTTATCGATGTAATCGGGATAGGGCTTGCCACCCTCCTTGATCTTCTTGGCATAACGGTAGCGGCCCAACGGACTGATTACCGGGCAAAATAGTGCTACGCAGCAGACCGTGGCATCAACCGCCGGCGCACCTGCGGGAGTGGGAATGGCGCTGTAGCGCGGCTCGCTGGGTAGCATCCCCAGCAACATCGCTTGATGGCCGCCGCTGGATACCCCAAAAATCCCTACCCGCTGCGCGCGTGTACCGAACTCCTCGGCGTGACTCTTCAGCCATCGAATCGCAAAATTGATGTCTGCCAGCGAACCCGGGTAGGACGCCCACGGCGGCATCCTAAAGTCCACCGAGGCGACCACGATACCGGCCTTGGCCAAAGTCTCGCCCAGATAGGTGTCGCTGTGACGATCCAGATTGCACCAGGCTCCGCCGTGAACATCGATAATGGCGGGAAACGGCCCTTGACCGCGCGGCCGATAAAGCTTGGCCATCAGCGGCTTGCCGTTGTGACTTAGGTATTCGACTTCCTGCACATCGAAACTGTATTGATTGGCCATATCTTTCCCCGTCAGAGGTTTCTCTCGGTTTCTCGCCGCGTGCGATCTCCACCGGGAGATTGCCCGCGGCTCACAGCTCAAAAATCTGCTTGGGCGTTCGATGGGCACATTCGCTGGGCCCCTCGGGTCCCACGAAATAGTTGTCGCAAATGAAACAGAACAGGTTGGGGCTGGCGTAGCCCGGATGGCAGGCCAAAAACATGTCCGCCGCCAGCCGCATCTCCTCGTCATGCCGCACCAACGGCCGTTCCACCAGGTCCAGACCCTGACCGTGACAATAGAGCCGCAGCTCGGGCGGCATCCCTGCTCCTTTGAGGTAGTCGCTATAGGATTGATAGATCTCGCGGCAGGAGGCGCCAGGCTTGAACTGCGCCACGGTTTGATGCTGGGCTTCGCAACAGGCAGCGAAGGCTTCACTCAGCTCGCTGGAGGCCTTGCCGAATACAATCACGCGCGCCAGCTCGGCATAATAGCCGGCCGCGCCGTTGTTCTCGATCAACAGCGTGAACTGATCGCCGCGTCCAAGCCGCCGCCCCTGCAGATGCTGCGGCAAAATTGGGGCGGGATGGCCGGGACTGGCCGAGCCGCCCAGAAAAACGCCGTTGCCTTCGCTGCCAATCCGATTGCCTTCGTGGCGCGCCAGCGAGGTTATCTCGACGTCGCGCATCCCGGGACGTATCTGCGTGAGCAGGCGCTCAAACACCTCGTCCTGCATCCGCGTGGTCTGCTCGATAGCAGCGACCTCTTCGGCGCTCTTGATAGCCTTGCACTTGTCCAGGAATTGGGTTTCATCGCTCCACTCTACCTGCGCGCCCAGGATGTCGCGGAGCGCGCTGACAAAGCCAAAAGGCATCGCTCCAGCGCCCGCCAGCGCCAGCTTGCGATAGCCGCGGCGGCGAACGACGTCGGCAACGATTTCCGCCTCGTAGGCCTTGGTGTACTCCACCGATCCGATCGACGCAGTCGTGATAAGCTCGCCTTGTCCGGGCCGCTCGGGATCATCGCCGCTCAAGTTCTGTCGGCGCCCCATCGGGCCGTGCTCGATGCTGATCATCGGATCGCGGGTCGGAAAAATCAGGACGTGCAGATAGCCGCCCTGCGGGCGGCCGGTCAACCAGCGCACATAACCGGCCAGGGTATCGTGGCCACGCGCAGTAGTAACCAACGCATCCACCCCGCGCTCGGCCAAATGCGCACGCATCAGCGCCCAGCGCCGTTCCATCTCGGCGCGCGTGATGCGGGCAATCGCACGCTCGGCTTGTTCCATAACAAGGCTCCTTTGGCGACAAGCGCTTGAGGCACGCTGTCCCGCCTCACGCTAGTCGCTGGCGCGACAACCCGCAAACGGCAGCGCGGCATCTCGTCACCAGCCAAGCGGGCTGCGACAGGCGACTCAGCTTTCCAGATTGCGGGTAGCCAGCAGGCCGCTTACCGAAGTTCGCTCCTCATCGGGCGAGTGGTCGACGACCTGATGGCCGCTTAGCTCCGATCCGGCGGAGGGCTCCAGGCGTGCGAAATAGAGCAGCGCGAAGAGTGATATCACCGCGGTCAGCAGATAGGCCGGAATGAAATCACGCGCACTGACCACCGTTTCCCGATGCAGTACCAGGCAGGTGTGTAGGATCAGCGCGGCAAAGGTAATCCCGAAACTCATCGCGAGCTGCTGCGCCATGCTGGCTGCGGTGGAAGCGTTGCTGATAAGGCGCGAAGGGACGTCGGCATACGCTAGCGAATTGAGGCTAGTGTACTGCAGCGACCGAAAAAAGCCACCCACCAACAGCACGCTGCCGATTACCAGGTGAGGAGTTGCATGGGTGAACAAGGCACAAACCGCGACCGAAGCCGCGGTGATGAAGCCGTTGCCGATCAGGACCTTGCGAAAGCCGAAAATGCGCACGAAATGGTGCACGGTGAACTTCATGAGGAAGGAACCGGCCGCACTGGCAAAGGTGAGCAGGCCAGATTTAAAGGGGCTCAGCCCAAAGCCGAGCTGCAGTTGCATCGCCAGCAAAAAGGGCAACGCGCCGATCCCCATACGATAGATCATGCCACCGCCCACGGTGGCAATCGAAAAGGTCCGAATATCGAGCAACTTCAAATTCAAAATCGGATTGACCGCGCGATGGGCGTGACGCCAATAAAGCAGCAGGCTGATCACTCCAATCACCAGCGCGCTTACTACCACTCCGGTGGGCAGCATCCCGCGCCCCACCGTTTCCAGGCCGAAGACCACTCCCGCCAAGCCGATTCCGGTCAGCGCGAAGCCGGGCAGATCCAGGGGCGGGACGGCGTCGGCCTGGATCACCGGGATAAAAAGCGAGACCAGCACGATCCCGACCAAGCAGATCGGCACGTTCATGAAGAAGATCCAGCGCCAGGAGTAGTAGGTTACGATGAATCCGCCTAGTAGCGGGCCGATCACCGGGCCCAGAATCGCGGGCACGGTGAGATAGGACATGGCCTGGACCAGACCGCGCCGATCGACGCTACGCAGTACCACCAACCGTCCCACCGGCACCATCATCGAGCCGCCCATGCCTTGTAGGATGCGGGCGCCGACCAATTGCAAGAGCGAGTGGGAAACCCCGCACAACATCGAGCCAAAGGTAAAAATGACAATGGCCAGGCGAAAGACGTTGCGCGCCCCAAAGCGATCGGCAACCCAGCCGCTTACCGGAATGAAGACCGCCAAGCTCAGCAAATAGGAGGTAATCGCGAGGTTGAGCGCGATCGCGTTCTGATGCAGCGAATGCGCCATCACGGGTAAGGCGGTCGTGATGACGGTGGAGTCGAGATTTTCCATGAACAGCGCGCAGCCGACGATCATCGGAACCACGAACTCTCGCGGCGGGCGCCGGCCATACGCACCGCCCACGCCCTCGATCGGGCCCGCGCCGGCGGGCTGTCGCGCCCCGGATGAGAAACCCTTCATGCTGACTCGCTTGATTGGTCTTTCTTCGGCGCCGCGCCGAACTTCCCTCGCCCCGTATAACGGCGCCATCCACTCCCATCCGTGCGCGGCCGCGGAGGGCACCAGTTTAGCCTGCCTGCTCAGTATCTGCGCGCGCCATACTTGAGTCGAGCATGCTATGCCACCTGGTGCCCGCTAACCGCCGGCTCGGCGCAGTTGCTTTTTGTGCCCTCGCAGCTAAATTGGGCGCCAAGCCTACAGCCTCTGGCCGGCCTACAGGCGACGGCCCAGGCCTACGGCTTTAGCTTTCAAGGAGACAGCCACCATGGCAGTAGCAGGCCAGGTCGAACACCCCGAGCGATTGTCCACCCTCGATATCAGCTATCGCAGCGAAGGAACGCGCCTGAGCGCTTATCTCGCGCGCCCGCGCGAGGACGGACCCCATCCTGCGATTATTATCTGTCACGACGTTTTCGGCCTGAGCGACCACGCCCGTGACGTTGCCCGCCGCTTTGCCAATGTAGGCTTCGTAGTTCTGGTACCCGATGGTTTTGCACGTCTAGACCTATCGCCCGACGAAAGTAAAATTCGAGGCCGCGGCGGCCTGTTGGAAGACCGCCTGACCGTGGCCGATCTCGACCACGGCGCCGACCTGCTCCGCGCTCTGCCCTATTGCAGCGGCAAAGTGGGATGCGTGGGCTTTTGCATGGGCGGCCGCAATTCGCTGCTATGGGCCTGCAGCAGCTCAAAGGTCGATGCGGCGATCGCTTGCTGGGCCGGCTTCATAACCGGCGACAACAGCCCCCTGCATCCGACCGCGGTGGTTGATTTAGTCGGCCAACTCAAGATTCCGGTCTATGCGGTCTTTGGCGCCGAGGATCAGAATCCCTCTCCGGCCCATAGCGCCGAGTTGCGCCAGAAGCTGGAGGCAGCAGGCAAGCTTGGGCTGGTTACGATGGAGACCTTCGCCGGCTGCGGTCATGCCTTCTTCGCCGACCATCGACCCGAGATGTATCGCGAGAAGGCTTCCTTCGAGCTGTGGCCCAAGATGGTCACCTTCTTCAAGCAGCATCTGAAATAAGCCAAAGGCAGAGGCGGGCTTAGCCCAGCAGCGGGCTTTGCTCGCGCTCCAAGACCCGGCGCACGGCCGGCCGCGCCACCATCCTGTCCTTGAAAGAGGTATAATTGGTCAGCTCCCGGGCCGGGAGCTCGGCGCGCAGGCACCAGCCGTAAAAGACCAATGCGTAGGGGTCGGCCAAGGTGAATTGCTCGCCCATCACCCAGCTCTTGCCGGCCAGGCGCGCGTCGATCTCCTGGCAGAGCTGCCAAAAGCTCTTACGGGCAGTTTCGCGTACGCCCGTCTGGGCCGCGGGATCTTCACCCGCGTAGCGCTCGCTGCGCACGATGCGTGAGAAGGCGGGATGAACCGTGTTGGACATCCAGGCCATGACGGACAGTGTCTGTGCACAAGCAAGGGGCTCATCGGGCAGCAACCGCGCAGCCGGAAACAACTTGGCGACGTAGCACAAAATGGCGAAGTTTTCGGTCAAGATGGTGCCGTCAATCCGCAGCGCAGGAACTTGGCCACGGGGATTGACCTCTTTGCGGTACCATTCGCTCCCCTGCTCGCCGCGCCCCATCTTATATCCCTCGAAAGTCGCTCCCGCCTCTTCCAACGCAATATGTGAGGCCATCGAACAAGCACCCGGCGCGAAATAGAGCGTAAGCATTCGGTCATCTCCTGCTAGCTTGAAATTGCAGGATTTGGGGTACCATCAATTGAGGCGCCCGCGCAACCGACGATGCTTCTCGCGCACCGCGGCCATCGCCCTTTTAAGCGTTATTGCGGAGTGTGCGAGTCTTCACCCCAGCCCTGCGGCGCGCGCGAATACCGGGTTAGGGATTTGCTAAGTAGTCAAAGCAACCTCTGGTGGGCTTGCGCCGACTCGCTCGACGGGTATTCTGACGCCACGCACTAAACACGCATGGAAGCGGCGCACAACCCGGCGCGAGACGCCTCGCCCCACTCTCGGCTCAGCCGCCGCCTGGTCCTGGTCCTGGCGATCGGCGCCGCCACCGCGATCGCCAACCTTTATTGGGGTCAGCCGCTGCTGGCTGGCATCGCTCGCACGCTTCATTTGAGCGTGCGCCAAGCCAGCATCATGCCGACCATGGCCGAGCTGGGATATGCCCTCGGGCTGGCGCTGTTCGTGCCGCTGGGCGATATTGTGGAGCGACGCCGGCTGATCACCATCCTGCTCGGTGCCTGCGCATTATTCCTGGCCGGCATCGCGATCGCTCCCAGCGCGCCAATGCTCTACGCCAGTTCGCTGCTCCTGGGCATCAGCGCCTCGGTGGTGCAGGTCGTAGTGCCGCTGTCGGCGGCGCTGGCCGCCCCCGAGGAGCGAGGCGAAGTGGTAGGGATCGTCAACTGCGTGATGTTCCTCGGAATCTTGGCCGCGCGCATCCTGTCGGGGTTTATCGGCGGCGCCTGGGGCTGGCGCGCGATGTACTGGCTGGCGGCGCTGCTCAACGCCGCCATCGCGCTCGCGCTGACCCGGCTGCTGCCACTTAGCCCGCCCGCGCAGCGGCTGCGTTACAGCCAGTTGATGGGCTCCCTCAAGGGGGTACTGGCGGAGCTGCCGGACCTGCGCGAATCAGCCCTGCTGGGCGCCTTGGGCTTCGCTGGGCTGCAATGCCTATGGGGCATCATCGCCTTTTTCGTCTCTCATCCCCCCTATCATTACGGACCGCGCGCGGCGGGCCTGCTCGCCCTGGGCGGAATCCCCGGCGCGCTGCTGGTGCCGGTGGTGGGCCGGATCGCGGACCGGCGCAGCCCGATTTTAACCACCGGCGTAGCTCTGATGATCGGCTTGTCGGCCTATCTGTTCCTGGCCTTGTTCGGCCACCATCTGCTGGGGCTGATCGTGGGCGTGATTATTCTGGACATCGGAGTCCACTCCAACCATGTCTCCAACCAGACTCGGGTCTACGCACTCAAGCCCGAGGCCCGCAACCGTATCGCCACCATCTACATGGTCAGCTACTTCTTCGGCGGCTCGCTGGGCACGATGGCAGGCGCCAACGCCTGGAGCCTAGTGGGTTGGACGGGAGTGTGTGGCACCGGCGTAATGTTGTTCTCCCTGGCGCTGTTGATCTTCGCCCGCGGCCGCCTAAATCACCGCTTGTCGCCGATCTCATCCGCCGCCCCCGTATTGCGCCAACTCCCATGATCCTATAGCGGACTGCTCGATGGCATCCGTCAGTCCGGTGGTGGCTTCGGCCGCGCCTGCGCGACTCAAGCGCAGCCTGATTTTCATAATGGCATTGGCCACCGCCTCGGCGGTGGCCAATCTGTACTACTGCCAACCCCTGCTGGCTGACATCGGACGTACCTTCCATCTGAATGCGCGCCATGCCAGCGCGATCGCGATGATGTCGCAGATAGGCTATGCCATCGGCCTGTTCTGGTTCGTGCCGCTGGGCGACATGCTGGAGCGCCGCCGGCTAATCATCACGCTGCTGATGGCGGTCAACGTGACCCTGGTAGTAGCCGCGCTTTCGCCCAACGCGGCTACTTTGTATGTGGCCTCGCTGCTGATCGGGGCCTTTGCCGCGGTAGTGCAGGTCGTTTTGCCTTTCGCAGCGACCTTGGCCGCACCCCAGGAACGGGGCCAGGTGGTGGGCTTCGTTACCAGCGGCTTACTGATCGGGATCCTGCTGTCGCGCTCGGTCTCGGGCCTGATTGGAGGCCATTTCGGCTGGCGCACGATGTACTGGACCGCGGCCGCGGTCATGGCCGTTATTACCCTGCTCCTGCGTTTCCTGCTGCCCCAGGGCTTCCCCACTCAGAAAATTCGCTATGGCGAACTGGTGCGCTCCCTGGGCCATCTGATTCGCGAGCAGCCCCAATTGCGCGAGACCGCGATGATCGGCGCATTCTGTTTCGCTTCGGTGGCCGGCTTCTGGTCAACCCTGGTCTTTTTCGTCGGCCAATCGCCCTACCATTACGGCGCCGCCAAGGCCGGCTTGTTCGGCCTGGCCGGCGCAGCCGGCGCTTCCATCGCGCCCGCGGTAGGACGCCTAGCCGATCGCCGCAGTCCGCGCATCACTACCGCCTTTGGCCTGTCGCTTGGGTTGTTGTCTTGGCTGGTCCTGGGCTTTCTGGGGCACCATCTGCTGGGGCTAATAGTGGGAGTGGTCCTGCTCGACCTGGCCGCACAATCCAACCACGTCTCCAACCTGACAACCATTTATGCGCTGCTGCCCCATGCGCGTAGCCGACTCAATACGGTTTACATGGTGTCGTATTTTTGCGGCGGCGCGGTCGGCACGCTGACTGCCGCCAACGCGTGGGTGATGATGGGATGGCGGGGCGTGGCAACTGCCGGCTTCGTTTTTTTCGGACTCGCAATGGCGGTCTTCCTACGCGGCTCCTTTCGCCGCCGCTATGGCCGCTGGCACGCCCCACAACCGTCTCACGCCGGCTAGCGCCGACTATCGGGCGGACTTACCCAGCAGTATCGCGATTTCCGCCGCTCGCATGCCACCGGCCTGCTCCAGCTTGCGCGCCGAACGCGCCACCCGCCGCCAGACCGCGGCTTGCCTGCTCGCTCCAAGCGGTGCGTCGTACAGTCTTGCCTTATCCAGGTCTAGCAAGGTGAATGAAAACTCACTCTGCGTTTCCTCGACCATCAGATTCTGCAAATTAAGGTCTGGATGAAAGAGGCCGGCCCACTGAGCACGCTCGATTGCGGTTCGCGCGCCCAGCAGGGCGCGCGCTCGCCGAGGCGAATCCGCTTCCTGACCCAACCATTGCCATAATGTCACGCCGGCCAGCGCGCGCGTCACTAACCAGCCGCGATAAAGCCCCGGTCCGAGCCAGGTGAGAGCCGCGGCCAGCGGTTCAACTACCGCGACACCCCGCTCGCGCGCCCTCAGGCTTATCTCCAGCTCTCGCCAGGGACGAGGCCGCAGGCCCACATAGACGTCGTCGATCAACCGCGCCATCAGGCCGCCGCGCCGATTGTGGCGTAAATACATCGGCGGTAGGCCTTCCAGCCGCAGCGGTAATGCGCCGCGCCGGTTTCCAGCCCCAGGCGCCAGGCCGCTGGCCGTAGTTGCCAGCGCCTGAACGAAGTTGCGCTGATGGGGAATCAAAATCGGCGCCAGGTAGATCCGCCAGCCCGCGGCGCTAATCGGCACGAACCCCTGCGCGGCAAGATAGTTCCGCACGCTGCTCACCGCATTCCTGCCAGCTCACGCTGGCCCGCCCAGTAACTCCAGCGCCGCGCTCGCGACCGCGATCGGAGTGAGATGGTGAGCGCAATTGAAATGACCCAGCGGGCAGCGCGCTCCGCCATGAGGCGTGCACGGGCGACAATTCAGGCTGGCCTGCGCGATCCGATACGGCTGTAGCAACGGGCCAAAGCCAAAGCTGGGATGGGTAGCCAGAAAAATCGCCACCGTGGGCACCCCATAGGCCGCCGCGACGTGGACCGGCGCGCTGTCGTTGCTGATTAGCAGGTCCAGCCGCTCGATCAGCCCGGCCCACACCTCGAGCGAGGTCCGGCCGGTCAAATCCACCACTTGCGCCGCAGCCGCGCCAATGGTCGCCGCCGCCTCGCGGTCCGCCTGCTCGCCTAGCACCACGAAGCCGGCCCGCGGATAGGCCGCAGCCAGTGCGGCTACGACCGCCGCGAAGCCTTCCGCCGGCCAGCGCTTGGTCGGCCAAGCCGAGCCCGGCGCGATCCCGATCAGCGGGCGGGCCCGATCGCCAATCAGACTCTGAGCTTGCGCCCGCGCCGCCTCGCTCATACGCAGGGAAAGCCGTGGCGGGCCGGGCTCAATACCGGCGGCGGCCAGCAAACTTAAGTTACGGATGATTTGATGGTCGCTCGGGGCGACCTCCACGCGCTGGGTCAGCAAAAAGGACAGAGGCGCGCTGGCGAAGCCGATTCTACTTGAAATCCCTGCCAGCCACAGCAGCAGCGAAGTTCGATGCGATCGATGGGGCGCCAGGGCCAGCGCAAAGCCCATTCGGCGCAACCCCGCGGCGACCTCCAGCAGGCCACGCCATCCGCGATGGGCGCCGCGCTTGTCATCGACGACCACGCGCGCCACATCGGGATGATGGCGCAAAAGCGGGAGGGCGGCGGGCTTGACCAGGGGAAAAACCTCGAAGCCGGCCTGCCTGAGCGGAGCAAATAGGCAGGCGGCCAGCACCACATCGCCGATAAAGCCGCTCTGAACCACTAACGCGCGCGGCGCGATCGCTGCACGGGTTGGCTCGTTGGCAGCTAGGTTCATCCCGTGGCGGTAACACCTGCCCTGGCGCTAGCCGAGCGCCTTGGCCTCTTCCACCAGCATGATGGGGATGTCGGACTTGATTGGGTAGAGCAGCTTACAGGCTTCGCACGCCAGCCCATCTTGAGCCGCGGTGATTTTGACCGGCCCTTTGCATTTGGGACAGGCCAAAATGTCCAGAAGTTCCTGATTTATCGCCATTCTTATCTCTCCTCTGCCAACCTTGGTACCAGCTTGCGAGTGGACTCGTTCATAACCAGCGCGAGCAGGCGCTCTTCGTCCTTTCCCATCGTAATCTCCAGCCGTAGCGCGGCCAATTCGCTGCGCGCGAAGGGGAAGCGTTCTAGCTTAACCAGATCCTTTTCGGTGGTCACCACTAAGTCGGCATTGGCGGCGGCGCGATGGATCTCACGCCAGTCGGCCGCGCTATAGCTGTGATGGTCAGGATATTCCAACACACCTACCAAGTCGGCATCGATCGCCCGCAGCATCGCGTAAAAATTGCGCGCGTCGGCCACCGCGCTCAAGGCCAGCACCCGGCGATTGGCCAGGCTGCCCGCCGGTTCTTCGCGCCAGCGTTCGGCCTCAGGATAAACCAGCGCGCGAGGCCACAAGCTGGCGCGCAGGATTGGGTTGCGGCTGAGCACCGCCTGCTGGCGGGCGGTCAGCGGCGGATCGCTAGCGTGGTCGAAGCTGAGTACGACCACCGCGTCGGCTCGCGCCGCGGCGCCCATCCGCTCGCGCAGCGGACCGGCGGGCAGCACCCAGCCATTGCCCAAGCCATGCTGGCCGCCAATCAGGAGCAAATTGAGGTCGCGGGCCAACCGTAAATGCTGAAAGGCGTCGTCGAGCACTACTACGTCAAGCGGCCCACGCTGGCACAGCAGCGCAATTGCCTCCGCGCGCCGCTTGGCGATCGCGATAGGCCCGGCGAAGGTCCGCGCCATCATCACGGCCTCGTCCCCGGCCTCGCGGGCGCTCAAAAAACACCGACCGCCGTCGGCGACCAGAACAGCGGAACCGCCTCCGCGGGTCCCGCCGAAGCCGCGGCTGACGATGGCGGTGCGCAGGCCGCCTCGCTGTAAAAGACGGGCCAGATACAACGTAAAAGGAGTTTTACCGTTACCGCCCACGGTCAAATTGCCGATACTGACCACGCGCACGCCGGCACATTTACGCTGGAACAGCCGCCAAAACCCCGCTCGCAGTGTCATCGCGCCACCGTAGGCCAACGACAAGGGCACCAGTCCAGCCCACAGCGCCGCCGCCGGCGCGCGCAATGAGCTGTTCCACAGCGCTTGCAGGCGAGCTCCCTGGCCGAGCTTCACGCGTTCTCCAACAAGCCAAGCAATTGGGCCAAGGTGCGCTCGGCACCCCCACACAGCTCTAGATAGGCCGTGCGCGCATTATCGCCCCATCGCCGGCGCATGGCTTCGTCCCGCAGCAGTCGTGCCACCACACAGCTCATCGTCACGGCGTTAGCTACCACCGCCGCGCCGCCAGCATCCACTAGGGCCTTGACTATAACGTGCTGATTGTTGTGAAAGGGACCGATCAGGACAGGTACCCCCGCGTTGGCTGCCTCGCCCGGATTCTGGCCGCCACGTCCCTTGAACAGGCTGCCGCCGATGAAGGCAACCTGAGCCAGCGAATAAAGCGCGCGCAAGTCACCCAGAGTATCGAGCAGCATCACGCACACGTCCTGGCCGACCTGTGCACCTTGCTTGAGATGACTGGCAGTCACATAACTCAGTCCCGCCGCCGTCAGCAAGTCGGCGATTTCGACCGTCCGTTCCAGATGGCGCGGCGCCAGGACCAAGCGCAAAGCCGGCGTGGCACGGCGCAAGCTCACTAACACCTCGACCATGACCTGCTCTTCGCCCGGCGCGGTGGAACCGGCCACTATCAGCGGGGGACGGCAAAAGTTGCCCAAGGCAGGGTCCACCTCCATCTCGGCGCAGGCGGTGAATTTGGTATTGCCCGTAACCACCAGACGGTCGGGGGGGGCGCCTAACCCACGTAGGCGTTCGGCGTCTTCCTCGGTCTGCATCATCAGCAAATCGGCGCAGCGCACGGCAGATTGCCAAAGCGAACATGCCAGCCGGTAGCGCCGCAGCGAGCGCTCCGACAGACGGCCGTTGATCAGAGCGATACGCGCGCCGGTTGCGCTGGCCTGGAAGAAATAGTTTGGCCAAAGCTCTCTTTCGCATATCACCAGCAAGCTGGGCTTGACCGCCTCGAGAAAATTACGCACGCATCGTGGATGGTCCAGCGGAGCTAACCAACAGGCTCGGGCTTGCGGGATGCGTCGCGCCGCGGCCTCGCATCCGGCACGAGTCATGCACGTGACGATGAGACTGAGCGGCGCCGCGCGCTCCAGCAAGCCCAGCGCGATTGGCCGTACCGCTTCGACCTCGCCCACCGAGGCGGCATGCAGCCACACTCGCCGAGGATCAGCGGGTGGGGATGGCACCAGCCCCAGCCGCTGGCGACGTGCGGCCGGCGCGCGCGCGCCGCTGGCCAACAAGGCCAAGGGGCGTGCCGGCCGCCAGAGTAGATTGTACAGCCTCACCGCCATCGTGTTCGACGCAGCGGCCGCCGGCTTCATTCAAGCCACCTGGCTGCTGGGATCAGTTTCCAAGGCGTGCAATTGCAGATCGTAAAGGCTGCGATACTCCCCGCCCAAGGCCATCAGCTCTGCGTGGCTGCCGGACTCGGTGATGCGTCCGCGAGTGATGACCACTATTTGATCCGCCCGCCGCACGGTGGACAAGCGATGGGCAATCACCAGGGTCGTGCGATTCTCCATCAGTCGATCCAGCGCTTCCTGCACCAGGCGCTCGGATTCCGAATCCAAGGCCGAAGTGGCTTCATCCAAAACCAGGATCGGAGCGTTCTTGAGCAGGGCACGCGCAATCGCGATGCGCTGGCGCTCGCCCCCCGACAGCCGCACCCCCATTTCACCGATTACAGTGTCGTAGCCCTTGGGCAGACGGCTGATGAAGTTGTGCGCGTTGGCCATTCGCGCCGCCTCGACCAACGCCTCGTGGTTCTGGCCGATGTTGCCGTAGGCGATGTTGGCGCGCACGGTGTCGTTGAATAAAAACGTATGCTGAGTCACCAGCCCGATTTGTCCGCGCAAATCAGCGATTCGCAGGCGGCGGATGTCCACTCCGTTTAGCGTCACTCGCCCTTCCTGTGGGTCATAAAAGCGCAAAATCAAGTCGGCCAGTGTTGATTTCCCTCCGCCGCTCATCCCCACCAGCGCCACGATCGAGCCCGGGCGCAGCACCAGATCGATCTGACGCAGCGTCCATTGTTCGGCATAGCGAAAGCCCACCTGCTCTAGCGCGATCGAATGGGGCCCGGGTGGTAGCGGCACAGGGTTGGCGTCCTCGGCCACCTCGCTTGGCTCGTCGAGCACCTCGAAGACTCGCTCGGCGGCGGCGATGCCTTGTTGAATGGAATTGTTGGTACGGGTCAGCCGTTTGAAAGGCTCGTACACCAAAAGCATTGCCGCGAAAAAGGCGCCGAAGGAGCCCGGCGTGCGGCTGCCATTGAGCACCGAGACGGCGCCGAACCACAGCACTGCGACCACGCCGACCGCCGCCATCACTTCGATCATCGGGGTGGAAAAGGCCTTGATCGCGCTCACCCGCATGTAGATCCGGAACAGGCGGCGCGATTCGCTCTCGAAGCGCCGGCACTCGTAATCTTCCATGCCGAAGGCTTTGACCACCCGGTTGCCCTGGATGGTTTCCTGGAGCAAAGCCGCCAAACCGCCCAACTGCTGCTGCGAGCGACGCGACATTTTGCGCATCCGCTTGCTGAACTGGGTCAGCGGCAGCACCGCGGCCGGAAAGACCACCGCCGCGATCAGGGCCAGCGACCAATCGATATAAATCGCCGCACCTAGCAGCGCGAGCAGTGTCGCGGTGTCGCCAATCAGGGAAAAAATCCCGTCGGTGGTAGCGCCCGCCACCAAAGTGATATCCGACAAGATCCGTGTCATCAGGACTCCAGTCGGGGTGCGGTTGAAAAACGCCAGCGACATCTGCTGCAATCGACGATGAAGCTGCGCGCGCAGATCGAGCACCACCTTTTGCCCGATGTATTCGGTCAAATAATTGTTGCCGAAATTCGCCACCGCCCGAATCACGAACAGCGCCAGCAGCTCCAGCGACAATAAATGGAGTTGACTGAGATTTCTCAGCTTGGCGAGTTGATTGATAAAGTTCTTGGCCAGAAATGGCACCGCCCCGTTGGTGGCACTCAGGGTGAGCATCGTTGCCACCGCCAGGGCCACGTAAGGGAACACGTAGGGGCGCAGATAGCGCAGCAGGCGACGATAGGCCTGGTTGGAAAGCGGGGTCACGTCAGCATCTCCGCCGCCAACGCCGCCACCCGCCGCGCCGCACCCGGAGCACCCAGCATCGGGCGAAGCTGGCGCAGGCGCGCGACGGTAGCGGCACGCCGCGAAGCCTCCAGTAAAGGAGCCGCGGCCGCGGCCAAATCACGACCGCTGACCTGGCGCTGAATCAGCTCGGGAACCACCTGCTCGCCGGCCAGGATGTTGGGCATCCCGATATGCTCGACCCCGGTTACCAGCAGGCGGGCTACGGCGTAGGTCACAGGAGCCACTCGATAGGCAATCACCATCGGGCATTCTAACAATGCGGTTTCCAAAGTCGCGGTGCCAGAGGCCACCAACGCCAGTTCGCTGGCTGCCACCACACTATACGTGTCGGCGCGGATTATATATATCCCGCTCAAATCCAGCCTCAACGCGCCGGCCATCGACTCCAGATCCAACCCGGGGGCCAGTGCCAAGCAAACCTGCAGGCCGTGGCTTACTTGCAAAATGCGTGCGGCCGCTAACATCGGCGGCAACAAGTAGCGCACTTCGCTTGGCCTGCTGCCCGGTAGCAGAGCGAGCAGCTTGCTCTGCGGCGGTAATCCGTGGCGGGCCAGCGTCTCCTGGCGCGAGCCTTGCGGTCGTACCCGATCCAACAGCGGATGGCCGACAAAGAACACGCGCTGGCTGGCGGCGGCAAAAAGCTCAGCTTCGAAGGGAAAAACCACCGCCAGGCGGTCGGCGCGCTCGATCAACTTGCGCACCCGGCCCCGGCGCCAGGCCCACACCTGTGGGATTATATAATACAGTACGGGCACGCCGGCGCGCCGCGCGCTACGCGCCAAGTGAAGATTGAACTCGGCGAAATCGATCAGAATGAGCAGGTTGGGCGGTTGGCTACGCAAGCGCAGACGCAGGGCGCGCCAGGCCCGTAAAGTGCGTCCGATCGTGGCTGCCAACTCGGTCAGCCCCAACGCCGCGATCTGTTCGCTGCGAAATAGCGGCCGCACCCCCGCCGCGACCATCCGCTCGCCCGCGATTCCGTACAGGTCGTAGTCAGGCAGACGGGCGCGCAGCTCGCGGGCTAGGTCGGCCCCATGCAAATCACCCGAGGCCTCGCCGGCAACTATCATAATCGACCGGCGGGCGCTGTGCGCCCCCGCTCCCACGCTATCGTCGAGTTTAACAGACATCGCCGGTTATGCCCCAGCGCCGCCGCCGCCGCGCCTGTCGCTCAAGGTTGGCCGGCCGCTATCTGCGAACTGACCCACTGACACAGCTCGATCACCCGCAACCCCTCTTGCGCACCCACCCGTGGGGCGCTGCGCTCGATGACCGCAGTGACGAATTCGCCAATCTCTTCGGCCAGTGGATCGCCCGCATGCAGATCGATCAATTCAGCCGAGATGGTGGGATAAGCGGCTCCCGGCGCCGGGGCCTGCTTGCGGTAGATTTGCAGCTTGCGAGCCTCGTAGTCCAACGAAATGTAGGCGTCGGGCTGGAAGAAGCGAATTTTACGCTCGCGCCGTGGCGCCACCCGGCTGGTATTAACGTTGGCGATCATGCCGTCTCCAAAACGCAGCCGCGCATTGGCAACGTCGATACGGTCAGTCAGCACCGCCACCCCCAGCGCCTCCACCGCGACGACCGGCGCTTGGGCCAGACTGAGGATCAAATCCAGATCGTGCACCATCAGGTCGAAGACCACATCCACATCGGTGCCACGCTCGGTAAAGGGCGCCAAGCGATGGCATTCGATATAACGTGGATGGGCCAGGATGGGCGGCAAGCGCAGGACTGCTGGGTTGAAGCGCTCCAGATGACCGACCTGCAGGAGGGCGGAGCTGCGCGCCGCCAGTGCCGCCAACGTGCGCGCCTGCTCCAAGGTGGCGGTCATCGGCTTTTCCAGCAGGACGTTGATCTGGGAGTTAAGCAGGAAGCCAGCGATCTCGGCGTGGCTGAGGGTCGGAGTCGCTACGCTAGCCAAATCCACCCGCCCCTGGAGCAAGCGATAATCCGTCAACGCCTCGGCTCCGCTGGAGGCGGCCAAAGCTTGGGCACGAGGCAGATCGATATCAACGATGTAGCGCAGACGGACCTGCTCCAAAGCCTCGTATTTGGCTGCATGCAGCGTGCCCAGGCGCCCAGCCCCGATCACCGCCGCGTTAAGCTTGGCCATGGCCGTACACCGCGACTCCCAGCCTCTGCGCCAAGGCCAAGGTCTCCTCCCGTTGCAGGATCATCGCTACCCCGGCTTGAATTCCCAAGACTGCAGCCTTTACCTGATGCAGGCGCTCGATAGTCTGAGGCCCAATCGCAGGGCGATCGAAGCGCAGGTCCTGGCCGGGTTTGGCGCTTTTGACCACCACCAATCCGGCACCGCATAGAGCCGCCGCTCGCGCGATGGCCGCGTCGGTGCCTTCCACCGCCTCGACCGCAGCCACCACCCCGTCGCGAACCATCACCGCTTGGCCGATATCATAGCGGCCCACCGCGGCGGCGACCGCGAAACCCAGTTCCAAATCTTCGAGTTGGCGTGGCTGCAAGCCAGGTCCGGCCAACACGCCCCTGGAGGCCAGGATCGGGCCCAGCATCGCGACCGGATCGATAACCTCGATTCCTTCGCTCTCCAACTCCGTGGCCACCCCGCGTAAGACCGCATCGTCGCTGAAGCGACCCACCCGCGCGAGCATCGCAAGAGCCCGGTTATCGGGGAAAAACGACTCGCCCAGGCGCACCCGGCTGATGCCGCCCGCCATCGCCGCCTGCCTAATTCCGGCGGCAGTGAAGACCCCGATCAGGCGTTGCAGTTCGCCCACCCGAATCCAGGTTACCTGATCGCACAAAGATTGAAGCGCTGGCTGGGTTTCGCCCTGATGGGCGACCGCGATTACGCGCCAGCCCCCCGCCTTGGCCGCGGCAGCCAGCTCCAAGGGAAAGCTGCCGTTGCCGGCGATAAGGCCCAACTCAGGCACCGCGCTCGCGTCCCACTACGCCACGTTGAGATGAACGCAGAAAATCGACGATGCGAACCACCTCGGCGACGTCACCGTCGCGCGCCAAGACCGCCTCCAGCGCCTGTTCACGTCGCTGCTGGGAAAAAAACAAGGTCCGAAAAGCGCGCCCGATCGCAGCCTGCGCAGCCGGCGAAAAGTCGCGCCGCTGCAAGCCCACGGAATTGATCCCGACCAAGCGCGCACGATCTCCGCGCACCATCGCAAACGGCGGCACGTCCTGCGCTACCTTGCTGCCCGCCGCCAGCATCGCGTGCGCGCCGATGCGGGTGAATTGATGGACCCCGCACAAACCCGCCGCGACCACCCATTCTTCCAGGATGCAATGGCCGGCCAGTTCAGTGGAATTGGCCAGGATGGAATGGTCTCCGATCAGACAGTCATGCGCGATGTGGACGTAGTTCATCACCAACACGTGATTCCCCAACCGCGTCACCATCCCGCCGCCCTCCGTACCGCGATGGATGGTGGCGAATTCGCGAATCTTGTTATCGTCGCCGATTTCCAGGCGCGAGGGCTCGCCGCGATATTTCAAATCTTGCGGCGGGGCACCCAACGAGGCGAATTGGAAAATATGGTTTCGTGCGCCGATAATGGTACGGCCCTCGATGACCGTGTAGGGACCAACCACGGTATCGGGTCCAATCCGCACTTCAGGCCCAATCACTACGCCGGGACCAATATGGACCGAAGAAGCCAGTTCGGCGCGCGGATCAACGATGGCAGCAGGATGAATCAAGACGGCGAAACCGACTCCTCGACTTCCATTGCCGAAATCTCCGCCGCCGCCGCCAGCTCCTGGCCTACGCGCGCCTCCCCACGCATCTTCCACAAAGGGCGATGTTGGCGTAACAAGCTGACCTCTAGGCGGAGTTGGTCACCGGGTATCACCTGGCGGCGAAAGCGCACCTTGTCCAAGCCGGTCAGCATGAAGACCGCGTGGGCGCGCGCCACGAGCAAGGGCCGGGCCAAAATTGCCGCACTTTGCGCCAACGCCTCCACGATCAGCACCCCAGGCATCACCGGCAAGGCGGGGAAGTGGCCCACAAAAAAGGGCTCGTTGAAGCTGACATTTTTTAGCGCCAGCACCCGCTCGGCGGACAGTTCAACCACGCGGTCAACCAGCAGGAAGGGAAAGCGGTGGGGCAACAAGCCCAGGATTTGCAACCGCGGGTCAGGTTCGCGCCCAGCCGCGCTCACCGTGTCACCCCTATTTGGAAATGCTGGATTTATGATGGTGGTGAGACAAGGAAGTCGTGCTCTCATCGGCCGCATCGCTGTCGTCGCCCGCCGAAGCAGTCTTGCTGAAGTCGCCCCCGTCGCGCTCGCCCAAAGAGCCTACCGGAGTGTTTTCGCGATTATACTCGCGGATGACTTGATCGGTGATGTCGATCGACGGAACGGCGTAGAGCAGGCTGCCCTTTTCCAGCACTGCGGTATAACCGTCGCGTTCGCCCAAGTTGCGCACCACGTAGGCTAGATCCTTGAGGATTGCGCCAGTTATCTCGTTATCTTTTTGCTGCAACAAGTCCTTGTCGTTTTTATAAGCACTCTCGAACTCGCGCAGTTTGGCGGCATACTCATCTTGCAGATTGCGCCGCTCGTCATCGCGCATCAGCATGCCCTTTTTTTCCAGTTCGTCCTTGAGCGCTTGCACTTCGCTCTGCTGGCGCTGGAGTTTGCCCTGCAATTCCTCGATCTCACCGCGAAATTGGTTGCGAGCCTTCTTGCCGGCGTTGCATTCGTTAAGCGCCCGCTGCAGATCGACGTAGGCCAGCCTCACCTCGGCCGCGGCCGCCGCGCTCGCCAACAAGGCCACCATCACGGCCGCCACCGTCAACTGCCCTAGCCTCAAAACACGTCTGTTCATAACCCTCGAATTGATCGAGCACGGGCGCGCCCTTGGTCGGGCGGGTCCATACCTAAATCCTTGCTTGGATTCGTCCATCAGCATTAAGCCAATTTCGCATGCGCCGCGCTAGAGGTTCGCTCCCGCCCCGATAATGAAGTCAAAGGGCATGTCGTCAGGCCGCGGGTTCATTGGGAAGCCCACCGCGAGCCGTATGGGCCCAAAGGGAGATTTCCAGAAAATGCCTGGGCCAACCGCCACCTGCAAGCTTTGCGGCGTGATAGTCTGGCTCAGATAATAGGCTTGGCCGGCGTCCATAAAGATAAATCCCCGCAGACCCAAGGCGGTAACGATGGGGAAGTCGATCTCGTGCTCCAGAATCAGCTCCTCGCTGCCACCCACATTCTCATAGCCTTGCGAACCGCCTGACTGGCTGAACACCTCTACCCGTGGCCCTAAACTATAAAATGGATATCCCGGCACCGAATCCGGCCCGTACGGACCGCCTGGGAAGAAGCGCTCGAACAGCGGCAGCGCGTTGCCGTTAAAACTGCTCCCGATGCCGAAGTCGCCACCAATTTCGTAGACCCATTCCCCCCATTCCTGACTGCGGATGATGGGAATGAAAAAACGCGCGTGCAGCAACGCTTTGAAATAGGAATATTGCCCACCTGCACCGCCAAAGTCCAGCGTCAAGCTCTGGACCGAACCGCTACGCGGATCGGTCGGATTGTCCACCGTAAAGCGGCGCAAGCTGGGCTCGAAGGCCGAGTTCAGATGGTAACCCTTGTACTGGATGATCTGGTAAGTCGTATAGGGTGCCAGCCCCTCGATTCCGACGCTCTCGAAGCGATAATTCAGCCCTGCATCGACGTTATTGAGCGAAAATGGCCCCACCCTGGTTAGGCCTAACTGAGCTAGCGGATAGTCTGTTCGCAGCAGAATACCGGTGGATTTGCGGGTGAAACTGGGCAGAAACTCCTCCCAGTCGTACAGATCGATGCCGGCCGACAGGGGCATATCGAGAAACCATGGCTCGGTATAGCTTATGGTGTAATTGCGCCACAAAAAGCCGACCAGGGCATCAAACGAGATTTTCTGCCCGCCGCCGAACAGGTTGTTCTCCCCAACATGGAAATCGCCAAAGACCGACGAGGCACTATCGAAACCGCCTGCCACCGAAAAAGAGCCGGTTTGGGCTTCGCGCACGGCCAAATTGAGATCGACCTGGTCCGGCGTGCGACCGGGCGAAGTGGTAAAATTGGTGCTGGATAGAATCCCCAGCGAATCCAGCCGTGCCTTGGAAATCCGAATCGCCGATGCGGAGTAAGGCTCCTGTTCCTGAATGGCCAGTTCGCGCCGAATCACCTTGTCCGCGGTTTTGGTATTGCCGGTAATATTGATTCGGTCGACAATCACCTGATGGCCGGGCTGAATCTGATAGGTCACGTCCACGGTGTGAGCGTCGGGATTGATCTGGGTGCGCGGCGAAACGTTGACGAATGCGTAGCCCCGATTTGAATAGAAGTCGGACAAGATCAGCACGTCGTGCTGCATCGTGGTCGGCTTGAAGACTTGGCCGGTCTTGAGGGTCAACGCCGACTCCAGAAAGTTTGCCGATACCTTTAGATCTCCGGTCACACGGACCGTCCCAACCTTGAATTGAGGCCCTTCCGCAATCGGAAAAATCACGGTCAGCTTGTTGTTCTTGCGGGTAATCGTGGGTTCGGCCACGTGCACGGTCAGATAGCCATGCTCGTAGTAGATTGCCGAAATTCGCCCGCGGTCTTCCTGGACCGCCTTGGGATCGAGTACCCCGCTGCCCAAAAGCCAGCTCAGGATGTTGTGGCGCGAAGTTTGAATTACGCTTCGCAATTCACGCGAAGTCAAAGCATGGTTACCGGTGAAATCGACTTTGCCGATTTCCACCAGGGGTCCTTCATGCACCGTGAACACTGCAATGGCCGAATTTTCTCGCCCCGGGATCTCGCTGAAGGTAATGGTGGCGTCCGGATAGCCCTTATCCTGGTAAATCTGTTTCAGGCCGCGAATGGTTTCATCGACCAAGTCAGGATCAAGAATCGAGCCCGGCCGTACCTTAATCGCCTGCTGTACCTTTTCGTCGGTCTTCTTGATCTTCTTCATCCCCTCCAACTTGACGTCGGAGATGTAGGGATGTTCTTTGACCAGATAGGTCAGGATTAGTCCCCCCGAGGTCTGCTGCACATTGGCCGAGACCTGGTCGAACAGACCCATGTCGTAAATCGACTTGACGTCGCTATCGACTACCGCCGGATTGTAGGGTTGACCCACCTGAGCGGTGATATGAGAGCGAATTGCGCCCCGCTCCACTCGTTGGCTACCCTCGATGCGGATTGCGGTGATGGTGCCGATGGGCGAGGACTGGGCGTGCGCCAGCGTACTCGTTAGCAGGCAAAGCAGCAGCCCTACTAAACCCGCGCGCGGCAGGCGCGCACCTCCTGAAAGCCGGTTACTCTTTGCCGTTGCCACTCAGAGAACACCAAAGCGGCGACCAAGCTAACCAATCGCTTGTATGAAGTAAAGCCATCAGCCGTCGAAGGCGTGTCAAAGTTGGCCGCCGGCAACCACTGCATGCAAACCTGACGAAAATGAGCCCGAGCCGTCCCGCCGCGCCACCGTAGAAATGCTTGTGGGTTACCTCGGACGTTTCGACAGCGGGTCAGGCGAATAGCTTCGCCTCCACTTAAGCCTAAAAAATGCGGGCCACGATTCGCCCTTCTTTCGGGCCCAGAGGAATCGGGTGAGGCGGGGATTCTTCGCTACTTAAGCAGCCCCGTGCACATAAGGCTGCAAGCGACCATCGCGCATGAGCAGGATCCGATGCATTCGGCTGGCCAGCCGCTCGTTGTGAGTGGCGACCACGAACGTTATACCCAACTCGCTCAATTGCTCGAACAATACGTGCACTTCTTCGGCGGTGGTGGGATCGAGATTGCCGGTAGGTTCATCGGCCAGCACCAGGCGCGGCCGTAGCACGACCGCTCGCGCCACCGCGACCCGCTGCTGCTCGCCTCCCGACAATTCCGCGGGTCGCCGATGGCCCTTGTCGCCTAGCCCGACCAGCTCCAGCATTTGGGCCGCCGCGCGACGGATTTCGGCCGGCGACCGGCGTGCAATCAGTCCGGGCATCATGACGTTTTCCAAAGCGGAAAAGTCAGCCAGAAGATAGTGGAACTGAAATACGAAGCCCAGCTTGAGGTTGCGGAACTCGGCCAGTTGGCGGGCAGAGAGCGCGAACAAATCTTGGCCCTCGAAGATAACCTTGCCCGCGGTGGGCGGCTCCAAACTACCTAACACGTGCAGAAAAGTGGACTTGCCTACACCGGATTGGCCGACAATCGCGATTCGCTCGGCCGTGCAGGCCTCGAAGCTCAAATCGCGCAGCACACCTATCTCGCGGCCTCCATCATAGAAGCTCTTGGTCAGTCCCTGGGCCTGGAGCAGAAGCGAGGCGGTGGCCGACGGGGAGGCGAGCGGCCGGGCCGGCGCGTCATTCATAACGAATTACCTCAACCGGGGAGAGCGAACGCGCTTGCCAAGCCGGATAAAGCGCCGCCGCCAGGCACAGCACTACCGCCGCCAGCGCGACCAGCAAAAAATTGCGCGGTTCCAGGCGCGCGGGTACGGCGCTGACCATGAACACGTCGGCAGGCAGATGAATCAGATGATACTTGCCGATTAAAAACGAAACGACGAAACCGGCGCCCACTCCCAAAGTGGTTCCCACCACACCCAGCATCGCCCCCTCGAACACAAAAATCCCGCCCACCGCCATCGCCCGCGCACCCATCGCGCGGAGGATCGCGATTTCCTTGCGCCGTTCCATTACCACCATCACCAGGGTTGCGACGATGTTAAAGGCAGCCACCAGCACGATCAAAAGCAAGACCACGAAGTGGGTAAAAGTTTCCAGCTTTAGGCCGGCAAACAGGCCGGTATCGGTTTGAGTCCAATTGCTCACGGTGGCACCCGCACCGGCCAGCGGAGCAATGCGGGCGGCCAAGGCGGGAGCTTGAAAGATATCTTTTATCCGCAATTCCAAACCATGCTCGAACTGCGGGCTGTTACCGACCAGAGCCTGAACTTGAGCCAGGTTTGCAAAAAGCAGGGTGGAATCGTATTGAGCCATCCCCGAATGAAAGAAGCCCGCGACGACAAAACGTTTAAGGGGCGGAACCTCGGAGGTCGCGCCGAAGCCCAGGGGACAGATAACAGTGATTACGTCGCCCACATCCACGTCCAGGTCCGCACCCAGTTCCCCACCCAGGATGATGGCCGGCAACTCAACCACCCGCGCCTGGCTCCCCTGGCCCACGCTAACCGAGTGCAGACGAGCCAGCGCGCTCAGCGCGCCAGGGCTCAACATGCTCGAAAAATGCGCCAGCACCGACTGGCGGCCGACCGTGACCGCGCGCAAGAGCCCGCCCGACTTGACATATCCGGCCGTCCCCCGGCTACCACTGGAGGCCAGCAGCACCTGGCCGGAGACATAGGGCGCCACCGCCACCACTCCGGGAATTGTTTGAAGCTTGGCGCGCAAAGCGTCATACGATGCGGCGGGGGGTAACTGGACTGTAATGTGGGGGGTGAAGGCGAGCAGCCGGGCGTGCAGATCGGCCTCGAAGCCGCTCATTACGGCCAGATCGACGCTGAGGGCGAATGTACCTAGCATCACTCCGGCCAAGGAAATGATGGCTATCAAGGAGACAAAGCGTTCCTTGCGGCGAGCGCGCAGGTAGCGCAGACCAATCAGGAATTCGAACCGCACGGTGCTATTGTCACAACAATTCGGCTCTGCCGGTCAAAACCTGACGGTCTGGCGGCGCCGCAGCCTGACACAAAAAAAGGAGGGGCGCCGTGCACTGTCCCATCATGCGCGCGGCTGTTCGCCCGCGCAACAGTGCGCCGGTGGGTTGGGGCGTGCGGTTGCGCAGCTTTCCCTCGCTTCTGTATAACCTTGGCTGGACCGTGTGATTAAGCTGCACCACGGGAGTCCCCGATATGAAGAGATGGTGTTGTTCGCTCGCGCTGATGGCGGTGCTCATAAACGCGGTCGCGGTATCCAGCGCGCGCGCTCAGGACCTTACCGAACGCAGCCCAGATAACCTCATCACGATGAACTTCCAGGATGTGGACATCTCGGTCCTGGCCAAGTTTATCAGCGATATCACGGGCAAGAATTTCGTCCTGGACGATAGCGTGCGGGGCAAGGTCAGTATCGTTTCGCCCAGCAAAGTAACCCCCGCTCAGGCCTATTCGATTTTCAAATCGGTCCTCCAGCTCAAGGGTTTCACGACCGTCAAGGCCGGCCCGATTATCAAGATCGAACCCTCGCGCAATGCCCGCGAAAGCAGCGAAGTGACGCTCTCCCAGCAGCCCGCCCAGACCGCCGCCGACGAATACGTCACCCGTATGATCAAGCTTCGCAATATCGACGCCGCTTCCCTGGTCAGCGTGGTCCAACCTATGATTTCGCGCGACGGGTTAGTGGCCGCCTTTCCTGAGACCAACACCCTGATCGTCACCGACGACGCGTGGAACGTGCAACGGCTGCTCAAGATAATTGGCAGCCTGGACGCCCAGGGCTTGCAGCAGGCGGTCGCGGTAATACCGCTTAAGCTGGCCTATGCCGACGATCTCGCCCCTAAAATCAACCAAATTATGCAAGAGCGCGCCGGCGGCACCGGCAATTATCGCCCCGGGATGGGGGTGGCGGCACCCTCGGCGCAGGCCCCCTCGCGCGCCTTCAAGATCGTGCCCGACGAACGCACTAACTCGTTGATCGTCCTGGCCGGCCCGGTCCAGATGCATCAGATCAAGGAATTGGTTGACGAACTGGACGTCCATTCGCCCAACGCCCTGTCGCGTATCCACGTCTACTATCTCAAATATGCGCAGGCGCTGGAGATGGTCGCGGTACTCGATTCCCTGCTCAGCGGCGGTGGCGGACCCTCCCAACTTAAGCCTACCACCGGGGCCGGAACCCTGGGCCGCAGCAGCGGAATGGGAATGGGCGGCATGGGCATGATGAGCTCCATGATGGGCGGCATGGGCGGGATGGGGATGGGTGGCATGGGGGGAA
>Ga0070737_10001230_pt1 | contig 38585 bp, 37 predicted proteins | sample Coa_R1_10_FD_66438 | JGI IMG/M metagenome (GOLD analysis project Ga0070737, IMG submission 66438) | Surface soil microbial communities from Centralia Pennsylvania, which are recovering from an underground coalmine fire - Coalmine... | ecosystem: Environmental > Terrestrial > Soil > Unclassified... | reverse complement strand
GTATTATTCGGCAGCTTTCGGATGGGACAACTGGCGCGCCGCAAGCCTGATGGCTCGCTAACCGTAGCGATGGTGCAGGGCAATATCCCCCAAAGCATCAAATGGGACCCGGCCTTCCGGCCCAACAGCTTCAATGTTTACGTAAGCCAAAGCCAGGCCGCGGCACGCCACCATCCCGACCTGATCGTCTGGCCTGAAGCCGCCGCCGCCTTTTATGTTCAGCCCACCGCGCTATACCCACCGATGCTGGCCGATGATGCCGCCTATCGTCAGCGCCTGCTGGAGTTGGGGCGCCAGCTCGGCGTGCCGATTCTGTTCGGCGCTCCGGCTTTCGGGATCACCGATCACCAGGTCAACTCTTACAATCGTGCCTACCTTATCTCCGGCCAGGGACAAATTGTCGATTACTACGACAAGATCGACTTGGCGCCCTTCGCCGAGTATGTCCCCGGTCGCCGTTTCTTCGGCTATTTCGTCAACAAGATCGTGGTTGGATTGGGCGAATTCGAACCCGGCCGGCGCCAGACCATCTTTGATGTGGCGGGTACCAAGCTGGGAGTGTTGATCTGCTATGAGGGAATTTTCCCCGACTTAGCGCGCCGCGCGGTCAAAGCAGGCGCCGACGTCCTGGTCAACATCACCAACGACGCCTGGTACGGCGACAGTTCAGCCCCCTACCAACTCCTGGCGATGTCGGCCTTGCGCACGGTAGAAACCCACACCCCGATGGTGCGCGTGGCCAACACCGGCATCAGCGCGGTGATCCAACCCGACGGTGCGATCATCGACCGTACCCGTCTGTTCACACGCGGCACCGAAGTAGAAACCGTGACCTGGCGCCATGCCGCCACGCTCTATACCGAGATGGGCGATTGGTTCGCTGAGTTATGCTTCGCGCTGATGTTGGTTGGGCTGGCGGCAGCACTGGTTTTTCGCCGGCAAGCCGGCGCGGCCGAATCCCAGCGTCAACTCTCCGTCAACAGCCATCGCCAAGCCGGCTGAAGCCAACCCGGTTGTGCTGGTGGAGGGGGAAGCGCATTTGCCGGAAGCACATCTGGCTCCCCGTCCCGCGAAGCTTACGCTGCGGTATTCGGATTTGAATTTCAGACCGAAATTTCGCAGTGCTAAAGCTGGGGCGCGACGGCGGGCTCTCGTCGTTTAGGCGCCATATCTTTCAAACGCGCGCTGGTTAAACCCTGCGTTTCATATCTCGGAGCGCCCACCAATGCGAAGGTGGATCCGAACAGCGTAGTTCACTGCTGAATCGCACCGGGATCGAACGGCGGAGGATCAAAATCATCTGCTTCCTCGATCCGGAGCGCCACCGTCATCGTCTGCTTGCCGCCTGCGCTGCGGTATACCCCACGCAGCGGGGGTACATCGGCGTAGTCGCGCCCCACCGCCACCCGGATGTGATGGTCGGTAGTGGGACAACCGTGGGTGGGATCCAAGCCGGTCCAGCCGCTGGCCGGGAGCAGAACTTCGCACCAGGCGTGGCTGGCCTGCTCGCCCAGCAAACGCCCCTGCCCGGGATCGACCTTGGGAGCGAGATAGCCCGAAACATAACGGGCGGGAATTCCCGCCAAGCGCAGTAAGCCAATGGTCAGGTGAGCAAAATCCTGGCATACCCCGCCGCCCATGCTCAGGATGTGGTTGAGATCCGAGTTGACGTTGGTGGTCCCGGGCTCGTAAGCGAATTGGTCGCGCACCCAGGCCACGATGCGACAGGCGTAATCGGCCACCGCTTCGTTCATCGCCGGCTTGACCATCCAGAAGAGATTTTTGAGCTGGCGGCTGAAGGGCACCAGGCGGCTTTCCTGGAGAAAGTCGTACTGCTCTTGGGCGCGCATCGCGTCCCCGGCCAGGAACTCGGCCATCGTGTAATCGCGCTCCTCGCGATCGTCAAGCGAGGAGTGATTTTCGGGCGCCGAGCGCTCCACCAGCGAATCGGTGATGACCAGCAGGCGGCGATGGGGAATATCGACGGAAATTGCGTGCACGATGTTGTCGAAAGCGTCGCGATATTCCAGCACCGCGCCGTAAGGGACAACCTCCAGGCGAAAGCCCAGGGTGCGCTGGCTGCGACTGGGCCGCGGCTTGAGGCGCACTTCGTTGTGCGACTCGTAAGCCGGCTGGTCATACTCGAAGCGCGTCAGGTGACGAATCAAAAATCGCATCGCCCTCACTCAGTCTTCAGATAGGCGGCAAAGACCTCATCACCTACGCGCGCGCAATCAGCTTGCAGACTGAGCAGATATTCGTGCAAACCAGCCTCGATCGCCTCTCGCGCGTTGTCGCGGCTGAGTCGCTCTACCAAAGCGATTGCGGTGGGGCTCACTGGGACTGGCCGAGGCGTGGGCGCCGCGGCCGCAATTCGTTCCAAAGCAGCGAGCAAGCGCTTTAGGCTGAAACGGGCGGCGCGGGGGAAGGCGGGATCGAACAGGAGAAACTCCACCACCTGTTCGATCCCGATGGCGTTGCCGTAGGTGGCCCGGTAGGCCTCCAGGGCCGAAGCACTGCGCAACAGCGCCGCCCATTGCCCCAGATCCAGCGCCGTACCCACATCTTCCACCCGGGGCAGAAGAAAATGGTATTTCACGTCGAGCAGCCGGGTGACGTCTTCGGCCGCCTCCAGGCTGCGGCCCACGAGCAGGAAATCAAACCCAAGGTCGCGCGGCAGCGTGTTTTCCACCACCCCCGACAGGCGATAGAAGCGCTGGCGCAGGTCGAAGAAGAACGCGTACACCCCCGGCTCCTGGAAAGCCGCGGACTCCCAGTTGCGCGAATCCAGATATAGGGTGTTGACCTCCAGCCACAGCTCCGAGGAGATGTGATTGCGCAGGGCGCGGCAGTTCTCGCGCGCCAGCGCGATACAGTTGCGGATCGCGGAGGGGTTGCTTTCCTCTAGGGTGAAGAAGCGCAGCACGGAAACCTCGTCGGAGCTGGCGGAATAGCTGGCAAAGCTGGCGCGATCGCCGGTGATCGCCAGCAGCGGCAGCCAGCCCTCCGAGCTTTGCGGGCTCTGCACCAACAGATGGTAGTTGACGTCGACCAAGCGGGCCCGCCACTCGGCACGCTCCAGGTAGCGTCCCAGCCAGAACAGATGGTTGGCGATGCGCTTGAGCACGTTACTCGCCCAGCACCCAGGTATCCTTGCTGCCGCCGCCCTGCGAGGAATTGACGACCAGCGAACCCGGCCGCAGCGCCACCCGGGTCAAACCTCCAGCCAACAGGCGCGGGCAGGCACCCAGCAGCACGAACGGCCGCAGGTCGACGTGACGTGCAGCCAAGATGGGGAGGCCATCCTCGCCCTCGACCAAAGTGGGATGGACCGATAGGGCGACCATCGGCTGGGCCACGTAGCCGGCGGGATTGGCCTCGATCCGTGCTCGCGCGGCGCGCAATTCTTCCTCGCTGGCGCGCGGGCCAATTACGACCCCATAGCCGCCCGAAGCTCCGGTGGGCTTGATCACATACCGATCGAGATCGCGGAGCACCCGTTGGCGCACATCCGTTTCGCGCAGCAGGTAGGTCTCGACAATGGGCAGCAGCGGCTGCTCGCCAAGATAGTAGTAGATCATATGCGGGGTGTAGGCGAAAATTGCCTTGTCGTCGGCCACCCCGGTGCCGATCGCATTGACCACGGTGACCGCGCCGGCCCGAATCGCGGCGGTCAAACCGGCGACCCCAAGCATCGAATCGGGACGAAAAACCACGGGGTCCAGGTAGTCATCGTCGATGCGACGGTACAGGACATCGATCTGCTTGAGCCCGTGTACCGTCTTCATCCACAGCTTGTGATCGGCGCAGACCAGATCGCTGCCCTCGACCAGTTCGATCCCCATCTGCTGGGAGAGAAAAACATGCTCGAAGAAGGCGGAATTGAACGGGCCCGGGGTCAGCAGCGCCAGCGTGGGAGTGGAACTGTTGCCCGGCGCCAGCTCTCGCAGCGTGGCCAGCAGGTCGGCTGGATAACTCTCCACTCCACGCACCCTGCAGGTGCGCATCAGATGGGGCAGCAGACGGGTCATAACCAGCCGGTTCTCGATTACATAGGAGACGCCTGAAGGGGTGCGAAGGTTGTCCTCCAGCACGCAAAAGCGCCCTTGGGCGTCGCGCACCAGGTCGATGCCGGAGACCGCGCAGAACACGTCCGCCGTCGGTTTGATTCCCACCGCGCCACGCCGGTACTGGGACGATTCCATCACCAAATCGCGCGGCACGACGCCATCTTTGAGGATGTGTCCCTCGCCGTAGATGTCCGATAAAAAGGCGTTGAGCGCCTTGACCCGTTGAATTAGCCCGGCCTCCAAATGACGCCAAGTCGCCGCCTCGATGATGCGCGGGATGACGTCGAAAGGAAAAATGCGTTCGGCTCCCTCCTGCTCGTTGTAAACATTGAAGGTCACCCCCATCTGCAGCAGCATCTGCGCGGCCTCGGCGCGTAACCCCGCCAAGCTGCTCGCGCTCATCTGCGCGAGCCTTTCTACCAGCGCCTGATATCCCGGCCGCGGCTGCCATCGACAATCGAACATTTCGTCGTGAGCGCCGCTGATGTCTTGAGGGTGCCCGTATGCCTCGAAAATGGGCATTGCGCTGCCTAATGCACAGGCTGATTCCAGTGGTTCCACATCGCCTCTCCTTGTGCTTGTTAGGCTTGCCCTTCAGGGTGCCAGCCCTAACGCAAACCATATGCCCGCTGCATTAACCCCAGGGGAGATTGAAAAAAAGTTGCTGAAAGGGGAACTCCAACGGCGAGCGGGCGTTATAAAGTCGCTGCGGCGGTGTTAACTGCCGCCTAAACGGGTAAGCTTGTGCCATCCGCACATCAGGCTGAAGCGCAAGGTGAGCGGTAGCGTAACTTCAGGAGGTGACAATGGCTGCTTTAAGCTTGGCTCAGGCCAACTCGATCGTGGACAGCGCTCTGGCCGAAGCGCGGCGGCGAAATCTGGCGCCCCTGGCAGTGGCGGTTTTAGATGCCGGCGGCCATCACATCGTATTCAAGCGCGAGGATCGCGCCGGCATCCTGCGCTTCGACATCGCCACCGGCAAAGCCTGGGGAGCTTTGGGCATGGGCTTCGGAACGCGCGAGCTGGCGGCGCGGGCGGCGCGGATGGGCACCTTCATCACCGCGCTGGCGGCAACCAGCCATGGGCGTATCGTGCCCTCGGCCGGTGGAGTTCTCATCGGCGACAGCGCAGGCGAGATCGTCGGCGCAGTGGGGATTTCAGGCGATACCAGTGACAATGACGAGGCTTGCGCGTTGGTTGGAATCGGCGCGGTCGGACTGACCGCGATCCCGGGCCTCCCAGAGCGATAACGGGCTGGCCGGCGCTCCGTGGAATTTGGCCCAGCGCTGTCCGTTTGCGAGAAGCTTTTGGAATGGTGGGAGTAACACCTTGGCGCGGCGTCGGTGTAGCCCATTTTCGTCCATGCGCGAGCGGCTCGTGGATTCATGGACATTGCCGCCCCATGATTCAAGATGAGGAAGGGCAAGAGTGTGGGGTGTGGGGTGCGGTGCGCTTTAGGGCGTCAACGTACCGTAGAGCATCCGATACTGGCGCATACCGCCCACCACCTGTTTGACGTAGTTTCGAGTTTCGCTGTAGTCGATGTTCTCCACCCACTCGTCGTCGGGACCATTGAAGCGCGCCACCCAGCGCTGCACCGCGTCCTCGCCAGCGTTATAGGCCGCGACCGTTTTGAACAGGTCGCCGTCGAAGAGGTCGGAGAGTTGGCGCAGCTTGGCGCTGCCCAATTGAATGTTGATTTGAGGATCGAACAGCTCGGCAAGATTGAGGCTCATCCCTAGTTGAGCGGCAACCCGCTCCGCCGTCGCCGGCATTAATTGCATCAAGCCGCGAGCGTCAGCCGATGAACGAGCACGAGGATTGAACAGGCTTTCCTGGCGCGAGAGAGCCAGCAGCAGGAGCAAGGATAGGTGCTGGCGGGCGGCGGCCTGTCTGAACAGCGGCCAGTATGCCCGGGGATAGCGCAGCGGTTGCGCCTCATCGTCGGAGAGCGCTCCCAGTTTGGCCATCCGGCTGGCAGTGACCAGGGCGTCGTAGTAGTCCTGCGCGCTCTTAAACTGACCCAGCAGGTAAAGCTGGGTTTGGTGGCTGTCGCGCCCCAACTCGGCCAAGTAGCGCAACTCGCCGGCCGCCAGTTGATACAGTGCCAGCGCGCTCAAGGCCCGCGCACGCGCCAGATGGTAGCGCCAGCGGGCGGACTGGGCTTGCGCGGGCGGCGGCGGCGAAGAAAAAGGTACCGGCACAATCACCGGAAAGGCTGCTCCTAGCCGCTGGCGGGCCAGCTCGGGGTAATAGTTGGTCTGCAAGCTGGCGGCAAGAATCTCCAACAGGGCATGGGCGCGAGCGCTTTGACCGGCCTGGGCTAGCGCGCGGGCCTGCCAGTAGGCATACCGATCGCTCTGGCGTGGTTCGCCGGCGGTGCGGGTTCGGTCGGCGCCAAACTCGTCTGCGGCTTGAGCATAGCGCCGGCGCAGGTAGAGCATCCAAGCCGCCCGGAAGCGCGCGGTGGAAGCACTTGAGCTATCGGGATAACGCTCCAGCAGACGGCGATAGACCGCGCGCGCCTGCTCCAGTTGGTCGTCATCCTCGTAGGTGCGGCCCATCCGCAACATCGCGGCGGGCGCCAACTGGCTGTGCGGGAAAAAATCGACCAGGCGGCCGAAGTAAACGCGGGCGGTTGCGGTATCGCCTCGATGCCAGGCAAGGAGAGCCAATTGCTCGAGCGCGGCGGGCGCCTGGACGCCATTTGGCGCCTGCGCCAAGTAATCTTGCAGGGCCTGCTCCTGGCGCTCGGTGTTGCCGTGGGAGGCGCGCACTATCACCCATAGCATCGCATCGCGCTCGGTGGGCGGTGGCGACAGCTTAAGGGCCTGGCGCGCGCTCTCAAGCGCCGGCCCGGCTTGCCCCTCGCGCAGTAGCAGCTCGGCCTGGGCGGCGAGGTTGTCCAGGGTGCGCGGCGGAGCCAACTCGGGATGGGCCCGCAGCAAAGCCGCGACGGTGGCGCGGGCCTGAGCGTCGGCGCTGGCGCGAGGGGCTTCCTGGCGCAGGGTCTGAAGTTGCAAGTATCCGTCGGTTAATCGCCCCAGGCCGATAAGCGCGCGGCCCAGGACCAGGCGGGCTTCGGCGCGCAGGCCGGCTTGATCGGACAGCGCCAATCCCAGCAAGGCTTGCTGACGGGCCAGCTCGTACTGATTTTCGATCAGCGCGAGCTTGGCCAGCATTACCACCGCCTGAGGTCTGAAGAGGCTTTGCGGGTAGCCGTCACGCAAACGCTGAAAGCTGACTTGGGCGTCGACAAATTCGTGCAGCCCAAATTGGGTCTGGCCTAGGTAGAATAGCGCATAATCGGCGAGGTGCGGAGGCGTTCCCGCCGCCTGCAATCGGGGTAGCGCATTGCGCAGGTCACCTAGCTCGAAAAATTTATAGCCGGCCACAAAGGCTTGGGCGGGCGAAGATGGGGACAGATGCGCGCGTGCCTGCGGCCACGTCGCCATTGCCAGGATCGCGAGCGCTCCCGCCACTATCCAACCAAACCTCTGCACACTCATCACCGACCCCGCCGTTACGGCCGATAGAACTGGATGCCGCGGCCAACGCGCTAGCCTCCTTTAATTCAGGCCACATCAGCGGCATGCTGGCAAGGGTGAGCAGCTCGTACCAAGGCGTTTTGTTGCTCGCCTCGGCATCCCCCCGCCGCCACCAATTGTTGACCCAGGCGGGGGTGCGCTTCGAGGCGATCGAAAGCGGAGTCCAGGAGGAACGGATGGCGGGCGAGGCTGCCGCGCCTTACGCCATGCGGCTGGCCCAAGATAAGGCGCGCGCCGTGGCGGTGCGCTATCCGGCGGCCATCGTGCTAGGTGCCGACACCGTGGTCGCGGTGGGAGACGAGGTGCTGGAAAAACCGCGCGATCGCGATCACGCGCGCTGGATGATCGGCCGGTTGGCAGGCCGCGCCCATCAGGTCATCACCGGCTTTGCCTTGATACGGACCCAGCAAGTGCTGGAGTGCCGGGCGGTCAGCAGTATCGTCACCTTCCGCAAGCTGAGCGTCGGTGAGATTGAAGCATACGTCGCCACTGACGAACCTTACGACAAGGCCGGAGCTTATGCGGTTCAAGGCCAAGGACGAAGCCTGATCGAAAAGGTGGAGGGTTCGCTTACCAACGTCATGGGATTGCCGATCGAAGAAGTAATGGCGGCGCTCGTCCGCCACGGTATCGACGGTACCCGCGGCGCGGCTTAAGCTGAGGAGCGCGATGCTGACGGCGGAGGAGATCGCCGAGCGCCTGGCCCAGGTGCGCGAGCGAATGGATAGGGCAGCGCGGCGGGCCGCGCGCGCTCCGGCCACGGTACGACTGGTGCTGGCGAGCAAGACCCAACCGGCGCCCGCGATCACCGCGGCGTATCAAGCGGGGGCGCGTTTGTTCGGCGAAAATTACGTCCAGGAAGCACTGGACAAGCAGCTCGCGGTGGGCCCGCTACCCGGAATTAGTTGGCATCTGATTGGCCATCTGCAAACCAACAAGGCGCGCGCCGCCGCAGCGGCCTTCGACCTGATAGAAAGCCTGGACTCCATTCGTCTGGCCCAGGCGCTGGCCAAAGCGCAACCCGCGCGCCGACCGCGTGTCCTGATCGAGGTCAATCTGGGCGCCGAGACCAGCAAGACCGGAATCGCGCCGGCTCAGTTGGAGCCACTGATCGCGGCCGCGCGCGAGGTGGTCGATATCGCAGGGCTGATGGCGATCCCGCCGGCAGGCCCCAATCCCGAAGCCAGCCGCCCCTACTTCGCGAGTTTGCGCGAGCTTCGCGAGCGGCTTGTCCGCACCACCGGCCTTGGGCTAAGCGAATTATCCATGGGCATGACCGACGATTTCGAAATCGCTATCGAGGAAGGAGCAACTATCGTGCGCGTGGGGCGTGCGGTGTTTGGCGAACGGCTGGCATGATTAAATTGGGCTTTATTGGCGCCGGCCATATGGCTACCGCATTGGCGCAAGGGTTGGTGGCGCGACGCGTGATGCGACCCGCGCAGATGCTCGCGGCGGATATCGACGCCCGCGCGCGCCGGCGGTTCAGCCGCGCCACCGGAGCCAAAACCTGCACCGACCTGAGCGAAGTGCTGGCCGCGGCACCGGCTTTGGTACTGGCGGTCAAACCGCAAAGCGTTGCGGCAGTGATCGAGCGTATCGGCGCGTTGGCCAATGGCGCGCGACCCGGGCAAGATAAGTTAGTTATTTCGATCGCAGCTGGAATCCCGCTGGCCACCCTGGAGGGGGGACTGCCCGGCGCGCGCGTGATTCGGGTGATGCCCAACGCACCGGCGATGGTGGGGGAGGGCATGGCGGCGCTGGCGCGCGGCCGCCGCGCAAAGCCGGCCGACCTGGCTTTCGCCCACCAGCTCTTCGTCGCGGTCGGTGAGGCGGTGGTGGTCAAGGACGAAGCCCTGCTTGACGCTGTCACCGCGCTGTCGGGCAGCGGTCCGGCCTACGTTTATCTGTTCATCAAAGCCTTGACGGAGGCCGCTTGTGCCGAAGGGCTGAGCGCGCCGCAAGCGCTGGCGATGGCCTTGCAAACGGTGCGTGGCGCCGAGGCCCAGATGCGCCAATCCAAGCTGGCGCCCGATGAATTGATCCGCATGGTGGCCTCGCCCGGCGGCACCACCGAAGCGGCTTTGCGCGCCTTCGAGCAAGGTAACTTTGTCCAGGTGGTCGGCCACGCGGTCAAAGCCGCCGCCACCCGCTCGCGTGAACTAGGCCGTTCACGCTAAAATCGATCCCGTGTTTGTCTATACCAATTTTGTCATTACGCTGTTGGGCATCGTCAGCCAGCTCCTGGGGCTGTACTTGTGGGTGGTAATAATCTCCGCGGTAATGACCTGGATCGAGCCCAACCCCTATAACCCGATCGTGCGTTTTATCTATGGGATCACCGAGCCGCTGTTCGATTTCGTCCGCCGCTATCTGCCAGTGGTGTTCGCCGGATTCGATTTTTCACCGATTGTGGTTCTGATTGCGATCGAGTTTATCCAGGGCTACTTCATCCCGACCTTTGCCCGCTTGGCCACCACCGGCTTCAATTAAGCCAGCACCCGGCGCGAGTACTTCGCGGCCAGCGCTACCGCTTTGGTGCTGACCAATTTGATGCTGACCAAAAGGATCACACCGCAGACCGCGGACGCGGCGACCGTAATAACATCGCTGTATCAGATGGGCGACGGATGAACCTGCTAACAATCAATCCCTTTTTGCTGTTGAGCTAACCGACTTCTCATGGTCGTTATTCGCGCGGCGCTCACGAGCCCGATTTGGATCCATCTCCGCGCCCCTTGCTCTTGCCATAAGTGCTCTTGCGGGATTTCTCTTTGCGCCGCCCCGCCTCGGGCGGCGGTAGCTCGACCCCGGCCCGGCGCGCCTTGGATAGTCCGATTGCAATTGCCTGCTTGGGGTTTTTGACCCCGTGCTTGCCGTGCTTGACATGTTCGATTTCCTCGCGAACGAATTCCCCGGCCTGGGTGCTGGCCGCCTTGCCTTCCTCCTTGTCTTTACGCACGCGACGCAAGGTTTCCTTCTCGGGCATGGTCCGTGAAGCCTCCGCGAAACGATTTACAGTCTCAAGCTTAGCGCGCCGATTGTGCCGCCATCGTGCAAAATGATTGCGACGTGCGTCCCAGCCACGCCCACCTGCGTATAATGGCCGTCTGTGCTAGCGTGGGCCGAGCTGGGCAACTCGTCCGCGCCGGGAGGAGATCGATGAAACTCTATTCACGCGAGTCCTCGGGCAACTCCTACAAGGCCCGCCTGCTGCTGTCATTTTTGGGACTGCCTTATGAAAAGATCGAGATTGAGCGTGGCGGCGACGGGCGCAACGCACTACCCGCCGACTACCTCACGCTCAATCCGCGCGGCCAGATTCCGACCCTGGTCGATGGCGAGGTGGTGCTGTGGGGGTCGACCGCGATTCTGTACTATCTGGCGCTCACCCACGACGGACAGCGGCGTTGGATGCCGGCCCAGGCGCGCGCTGGCGCAGAAGTGCTGCAGTGGATGGAGCTGGCGCAGAACGAGATTCTCTCCGGGCTGGCGATCGCTCGCGGGATCATCCGCTGGGGCTTCAAAGAAGATCTGGCCGCCTGCCAAGCCAAGGGGATCAAGGCACTGACGGTGATGGAGCGGCGGCTGGCAAACCATCAATGGCTGGCAGGCGAGGAACCTACGATTGCCGAATGCGCCTGCTTTCCCTACACCGCCCTGTGCCCCGAGGGGCAAATCGATCTCGGCCCCTACCCGGGAGTGCGCGGCTGGTTGGCGCGGGTCAAGCGATTGCCAGGCTTCGTCGCGATGCCGGGGGTGGAGTAAGAGGGGGCGGCTTACATGCCAGCTCACGGCCAGCTTTACGCCTTGATGGCCGCCGAACATCTCCAGCTCGATCGGTTACTGGCGCGCGCCAGTGAGCGGGACCCGGGCGGCGACGCGGCCTACGAGCACTTCCGCCAGCGCCTGCTGCGCCATATCAGCCTGGAGGAAAAGATCTTGCTGCCCATGGCCGCGCGCAAAAGCGGCGAAGCGCTGCCGCTCGCCAAGCGCCTGCAGTTGGATCACGGTGCGCTGGCGGCTTTGCTGATGCTGCCGCCCAGCGGCGGCGGCTTGCACGCCATTCGGGCGGTGCTCGCGGTTCACAATCCGCTGGAGGAAATGGCGGAGGGAGTTTATCAGCAATGCGAAGAACTAGCGGGTGACGAACTCCCCGATCTGCTGGGACGGCTTAGCGCCGCCCCAGCCGTGCCGGTCTCCTCCTGGAGCGACAGTTCCAAGGTCTACGCGGCGGCGCGGCGGGTGCTAGCGCGCGCCGGTTACGATCCCCAGCTATTGGAAGCTTCCGGCGAGACGGCGTCGTAAGCGGCACCAGTCGCGCAGCCGGCGCGGCCAGGGTGGTGTAAGGGACTAATGCTGCTGGTGGCGAGCAAACATGCTGGAGCGCAGGATCGCACCGCGCGCGGGAGAGGCGCCTGAGAGCTGGCGCGCTGTGGTCGGCGAGGTCAACAGGGGCGGGCGGCTTTGGGCGGCCTGGGTAGGACGAACCGGCACACACTGCCCGGCCAGGGCTCCGGTGCCTGGGCCGTAGCCTTGCGAACAATAGGCGGTAGAGATGCCGTTGTTGAAAAAGCCGCCGCTGTTGCCACAGCCGAGCGCGCCCAACGCCAGCAGCCCCGCCATCGCGCTCCACAAAACCGCCTGTGCCATTCCGATCTTTGCCGCCCGATACCTCATAATCGCTCCACCTGCGCAGTCCTCCAAAACGGCGCCGGCTTTCGCCCGCGCCCCAGCGCTGGCCAGTCATACTATCCACGCGCCCCGCGCTCAACCTTAAGGGTTCTGCATCGCGACGCAATCGCGGGGCCGCTTCAGACCGCCGCGTGCGCCCGCCTACAATACCATCGCGGGATGCGGGCGCCATGGGCGGGGCGTTGGGAGCCACCTCTTTGGCCGCAGGCGCGCGCGGCACTTGCGCCATGGCTGCACTTTGGGTTATCGCAATTCTGGCAGGACGCACTTAAAAAATTACCGGCCAAAGGAAGCGAGTTTTCATGTACAAAGGGATTAAGGTTCTTGACGTTCACGGTCACGTCTCGGCGCCAGGCAATGGTTTTGCTGTGTTAGCCGGGATGCTCGCATCCAACACCCCAAGGGTTCATGATCCGCGCACCCCGCAGGGGCTGGCGGGGCTGAACATGACTCCCGAGGCCTGGAACGCCAGCACCGGCCGGCACGTCAGTTTGATGGACGACCACAACATCGACGTGCAGATCATCGGGCCGCGGCCCTTCGCGATGCTGGGCTGGATGCAGCCCCATCTGCTGCCACATTGGACCCGCCTGGTCAACAACTTCATCGCCAAGCAGGTCGAGATGCATCCGACTCGCTTCATCGGCGCGGCCCAACTGCCTCAACGCAGCGACGCCGAAGACTTGAGCCACTGCCTTCCCGAGCTGGATCGATGCGTTAACGAGCTGGGCTTCGGCGCGGTTTACCTAAGTCCTGATCCGGCCGGCGCACGTACCACGCCGGGGATGCACAAGCCGTACTGGTACCCCGTCTACGAGCGCTGCCAGAAGTTGGGCCTGCCCATTATCGTGCATGGCACCAATTGCTTAGACCCGCGCTTCGACGTGATTCCGGAGAACTACCAGATAGGCTTCGTGATGGAGCAGTACCTGGCCACCCAATTGCTCTCCCACAGCGACGTGTTCGAGCGCTTCCCGGAGCTCAAGGTGGTAGTCTGCCATTGCGGCGGTGCGCTGGATCGGTTCATTCCCAGCGATCGCCATCTGTCGCAAAAAGATCTGCGCAACAATTTGTTTTTCGATACCTGTGCGCTGGACGTAAATTACCTCACCGCGGCCATCAAACAGCGTACTCCGGCCCGGATGCTGTTTGGCACGGAAACACCGGGCTCCGGGGGCGCGATCCGGCCCGAAACCGGGCGCCCCAGCGATGACCTGGTGCCGATCATCAGCGGCTTCGATTTTCTGAGTGAAGACGACAAGCAGGCAATCTTCCACAAGAACGTACTGCGCATCTGTCCGGCGCTCAAGAAACTGGCTGCATAGCGAATGGCCAAGGCGCCAGGTCAGGGCGGCAACGCCCTCTCGGCAAAGGTCGGGAGGGCGTTGTTGCTTTGGGTACGCGGATCACGCCTGACGCCTGAAGGGGCATTCCGACATGCTCGGCCCGCACCTCATTTGCACGCCTCATTAGCGAGCTTGTGAGTCTGCGACATCCAGGTGACGCTGGAGCAATTCGCGATTGGCGCGGACCCAAACCAGCAGCCTTTGCACCCCTTCGTGACATCCGACCCGAGGGCGCCATCCGAGGCGGCGCGAGAGTTTGCCGATATCGGAGACGAAGACTTTCTGATCGCCGGGCCGCCAGCTCTCGAAACGTGGGCTCATTCGGCGCTCCAGGCTGCTCTCCAACAGCTCGATTAGCTCTAGCAACGAGAGCGTATTGGCGGGGCCACCGCCCACATTGAATGCCTGCCCCGCGATCGCCTCGGGATGCTCCAAGCCCAACTCGTAGGCATCCAAAAGGTCATCCACATAAAGCAAATCGCGGACTTGCGCGCCGTCGCCGTAGATCGTAAGAGGGCGACCGAGCACGGCGGCGATCGCGAACCAGGCTACCCAACCCTGATCCTCGATCCCAAACTGCCGCTCGCCATAGATGCACGACTGGCGGAAGGCGGCGCTGCGCAAGCCATAAATCCGTGCATAGTCGATCACATATTGGTCGGCCGCGCCTTTGGAGCAACCGTAGGGCGAATGGAAATCCAGTAAAGTGCTCTCATCAACCCCCTGGCGATCGCGGAAGGTCCAGCGCTTGCCGCGCCGCGTGCTCTCGAACTCGGCTAATTCTCCGTAAACCTTGTTGGTCGAAGCGAAGATGAAAACCGCCTCCGGACAATAGCGGCGCACCGCCTCCAGCAGGTGTAGAGTTCCGGCGGCGTTGGTCTGAAAGTCCTCCCAAGGCGCTGCCAGCGAAGTAGTGACGGCGACTTGAGCGGCCAGATGCAGCACGGCGGAAAACTGCCGGCCGCGGAAGATAGCCTCGATCCCGTCACGATCGCGCACGTCACAGCGCGTGAACTCGATCTCCGCGCACTCCTGGCGCAGCCAAGCCAGATTGAGTTCGGCCCCCGGCCGCGACAGGTTGTCCAGGATGGTTACCCTGAAACCGCGCCGTGCGAAGCGCCGGGCAGCGTGGCTGCCGATAAAGCCCGCGCCCCCGGTTATCAGCAGCGAGAGATTGTCACTCACCGCGATCCCCCTTTTGTCACCCCGCCCCTCACCTGCGGTTGGTCGGTCGGCGCAGAGGACAGCAATGATGGATAGCCATTAAGTGCTAACGTTACAAGCCTCTATCTCACGGCTTTTACGACAAATGACGCTTCCCATGAGATTCACTTTTATAACAAGGTTTTTGTTGGATTGTCTCCTGATTTCCTAAACCTTGTCTTGCCCTCACAGAAGAGGAACGATACAAACTGCGGGTGGCCGACAGGCGGCTGCAACTGCCAATCGTCATGTTCCGGGCGGGTTCGAAAAATGCGACAACTGTCAGAAAGTTGCGACGATCGCAAGCAACCAAACAGTGACCCGCCAGCCGTGTGGTAGAATTCGGCATTATTCGCGTGTATTGATTTAATTTTGCTCTACCAATACAAATTACATTTGTTTTAACCTTTTTTGGAGGGGAAGGCAGGATTCCCTTAACTGCCACAGCGTAGTAGGGATTAGCCTAGTTACAGACCACAGCCTGGGGCGTGGGAAGGATTGAACGGGGTACCGATCGGGTTGGAGACGATCGGAGGGGCACAACTGTGGCCACCGTTCCCGTGCAGTCCACGATTCCAACCGGTTGCCCTTCTGCGTTCGACCTGAAATTCGACCGCGAAATGCGGCTGGCATTGAACTTGATGAACCTCGGTTTCAATGCTTTCAAAGCGGGGCGGCGGTGAGCTGGCGTGACGGAGGCGAATGGATCGAGTGGACGCAATTGAGTACTGAGCCGTTGCTAGCGGCCCAAGCAGGAAGTGCCCCCGCGTTGGGCAAACTCAAGACCATCCTGGGAGGCTTGCTGGCGCTTGCGATAATCGTCGACGTTGCGCGAGGTGTTTCGCTCGAAGCTTTCTGGCGCGGTCTGTCGCAGGCTCACTGGCCCCTGTTCCTGCTTGCGGCGGTAGCCAGCTTTACGCTGTGGTTGTTGGCGGACAGCCTGCTGATGGCGCGGCTGTTCAGCTACTTCCATCGCCCCTTCGCCTACAGCGAGATGCTGGTGGGTGTTTCTACCCAGCACTTTCTGCAACTGGTCAATACCGCGCTGGCGGCCAGTGCCCTGGTTCTGTTCGTCCATCGTCGCCGTGAGGTTCCTTTATTGGCGGCCGGCTGTACCCTGGCATTTCAGACTTTCGTTGATATTCAGACCTTGGCGGTAATGGAATTGCTTGCCGCGCTGCTGTTGGCGCCCGCGCCCCTGCTTCTGCCCTGGTATTATTCTGCCGCGGGCTGCGTTCTGGCGGGTGGACTAAGCGTACTGTGCATGAGTGGAAGACCGCGCTGGAAGCCGGCGCGCTGGCTATATGACCGGCCCTCGCTGACCGCGATTCGCCAAGCCCGCCTGCGTCATTACGCCGTGCTGATGTCGATTCGTCTGGCAACTCTCTCGCTCCAAGCCATTTTGCTCTATGTGGAAATGCGCGCCTTTGGAATCATGCTCTCGCCCGGCTTGGTGTTGGCCTCGATACCGGCGATCGTGATTCTGGCTGCGCTCCCCTTGACGCCGCTGGGGTTGGGTTCGACCCAAGCGCTTTTCGTCTATGGCTTTCAAGCCGTTGCGGACCGCGGCGTCCTGCTCGCCTTGTCGATGGCGATCGGGGCGATGGACTTGTTATTGCGCATTCCCCTAGGGATCGCCCTGGCCGACGTACTGGGGCGAGATTTTACCTTGGCCCCCCGCGCGCCGGCGTGTGCGACGCGGTGGGATGCCGAGAATGCGTGGGAGCGTATGTAAAGCTTGTCGGCCTGGATCTCCGAACATCGCCGCCGCCTACACTGCTCCCAACTTTCCACCCGGACAATCAGGGGTTGGCGCTGGCTGGTAGCCTTCGGCCTGCTCGCGGCCTGGCTGGTCACCCCGGCCTGGGCCCAGGCGAATCAAGGCAGCGGGTTTTCGCTAACCAACCCCAGCAGTTGGCCATTGATCCCGGTGCCCGAGGTAGTGACCGATCCTTATAGCGGCACCACCGGCGGATTGATGACGGTCTTCCTTAACCTGGACAACAACCAGCAAATCGAAAGCATCATCGCGCCCGACGTCAACTACAACACGCTGATGGGGCCGGGGGCCAATTTTCGCTATCTGGCCTATCCCTCAGCCGACACCCAATGGTACGTGATCGCGGGTGGGGCGGAAAAAAAGGCCGGCTCGGTGGAAGCGGACTATGCCACCGGCCTGGAGCGCCAGCGCTGGTGGACGGCGGAGGGCCATTTTTTATTCCAGCGCGATCCCACCTACGAGTTTTTCGGTCTGAGTAACAATTCCAGCCAAGGCAACGAAAGCAATTACACCTACCAACAGTTATACGTTGATGGGCTGCTCGGAGTGAACTTCTCTCGGCACCTCCAACTGGCTTTGCGCGAGCGGCCGCGTTGGGTGCGCACCTATCACGGCGCGGTGACCAATCTGCCATACACTCGCGCGTTGTTCCCCGACCTCAAGGGACTCAACGGCGGCACTGAGATGCTCAATCAGCTCATCCTGTCCTACGACACCAGGAATTCCTTAACCGTACCGACTAGCGGCGGTCTGGCAGCGCTGTTTGCCGGCGTCTCCGACCGCGCTTTTCTCAGCTCTTCATCCTATTCGGAATTCGCCGCCGACTTTCGCCGCTACCAGGCGATCGGCAATCGGGTGACGCTGGCGGGACGCATCTACACTCGATATGTGCCCGCAGGCAATGAAACTCCCTTCTGGGCGATGAGCTGGATGGGTGGTGACTCACCAGGCGAGAGTAGCCTGCTGGGGTTGCCGGTGAGCGACCAGCAGACCTGGCGCGGCGGCGGCAGCGGTCGTTATATCGATAACAACATGCTCCTGTTCAATTTCGAGGTCCGCACCCGAGTCTGGTCCGTCAACATGTTCGATACGCATGCCGTGGTCGAGCTGGCACCGTTTGTCGATGTCGGGCGAGTCTTTCATGACGCCTCGCAACTGCCATTCTCCCAGATGCATCCTGCCGGTGGCCTAGGCTTTCGGGGCTTGGCCCTGCCTTTCGTAGTAGCCTTTGTAGATGTCGGCTATGGCCCCGACGGCAGCGCGATCTTTTCGGGCATCAACTACCCCTTCTGAAGCTCCTAAGCCCGAAGCCAGCCGCCACGATAATCCACGCTTTGAGCCCGCTCCTGGGGTTCATGGGAAGACATCCAGCGTTCGCGCTCGGGTAGCCGGGCGGACCGCGCGCCGCGGCCACATTGGCACCAAGATTGCTCTGCATGCGAGCAGTATGGGCATGCGCATTGGGCTCAATCTAATGTGGCTGATTCCGGGTTACCGGGGCCTGGAAAGCTATGCCCGTGGCTTGGTAAGCGGTCTGGCACGCTACGACCACAGTCATCGCTATGTGCTTTTCACCAACCCCCGCAACCATGCCAGCTTTGCCCACTTGCCCGTGCAGTTCAGCCGCCACCTGTGCCCCCTGCCGTTTGAATCACGAGTGACTTGGCGCCTGGTGGAGCAATTTTTGTTGCCCTCCTATGTCGCGCGCGAGAACCTGGATCTGCTTCACTCACCGGCCGATCTATTGCCGGTGCGAGTGCGCTGCCCGGCGATAGTGACGATTCACGACCTTAATTTTTTCTCCCTCTCCGATCGGCTGCCCACCACCGCCAGTCGCTTGCTGGCGGGCTGGGTCAAGCGCAGCGCGCGCCAGGCCCACGCGATTATCACTGTCAGCGAATTCAGCCGTGCTCAGATTCTCGCCCGTCTAGGCCCTGAGCCTGAGCGGATAGCGGTTGTGCCAAATGCCCCCGCCCCACGCCCGCGGCCTGCCGCGAGCGGATGGGCGCCGTTGCGTCGGGAACTAGGAATAGCCTCCTCTTATCTGCTGACCTTCGCCGACGGCTCGCCACACAAAAACCTCAGTGCCTTACTGCGCGCGTTACCCTTGGCGTCAGCCAACCTGCCGCTGGTGGTGATCGGGGAGCGCCAGCGTCAGGATGGTCAGGTGACGGCACTGCTCAACGACCTGGAGCCCCACGCCCAGGTGACCTTCACCGGCTATCTGTCCGATGACGCGCTGGCTCAAGTGCTTGCTCACGCGCGACTGCTGGTGTTTCCTTCGCTCTACGAGGGCTTCGGCCTGCCGGTGGTGGAAGCGATGGCGGCAGGGGTAGCGGTTGCCTGTGCCCGCGCTGGGGCATTGCCGGAAGTCGCTGGCAACGCAGCCCACTATTTCGATCCGCGCGATCCGGCCGATATTGCTCGCGCACTTGACCATTTATTGCTGGACGAGCCGGCGCGCCGCGCGCTGATCGCCGCCGGCCAACGCCACAGCTCCCGCTTTTCGTGGGAACGCACCGCGCGCTTAACTATCGAGGTATACGAAGGCGCCGTGGGCAGCTACGAGGCCGTGCGCGTGAGCGCCAGTAACGGCACGCGGGCGCGTAGATAGTCCCTGGTGCGCACGCAGCCAGGCGCCGGCGCAGCTGCGGACTGACAGCTCCCGGCCACCCCGGACAGTTCGAGGATGGACTAAGCGGCGCGCTAGCGCTAAAGCTGAACTTTGGATCACATCTCCTTAAGCGCGAGGGGCAAATGAAATTCCATTGGTTTCACTTGATGCCGTATCCGCATCTGCCGGACGACTTCCGCCAAAAATATCACTCGGTTTGGGTAGACGTCCCCTCGCACCTGTTCGACCCGGCTAAAGGACATGTCGCCTACAACGATTACCTCGACGAGCTGGAGTATGCCGAAAGCGCGGGCTTCGACGGAGTCTGCGTCAACGAACATCATCAGAACGCTTATGGGTTGATGCCCTCGCCCAACCTGATGGCAGCGGCGCTGACTCGCCGCACCTCGCGGGTCAAGCTGGTCTTGATGGGCAATTCGGTGGCCTTGTACGACCCCCCCACCCGGGTGGCAGAAGAGATGGCAATGCTCGACGTGATGTCGGGTGGGCGGCTAGTGGCGGGTTTTCCGGTTGGCACGCCGATGGACACGGTTTTCACCTATGGACGCTCGCCGGCCACTTTGCGCGAAAAATATTGGGAAGGGGTCGATCTTATCACCCGAGCATGGAGCGATCCCGAGGTCTTCGCCTTCAACGGCAAATATACCCAGTTGCGCTACGTTAATATCTGGCCGCGACCAATTCAAAAACCCCGGCCGCCGGTCTGGATTCCGGGTGGTGGCACGGTGGAGACCTGGGAGGGATGCGTCAAGCGCAGGTTTCTTTACGCCCATCTCTCGTACTTTGGCTATGTCGCGGCACAAAAGGTGATGGACGGCTGGTGGGAAACGGTGGCGCGCCATGGGGTTGAACCCAATCCCTATCAGGCCGGCTTTTTGCAATTCGTGGCCGTAGCCGACAACGACGCCGAGGCGGAGCGGCTTTACGCCGGGCCGGCGCTGTATTTTTACCAGCGCTGCCTCAACGTTTACCCCGGTTTTTCCGATCCCCCCGGTTATGGCACGATCGCGACCCTGCGCGCAGGAATCGAAAGCCAGGTGGCGCGCGCCGCGCGCCAGCAGAGCTTGGGCGAGTTGACCTGGGGCGAGCTGCTAGAGCGCCGCTATATCGTAAGCGGCAGTCCCAAGTCGGTAGTTCAACAGCTCAACGAGATGGCCGATAAGTTACGGGTGGGTCATCTAATGGTGCTGTGCCACTACGGCAACATGTCCAAGGAGACCACCTTCTACAACACCTCCCGCTTTGCCAAGGAGGTCATTCCCCACCTGCGCCCGCGCTTCAGCGAATGGGAAGACAAATGGTGGCCCACCGATACGCTGGAACATATTGCCAAACCCGCCCCGCTCCCGGCTAACGTGTAATCACATGCTGAGCAGCGAGAAGATCAAGCTTAAAAACGGCCGTTCCTGGCAGATCTATAGCGCCGGCAAGGGTGCCGACTTGGTTTGGCTGCACGGCCTGGGCGGCGTTCACGCGGTTGATCCGGCGATCGAAGCCTTGGCTCAAAGCTACCGGGTTATCGCGCCAGTTGCCCCGGGGTTCAACGACCGCGCCGAGCTGGACCAGATCATGAACATCCATGAGTTGGTCCTGGATTACGACGATTTGCTCGAGGAACTGCGGCTGGATCAACTACCGGTCGTAGGCCATTCCTTCGGCGCGATGCTGGCGGCGGAGTTGGCGGCCCATTTCCCGCGCCGCCCCAGCAAACTGGTGCTGCTCTCACCCTTGGGATTGTGGAATGACGCGTACCCGGTGGCTGATATTTTTGCGCAGCCCTATCTGCAAGTCGAAAACTTCCTATGGCATGACGTGGCCGCTCGCGATCGCTTGGCCGCTCAGCAGGCCGAAGGACAGAACCAGGTCGAGCGCATTATCGCCATTGCCCAGGGCTTAACGGCGGTCACCAAGTTCATCTGGCCGATCCCGGATAAGGGACTGCGCCGGCGGCTGCCCCGAATCAAGGCGCGCACCTTGATTGTCTTGGGCGGCGAGGACCAATTTGTGCCGCCGGCCTACGCGCACGATTTTGCCGCAGGCATCGCTCGCATCCAAAGCCTGGTGGTACCAGGCGCCGGACATATGCTGCCCTACGAAAAGCCGATGGAAGTGATGCCCGCGGTGCAGCGCTTTCTGAACTCCGAATAGCGTACTCCCAGTAGCGCCAATATGGCCAACGTTGGCGCTACTGGTCGACCAATTCGACCGCGACCAGCGGGCTGCCGGTGGTCCAAGCATCGACATCACGTTGGTCGGCGGCCTTGTGTTTCATCGCTTCGAAAATCGCGCGCCGTTGCGCGGGCTCCAGGATAGGAGTTGCCCGCGCGCGCAGATCCGCCTGCACGTGCTGCTTGAGGTGCAGGATAAAGCCGGGATGGGCGCGCAGGTTGGCATACCAGCTACGCGGCCGCCCAGGGGTACCGCTCAGATAAAACTTGCCGTCGAGATAGTGCAATCGGATCTCAATTCGACGCGCTTGACCGGACTTCCGCCCGACCGTGCTAATATCGATTATCTGCTCGCGCTCCAACCCTTGTTTGACTCGCTCATCCATACCGATGGCTCCTGACCCATGGCTCCGGATGCCGGCTTACGATTGTCCGCGGTAATCCGCGCCAACCAATGTTCTCTCTTGCAAGTCGCGAAACCAAAATCTTTAATAGATTGACAGAATTTTACAAGCAATAGTAACGTCTAACGCAGATGATGGTTCTGACTTTAAGGTTATGATGTGGCATGCGAAATCCGGCAAAAGGAGCCTATCCTCATGAATACCCAGACGCGCTTGATGAGCTTGGCTGCAATCCTGGGCCTGATTCTGGCTTTTCCCTTAGTCGTCAAGGCTCAAGGCGCCTCCGCCGCCCATGGCAAGATCTGGGGCGTCGTCCAAACCCAAGGTGAAAGCGCTGTAAACATCTTCGATCGCGACACTAATGTGGTAGTCCGGCGGTTGCATAATTCCAGACCAGGGCGAATCGTGGCCACTTCGGCAGTTTCCAATGGTCGCTATTCCGCAGATATGGACGACCTGCCGGCGGGTAAGTATCTAGTCTCGGTCGATCCGGGTGGCGACAGCCTTTATCTGCCCGGACAGGCGGTGGTAAATTACCCCGGTCATGGTGCCAGCGTGCACCAGAATTGGACGCTCTCGATGCAGCAATCGGCGATCCCGCATGCGGAATAGCAAGTAGTCGAGTCTCTCCAGGCTGCCAACAGGAGCAACAACGTTGAGGATTCTGCTCCTGGCGTCTTCTTCCCCGCATCGCGGAGAAACGATGCAGCGGCGCCCGATCCCGCCATGAGATGGGGGAGGGGCTGGCTATGCGGTCTGACGATGGACCGCTGCGCCGCATCGCCCATCGTCCTTTTGGCGCGGGGGTTCGCCTATACCACTGCGACGAACTCTCGCGCCGTTGTCTTATTTACCCTGTGTGTGCCCGCTACTTTTCCTCGAGTGCCAGCAGCTTGAGCGCATTTTGATCCAGGATGCGCGCCACGTCCTCCGCTGGCAGTCCTGACTGCTCCACATAAGTGACCGAGTTCTGATAGGCGTCGCGGAGTTGGTAGGGATAGTCGCTGCCATGGACTAGGTGCTCGCTCCCGAACAACTCGCAGGCACAGCGCAAAGCGGCCTTGTTGCCTTGTGCCACGGTGTCGTACCACATCCGCCGCACGGTGACGTTGGGCATCTCCGCCAGGGGCGAGGGATAGCCCACACGCGGCATGTTGATGCGGTTGAACAGCATCGGCAGCGCACCGCCCAGATGGGGAATTACGAACTTGATCTTGGGAAAGCGTACGGGAATCTGAGAGCGGATCGCATGCAGCACGAACATCGTATCCTCAAACGGCGCGCCGATCGTCCAGGTCAAACCGTAGTCGTTAAGTAGCGGGGAGCACAGGCCCAGACCCGCGGGATGGATGAACACCACGGCCTCGCGTCGATTGAGTTCGGCGTACATCGGCTCGAAGGTGGGATCGAAAGTGGAGCGAGTCCCCACCGAGGTGCCCAAAGTAATCCCCACCATCTTGAGTTGATCCAACGCGCGCGCGATTTCCGCCAGCGCGGCATCAACATGGGGCAGCGGCAGGGTAGCAAAGCTGGCGAAGCGGCGCGGATAACGCGCCACCAACTCGGCATATTGGTCGTTGGCGAGATGCGCGCCGTCAACCGCGTCTTTTTCCTTGGAAAAGTAGGGATGGGTGGCCGAAACCGACAACACCTGCATCGTGACCCCTGCCCGATCCATCATTTCCAGGCGGGCATCAATTTCGGGCTGGCCGCTACCGGCCAGTTGACTGCCCACCACTTGGGACAGTTCGGCGCCCAACCGGCCCATCAGATCGATATATTTTTCGGGATAATAGTGAGCGTGTACGTCAATACGCATCCGCGTTGTTCTCCTTGGCGCCGCACGCGGCGCATCGGCGGTCGATTCGTGCTTTAAGCGCAGTTGTAATCGAGAACTACTCCCGCTGGCAAATGGCGGACTGGAGGCTAGCGCATCCGCGGACCACAATTGAGCTGATTATCTAGCTTTGCCGCCCTGGCGGCGCGGTAATCCTGCGCTAATACTGATGTCAGCCACACTTTGGGCGAACTTCAACGATAACGTTGCGCCCTAGCTAGATCACCTTCTCGCCTCAGACCATGGAATCGAGGCTCCGCGAGCTGTCCGATATTCTAAGCCCAGATATCGGTTGTCGCCGTCGACTAAAATTTGGTAAAAGCATACGGTGTTCCGTCTGATAGACGCTGGTTTAAAGTGGATCTAGGCAGAAGACTGACTCCTCGATCGATCACGTCGGTTATGACGAGGGCTAGCTCGGGGCTCCGTCGAAGACCTGGCTCCGTTTTACGCAGCGTCGGATGTCGCAGCCATAGCGGCGCGCGCGGGCTGCGGTACACAGATCAAAATCTCAGAAGCGTTTGCCTACGGGGTGCCCGTGGTTAACCACACGATCGGCGCCGGAGAGTTCGATGCGCGCAACGGCGAGCGTCTGTTGGGTGCTGACACCCCAAAAGAGATCGCACGAACCTCACCGTTCTTCGGCATGGACAGGCCTTAGATCAATTTTCCTTTTCGCCGAGATCGGCTATCACTAGCTGGCACTGGTTGCTCTCGGCCCCGTTTTCACGTCAGAAGCCACGCGGGCTACGAGGTGATACATGAATCTGGCTTATGTGGCATCGATTCCCGCCGGTGACGGCCCCTTTCCTGCCTTAATCGCCTTTCATGGTCGCGGCGGCAACGCCTTGGACATGCTCAGTCTGGCACCCTACGTCTGTAGCGGCCATTTTCTGACTATTTGTCCCCAGGGACAGTTGGAAATTCCCCTGGGCGACGGCACTGGCCACGCGTGGTTTGAGTTCACTCCGGGCTTGCAGTTAAGCGCGCAGGATCTCGATAGCGCGGCTGAGGCGGGCGACCGCTTCCTCGACGCCGTAGCGCGCCGCTATCCGATTGATTTAGCGCGGCTGGTCCTGCTCGGCTTCAGCCAAGGCGGCGTGATGGCGTACAACCTAGCCGTGCGCCATCCGGAGCGGTTTGCCGCGATCGCCGGGCTATCGACCCGCTTTCCACCGGAATTGGCCGCCAGGGCGGGAGATCGCGAGGCCTTGGCGCGCTTGCCGGTGTTGGTGCAGCACGGCCGCAATGATCGCGTGATCGAATTCGACCGCGCCCAGCAATCGATAGAAAATTTGCGCACGCTGGGCGCGCAGCCGCTGCTCCAGGAATACGATTGCGGGCACGAGGTCAGCGGCCGGGCGCTGGCAGATCTCTCAGCCTGGCTGGGCGAAAAAGTCCTGGCCGGACGCTGACCTCGCGCCGCTATTGGCGCAAAGGCAGGGTCGGCGGCGGGTTCATCGAATCGAACTCGCGCCAGTTCTGCTCCTTGGGGAATCGAATGGCCAGCGCACGCACCTGGCTGTAATCCAAGTCACCCCGTTCCTGGCCCAGCGCCGGCTTGCCGCGCTGAAACTCGCGCGCCGCGTTAATCATCAGACGGCGCACCCGGATAATGATCTGGTCGCTGGAGCCCAGGTACTCGCGAGTGCGATCCACGATCGGCCCCATCGATTCCTCGGCAATGAAATCCTCGAACGGCAAAAAGCGCGTGAAGCCGGTGAAATGCCCTTCCTTCATCGCTTTGCGGTCCTGATGCCAGGTGTTCTCGACGCTGCCCATATCCGAGCACATGTTATCGGGGTCGCCGGAATGGCCCTTTAGGCGCTGGGCCTGTTCCTCGGCGGTGAAAGGCCGCTCGGGATTGTAATAGACGTACCACTGGGCGTTCCATTCGTCGTCGATCGGAATTGCGCAGATCATTAGCGGTGGGTTGGGCCGGTCGTGAGGGATGAAGGAGTAGTAGGGCCACACCACCTCGCGAATGCGCGCGTAGCAGGTGCCGTCGAACAGGTCGCGCAAGGCACCTTCGCGAAAGCCGTAGGGCCTCATCATGATGTCGAAGACCGGACCGTTGTTGGCACTGGGCAAGCGGCTCTGGCCGGGACCAAGTTGCAGCCAAGATTTGTGCATGATCCCGAGATGGGCCGAATCGAGCACCGCCTCCAGCCCTTGGAACCAGTTGCAATGCATCACCGCGCGCATCGGAATGACGTGGCTGGTGGGCAAATTGTTGAACTCAAAATTATAAAACGCTGGCGGCTGCTCCCGCTTGCCCAGATAGACCCAGATGAGACCGCCCGCTTCGCGCACCGGATAATGACGCACCCGCACTTTGGCCGCGAATTCCGCCCGCCGCTCGGGCGGCTCGGAAGGAACCTCAACCACCTTGCCCGAGACATCGATTTTCCAGCCATGAAAGATACAGGTGAGCGCGTTGCCTTCGTTACGCGCCAACGCCAGCGAAGTACAGCGATGGGGGCAGCCTTCGTCGAAAAAGCCCACCCGGCCGTCGGTTGCACGGAAGGCAACATAATTTTCGCCCAGGATGCGCACCCGCGCCGGGGCGCCGTCGGCCTCCAGCCGCGCTGAGCGCAATGCCGGCGCCCAGTACTCGCGCAGCATCTCGCCCATCGGAGTGCCAGGTCCCACTCGGCTCAGCAACTCGTTCTCTTCGCGGGTCAGCATCGGAGGCTCTCCTTGAAAGTAGGATTGGACCGCGTCGCCGGACCAAATCGCGGTCCCCGCGGACCGCTCGATGCGCGGCAGTGGTTCAAGTCGATAATGCGCCCACCGCGGCTACTTGACAAGCTCGGCGCGGGGCCGATGCGCAAGCCGCAAGCGCGAAACGCTTGCCGTGGCTCTTTGCGCGACTTGATTGTTGCCGCGCGGCCGGACAAGACTGACCTCTGAGATAGCCATCACGGAGGATGCAAGCCATGGCATTGAGCGATTTTCCAGCAGGCTTGGCGGAGAAGATCGCGGCGATGGGGCCAAATTTCAATAATGAGGTCCTGGGCGCGACGCGGGCGCTGTACTTGCCGTTAGTCAAAGGACAAAGCGCTAGCGAAATAACTATCAGCCCGGATCTCGCCTATGGTTCCGACCCACGCCAAAAGCTTGACCTGTACCGACCGCACGGCAGCAACCTGCCGATCCTGGTGTACATTCCCGGCGGTGGTTTCGTGGGCGGCGACAAAAATGCCGACGGAACATTTTATCCTAACCTGGGAATTTATTTTGCTCGTCACGGATGGCTCACGATTATCGCCAATTATCGCCTGGCGCCGGCCCATCCCTGGCCCGCCGGTGCACAAGACGTGGCCAGTGTGATCGGCTGGGCACGGGCTAACGCCCCCAGCCATGGCGGCGATCCCAACCGAGTCTTTCTCTTCGGCCAATCGGCGGGCGCCAGCCACGCCGCGACCTATCTCTTCAATTCGGATTTCCATCCCGCCGGCGGCGCCGGTATCACCGCCGCGATTCTGATGAGCGGGGTGTACCGGGTGGGCGCCAATCCGGGCCCCAACATGATCGCCTACTACGGCGCGGACGAAAGTCAGTACCAGGCGCGCTCGGCGATTTCGCACGCGGCTAAGAGCAAAGTGCCGCTCCTCCTGAGCCTGGCCGAGTATGATCCGCCGGGACTCGCGATTCCGACGTTCGAGCTGGCGGCGGCGGTCACCGCGCGCGACGGCAAGAGTCCGCAATTCATCTGGCAGCAAGGCCACAATCATGTCTCCACCGTGCTCAGCCTGGGCAGCGGCCAGGAAGACGTGGGCGGGCGGATTCGGGAATTCCTCAGCGGATTTTAGGGATTAGGCAAAACCAGCGGCAGCAATAGTCGCGGGGGCGGTCAGAGGTCGGCCCGCCTCCCCGCACAACCGTCATTCTGAACCAGCCCGAGCATCGCGAGCGCGCCAGTGAAGAATCCCAGCGACGATGGAATGCGCAAACCAGTTGGAGTCCACGATGTCGGCCGCCCGGCGGCCGCGCAACTTTGGTCACGTTCCCCTTTCCCGACAGTCCGGATTGTCTTTTCTCCCCAATTCGCAGATATTGTTGAAAGATATCTCATTGGGATATTCATTACGCTTCCATGGAATCAATCTCGCTGAAACTGCCGACGGAGCTGCTCGAAACGAGCGACCGCTGCGCCAGGGCGCTCGGCATCCCGCGCGCCGAATACATCCGTCGCGCCATCGAGCGGATGAACCGCGACGCCGAAACCCGCGCCCGCGCCGAACGCATGGCGCGCGCGTCGCGCAAGGTACACCGCGAAAGCATGCGGGTGAACGCCGAGTTCGCCAGAATCGAGCGCGACCCGGATGCCTGAGCGCGGCGAAGTCTGGCTCGCCAATCTGAATCCTCGCCGCGGCACCGAAGCGGGCAAAACCCGGCCGGTGCTGATCGTCCAGGCGCAGGCACTGATCGAGGCCGGCCATCCCTCGACGCTGATCATTCCGTTGACGACGAATCTCGTTGATGACGCAGAGCCGTTGCGGATCCGCGTGCTGGCGCAAGCTTCGCTGCGGCGCGACTCCGACCTGCTCATCGACCAGCTCCGCGCGATCGACAACCGGCGCCTGGTCGAAGGCCCGCTCGCTCAACTCGACCATGCGATTATGGCGCGCGTCGCGGTAGCGCTGCGCGAAGTGCTCGACCTGGTGTAAAGCTGGTCGTTCACGCCAGTCTCTCGCATCCTGCAACCGACGAGGCAAAGCCTAACACACGGTAGATGTCTTCCCGGAGCAAAGCAGCGCGGAAATGGCCTGCCTCCACACTTTCGGAATCTCCGCGCGGTTCATCTCGCTCCGAACGGCCCTCACGTGCTTGACGAACGTGTCGAGGGCCAGGAGCTGGCAGGGCGCAAACAGCTTGCTCCAGCGGTCGAAACCGTAAAGCGGCACGCGGAAGGCGGGCGCCTCCTTGCTCGGCAGTTGTAGACGACGCAGAAACAGTGGCGGTCGCGCAGGTTGCCACCCACGGCTCCATTCGTTCTCGGTAAGCTCGATATCGCCCGCGTGGGGCCGCCCTTGACCTCAATCGCGCTCCGCCTGAGGCTTGTGATGTGTACGTGGGAGGTCTAGCATGCACATCAGGTGATTCGCGATGCGGACCAATATCGTGATTGACGACGGCTTGATGAAGGACGCGATGCGTGCTTCGGGTGCCAAGACCAAGCGCGAGGCGGTCGAGCGCAGCCTTGAACTGATGGTGCGGTTGAAGCGACAGGGCGAGATGCGCGAATTACGCGGCAAGCTCCGCTGGGAGGGCGACCTCGACGCGATACGGCGCGACCGCTTCGCCAAAGAGTGACCCTGGTCGATTCTTCGGTCTGGATCGACTACTTCAACGGCAAGCGCGGCGCCGCCACCGATCTGCTCGATCGCTTGATGGACAGGGAAATCCTGCTGGTCGGCGATCTGATTCTCGCTGAGGTGTTGCAGGGGTTGCGCTCCGAATCGGACGCCGCCCGCGCGCTCAGCCACTTTGAGCCGTTCGAATTTCGCGCCATGGGCGGCCGTGAGATTGCGATCGGCGCGGCGCGGAATTATCGCTTCCTGCGCGGACGAGGCATCACCGTGCGGGCGACGATCGATACGCTCATAGCGACATTTTGCATTCAGCACGGTCACACGCTGCTTCACTCCGACCGGGACTTCGACGCGTTCGAGCGCCATCTTGGACTGCAGGTGATTAAAGGCTGAGCGCTGCATGTTTCAACCGGCGGTTGCCGCCCTGAGCACTTCGGTTTCGTCTATGATCACGCCGCCTTTGGCGGTGCGTTCGCGCTCGGGCAGGCTTGCGACCATCGGCGAGCGATGACGCTGCGCCAGCGGCGCCGGTGGTGCGATCTTTTAAAGCTCCCTCTGCGCCCTGTGAAGGCTGGTAGCAAAGCGTGTCGGAATTGCGTGGAGGAAAGGTGCAATACCAGTCGAAGCTAACCATGGACGCGAGCGCGTGTCGCGCTCAGCGCGGCGGGTTGGTCAGCACGCGATCGTAAACCGCGGCGGTTTCGCGCGCCGTGCGCTGCCAGGAGAATTGATGCGCCTGGGCCAGCCCCAGGGCTATCTGCCGCTGCCTTCGGGCCGCATCGCCTAGCATCAGCTCGAGCGCCCGGGTCAGGCCGCGGACGTCGCCGGGCGGCGCCATCAAGGCGGCCTCGCCCAGCACCTCGGGCAGCGCCCCGGCATCCGAGGCCACCACGGGCGTGCCGCACGCCATCGCTTCCAGCGGAGGCAGGCCGCAGCCCTCGTACCAGGAGGGAAACAACAGGCAATCGACGGCATTGTAGAGTTGCCACATCCGATCATGCGGCACTGACTCCAGCTCGATTACCCGCCGCCCCAGTCCCGAGCGCTTAAGCACTGCCCGCCACGATGCGGTCGATGGTCCCAGCCGCACCAGCAGGAGCGGAGCCGCGCCGGGCTGAAGCTGGCCCATCACGGCCAGGCTGGTTTCCTCGTTCTTATAAAAGCGCGCGCCGCTGATAAGTATCAGCCGGCTGTGGTCGGTGGGCAGGCCCCAGCTCTTGCGCAAGGCGAGCTTTTCCTCGGGCACAACGGGGCGAAAGGCTTCATCGACACCCCAATAGACCACGCTTACCTGCTCGCCGGGACAGTCCAGATAGCGGATTAGATCGCGCCGGGTATTCTCGCTGATCGCGATCACCTGGGTAGCGTGGCGCAAGGCACGCAAGGACAGCTCGCTCAGAAGCGGGCGCTTGCGCTCCGCGGGCGCGCCCGCGATCGCTCCTTGCCAATGCAATATCGGGATCAGGTCGTGCACGGTGACGATCGTGCGCCCAGCGCGCAGCGCCAGCGCCAGATGGCCGTAGCCGTGCTCGATCACATGATTGAGATCGCCCTGACTGCGGCGCGCGGCCAGCGGATAGCCGAGATAGCGAGTCAGGCGCAGACGCTGCTGATAGCTCAACGGCAGAGCCGCGATCGAGCGCGGGATTTGTGGCCGGTAAGCTCGGATCCGCCATCGATCCGGCCTCTCCCGAACCAGGGCGGCCTCGAGATGGTCGGCATATACCTCCATGCTGATGCGGCGGTCTTCGGCCAGTCCGCGGAACAGGACGATTTCCGCCGGCGCTAAGCTGCCATGGAAATCATGGGAACAATCCCCGGGCGGCGGCTTGGGCTGGACAACCACCGCGCCGAGGCTACCGGATCGGGCGCGGCCGGCGCGGTCACGGGAGAACCGAATCTGGCGCGCCAAGTTAAGGGCGCGTCCGGCCTGCGCCTGATCGCTTAGCCGCGATGGGCCAGCCAGGCGCGCCAGCCGCCGAAGCTGGTAATCTCGCGCGCGCCCTCCACGCCTTCGCTCTCGCACAGAAAACCCTGCACCATGCGTCCATCCTCCAGCCTGACGCTGCCGATCGTCAGGGGTGAGGGAATTTCGGCGACCAGCGCGGCGAAGGGCGCCGCTTCCAGTTCCCAAACTTCCATCTCGATCGCGCCAGCGCCGCGCCGATCGCGGATCAGGCCGGGTTTGGATGGGCGGGTCGGCAAGGCGAACAGGCGATAGCCGGCGGCGGTGCGGGTCGTCTCGACCAGGCGCGCGCCGCGCTGCGTGAGTTGCCAATTGAGCGGCTGGCCCGAGAGATGGGCTCCCACCACGCCCACCCGGATCCATCCGGGACGGCTCTCCCGCTCGCCCGGAGCGAGGCTTCCCACGCTTGGCAACGGCCGCCCAGTGGCGCCGATCGTGCTGGGCTGAGCGCGATGGAAGCGGTCGGCAATCGGAGCCAAGGCGCCTTCGCCAAAGGCGGGCGCGATCAAGCTGATGCCGAAGGGCAGGCCGTCGCGCCGAAATCCAGCCGGTACCGCGATTGCGCTCAGATCCAGCAGATTGACAAATTGGGTGTAATAGCCCAGGCGCGTGTTGAGGCCGATCGGATCGGCCTCGATCTGGTCAATGCTATAGATGGTTGGGCTGGTGGGAAGCACGAGGAGATCCATCCGCTCCCATTGCGCGGCGGTGGCGCGGCGCAACTCGGCCAAGCGGTGCATACCGCGAAAGGCGTCAACCGCCGTGATTTTGCGCCCCCGCTCCAATAGCGCAGCTACCACCGGATGGAAGGCTTCGGGGTGGGCATCCAGAAAGGCTTGATGGCTGGCCAACCGCTCGGCCAACCAAGGCCCCTCGTACAAAAGCGCGCCGGCGGCCAAAAAAGGCTCGATGTCTATCTCCGCCAGGCTTCCCACAGCTCGCAGCTTGTCCAGGCTGGCCTGATACAAACTTTCGGCTTGCCAATCGCCGAAGAACTCCAGGCGGCTGGGGATACCGAAACGGGGCTCCCTGGGCAGGGCGGAAGCCTGGAACGCGGGATCGGGAGCACGCCGGCTAAAGGGATCGGCGGGATCGTAGCCGGCCGCAACGCGCAGCACCGCCATCGCATCGCCCACGGTTCCCGCCAGGATCGAGACGCAATCCTGACTGGGGCATGCGGGAACCACCCCGCGGCTGCTGATCAGTCCCTTGCTGGGCTTGAGCCCGACAATATTGTTGAAAGCCGCCGGAACCCGGCCCGAGCCCGCCGTATCGGTACCCACGGCGAAGCTGGCCAGACCTGCCGCAACCGCCAGCGCGGAGCCGGAACTGGACCCACCGGCGATATAGGCGGGATCGAACAGCGAACGGCAGGCGCCGTATGGCGAGCGCACGCCCACCAAACCGGTGCAGAATTGATCGAGGTTGGTCTTGCCCAACAAAATCGCGCCCGCGGCGCTTAGCCGTTGGACCACGGGGGCGCTGGTCGCGGCACGATAGGCGAAAGCGGGGCAGGCCGCGGTCGTCTGCCGACCGGCCACGTCGATCGCATCCTTGAGGGCGAAGGGCAGGCCGTAGAGAGGGAGTTCTTCGCCCGCCGCGCGCCTGCGCTCCACGGCCTCGGCCTGAGCCAGTAATTGCGCGGTCTCGACCACGTCGATCCAGATGGGCCCATGGCCGGCGGCGGCGATCGCCTCGCCGATCCGCGCCACGATTTCAGTGGGCCGGCAGGCGCCAGCGGCGTAGGCCGCGCTTAAGCTGGCGATGTCCAAAGCCGGTAATTGTTGCGCCATTTTGGCAGGCTCCTTTTCTGCGCTTCGCGCGGCTTCGATATTAGTGCCACGGCATGCGTCGAGGCTAAAACCGCGCGCCGCCCCGACCCACAACTTCGATTGACGGAAAGGCGCGCACGGCGCTACATGAAAAGGCGCGCGATCAATCGCCGCTGCGCCGCGGTGCTTGCGGTCGTGCCACCGCAAGCTCGATGACGGCAAAACCGCGGCCCTGACCGCGCGACGGAGAATTGGAACAATGGCGCATGAAGGCGGCGCCGCGGTGCGGGCCAGATTGAATCACCCGGTAATCGATGCCGACGGCCACTGGCGGGAGTTTCCTCCCCTGCTTATGGAGGATCTGCGGCGTATCGGCGGAAGCAAGGCGGTGGAAGGCTTTCAAGCCGCCGGCTCCCGGCTCAATCGTCTAGCGGTGGGATTGGCAAACACCGCACCCACTGCCGATGGCTTTGCCGCCGAGACCGCCCGACGGCGGGCGCGGCGCGAGTTGCAGGGCGGATGGTGGCAGACCCCCTGGGGCAGCCGCGATCGCGCCACCGCGGTGATGCCCAAGTTGCTCTACGAGCGGTTGGACGAGATCGGCCTGGATTTTATCGTGCTGTTCCCCACTTACGGCTTGAGCTTGCCCCATATCGCCGACGAACAGGCCCGGCGTGCCTGTTGCCGGGCCTACAACAGCTATCTAGCCGAGCGGTTCGCTTCTTACTCGGATCGGATTACTCCGGTCGCGCCCATTCCGATGCATACTCCCGACGAAGCGATTGCGGAGCTGGAGCACGCAGTGAGCGAGCTGGGGCTAAAGGCGGTCATGATGGGCAGCCTGATTCGGCGTTCGGGTGAAGGCGGCATCTGGCTTGATCCGCTGGGAATCGACAGCGCCTACGACTACGACCCAGTCTGGGCCAAATGCCAGGAGCTGGGCGTGGCGCCGGCTTTTCATACCGCCGGCAACGGCCTCGGGTTGCGGGTGTCGCCCAGCAATTTTGTCTACAACCATATTGGCCATTTCGCTTCGGCTCAGGACGCGGTGTGCAAGGCGCTGTTTTTGGGCGGTGTCACCCGACGCTTTCCCAGTCTGCGTTTCGCTTTCATGGAGGGTGGCGCGGGATGGGCCTGCAACCTTTACAGCGACTTGGTCGGCCATTGGCATAAGCGTAACCCCAAGGCGCTCGAGCAGCTGCGCCCCTCCGCCCTCAACCGCGAGGAATTCCTCGCCTTGGCCGAACGTTTCGGCGATTCCGGCTGGGCTCAATTCCTGCACGGGCCGGGCGCCGACCTCGACCGGCTGGGGCTGCTGCTGGCGGTAGGTATCGACGTGCCCGAGACGCAGGACGATTTCGCTCAATGCGGGATCGCTCAGGGACAGGATATCCGCGAGCTGTTTGCCGAGCGCTTTTATTTCGGTTGCGAACCCGACGATCCCACGGTCGTTTGGGCCTTCAATACCCGAACTAATCCCTATCGCGCCCGCCTGCATCCGCTCTTTAGCTCCGACATCAGCCATTTCGATGTGCCTGACATGAATGGTGTACTGAGCGAGGCCTACGAACTGGTCGAGGACGGCGCGCTCGACCGGGGCCAGTTTCGCGACTTCGTCTTTGCCAACTCCGCCCGTTACCTCACCTGCAACAATCCGCGATTCTTTAGCGGCACGCGGGTGGAAGCCGCGGTGCGCGAGCTTCTGGCGACCGAAGCACAAGCCGCTAGCTTGCCAGACACGCCGCCAAGCCTAGCTGCCACGCGATAGTCAGCCCCGGGCGCAAATTCACACTTTCACTTCGCAGGTGGTTCGTGGCAGGCCCAGGCTCGATTTCAGTCATCGTCGCCGGCACTTCGTTCCCGGCTATTCCCAAGTTTCTCAGTGCAGCGCTGCCCGAGATGCATTTGGAGATGGTCGAGCTTGAGGCCTTGAAAATCGGCGGTTTCGCCGCCCAGGTGCTAATTCCCGCGATGGCACCCATCGACGGCGCATTGATGGACAAAATCGCCGGCTTGCGTCTGATCCATCAATGGGGCGCCGGGTTGGAAGGAGTCGATATCGCGGCGGCTAGCGCGCGCTCGATCGCAGTGGCAAACGTGCCCACCGCGGGCACCGGCAATGCCGAATCGGTGGCCGAATGGTGCGTGATGGCGGCGATCGCGGTCAGCCGGCGGCTGGCGCAGGCTCGGCACAATCTGCGCACCGGCGCGGACTGGGGCGCGCCCGAGGGGCGAGTGCTGTTTAACCGACGGGCAGGAATCGTGGGCCTGGGCGGAATCGGACAGGCCCTGGCGCTGCGGCTGCGCCCCTTCGGGATGCGCCTAATGGGCTTGCAGCGCAGCCCCAATCCGGCGCTGGCGAAGGCACTGGACTTGGAATGGCTGGGCGGGCCCGCTCAACTGCCGGAGCTTTTGGCACGCAGCGACTATCTGTTCCTGTGCCTGCCCCAAACCGAGGATAGCCGCGGCCTGATCGACGAGCGCGCCCTGGCTCTGCTGCCGCCCCAGGCCTGTATCATCAATCCGGCGCGCGGCGGTTTGATCGACGCCGCAGCCCTGCTCGCGGCCTTGCGCCAGGGGCGGCTGATGGGCGCAGCGATGGACGTCTTCGAGCGCGAACCGTTGGCGGTTGATTCACCCCTGGCTGCCCATCCTGAAATCTTGGCCACCCCGCATATCGCCGGCGTGACCGACTTGTCCTACAGCGGTATCGCAGCGGCGCTGGCCGCCAATATCCGACGGCTGAGCGCGGGCCAAGCCCTTGAGAACTGTGTCAACCCATCGGCATTAACTCCCTAATTCGCCGCGCGCGATACGCGCCAAGCGAGGAAACAATGGCCAAGCAAGCAGTAACCTCGACCCAACTGCGCCCACCCACCGCCCCCTTTTCCTCCGCGATTACGATCGAGGCACGCGGACGACTGGTGTTTGTCTCCGGAATGGTGGCGCGGCGCGCGGACGGCACGATCGCTGGAGTGGGCGATTTGGCGGAGCAAACTCGCCAAGTCTGCGAGAACATCAAGAGCGCGTTGGAGGCCGCGGGCGGATCGATGGCCGACCTGTGTCGAGTCGACAACTACGTGCGCGATATCGAGCAGCGCGAGTTGATCAACCACGTCCAGCGCCAATACTTTCCCGACCCACCCCCGGCCTCGACTCTGGTCGAGGTGTCCAAGCTGGTCTCACCCGAGTTGTTGATCGAGACCAGCGCAATCGCCGTCATCCCCGAGCACTAGGATTGCACTCCAATTTGGAGGGCAGGATTGGCGCGGCCGCGCGCGTTATTTGATTTCAACCCACGCGCTTGTTTATCGCGCGGCCTATGTCGGGCCGGAATTCCGGCTTGATGAAAGCCATCGACACGTGGGCTTTCCCGACGGTGTAAACGTGTCACACATTCGGAAAAATGCTTCGTCGGAGTTGGAAGAAGCCCACCGGTGCGTGTCAGCGGCTCAGACTCGCTTGCGCTTGCGCGAGAGGTAGTCCACCAACATGTATTCACCCAGCCGATCGGGCCGGGTATAGAGGGCACGGCCGCGGTTAATCTGGGTCATCTTTTCCACAAAAGCACGCAGGCTTGGCGAATCATCGAGCATAAACGTATTGATCGTGATACCGCGCTGGGTCACGCGCTCCACCTGCTTGAGAGTTTCCTGCGCGGCGCGAACGCTGACCCCGCCAAAGGATAGCGGCCATTCGCAAAACAGCCGCCCCTTGGCGAAGTAGGCGGTGGGCTGGCCGTCGGTTATCACGATGATGTGCTGGTTTTTGGCGGGATGGCGCGAGAGCAAGTCGCTGGCCAGGCGCAGACCATCCTGCAGGTTGGTGAAGGGATCGCCCATGTTCCAGGAGGCCTCGGGCAGATCCTTGAGCTTGAGTTCCACGGCGCGGGTGAAGAAGCCGACGATCGAGAAATAGTCGCGCGGAAACTTGGTCCGCACCAGACTCTCCATCGCCAGCGCGACTTTCTTGGCGGCGGCAAAGCGCCCCTCCCAGCTCATCGACCAGGACATGTCCAGGCACAGCACGGTGGAACAGGAAGAGGCATAGTCGCTTTCGTAAACCTGAAAGTCGTCGGGATATAGATGCAGCGGTACCCCGGGCGCACGCATCAAGCCGCGCTTGAGGGTAGCCACCAGGTCCAGGCTGAGCGGCAAGCCAAATTCCCACGGCCGCACCGATTCGGGCCGCGCTTCCACCAAGCCGCGATGGTCAGTGGCGTGGCCGCCGTGGCGATCCTTGAGCAAGCCGCGATAGATGTCGCGCAGAGCGAGCTGGCCTATGCGGCGCACGCCGCGGGGCGAGAGCTGGAGCTGATTGCCCTTGGGGGTAACCAAGCCGGCTTCCTTGATTAGGATCACCATCTGGCGCAGGCTGCGCAAATCCTGCCAGGCTTCCTGGCCCAGCAGCTCGCGCAGCTGATCGAGCGAAATCTCCTCCAGGCGGTTGGACATCAGGTCCTGCTCGAGTTGGCGCAACTGCTCCATCTCGCGCATCAGCCGCACCGCGTCTTCGTAGGAGAGCGCTTGAGGGCCGTGAAAGTTCTGACCGTAGCGCTCGCGGAAGTTCTCCAGGTCGCGGATGTTTTGGTACTCGCTCAGCAGATCGTCGAATTCGGCGCGCGCCTGCTCGTCCTGGAACTCGTGATTCTCCAGCTTGCGCAGGGCCTGTGACAGCCGTCGCGGCATCTGGCCCAACTGGCGCAATTGCTCGGCATTGGCCGGTTTGCTCTCCAGGTTGCGGCGCAAGGCCTCGCGCTCGCGCTCGAGCAGATCGTGCAGCCGCTGCTCCATCTCGCTGAGCGAATGGCGCAGGTTGAAGTCGCTGTAGCGCTGGCGCATCTCCTGGCGCAGTTGCTCCAGGAATTCGTCCAGCCCCATCACTCGCATGTCGTCCAGCTCCAGCCCCTGGCGCAGCATCCAATCCAGGGCCTGGTTGACGTCGTCCGTATAGGACAGGTATTCGGAAAGCTTCTCGAAGACCTGCGCCGCGTTGAGCTTGACCCGTTGCGAGCCGTCCCACTGAGTATAGCGAACGATATTGGCCATCGCCGGCCGCCTGTTACCTAGGCGTGATAGGCAAAACGCCCGCCACGCCGTTCCTTGTTGAGCTTTTGATGCAGATGGAGCCCTTCGAAGATGAATTCGGCGACCGAGGCCATCAGGCCCGGGCTCTCGAAGGAGCCGATCCGGCCCACCGCCTCGCGCAAACCCGGGATCACTCGCAGCGGCTCTATATACTCTTCGGCGGGCGCCTGATCCGAGACCTCCACCCCCCAACCCTGATCGAAATATGCGATTATTTCCTTGAGATCTTCCACCTTGACTGCCTGATCGAAGACCTTGAGCACGGCGCGGGAGATCAGGCGCTCGATGATCTCCTCCTCGCGCTTGTCCTCACCTGAATATTCCAATTCCAACTTGCCGGCGGTGGCCGGATAGAGCGAATGGAGATCGGACAACCGCGGCACGATCTCGCTCTCGTCGTTGCGCACCGCCCGTTTTTCGGCATTGGAGATGACCGCTTCGTAATTATTGATGGTCATCCGCACCGAAACTCCCGAACTCTGGTTGACATCGGCACAGGCGCGGGCCTCGAAGGTAAGCTGGGCTATGATGTCCTTGATGAATTGCGGGACGCGCAACTGCACGCCCATCAGTGGCGGGTAGTTGGCCTCCTGTTCCATGATCGCAATCTCGTCGGCCTGGGTGCGCGGATAGTGGGTGCGGATCTGCACGTCGAAACGATCCTTGAGCGGGGTGATGATGCGCCCGCGCGAGGTGTAATCTTCGGGGTTGGCGCTGGCGAAGAAGACCACGTCCAGGGGCAGGCGAATTTTGTAG
>Ga0070737_10001229_pt1 | contig 38651 bp, 34 predicted proteins | sample Coa_R1_10_FD_66438 | JGI IMG/M metagenome (GOLD analysis project Ga0070737, IMG submission 66438) | Surface soil microbial communities from Centralia Pennsylvania, which are recovering from an underground coalmine fire - Coalmine... | ecosystem: Environmental > Terrestrial > Soil > Unclassified... | reverse complement strand
GATCTGCCGTCGCTCAATCAGCTCTGGCTGCAGCTGCGTCAATGGCAGGTTCGCCGCTGTTACTTTCATCAACTCCGCGTCCGCAGCTTGGGTAGTTAGGTGGGATCAGGTAGTTGAATTCTTGGGTCGTTCGGTTCAATCACCTAACCACCTAACCACCTATCCAATGGCCCACCAGTAGGCCAGCGCCGAACGCCAAGGCAATCACCACAATCACAGCCACCGTCAGCCAGGTGGCTTGCGTCGGTGAAAGCACCAATCCTGGAGGATGAAGGCGCGGGCTGCCCGAAGATGTCACCAACGAGGGTGAAGACGGAATCTCTGCTGCAAACGGCAAGGGTACGGCCGGTGTTGAAGGAGCGATGGGTTTGTCCGTAACCGGGTTTTGCAAAATCGCTTCGAAGTCGCCGCGCTCAAACAGAGGAACAGGAGCGCCGGGGACCGGCTGTGCGGGCGGCGATGCTGCCTGGTCTTCAGGCTCCGGCTGTGGTACTTGCACCGACGCATGACAAGTTGGACACTGGACCATTGCTCCTGCCTTGCGGCGGGCGATGCCCATGAGCTGATTGCAGTGATGGCAGCGAAAGCGGATCGGCATCGTTGCGATTTCCCATTGCTTGCCTGCCAGACCGCAGCGTAAGCAAGACTTTCCCTTGCTTGTGCTGCGGCCTGGTGAAGCATTGTTGATATATTTTAACCAGCACTGCTGGCTTTCGCCAGCAAACGGTTACTTGACGGTGCGGCCTGGAAGCCTTCAGAATAGCAGAGAGGCAAACGCCATCGTGCGGGGATGTTGGTGCCTGTCTCACGGACCCAAGGAGCCTCACTCATGCTCAGCGCAAACCGTGTTTTCTGGTGCCGTTGTCTTCGGATACGAACCTTCCTCGCCGCGATCCTGTCTCTGGCTGCCGTTGCTCGACCGGTCTGTGCCGATCTGTTTATCTTCAAAGACGGCTTCGTCATCGAAGGCCGCGTCAAGCGCCAGATGACGCTGGAGTTCGATCAGGTAGCCCGCGATGCCTATTACATGCCGCATGGCTTTTTCTTCCTCGATGATGGCCCGCGGCGTATTTTTTTCTGCCCTTCGCAGATCGGTCATATCTTGGAAAAAGATCCGCCCACAGAGGAGAAGATTTCCCGCAAAGATCCGCTCCCTGGCCAGGTCAATCCCAAGAAATTCCCCGGCTTGTGGGGCATCGCCGGCACGCCGCCGCAATGGAGTGATACCTGGAGCCGACGCTTTGTCTTTCTCACACGCAACATCAACGGCCAACTGGTGGACATAAATGTGCCGCAGCACATCAACACCTTGACGCCCTATTGGGCCGAGGTGCAGTCGCGCGGCCGCTTCTTTTGGGGCTGCGCTTACCTGACGCGCGAGTTAGGTCCGGAGACGGTGCAATCATTGCTCGCTTCGCACCCGGACTTTCAAGACAATAAAAACTTACCGGCCGACAAACGCGCCTCGATACGGCTGCGCAAGGCCGACTTCTTCGCCCAGGCCGGCTTCCTCGATTTGGCCGAAAAGGAACTGGATCGCCTTCTGGCCGATCTGCCTGAACAGAAAGAACGCGTCGAGACAGCCCGCAAAACTCTCGCCCGGCTTCGCGCTATTGAGCGCATCGAGGAGATCAAGCGTCGCCATCTCGCCGGACAGCATCGCCGCGTCCGCCGGATGCTGGAGGATTTCTCCCTCCACGGTGTCCCCGAACAGCAGATCGCTAAAGTAGAAGAATTGCAACACGAATACAAGGAGATGGAGCAGCTGCTTCGGGAGACCATTCGCTTGCTGGAGAAAGCGCGCGAGGAAACGCACGGTCCCGACAACACCGTGCTGCGCGAAGCAGCCGCTGCCATTAGCGACGAGCTGAATTTCGAGAATGTGGCGCGCCTGGATGCTTTTTTGGGACAGGCCCGCCAGGCAGAGCGCCTGCAAAAAGCCGGAAAGAATCCGGAAGTCAGTGCGGAGCAGCTTCTGAGCCTGGCTGTCTCCGGTTGGCTGCTCGGCAGTGCCTCGGCGGAGATGAGCGTCCAGACGGCCCGCCGTTTGTGGCAGGGCCGCAGCCTGATCCTCAGTTATCTCCGCAGCAACGATCCGAACAAACGCCGGCAGCTCCTTCAGCAACATCAGGCCGGCACCCGCACCGAATCGGCGTCGCTGGATGAGTTGGTCCAGATCATTCGCACGCTGCCGCCCGCAGCAGCGGAGAAGAACCTGTCCGAAGGCGTGGTCGAATACAAGATCGAAGGCGCAGCTTATGCCGTGAAACTGCCGCCGGAGTATCGGCACAGCCGGCCTTATCCGGTGCTGATCGTGCTGCACGAGGCCGGCGAGAAGCCGAGCGACATGATCCAGCGTTGGGCCGACGCCGCCGCCGAAAACGGCTACCTCCTGCTAGCCCCGGAATGGCAAGTCGGACCGAACGGCAGATATAACTATAGTGAGGCCGAACACCTGACTGTACTCAACTCCTTGAGAGATATTCGAAGTCGCTTTAACACCGATGAAGACCGGGTGTTCTTGTTCGGTTTAGGCGAGGGCGGCGCCATGGCCTTCGATGTCGGTCTGGGCCATCCAGACCTGTTTGCCGGCGTCTTGCCAATGGGGGCCGTCCCGCAATTTCATGCCGAGCTGTGTTGGCGCAATGCCCAGTACCTTCCCTTCTACGTCGTTTACGGCAGTCAAGGCCCCGATCACGACAAGCTCAAAGATCTCTTCCATAACTGGGTGATCCTCCGTGCTTATCCGCAGCTGTGGGTCGATTACAAGGGCCGCGGCGTCGAGTGGTACGGTGGCGAATTGCCCAACATGTTTGACTGGATGCGGGACAAACGGCGTGTCTTCCCCAACAAAGATTTGTTGCGCAAACTGGGCAGCAGCGGCCACGGCGGCCAGTTCGGCAACGAGTTCTGTACCCTGCGCTCCTGCGACAATCATTTCTACTGGCTCAGCAGCGATGACATTCGCAACACCAAGGACCTCGACAATTGGAGAGCGCGTCTCCGCCGGCAGCCGGCGGCGCTGGACGCTCGCATCGATACCCAAAACAACCGAATTTACGTCAATACGTCTGGCCTGGGGCAAGTGACCATCTGGCTGGGCCGCAATAGCAAGGGCGAAGACATGATCGACTTCGAGAAAGAGGTAACGGTACAGCACGGCCTCACCTTTTGGCGGCCCTGGGGCAATCGCAAAGTGACGCCGAGTCTGGAAGGGTTGCTGGAGGATCTGTACCAACGCGGCGATCGGCAACAGTTGTTCCTGGCTAAAATCTCGCTTCAATTGCTGAAATCGCGGTGACGGTTTCTCGACTCCTGAGCAGGAGGTGTAAGCCCCTGATCCAGGAATCCCGATGTTGCTGTCTCTTTCTCCCCTCCCCCACAAGGGGAAGAGGAGAAGAAAGGCAACGATGAGACAGGAATAACGGGAACCTGGACGAGCGAAGTCTCAGGGGACTAACGCCTCCCGCTCAGGAATAAACGGAATCACTTCTCCGCCCGGCGAACAGACTTGATAACAACATCCTCCTCCGGCACATCCGCCATTCCGCCAACGCGCGTCGTCTTCACTTTGCGGATCTTGTCCACCACGTCCATGCCCTCGATAACCTTACCGAAGACACAGTAAGGCGAGCGCGGGTTGTCCAAAAACAGATTGTCTTTGACGTTGATGAAGAACTGCGCCGTGGCACTGTTCAGGTCGTTGGTGCGGGCCATCGCAATGGTGCCGCGTTTGTTGGACAGATCGTTGGGCGCTTCGTTTTTGATCGGCGCTTTGGTCCTTTTTTGTTTCAGTCCCGACTCAAAGCCGCCACCCTGGATCATGAAGTCCTCGATGACGCGATGGAAAATCGTGCCGTCGTAAAACTTATCATCCACGTAACTGAGGAAATTCTTGACCGTATTAGGCGCATGGCCGTCGTCCAGTTGGATCTTGATGGTTCCCATGGAGGTTTCCATGACGACGACAGGATTTTTGGCATCCACGACTTTTTTCTCCTCGTTTTTGCGCTCGCTGCTCACGTCGGCTTTGTACTCGGCGCACGAAGCGAGAGCGACGGTGCCAAGCGCCACAACAGTGAATAGCAAATGCTTCATGATTGGCTTCTCCCGATAAAGGTAAAGGTTCCTCTGGTTAAGATACGAAATCCGATCGTCCCTTGCATCGCGTTGTGCCATCGGGCATGATGGACGAGATTCCAGGAGTGTCCTGATGTCCTCCCCGAAGCCAACGTGGTCGCTGGCCGACCTTCAAGAAATCATTGTCCGCCACTGGGGCTATCGCACGCTGCGTCCGTTGCAGGCTCAGGCCATGCAGGCCGTGCTCGACGGCCGCGATTCGCTGGTGGTGTTGCCGACCGGCGGCGGCAAATCGCTGTGCTATCAGGCGCCTGCCGCTCTGCGCGGCGGCACCACTGTCGTCATCTCACCGCTCATTGCGCTGATGAAAGATCAGGTTGATAGCCTACGCGCCTGCGGCATCGCCGCTGCTTCTATCGATAGCTCTCTGTCCCCAGGTGAGCGCTTCGCCTACGAGATGGACGTACGCCAGGGCGAGGTGCGTTTGCTGTTCATGTCGCCGGAGCGATTGGTACAGACGGATTTCTACCGCATCTTGCAGCAGATCGACGTACACACCTTCGCCATCGACGAGGCCCACTGCATCAGCCATTGGGGCCACGATTTTCGCCCGGAATATCGGCAGCTGAGCCGACTGCGCGAGTTCTTTCCCAAGGCCGCCGTCCATGCCTATACCGCCACGGCCACCGAGTCGGTGCGCCGCGACATCGTCACGCAATTGGCCTTGCAAAATCCTGTCGTACTGGTTGGCAATTTCGACCGGCCCAACCTCCTTTATCGCATCCTGCCGCGCCACGATGTCCTCCAGCAGACGCTGGAAGTGATCAAACGCCACGAAGGCGAGGCCGGCATCGTCTACTGTCTGCGTCGCCGCGATGTGGACGAATTGGCCGCCGCCCTGCGCAAGAAGAACATCCAGGCGCTGCCCTATCACGCCGGCATGAGCAGCGAAGAACGCCAGACCGCCCAGGAAGCGTTTGCCGCGGAACAGGTAGATGTCATCGTCGCCACGGTGGCTTTCGGCATGGGCATCGATCGCTCCAACGTGCGCTTCATTTTACATACAGCCATGCCCAAATCGCTGGAGCATTATCAACAGGAGACCGGCCGCGCCGGTCGCGATGGGCTAGAAGCAGAGTGCGTATTACTCTATTCTGGAGGTGATTTATACACTTTCCGCTCGATGCTGACCAAGGCCGCCCAGGAGGCCGGTAATGTAGCGCATCTGCCCAATGTTTTCAAGCACCTCGACGACATGGACCGCTATTGCCGCAGCGCCGTGTGCCGTCATCGCGCTCTGGTGCGCTATTTCGGTCAGGATTATCCCAATGATAACTGCAACGCTTGCGATCTGTGCCTGGGCGATACCGAAGCCGTTCCCGACGCCCTGATCGTGGCCCAGAAAATTCTGTCCTGCGTGGCGCGAGTCAAACAGAGTTTTGGGATCGGCCATGTCACTGCCGTCTTGCGCGGCGAAAACACCGAGAATATCCGTAAGCGCGGCCATGACAAGCTGACGACTTTCGGTTTGCTCAAAAGCCACAGCAAGGCCGACGTGCGCGATTGGGTGTATCAACTGATCGCTCAGGGTGTGCTGCTGCAAGTCGGCGATGACTATCCGGTGTTGCGTCTGAACGAGGCTTCCTGGGAAGTGATGCGCGGCCAACGGCAGGTGCGGCTGGTCCGCCGCAAGAAAGACGAACAGCCAGAAAAAACCAAGGTCGAGACGATTTCTTGGGAGGGCGTGGATCGAGAATTGTTCGAGGCGCTGCGGCGTCTGCGCCGCGACCTGGCCCGCGATCGGCAGGTGTCGGCATTCATCATCTTCGAGGACCGCGTGCTGCGCGAATTGGCCCGTGTGCGCCCCTCGACATTGGAGCGCATGCGTCTGGTCCCCGGCGTCGGCGACAAGCGCTTGCGCGATTTCGGGACGCTATTTCTGACACTCATCAGCGATCACTGCCGCACTCGCGGGCTGCCGTTCGATGTTTCGCCAGGGCGCGGCTTGTAGTCGGCGAGCGAGGCTTTTTTCCTCGTTCCCAAACCTCGTTTGGGAACCAGAAGAAATCAGAAAAATCGCTCACGCGCAATGGTGAAGAACCACTCGGATCCGATTGGCGCGCTCACCAGCGCAGAAAACGAACAACGGGGGAGCATAGCCCCCCCGTTGCCGTCCCCCACCCTTGTCGTTCGCATCAAGGATTCATCGCATGTTCCATCGTCGACGCCGGCGATGCGGCTGGCTGGCGGATGGTGGCATCGTAATCCATCTCGCGCGTCATCGCCTGGATGACATCGGTAACATTGGATTCATTGACTTGATCAGCGGTGACGGCCGGTGGCGGTGGTGGAGGCGGCGGCGGCGCCGGAATCATCTGCACCGGCGGCGCCTGCTGCTTCTCCTTCGCCACCTGCGATCCTGAGCTGAGGCAGCCCGGCCCAACCAGGGCCAGCATCAGCAACAAACATCCCTTTCGCATCATGGTCAATGTCCCCCCTTCTGGCCGAGATCGATTGATCGCGGCTCGAATTGGATCCGGTCGGCAGCGGTGGCTACTGTTCCCGGACGATTGCGATTCGGATTCGGTTGCTCATCTGCCAAGATGGAGAGCGGCGTCTGCGCGGGCAGCGGTAAGCTCGCGGTCTGCTGCCGATAGATGGCATTGGCCCGCTCTTCCAATTCATTGGCCTGTATCATGAGTGCTTCATTGCCGGTCTGGTTGGCGATCATCCGTAGGCGATCGCAGACTTCCATGCGGCGGATGAGAGCATTCATGCGCCGTTGTTGCTCGGCGATGGCGGATTCGACCGAGCCGGACTCGGCAGAAGCGGCCGGCCGCGGTTTGACCTCGCCGGTGTTCTGGGCATTCGGAGCGTTCTTGGCATTCTTGTCGAGTTTGGCTTGCTTTCTCGGCTTTTCGTGAAATAGGCCGGACAACAGCCCTTCCGCTTGCGGCGTGGTATCCTCGTAGTATTCGCCTCCTCTTACTGCCGCGACGGCCGCCCCCAGCCCCACGAGCAGAGCCGCCGCCACTCCCCCCAATCTCCGTCTGCGCATGGCACCCCTCCCGGCACATTCCGGTGAGCTAGACCGACCCCCAGCGGCCCAGCCGCGTCTCTTTCGACTGTGAGCAATGAGAGGGCGGGCCTATGCCAAAAAAATCCTGGCGTGTAAAGAGCAATTTTTGGCACGTTGGCGAGAGGGGCGGGTCAATGCCCCGGTCCTCTCCCCGGGACGTTGATATGTCCCGCTCACCTTCTTGATGGTGCCCCTCTTCTGTGTTACAACACAATTGCGGCGCAGGATTGTTCTCTCCCGCAAACCGGCGGTGCATAACCATGAAACGCGGTCTGCCCATATCGCCGGGAGTTGCCGTGGCCCGGGCCTTTTGCCTGGACCACGGTCTTCTCCAGCAGGATGCCTTCCCCCTAGACGCGGCTTCGCTGTCCGGTGAAGTCAGTCGGTTCGATCGCGCCTGCGCGGCCGTGGCCCGCGAATTGGACGACAGCATCGAGCGCGTCAGCCGGCAGCTCGGTGAAGAAGAAGCCGCTATCTTTCGCGCTCATCGTCAGCTCCTGCGCGATCCCACCCTCAGCACGCGCGTTAAGACAGCCATCCTCGAACGCAAGATCGACGCCGCCGCTGCCCTGCGCGAGATCGTCCAGGATTACGACAAACTGTTTGGCCAGATCGCCGACCCGTATCTGCAAGAGCGCATGGCGGACCTGCGTGACGTGATCGGCCGCATCCTCACGCAGCTCAACCGCGAACAGCTGCCAGCCCATCTCAATCCCAATGAGCCGGTCATTCTCGTCGCCGAAGAGATCCTGCCGTCGCAAGCGCTGACGTTTGACCGCCATCTTGTCGCCGGTATCGTCACTGAAACAGGCGGGGCCACCGGCCATGCTGCCATTCTGGCCCGCGCCCTCGGCATTCCCGCCGTGTCCGGACTGCGCGGCCTGATGCGCGAAGTCCACACCGGCGATCTCATCGCCGTCGATGGTCGCGAGGGACACGTCTATCTGAACCCCGGCCCTGAAGTGGAGGCGGCGTATCGCAAATTGCAGCGCGAGTACACCGACTTTGCTGGCAAGCTCATCGAGAACCGTGATTTACCGCCAATCACCGCCGACGGCATTCGTCTGGAGCTATTGGCCAACGTCAACGGGCCGGCCGATGCAGCGACAGCCGGATCCGCCGGCGCTACCGGCGTCGGTCTCTATCGCACCGAGTATCTGTTTTTGACCCATCCCTCAGTGCCCGATGAAGAGGAGCAGTTGGCCGCCTATCGCGCTGTTATTGAAGCTGCTCCGAACCAGCAAGTGACCATCCGCACCCTCGACCTCGGCGGCGACAAGCACGTTCCCTATCTTGGCCATCGCAATGAGGCCAATCCATTCATGGGCTTCCGTAGCATCCGCCTTAGCAGCGCCTATCCGGAGTTTTTCCAGACGCAGCTGCGTGCCATCCTGCGGGCCGGCCGATATGGCAACGTCAGTCTGCTCTTTCCGATGATTTCCACCTTAGAGGAGGTCCAACGTCTTAAAAAGATCGTCGATCGCACCCGGCTGGCGCTTCAGCGGGCCGGTACGCCTTTCGCCGAGGAGATGCCTTTGGGCATCATGCTGGAAGTGCCTGCCGCCGCTTTGTGTATCGAGGCGATCCTGGAGGAAGTCGATTTCATCAGCATCGGTTCCAACGATCTGATTCAATATTTGATGGCCGCCGACCGTGATAATCCGCACGTCGCCCATCTGTGCGAGCCGTTCAGCCCGGCGTTGATGCAGCTTTTGAACCGCGTCATCCGCGCCTGCAACGAGCACGGTAAGCCAGTGACGTTGTGCGGCGAGATGGCTGGCTGGCCGCGCTGCTTCCTGCCGCTGTTCGGCATGGGCTTGCGCCGCCTGAGCATGAGTCCAGCTTTTGTGCCGTCGATCAAAGAAGTGGTACGCCATACGACGCTGGAGATGGCCCAGGCCGTGGCCCAGCGCGTCTTGACCATGCACACTGTCGGCGAAATCCGCGGCTATCTCACACGCAAGGTCCGTGAAGCCTGGCCGCACGTTTCGCTCCTGGACATGAGCCATTAGGAGAGCTATCGATGACCACCACGACGCTCGTCCTCACTCTCGCCCTCTTCGCTGCGGATCAACCGGCAACGAAGAACACCAAGGAAAAACCCAAGCACAGTCCCTACGCGCCGAGTCTGCCGTATCTCACCAAAGAAGAAGAGGATAAGCTCGACAAGATCGTCGAACGCTACATCCAATACGACATCGGCCGTTTGCAGGGCAAGGAAGCCGCCCAGGCGCTCAAAGATTTCAAAGCACTCGGCCCCGAAGCGATCCCGTCGCTGGTTCGCGGCCTCAATCGGGCGGCGCAGATCGAACATAGCTGTCCCGTCCTCGTCATCGCCAAGAAACTCGATCATTTGCTGGCCGCCTCGGAAGATCCGGAGTTGCTGGAGTACGTCAAAGACAATATCGGCAGCGGCGTCGGCCCGACACGTCATGCCGGCATCTTGAAGGACTTGCGCTTCGTTGTCTCCCTGCGCAAAAACGCCCTGGCCCGCGGCGAGCGGGGCCGTGTCAACCCTCCGAGCACTTCCCACGGGACGCCGACGCGACCCCGCTCACCGCAGGTCATGAGTGTTGCGGAGTTGGCCGAGGCCGCCAGCATCGAACGGGGACCGCGCTTGCGTGCTCTCCTCATCGAGCTGGAAAAACGCCGGGGGGAGGAAGTGGGACCTGCCCTCGCTAACGCTGCCGCCAGCTACGACAAGGAGATCCAGAAACTGGGCCGTGATCTGCTCGACCGTCATCTGGCGCGCCAAAGTGAGGCGGCCGTCAAGGAAAAGCTCCACCATGAGCTGGTGGAGCTGCGCAAGGCGGCCACGCGCGTTATCGCTGCCAAGATGCCACGCCTGGGCGGCGAGCTGATTGATCTGCTCGGCGATGATAAAGAAGAGGTCCGCGCCGCTGCCCATGAGGCGCTGGTGAAACTTAGTCGCGGACAAGATTTCGGTCCCGCCGCCAATGCCGATAAGAAGCAAATCGCCGAGGCGCAGGCGAAATGGCGAAGCTGGTGGGAGCGCAAAAATACGCTCTCCAACCCCTCTTCTCGATACAATCCGGCGAACCGTTAAAGTCGTTTGGCACAGCTGTCCGATACTTCCAGCATGGAGGAGCGATAGCGGTTTGTTGGCCAGCATGCTGGCCGCGTACCCTGTGGAGGGTACGTGGCCAGTGTGCCGGCCAACACCAGCCGTCCGAGCGCAAGAAGGGGGGAGGGGGATGAGGAAAATACGTACCCTGGTGCTGGGTCTGTTAGCACTGGCGCCATTGGGCTTGAGTGGTTGCTGGCCCTTCTCGATGGGCCTATTCACGCCTATCCCCGTCCCGCCCTGGGTGGCGGAACGCCTTGAAGAAAAATACTGCTGGAAGAACGACTTCCGCACACCGATCATGCCGCCTATCCGCGAGGGCTTCCCGCCGCCGTTGTGCGAAGACCCGCCGGATGAGGCTCGCATCCTCCGTGCCATGAAGCCGGTCAAGCGCGGCATTCCCTACGTCTATGAAGAGTTCCGCGACAATATTCAGATTGTCACGGAGCGAATTGTGGACAAAATCGATCCGCCGCGATTCTTTCCGCTGGTCGGTCCGGCCCAGCTGCATCACTGCCACTGGAAATGCACGATCTACTTCACCGAGACCATCCAGACTGGCTATCCCGTTCCGTTCCGCTGCGTGCGTCCGGCCGTGGAGGTGGTCTACATCGACCTCGATCACCTGCACTTGTATCCCTGTCCCAATCCGGAAGTGCAGCGCGACATAACCCGCGATGTGATTAATCAGTAACAACCAGAGGTTTGTTTAGCCGCGAGTTCCAGGAGAGCGCGGCCGCGCTCCCCTGGAACTCGCGGCTAAACAAAAGGGCATTGGGAGGGAGATCCAGCCATGCCAAAGGCACTGCCAGGCATCGTCGGGACTTTGTTGGCGCTCGCTGCTACAGTTCCGGCGCCTTTGGCGTCGGCACAGATTCTGGCCCGCTTCCGAGGTCAACAGACGCCGGTGCAGAAGAGCCGCTATGAGGCCAACGCCTTCCTCTCCGAGGAACAGCAACGTCTGGCCGAGATGAAAGTGGAATTGGCGCTCCTGAGCGACATCGCTACCTTTCCCTACGATCTCCGCGCTTACGCCAACGGCAACACCTTGGAGTTGCGTGGCGCTGTGCCCAATGAGACGATCCGGCAGCGCGCTATGGAACTGGCACGCCGCAACACGTTCCTGAGGGGGATCGACGGATTGAAGATACAACCGAGCCTGAGCGTTCGATCGCCGCTGCGTCCTTCCCGTCTGTTGCAACAAGAAGGGGCCGAGTTGCTGCACAAAAGCCTGGGTGAAGCGGCCAAACAGATGTCCCTCGAAGTCCGGCCCAATGGCACGATTGTGTTGACCGGCCGTATCGACTCTGTAGAGAGCAAGCTGGAGATCAGCCGCTTGTTTCGCCGCTTGTCCGGCTGCACTGCCGTTCTCAATGAGTTGGCTGTGGAGCCAATCTTGCGCGACGGTCAGCGTCTGGTACGCCTGACGCGTAACGGTTTGCTACTGGCGCCGCCTTCGGCATTGGCGCTGGATTTGGGGCCGTCTGCAGCGTCCGGCCAACAGTGGACCGCTCTGCCGTCGCGGACGCCAACCGCCAACAGCCTGGCAGCCCAGGAGGACGACTTGCGCTTGCCCACCGCCCTGGCATCGAAGCAAGCAAGTAAGCCCAGCAAGCTCGCCTCCGAAAAGGTCGGCAGCGGCTGGGAAGCGTTCGCCCCATCCAAGCTGCCGATAAAGTGGGGCCATCCCACCAAGAGTTGGGAAACACAAGTGAAGGACCTGGAATCCGCCTACACAGCGTCGGAACCGGCCACGAAGCAGACTGCTCATCAGCAAACGCCGACACCTGCACAGCCGTTGCCCAAGCCAGCGGATTTGACCTGGGGCCCCCCCCCTGCTTCCGCACAAGTCAAGTTGTCTCCTCTCAATCCTGTGCTTAGCCGCCCGGCCCAGACCGTATGGACGCGTTGCTTTCCAGCAGAGAGGGAGGCGAGCGGCCAGTATCAGCCGGCAAATACGCCTCACCAGCCGGCTGGTGCAATGTATCCGCCGGCTGACACTGGCCGCTCGCCTTCCCGTGTCACGGAAACGAAGACAGCAGCAGAACCGGTTATGACCTGGCGGCGTCCGGGCGACCATGAAGAATCCGAGCCGAAGATCGCGCCGGCAACAACCCAGCCGCGGGCGTCTGTAAGCAGTCCGGAAAATTCCCCGCGGTCGAATGCTCCCTCTCTCCGCTCCCCGCGCCGCTGGCCACCGGCCTACGTGACAGGACCATCGCCTGGCCAAGGACGCTCCGGCGTCACAGGACCATCGCCTGGCCAAGGACGCCCCGGTGTCATCGTCTTTGAGGACGATCCGCCGCCGTCCAAGCCGGCGTCTGCCGTGATTGCCGCGACTCGCCCTCTCGTGCCAGCAGAACTGCAACGCCAAATCCAATCGCTCTGTGGCCGACAGGCCCGCGATGTAGTGGTCGCTGCACAACACGACGGCAGTGTGCTGGTCCGGGTCAAGGTGGCCAACCACGCCATCGAGGATCAGTTGTCGCGCAAGATTCTCGCGCTTCCAGAGATGCAATCGTGGCAGGTACGGCTACTGATAGAGATTGAGCCGTAAATGAACCGGAAATATCCGGCGCGAGGGGTAACTCCCCGCTCGCCGGGTTGGGAAATCGTTTTTAACGCGCTTCACTCAACCACCGTTGCTTCAAATCGCTGTAGGCATCGATGCGGCGATCACGCAAAAAAGGCCAATTGCGACGCACTTCCTCCAGGCGGCGGCGATCACAGGGAACTACCAGCACTTCCTCACGGTCATCCGAAGACTGTCCCAGCACGATGCCAAACGGATCGCACACAAACGATGAACCCCAAAATTGCAAGCCGCCCTCGGGCGGGCCTTCGTGGCCAATCCGATTGACCGCGGCCACAAAAACGCCGTTGGCAATGGCGTGACTGCGTTGCATCAGCTCCCAGGCTTGGCGCTGGGCGGCGCCATGTTCTGCTTTTTCGTGCGGGTGCCAGCCGATCGCTGTGGGATAGAGCAATACTTCGGCCCCTTGCAGGGCGGTCAGCCGCGCCGCCTCCGGGAACCACTGATCCCAACACACCAGCACGCCCACACGCCCAAAACGAGTGGCGAAAGTACGGAAACCGGTGTCGCCGGGGGTAAAATAATATTTCTCGTAGTACAGCGGATCGTCCGGAATGTGCATTTTGCGATACAGACCGCACAGGCTGCCATCGGCGTCGAAGACCACAGCTGTGTTATGGTACACTCCCGCAGCACGGCGCTCAAACAACGAGGCCACGATTACCGTGGCCGTCTCGCGCGCCGCCTGTGCCAGGCGCTCCGTAGAGGGGCCGGGAATCGGCTCGGCCCAATCGAACAAAGCCGGATCGTACCGCTGGCAGAAATACGGTGAGCGGAACAATTCCTGTAAACAGATGATCTGAGCGCCGTTGCGTGCTGCGCGATGGATAGCTGTCAGCGCGCGCTCCAGATTGGCGTCGAGATCAGCCTCACAACGCATCTGTACCAGGCCGAGAGTGAACGTGTTCGCTTGTGTGTTGGCCATGTTGCTTATATTATTCGATTCGACAAGGGGAGAAACCATGAACGAGAAAGATATTCTATCGGAACAATCCAAATTAACTCCTGCCGATCTGACCCGCCAACTCCGCCAGCACCTCGACAGTCTCCGCGCCGCTGGAGTCTATTGGCTGCCGGCTGAACCACCACAAGCTGGAGGCGGAAGCGATGGCGCAGTACCCATTGCTAACGCTTCCGGTCCGTCTCCAGCCGACGATCGAGAACAACGGCGACATGAATTGACTGTATTGGCCGAGCGTGTGTCTGGCTGTCAACGCTGCACCGAATTGGTGGTGAGCCGTTCGCGCACCGTCTTCGGTGTTGGGCCGCTCGATGCCGAATTGTGCTTCGTCGGCGAAGCACCGGGCGCGACCGAGGACCAGCGCGGTGAGCCGTTCGTCGGCGAGGCGGGGCAGCTGCTCAACCGCATCATCGCCGCCTGCGGAATGAAACGTGAAGACGTATACATATGCAATATTTGTAAATGCCGCCCTCCGGGCAATCGGCAGCCGACCGCACAGGAGGCTGGCAATTGCCGTGAATACCTGGAACGGCAGCTGGAATTGGTACGGCCCAAGTTCATCTGTGCCCTGGGCGCCTGTGCGGCACAGAACCTGCTCGGCACCTCGCAATCCATCGGCAAACTGCGCGGCCGTTTCCACGACTACAAAGGCATCCCGGTGTTGTGTACCTATCATCCTGCTTTCCTGCTGCCCGGGCGCAGCCCGCATAAGAAGCGCGACGTATGGGAAGACATGAAGAAACTGCTGGCGCGCATGGGGCGGCCCGTTCCGGGACGCTGACGAAATAATTTGCTTGACAGGTAAACAAGATACGACTACGGTGAAAGGGAAGTAAGGTACTCGCACGATGCCGATTATTCCATAAATGCCGCTCATCACTGAAGCCGGCTGAAAATCCTCTATTTAAGGCCGTCTAAGTGATCGAAACGCAGTGGTCGCTCCAAGCCCGGAGGAGCCGACGATGCAGCGTGTTGCGTTGGTGATGGTGGCGCTGGTCCATTTCCCACTTGGTTGCCCGCGGGCTGATGTGCTCGCTGCGGTTTCCGAGCCAGTATCTTTTTTTCTCTCTGCTTGCCGCACTCGCACAAGCACAACCTCTCGGGGCGCTAACGCACCCTCTCTCGTTGGTAGATTTCGAGTTGAAACAGCGTGCGCGCTGATTTTCCTTTCCATCGTCCAGCGATTTCTTTTCTACGGGAGGTCTTTGCCATGACCGTCATTCGTCCCTTCGTCCGCCCCAGGAGCCGAGGTTTCACCCTCATTGAACTATTGGTGGTGATTGGCATCATTGCCATCTTGATTGGCTTGCTGCTGCCAGCCATCCAGAAGGCCCGCGAGGCCGCCAACCGCATTCAGTGCGAGAATAATCTCAAACAACTCGGCCTTGCTGTCCACAATTTCCAGGGCACCTACAATGTACTGCCCCTGGCCGAAAGCGTCGGACAGCAGCAGGGCATTCCCAATCCTTATTCGACCCAACCCCAGGCCATACCGCCCCTGGTCTACAGCCCGACCGGCACCACCGGTACGGTGTTTTACTACCTGTTACCGTTCCTGGAGCAACAACAGCTGAATACGCTGTCCGCGGGCTACTCCTATAACATCGGCTACTATGTGATAAAGACGTTCCTTTGCCCCAGCGATCCCTCGGCGTCGGTTCCGAACGCGACCCGATACGGCGGCAGCGGCGTCATGAACTCGCCGACTATCCAGCGCGATGGCTACGCTTCCTGCAACTATGCGGCCAACGTCTTGGTGTTTGAGCCACGCGGCACCCAAAATATCGAAGCCGAGGTCACCGATGGCACAGCCAACACGGTGATGTTTGCCGAGCGCTACCGGAACTGCTCGCCGTCGCCGGCCTACAATGGCGGCCTCAACAACATGGCCACGCAGCCGGCCTGGGCCTGGAACACCATCACCAACGGCTACGACTGCACCGCCAGTCCCACCTTTGGGGCGGCCAATGATGCTCTGGCCGCATCTTTCCCCAGCACGGTCGGCAATATGAATTGTGGTTTGGCCCAGATTTTCTATGGCTCCGTGGCCTTTCAAGGCGGGCCTTCGGTACAGCAGTGCAATTTTTACGTGACCCAGGGAGGCCATACCAGCGCCATGATGGTCGGCATGTGCGACGGCAGCGCCCGCGTCGCTGCCCAGGGTGTCTCTGTAACTAGCTGGTTCGCCGCCTGCACGCCCAACAACGGTGATGTCGCTGGCTCGGATTGGTGATCACCGCAGCAGCTTTGCCGAAGTAGGCGAATGGCCGGCCGGCGTCAGCTGGCTGGTAGGATCGACCTGCCAGCTGACGCCGGCCATTCGTCAAGGAATTTTTGGGGATATTTTTATTCGAGGATTGTCATAATGTGCATGTTCCTTTCACGACTTGTTGTTCTCGTGGTTCTTGCCGGCGCCGGATTGGCTCTGGGCTGCGGACAGAAGGATGTGCCTCTGGCGCCGGTCAGCGGCAAAGTCACGGTGGACGGCCAACCGCTTACGAGCGGCTCAGTGTCCCTCATCCCTGATGTTCCCCTTGGCAACGAAGGCGCCCAGCAAGCAAGCAAGAGAGAGACGGGCGGCTTGTCCGGAGGAACAATTGGGTCGGACGGCACCTACAAGATCTACACCGCTGGCAAGGAAGGCGCGCCTTTGGGAAAATACAAAGTCCGGATCATTCCTCATGTGACAGAGGGCAAGGATGACAAGGAAACCCCTGACATTGGCTTCAAAAAGGAGTACACCGATGCCAATAAGACCCCTCTCCATTTCGAGGTGGTCAAAGATCCAGAAGCGGGCCGCTATGACTTGAAACTGACCAAGTAAAGACCATCGGTTAGCGGCGCTTTGCAGAAGCGTCGCTAACCAAAACGTTTTGCGTCATTTCTCCTGAATTTGCTTCCCGCCCTCTACTACCTTTCCATTCGAGAACAGCACGGTGATGATTTTGCTGCCCATTTCCCACTTTCTCGTCTCGGGTTTGATAGGACCTACCGGACCGCGGCCTTTGTGCTTCGGATTGAGGTCGACCTTCTCGCCCGGCGCTCCCAGGATGGCTTCCACTTCCTCCACGGACATGCCTTCCTGAATCTTGTCGAATTTATTCTGGATAACCATGTCAGAGATCATGTAGACAAAAAACAGCCCCACCACCAGCGCCAGAAGGACAAGCCCAGCGATGCTTTTTTGCGTCGGGGATAGCGCTTTCCATATGTTCTGCAGTCGCGTACCGACGTTTTCTTTTTCTTTCTTCTCCTCCGGCACACCCAATTCATCCCGCCAGTGGTGGACGTCGGGCGGAGTAAGGGGATCTTCATGTGTAAGGTGTTGCGTGACCGGCTGTAACTCTCGCTTTCGGCGTGGTTCCGCTCGGCGCAATGGGGGAACAACATTTTCTGGGCGTCGCGGCGGGGGAGCTGCTTCTTGGCGTGGCGGGGGAGCTGCTTCTTGGCGTGGCGGGGGAGCCGCTTCTTGGCGCGGAGGTGGCACGACGGCTTCGAGGCGGCGCGGCGGCGGCGGGGCCGTCTCGAGACGACGCGGCAAGGGGGGACTTTCTTCAGGGGGCGGTAGCACGATGCCCCCTTCCAGGGCCAGCATGGGGAGATCATCTTCGGCGGGCTGGGAATGAGCTGGAGGAGGACTGGCCGTCATCGGCTCGTGGCGCGGGGGCGGCACGGCTTCCTCCCGAGGCGGCGAGGAGAAGGGGGCGGGCATCGGTTCGCGGCGGGGTGGGGGTGGTGTAGCCTCTTCACGGGGCAGAGATGGAGAAAAGGCCGCGGGAGCCATCGGCTCAGGTTGAGGTGGCGGCGCCGGAGCAGGACGGGATGGCAGCGGCGAAAGCGAAGCAGGCACCTCGTCCTCTTCGCGCTTTGGCTCGCGGCGGGGCGGCGGAGTAACTTCTTCCTCCCCCAGGTCGAAGGGGAGAGGATCATCCAGAGAATCATCCGTCAGGAACGAGAAAGCTACAAACGGCTGGGAGCCGGTCTCCTTGCGGCGCGGGGGTGGAGGCGGAGAGAAGGCGGCAGGCTTCGGCTCCCGGCGCGGCATGGGCGGGGCAACCTCTTCGCGGGCCGACGGCATCTCAACAACGCGCGAAACCGGCACCGGCGGCGCCTCGATAACGGGCGGGGGCGGCGGCGGTAGTAGCGGAGCGGGCGGCGCCGGAGCAGGATGAGCCAGCACCGGAAACTCCGTTGAGTCATGCGCCGCTTTCATCAGCTCTTTGAGCTTTCGCGACATCTTATTGAACTTGATGTCGCGGGTCATGATACCGATGTGCGGCCCCTTGGGCAGCCGTTCTGCCCACTCGGCCTGTTCTTCATCGAGCAACAGCAGCGCAGCACAGCGCAGACGCCGGCGATCGGCCTCATCGATAATGTGTTCGAACACGCGCAGCCCTTCCTCGCCGGTCGTGCGCGCATCGACAATCAGGCCGTCGAAGGGCTGCTTGTGAAAACGATCCAGTGCCCGCATGGGATCGCCGGCCAAAAAGACACGATAGCCTTGGTCCTTCAAACCATCGCGGAGAACGTCTTGCAAACGCTCATCGGGTTCAGCGAGAAACACCGAGCGTGTGGGCGGTCGATCATCGCCGTTGCCGGAGTTGCCCTCGACATCGCGGCGCACCCGGCGGATGGCATCGAGCATCTGGGAAGGCGTTTGATAGCGCTCCTTGGGGTCGAACGCCATCATCGTTTCCACCAGCATCAGTACCGAAGGAGGAGCATCGATTTCATTCGGATGGATCGGCTTGACCTGCTCGAAACGTGCTCTGCGCATACGGGCGTGTTTGTCCTTGGTCATCTCCAAGGGCGGGCGACCAGTCAGGCATTCGTACAACACGCAGCCGAGAAAATAAATATCGCTGCGAATGTCGCCCTGCTTGACTTCCGTGGCCCTTTCCAGGCCGGCGTAATCGACGGTACGATCCACCTTCTCTTCCTCCGTCCGGGCCGCGGAGGCAAAGAACTGGGCCAAACCGAAATCCACCAATTTGGCCTCGCCTGTATCGGAGATGAGGATGTTGGTCAATTTGATGTCGCGGTGCGTCATGCCGCGCGAGTAGGCGTAGGCCAGGCCGTTGGCACAGTCCTCGATGATGCGCAATGATTCGGCGGCGCTCAGTTTCTTGCGGATTTGCAGGATTTCTCGCAGGTTGCCGCCCTCGACGAACTCCATGACGATGTAATACTGGGCCGAGAGCGGATCGCGGCTGATAGCCAGCACCTCGACGATATTGGGATGCTTGAGCATCAGGCCGACCTTGCCCTCGCGGATGAACATTTCAATGCGCTGCTCGTTTTCGCTCCAACGGCGTCGCAGCACCTTGACGGCGACCACCCGGCCATCGCGTGGATCGACGGCGCGATAGACACGGCCAAAACTCCCGGATTGAATTTTGTACAAGAGTTTGTAGCCGCCCAGAATAAAGCCGTCGGTGTCGCCTTTAAGGACTTTGCCGCGCTGCCACGGCGTCAAAAAGCTCTTTCGTTCCAGCGTCGCAATCAATTGCCATAAATCCGGGGCCTCGCCGATCTCTTCATGGACCTCCGCCAGCTGGTTCGGAGTCACCAGCCCCAGTTTGAGTATTGTCTGCTCGAAAGCGGTGGATTCCATCGTTTCCATGGCGTACCCCATAACAAGACCCAGTTGCGCAAGGGGAGCGCGATGCCCTCATCAGTACTTAATCTTTATATTTTACCCGTCTTCTTCGTTCTGCCAAGCGAAAGATGCCACTTTTGTTCCTTGGCGAAGGGCCGGCCGTTATACTCCGCACGGTTGATTGTGGCTCTCTGTTTCCCTTCCCCCATCAGGGGGAAGGGGCGGGTGGGGGTAAAACGCCGGGGTTTCTCTGCTCTTGTCCCCCCCCCAACCCTCCCCCACAAGGGGGGAGGGAGAAAGAGAACCCCAACCCTCCCCCACAAGGGGGGAGGGAGAAAGAGAACCCCAACCCTCACCCACAAGGGGGGAGGGAGAAAGAGAACCCCAACCCTCACCCACAAGGGGGGAGGGAGAAAGAGAACCCCAACCCTCACCCACAAGGGGGGAGGGAGAAAAGAACAGAACAATTTAACCGTTCCCAGTATACGAGTCGTCGCCTCGGCTTCTCCATCCAGGGGCCGGCGAAACCTTGAGGTCCACCGTCAGATGCCGTACAGCGATTCATACTTGCCGCGCAGATACGCCATCAACGGCTGATGGCTCAGCGGCCGGCCAGTAACGCGCTGGCACAAGTCGCCAGCGCGATAACGCTGGCCGACACGATGGATCTTGTCATTGAGCCAGCCTTTGAGTCCCTGAAATCGTCCAGCGCGGAATTCGTCTTCAAGTCCGGGCAGATCCCGCCGCGCTTGCTCCATAAACTGGGCAGCGTAGAGATTGCCGAGTGTATAAGTCGGGAAATAACCAAGCCCCCCCATGCTCCAATGGATGTCTTGCAAACAGCCCTGGGTGTCCGTCGGCGGCGTCAGGTTAAAGAGTTGTTGAAACTTCTCGTTCCAGGCGCCGGGCACGTCCGCGGGTTTCAGGTCGCCGTTGACAAGTGCCTGTTCCAGCTCGAAACGTAGGATGATGTGCATGTTATAGGTCGCCTCATCGGCTTCGACGCGGATGAACGATGGCTGCACGTCGTTGACGGCGAAGAGGAAATCGTCGAGCCGGACAGCGCCGAGCGCGGCCGGGAAGGCTTGCTGGGCGCGGGGGAAGAAATACTCCCAGAAAGGCCGGCTGCGGCCCACCTGGTTTTCCCATAGACGCGATTGCGATTCGTGAAGTCCCAGAGAGGCCGCCGTACCCAGGGGTGTGCCGAAATGCTCGGCGGGCAATCCCTGTTCGTAAATGCCGTGGCCGGCTTCATGGAGGATGCCGAAGAACGATTCGCTGAAATGGTGCGGATAATAGCGCGTGGTGATGCGGCAATCGCCGGGACCGATGCCGCTGCAAAAGGGATGCGTGGTCACGTCGAGTCGGCCGGCGTCGAAGTTGAAGCCGATAGCAGCGGCAGCTTCCCGGCCGAAACGCTGCTGTTGTTCTATGGGATACGCGCCTTGGAGCCAATCACGGTGCGGTTTGCGGCCGGAAGCAATGATGGCGGAGATCAACGGCACCAGTTCCGCACGCAGGGCGGCGAAGAGCGTGGTGATCTCGGCCGTGGTGGCACCCGGCTCGTATTCGTCGAGCAAGGCATCGTAAGGGACATTCGGGTAGCCGATAGCCTGTGCTTTTTGGCGCACCAGTGCGACGACTTTCTCCAGCCAGGGTCCGAAGGCGGCAAAATTGTTGGCCTGCCGCGCTTCTTGCCAAACCTGCTGGGCGCGGGTAGTGACACGGGCCAGCTCTTCGACCAACTCCTTGGGTAGTTTGACCGCGCGATTGTAGTTCCGGCGGATCTCACGGACATTAGCGGCAGCATCGCTGTCCGCATCGCCCACCAGGGGAGATGCCTCGACTGTGGCCAGCAGTTCGCCGATAATCGGGGCCGTTAGCATTTCGTGTCCCAGCCGCGCCAGCAGGGCCATCTGCTCGGCGCGATGGGCCGAGCCGAGATGCGGCATGTAGGTGCGCTCGTCCCAGCCCAGCAGGTTGGCGCACGATTCCAAAAGAGCGCTCTCGCGCACCCGGCGAAGAAGCTCCGAGTAAGCCTGTCTGGGATCCATGATTGCACTCCTCCAGAGTTGGCAAACGGCCAGCGTTAGCTGGCTAATAAGCTCCTGCCAGCTGGTGAGCATTTTTCACCCGTCAGCTGACGCCGGCCATTCGCTTCGCCTCTGTTTTCTGGTTCATTCGATCGCTACAATTGCGGCAACCTCCTCATGGCGAGGGGGGGTCACGTAGGAGTATCGTCATTTCGCAGGAGTGGGATTTTCATGCCGAAAGTTACGTTTGTCAACGAGAAAAAAGAAATCGAAGTCGAACCGGGAGCCAATCTTCGTGAAGCAGCCCGTCAGGCCGGCATCTCCGTATACAAGGGGCTGGATCGGTATCTTAATTGTCGCGGCTTTGGCCTGTGCGGCACCTGTAAAGTGCTGGTTAAAAAGGGGATGGAAAACCTCAGTCCCAAGACGTTCATGGAGCGCTTCAACTTCAACCTGCATCCGCTGACCATGTTCGCCCGCATCGGCCACGAAAACGAGATGCGGCTGGCCTGTCAGGTCCAAGTCCATGGCGATTGCACCGTGCAAACGACGCCAGAATTCAACCTCAGCGGCGAGAATTTCTGGCAAAAGCCGTATCCCAACAAGTAGGGGAAACAGCACCTCTGAGGGAACAGTTGGAAAACCCATTCCCTCCTATCAAGATCCCGATGTTGCTGTCTCTTTCGCCCTCCCCCCTTGGGGGGAGGGGGGGAAGAAAAGCAGCGATGAGACAGGATCCGCGGGAAGCGGGATCAGGGCGCGTCCCTCTACGAACCAGGTTGCGCTTCCAGCTTCCAGGGCGATTTCCGCTCGTAATACTGCCGTGCGGCAGTAGCCGTTTGATCGACGCCCAGCGATTGCAGCGACAGATCGATAGCCTTGCGGGCGCTCTCCTGCCGTCTGTAACAAAAGACGACGGCAACCGGCTTTGGCCCCCGCAAGATGTTGATCGAAATGTTGCCGGATTCCCCACGATCAAAAGTCATTGGCGCCGCCTGCCAGGGAGGAGTAATTTGCACAGGGCTGCCGGCAGCCACTCCATAGTTGCCCAGAATCCGGGCGACGAAGTCTTTATCATCGGCGGCAGCAAAAGCCATCTCCACATAGTTGAAATCGCTGCCCCGCGGACTGGCCACGTAACGCCACATCTCCCCGCGTTGCTCCTTTGGCTTCGCATCGATCCCCTTGGGCGGCCGAAAATACACGAAGGCCACCGGCTTATCGTTGCCCTTGTCGTCTTTCTGAGTTGGCGGCACCACCGCCTTGTCCAGATATTTCTGCTCTTCCCGAAAGCGTTCTTCGCACTCCTGGGCTTCGCGCATGAGTGCTTCATAATCGGACAGACCGCAAGCGGGCACGGTCAACACCAGCAGGCCCAGGCCCAATCGGCGAACACGGGTCAAGATCGATGAGGGAATCACACAGGCATCCTCCGGCCAAAAAATCTCTCCTCCAACATACAAGTTAGCCCGCTGCGCCCGCAAGAGCGAGCACGCTGCCGGCGTGCTACGGCATTTCAATCGGTCAGCTCAAAGACAAATTCGTTGCGGCTGCTGGATTCCACTGTTGCCGTCAGCTGGGAGGTTTCGGGGCGAGCGTAGCGCTCCGGCAAGCGATTGGTGCCTCGAGGGCCGCCATTGGCTGTGGCCGGCGGATACCAGGTAATACTCACGCGATGGTCGCCGACAACGGCGCCGTCAAAAGCACGAAAGGTAGTCAAACAGAACGAGCCGTCCGCCTCGACGCGGCCCCGCGCATTCTCAGCTCGGCGTTTGCCCGTAGATTGGACCGGGTGGAAGACTACTTCGGCCCCCACGGCCGGGCAGCCGCGATAAAACACCTTGCCATTCACCGGCGCCACCGACACACCAGAGCCGGGGACGTTGCCACCCTCCTCGGTGATCGGCTTTTTCATGTCTTCAGGATAAATACCGTCTAAAAGTAGATGCCCCAACACGGGACCGTCCGCTTTCATGGTTACCCAGCTGATGTGATCGAATTCGCCGTAGTCAACACCGCGCAGCGAGCTGACGCCGCCGGTTGTCGCCAATTGGTAGTAGTTCATGCCCTGGCGCACGAACTTACGAAAGTGATGAATGTGGCCGCAAAACACCGTGTAATTGCGGCCGGCCAAGAGCTTCTCCACCTCCAGCCAGCCGGTCTCGGCCACGTTCGCTTGCGTCCAGATGGGCGGATGCAGAGCCACAATCGTCCAGTGTACCGAGGGATTGTCCTCCAGCGCCTGCTTGATGTAAGCAAGTTGTTCTTTGCTGAACTCGGCCTTGAAACGCTTGCCGTTCTTGGTATCTATCTCCGGCCCATCGTAGGCATTCAAGATCAAAAAGAGGACATTTTTGTAAACGAAGTGATAGTAGCGCCGGCCAAATTTTTCCTGCCACACCCCGGCTGTGTCGGGCCTTTCCACATCATGATTGCCGGGAGCGTAGAAGAAGGGCATTTGCAGGCGGCTGACGTAGCTTTGAAATTCCTTCCACTGGCCCCGGGCCTTTTCGGGGGTGGTGTAGCCCTCGATGAGGTCGCCGACGGACAGGACAAACTCCGGTTGCAGAACGTTGAGTAATTCCACCGCCCGTGAGAAAATGCCGGGCCGATGGCCGCCGGTACGGTCAGAGATAATAGCAAAGTGAAATTGTTCGGCCGAACGGTTGACGCGCAGATGCGTCCAGGGATTGCGCGCTTCTACAGATACCTGCACAGGCGCATCGACGGACGCGCTCGGCTGCGGCGCGCTGCCTGATAAGGCAACGGCGGTCAAGAGCGAAGCAACGGCGAACAGAAACAGAAGCAGACGTTTCATGACATACAGCTCCAATGCGTAGACCTGGCAAACCTCGGGACTAAAGTAGAGCAAGAGGCAACGATGGAAATATACTTACGGAACCATCGCAAGCAGAGGAAGATGGCCTGCCTGGCGGTAGGACGTATCTCGATGGGCAGAATGGCGGGGTTGAGCTTGTTCGCTTCGCGGAAGACGAAAAACATCGAAAAACTCTCCAAAGTCCCGTTTTTTAAGGCATAGCAATTTCTCCCAATAAAGATTTATTCCAGAGTTGTGTGATTCCGATGATCAATTCTAAAAGGGTTGAGCAACAAGACAAAAGGAGGGCAGCACACATCTATAGCTTTGATGGCTCCTAAATATATGCTGCCCTTTTTTCCATTTGCACCGATGCATCGTGGAGACTATAAGCCAGCACAGTACCTCTTAGCGACCGCCACGATGCATCCGTTCTTCCATCTCGGTTTGCTGTTCTGGTGTCCGCGGGACATTGTTGCGGCGCTCTGCTTGGTGTGCCCGCTCCTCGTCCGCAGCTTTTTTCTCATCCTCCTGGAATTTCTGCTCCTGTTCCGCGGTCATCTGAACAGGTTCGGCAGGTCCGGATTTGCCTCCGCAGCCAACGAGGATGGCAAGAACGACAAACATTACCAGTACGGATACAAAACGCATACCTATTCCTCCTCCGACACCCAAAAGATTGATGCTGATTGCTGCAAATCAATTGAGGATATTGATCGGCGTCCCGTCGTTAATCATGCAGGCATACATGAACGTCACAGGATCAACGCCGAAGGGAATGAAGTGAACAGAGCCATCACAGAAGACGAAGTTGGCACCGCCGGTGTGCGATGAGCCGAAAGCCAACGGCCAAGTAGTGGGGGGGTAGACAGGCTCGTCGATGTCGGGATACAGGCCGCCGTGGTACATCCCGTTGTTCCAGCCACAGCGCACGGCGTCCTCGTCCCAACCGGAATCGATATAAGACTCGTTGTCGCCGCCATCAACACCCCAATTATGGGGATTCAAAAGTTTTTCGCCGACAGCGAAGGTGTTGGACGTGCCATCCGTAATATCCGCCAGGCGCCGCCGTTGCAACGTCGTGTCCGTCTTAGGAGAAGTGTAGGTGCATACGATCACACCGGTCGATCCGTACTGATCGAAGTTGTGGCCAGCGTTGCCGGCGTAGTCGCTTTTACAGCTGCTCCCGTAGATTCCTGGAGCGCGCCGGCTCGGACAATAGTAAATCTTCACGGGGGTAGCCGAGATGGCAGAGCGACTTAGGGGATACAGGTTCTGCTGTTCGATGAAAGGTAAGATGTTATACGTCCAGTTCCAGCCGAGTCGGTTACTGCTACTGTTGACAGCGGTTGGCGGATAGTTCGTGCCGCCGGGCGGCAAGTAGCCGATCGTGTCGTTGTAATTTAGAACAGCGAGGCCAATCTGCTTGAGGTTGTTGGCACACTGCGTTCGTGCGGCGGCCTCGCGCACTTTCTGAACGGCTGGCAAAAGCAAACCGATCAAGATGGCGATGATGGCAATGACTACCAGCAACTCGATCAAAGTGAACGCAGTCCGGCGGCCGGGCAAAGAAGAAGAGTGAGCAAACATCAGAGAATCCTCCACAGTTACGGAATCAAACGCTGTTCCCCGCGGGGCGACACCCTGCAGTTAAATGCAAGAACGGACACGCTGATTGTAGGGGCCGCTCGTGTGCTTCTTGTGAGCAACCAATGAAAAAAGTCGGAGAATCGACGGGCGACGATTGCCCACCGAATTCGGACATCTCGCGCCGCTGTTTGGGGACAGTTCTCTTGCTTGCGGCACATGTTATGACGTAATCTTAATCACTGGGGAAGTGGAATCTATGTGATTTTGTCCCTTACTTCTTGAGATTCTGTCCCTGGGGCGAGTGGGATAGGTTAACGCCCCGGTGCAAGTGACCGGCGGGCGTTGACGCGCCTCGCTCACGGCAGCGTAGGAGTTCGCCGATGCAGTCGTCTGCTCCGGCTCACAATCGAAAACACGTCGCCGTTTGCGTGGACAGCTCCGGCAGCCACGGCCGCGGCGTGCTGCGCGGCATCGCGGAATACGTGAGTACCTATCGTTCCTGGTCCGTGGTCCTCGATGCGCATACCCATGCGACCGGCCACTCGCCGCATGGCTGGCTAAGAAAATGGCGCGGTGACGGCATTCTCATTTACACGCAAAATCCGTCTCTGCCTCGCAGACTGAGCCGCTGCGGCATTCCGGCCGTAGAGCTGTATAATCATCCGTTGGACGTGGGTCTGCCGCAGGTCGGCAATGACAATGAGAAGATCGGCCGCCTCGCCGCGGAACACTTGATTGAGCGGCGGCTAAAGCACTTCGCTTTCTGCGGCTACGCTGGCGAGTTGTGGTGCCAGCGCCGCCAGGACGGTTTTATCGCGACGGCCTGCGAAGCAGGGACCGTTCACGAGAGTTTTCTCGGCCCCCACTTTCCGGCATCCCTTGCTGAATCCGAACGTACCCGGCGCCGTCTAAGCCAGTGGGTTTGCTCCTTGCCCAAGCCGGTGGGCATCATGGCGTGCAGCGACCGCCACGCCCAACGCCTCCTCGATGCTTGCCGAGAGGCGGGCGCGGCGGTGCCGGAGGAAGTCGCTGTCATCGGTGTCAACAATGATGAGGAGATCTGCTTGCTTGCTCATCCGCCCTTGACGAGTGTGCAGGACAATCTTCGGCAGGTGGGCTACCAGGCGGCGGCCTTGCTGGATCAGCTCATGGGCGGGCGCTTGCGGGCCAACGAGGTCGAGCCGATCCTGATCCCGCCGCTGGGTGTGGCAGCTCGCCGCTCCACCGATGTCACCGCCACCACCGACCGCCTCATCGCTGGGGCAGCCCGACGCATTTACGAGCGTGCCTGTCAGGGATTGACCGTCAAGCAACTTTTGCAAGAACTGTCTGTGTCTCGCAACGCCTTCTATCGCCGCTTTCAAACGGTGCTGGGCCGCTCGCCTCACGAACAGATCCTTCATGTTCGTTTCGAGCATGTGAAAAACCTGCTCGTGCAGACGGACTTGTCCCTGGAAAAGATTGCCGAACTAACGGGGTTTGAATATCCAGAATATCTTAATGTCGCCTTCAAACGGAAATTCGGCATCCCCCCCGGCGCGTTTCGCCGCCAGCAACGGCAAGGGAAATAGATCAACACCAACCCGCCTCGCAAGCAAGGGCATAAGTTATCAAGGAGCTGTAATGGTTCGCTACAGTTTTCCGAACAAAGTCGTCCTGGTGACAGGCAGCTCGCGCGGCTTGGGCGCGGCCATCCTCGAAGGTTTCGCCGCTGCCGGGGCCATCTGCATCGTCAACTATTTCGCCGACGCGGACGGCCGCAATCGCCGCGATGCCGACGAAACTGCCGAGCGCCTACGCCGCCACGGCGTCCCGGTCCACGTTTTCGAGGCCGATGTTAGCCGCTATGATGCCGTCGCCACCCTGATGAAACACATTGCCGATACCTGTGGCGGACTCGACGTCCTCGTCAACAATGCCGGCATCGTCCGTGATCGCACAGTCAAGAAGATGACGCCGGACGAATGGCAGAGCGTGCGGCAAACCAACCTCGACGGTGTGTTCTACTGCTCGAAGCTGGGCGCCGAGATCCTGCGTGACGGCGGCCGGATCATCAACATCGCTTCGATTTCCGGGGTGGCTGGCTTCCACGGCCAGGCCAACTATGCGGCGGCCAAGGCCGGCGTCATCGCCTTGACCAAAGTGCTGGCCAAAGAGCTGGCCCGCCGCCGTATCACCGTCAACGCCGTGGCTCCCGGTGTCATTCAAACACCGATGCTGGACGGTCTTAAGCCGGAAACGCTTGCCGAATACGTCAAGCAGATTCCCGTCGGCCGCGTCGGTCGGCCGGAAGAAGTCGCCCATGCCGTACTGTTCTTCGCCTGCGAAGAGAGCAGCTACATCACCGGACAAACACTGCCCATTACCGGAGGTTGGTTTTGATCCGTCATCCGCTAGCCACGGCGTTTCCTCCCGTAGCGAGCTGGGCGTGTCAACGCCCCGATTGGCAGTTGCCACGCAATCACCGGCCGCCGGCGCTGCATCGCTTCTTCCTGGAGGACCGGGAGGAAGCAGCCATCGGCGAGCTGGCGCGTGATGCTCGGCTGGCGCTGGTAGAGGCGGCTTTGTTGGCGGCTGATGAGCCTCTGTCCTTGCGCCGCCTGGCTGCCACGGCAGGATTGACAGACCCTTCCGACGTTCGCCAGCTCGTGCAGCGTTTGCAAGAGTTGTACGAGCACGACGGCACCGCATTTCAAGTCGAGGAGTTGGCCGGCGGATTTCAATTATTGACACGGCCAGAATATCATCCCTGGTTGGCGCGCTTGCGCCGCGCCAGCAATGAAATGCGCCTGTCCGCCGCGGCGCGCGAAACCTTGGCCATTGTTGCCTATCGCCAGCCAATCACGCGCGCTGATGTCGAAGCGATACGCGGCGTGCAATCGGCCGACATGTTGCATCAGCTTATGGAAAAAGGCTTGGTCCGTATCGCGGGGCGCGAAGAATCGCTGGGCCGGCCCGTACTCTACGGGACGACCAAGAAGTTTCTGCAAGCGTTTGGCCTGCGGAGTCTCCGCGATTTGCCGCAGGCAGAGGAACTCGTGGAACCCGCTCGCAAACGCAAAAAAACCGAAACCGATCCAGAAGCCTGACTTACCAGCCCGCCGCGCCGCAAGGGAGGCCCCTGCTGCCTTGGCGGACTGGTAAGTCAACATAACGGCGTCTTATGGCCAGATGTATATACCTGGATACACACCGGGATAGTAGTAATAGCTGGTGTAAACGGGCGTGTAATAGTAGGCTGGGTAGCTGTAATAGTAGCTGTAGGCCGGCGTGTAATAGTAGCTGTACGCCGGCGTGTAATAGTAGGCCGGCGTGTAATAGTAGCTGTACGCCGGGTAAGCGTAATACGCCGGATACGCATAATACGCTGCACCCCATCGGCCCCACCACCAGGCTTTCGCCTGCGATGGCGTTGCCGCCATCGTGGTAAGGGCCGCCCCAAACATCACCAATGTCAACATGAGCTTGCGCATCGGAACTCTCCTCCACAGTTGAACTCGTGCGGGGGCCGGGGGAGGTTGTCTACCTGTCCGCCCCGGTCCTCTATTTTGACAAGTAGCAAAAGAAGTACCAAACTGTCCTGCCCGGACCGGACGAGGTAAATGCACGTACAATGGAGGAGAGCTGTTCCGCATCCCTGCAAGGAAAAGAAAGAGGGAACGATCATGATTCAACGCCACTACCCCCACGAAGCGTTGGACCGACGAGGCGATGCGATACGGTTACAGATGGCCCAGCCCGTATTCACCTGAAAGTGATCGGATCGCAAGGTTGAGAGCGGGAAGTCGAAACCCTCATTGATACGGGATATTCGGATTTTTAACCTTGGCCCCCGACCTGGTAGCTGTATTGGGTTTGCGCTGGGAAAGGGTGGATAGAACCCTGTTGGCTGATGGCAGCGAGTGTTTTTTAACGTGTATGACGGCCAGGGAATACGGGATGGCAAACGGTATCGCAGAGCATGAATCAGCCCCGGCGGCGCAGCAGGAATAGTGTTTGATCGTCCTGCAATTCAGTCTGGCCGCTGAAGCGTTGCACCGCCGCGCTGATCTCATCGGCGCATGCTTCCAGCGACAGCGACGCGCACGGCCCGCTCAGCACTTCACACAAGCGCTCTTTGCCGAACATCTCCTTGCGATCCGGGGCGAACGCCTCTGTGAAGCCGTCGCTGTAGAGGATCAGCGTATCGCCGCGTTCCAGGGACAAGTGCGTGTCACAGATGTGCGGCTCGACGACAGAACCGAGCAACATGCCGGACGCTACGGCCACTTCCTCGACATGGCCATCGCGACGGCGCAGCAAAGGCGGCGGATGGCCGCCACAAGCCAGCAGCAGCGAACCGTCGCTGCGGTCGTAAATACCGTGTAGCATCGTGACAAACATAGAGGCTGGATTGTCGTCGGCCAGAGCGCGGCTGAGGCGTTGCAGCAAGTCCGCCGGGCTACTGGCTGACGGCGTCAGATGGCGAATCAGCGTTCGCACGGCGATCATGAACAGGGCGGCCGGCATCCCTTTGCCCGAAACGTCGCCGAGGAAAAACGCCAATCGACCATCGGGCAAACGGAAGAAATCGTACAAATCGCCGCTCACCTCACGGGCCGGGTGGACACGTGCAAACAATTCGGGATCGCCGTCCTCAAACAACTCGAAGTCGGCCGGCAAAAAGGATTGCTGAATGTCGCGCGCCAGTCGCAACTCCTGATGCAGCCGCGCCTCACGCAGCCGCTCGGCATGCAGGGCGGCGTTTTCCAACACGGTCGCAACCTGGATGGCCAACGTCGTCAGCAGTTCCAGGTCATCGGCGCTAAAGGCATGGCCGGGACGCAAGCAATCGAGCTGGATCACGCCCAGGCGGCGATTCTCCCAGCCCAAAAGCGGAACGCACAAAAACGATCGCAAATGGAGTGAAACCAGCGTGGCCGACAGCACCAGATTGGGATCGTCGCTCACGTCCACGCTGAGCAGGCCGACGCCTTCTTCCAGGGCGCGGCGGACGATGGTTCGGCTGTAGGGATAATCGCCCTCTTCTTCACTTTTATGGCGGCTCCGTTGAGCACGCACCTTCAAGCGCTCGCCCTCGCACAACAGGACCATGCCGCGATCCGCTTGGGGAAATAGACGCAGCAAATGTTCGAGGAGGCGGCCCAGGAGCAGCCCCATCTCCAGAGTACGGCCCAGGTGCTGGGCAATCTCCAGGACCACTTGCAATTTGTAAGCAGGGTTTTGCCCCAGGAGCATGGAGCTGGATGGCGTGGCGCTGACCTGAGCGCGAATAATTTGATCGGGTAGGGGCATCGGGTCCGGCGGGGCAGGCGGATCGGCACGCAGACTCAACACATAGGGACCGATTTGCAGAGCATCGCCTTCGGCCAAGCGGGTCGGGCCGTGGATGCGCCGGCCATTGATAAAGGTGCCGTTGCTGCTACCAACATCTTCAACGAAATATTCGCCGCCATGACAGAGGATGCGCGCATGCTGGCGGCTGACGGCCAGCGATTCGAGAACGATAGCGGCATCCTCCTGCCGGCCGATAAGCAGACTATCGCCTGTCAGCGCGAAGCGCTGGCCAAGATTGGGGCCTTTGATCGTCACCAGAGACGCCATGTCTCTCTTTTACCGCGAATGGCTGCGCTTTACCAGCCCCGCCGTTTAGTCACGCTGCCCGCGTGCTCTGCAGCTCTTTTTCTTCGCCCTTAGTTAATCGTTTTGCCCAGCGGTTCGGCCAAGCGGTGCAGCGCCGACAAGAGACAACGGAATGACTCGAAATTCAACGATTGGGCACCGTCAGAGAGAGCGTGATCGGGGTCGGGGTGGATCTCGATGAGCAGACCGTCGGCACCGGCGGCCAAGGCGGCCAGGGCCATCGCCGGAACGTAATCGCGCTTACCGGTGCCGTGGCTGGGATCGACGAGGATGGGTAAATGCGATAAGTGCTTGGCCGGCGGAATCACCGACAGGTCGAGGGTGTTGCGGCTATGATCGGAGAACGTGCGGACGCCGCGCTCGCACAGTACCACGTTGTAATTGCCGCCGGCCATGACGTACTCGGCGGCCATTAACCATTCTTCCAGTGTCGCCGCCATGCCGCGCTTTAGCAACACCGGCTTTGACGAATGCGAGACGCGGCGCAGCAAGCTAAAATTCTGCATGTTGCGTGTGCCAATCTGGATGATATCGGCCACGCTCTGGACGGCGTCGGCATTTTCGGTGTCCATCAATTCGGTGACGATGCCGATGCCGGTGCGCTGGCGGGCCCGCGCCAGGATGTCGAGACCTGCTTGGCCGAGTCCCTGAAACGTGTAGGGACTGCTGCGCGGCTTGAAGGCGCCGCCGCGCATCAGGTTGACGCCCTGTTGACGCAAAAACTCGGCAGTGCGCAGGATCATCTCTTCGTTCTCGACGGCGCAAGGTCCAGCGATGATGGTGAAGGTGCCGGGGCCGATGGTGGTATAGGGCAGGCGCACGTAGGTGTCGGCCTCATGCATTTCCCGGCTGGCCAGCTTGTACGGCTTGGTGACGCGGATCAATTCGAGCACGCCCGGCAGTACTTCGAGGGTGCGCGGATCGATAACGCTGATGTTGCCGGTGATGCCAATGGCCGTGCGTGTGGGACCGGGCAGGGGATGCGGCGTCAAGCCCATGCGGCGAATGGCAGCAACGACCTGCTCGATCTGCTGCGGCGTCGCGTGGCTGTGCATGACAACAAGCATGGCGAGTCCTCCTCAACCTATTCCCGCTTACCATAGCAGGATTCACCACGGCCTGCTAGCATATGTGCGAAGAAACGAAGCATAGAACCACCGAGAAGCATAAAGGATTTTAAAATGAGATTAAGATTTTTCTCTCTGCGTGTTTGGTTCTTTCTTCGAATTATCCTCCTCTGCTTTTTTCTCCTCTGTGTTCTCGGTGACTCTGTGGTTAAGTGTAAACCACCGCGCACCGCAGCGGAATGGGCCAGGCAGCGTAGGCAGATCCTCGCCAACATGCAACTGGTCATGGGGCCACTGCCCGATGACAGCTATAAAGTTCCCCTCGATGAGAGAGTCATGGATGTCGTCGAGTTGCCCAGGTACGTCCGCAAGAAACTGACATTCGCAGTCGAAAAAGACGACCGCGTGCCAGCGTATCTGCTGATCCCCAAAGAGCGCAAGGGCAAACTGCCGGGCGTGCTGGTGCTGCACCAAACCATCCCGATCGGCAAGGACGAGCCGGCCGGTTTGGGCCAACAAGAGAACAAACGCCTCGGCGTCCATCTCGTCGAGCGCGGCTATGTCGTCCTTTGTCCCGATTATCCCAGCTTCGGCGAATATCGCTACGATTTCGCCCAGAGCAAGTTTCAATCGGGTAGCATGAAAGCAATCTGGAACAACATGCGGGCCATCGACCTGCTGGCATCGCTACCAGAAGTGGATGGCGCGCGTATCGGCTGCATCGGCCATTCGCTCGGCGGACACAACGCCATGTTCACCGCTGTTTTCGATACGCGCATCAAAGCGTGTGTATCGAATTGCGGCTTCACCAGCTTTCGCAAATATTATGGAGGCAATCTGAAAGGCTGGACAAGTGCCCGCTACATGCCGCTCATCGCCCGCAAATATGAGATGAAGCCGGAGAAGATGCCGTTTGATTTTCCTGACGTGGTCGCCGCCTTGGCCCCCCGTGCGTTCCTGGCCAGTGCGCCGCTGCATGATGATAATTTTGACGTGTCCGGCGTGAGGGACTGCATCGCAGCGGCGCAGCCGGTGTATGAGCTGCTTGGAGCAAAAGATAAATTAGCGGCAAATTATCCGGATTGTAAGCACGACTTCCCGCCGGAAGCCCGCAAAGTGGCGTATGAATGGTTGGATCGCTGGCTGAAATGAGGGGCGGCGGAGATGGTCATGCCCACGTTTTTGCTCTACGGCGCCAACGGTTACACGGGCCGGCTGATCGCGCGCGAGGCGGTGGTTCGCGGTCTGCATCCGGTCTTGGCCGGCCGCAACGCCGAGGCAGTCAGCGCCTTGGCGCGTGAGTTGGGACTGAAGCATCGCATCTTTTCGCTGGAGGATGCAGCGGCGACACGCGCCGGTCTGGAAGGCGTCCAGGCTGTGCTTCACTGCGCCGGTCCGTTCGCCCACACGGCACAGCCGATGGTCGATGCGTGTCTGGAAGCACGGGTCCATTATCTTGACATTACCGGCGAAATCCGCGTCTTCGAGGCGCTGGCTGCCCGCGATACCGAAGCGATGGCGGCCGGCATTCTGCTGTTGCCGGGTGTGGGTTTCGATGTGGTCCCCTCGGATTGCCTGGCCGCTCATCTGCACCGACGTTTGCCGGCCGCGAAGCGCCTGACCCTGGCTTTTCAGGGCATCGGCCGCTATTCGCGCGGCACCGCCACAACCATCATCGAGAACCTGCCGCACGGCGGCGCCGTGCGCCGCAGCGGCATGCTGACGAATGTGCCGGCAGCTTGGCGAACGCGCGTCATCGATTTCGGCCAAGGACCGACGCTGGCCGTCACCATTCCCTGGGGCGATATAGCCACGGCCTACCGCAGCACCGGCATCGGCGACATTGAGGTGTATACAGCCGTGTCCCGCTGGCAGCTTCGATTGATGCGCCTGAGCCGTCTATTCCACTGGATATTGCGCACATCCCTGGTGCAAAATTTCTTCAAGCGCCGCATTCAGGCAGGACCGCCGGGACCAAGCGATGAGGAACGCGCCCGCGGACGAACCTATTTATGGGGCGAAGTGGAGGATGGACAAGGCCGCCGGCTGGTATCGCGTTTGCGCGGCCCAGAAGGTTACACCTTCACCATGCTGACGGCCTTGGCGGCCATGACGCACGTGCTGAACAGCGATGCACCGCCGGGGTACCAGACGCCGTCACTGGCGTATGGTCCCGATTTCGTGCTGGAGGTGCCAGGCGTGGAGCGCGTGGATGAATGAGATTGGTTTGGCGATCTGCTCTCGAATCGTCCGATACCTGGCAGCCTCTTTCAGCGGTAGAGCTACCGGACCAAACGGGGGTACGCTGTCTGCGTGCTTGAAAATGAGCAAGCGGGCAGCGTGCCCCACCATTTGGTCCGCCGGTCCTAAGCACTTCAAGCCTTGATAGTTATCCATTCGCCTGGCTTGAGGACAATTGCTTCGCTTTGCGTCTCTTTGCGGACGCGCTCGGCCCAGGCGGCGGCGTCTTGAGCGATCAACTCCCAGGTGTTGTAGTGGATCGGCACCACCTGCCGCGGCCCAATCAGTTTCACGGCCCGCAGGGCATCGTCCGGTCCCATTGTGTAATTGTCCCCGATGGGCAGCGTCGCCAGATCGATGCCTTCCGCGCCGATCAGCTGCATGTCGCCGAACAGGCCGGTGTCCGCGGCGTCGTAAATGCGCGTGCCATCTTTAAAGGTGATGAGGAAACCGGCGGGATTGCCGCCGTAGCTTCCGTCGGGCAGCATCGAGCCATGGAAGGCCAAGGTCAGCTTGACGTAGCCGAACGGAAAATGATGGCCGCCGCCGTGCTGCTGGCCGTGGACTTTCTTCACCCCCTGCTTTTCAAACCAACCGCTCATTTCGTAATTGCACACCACCGTGGCGCCGGTGCGTTGAGCGATGGCCACGGTGTCGCCGACATGATCGCCGTGGCCATGCGAGACGAGAATGAAGTCCGCTTGCACCTTGTCCGCCGTTGTCGCCGCCGCTGGATTGCCGGTCAAAAACGGATCGATCAGCACGTGCTTGCCATCGCTTTCCAACAGTAAACACGCATGCCCCAGCCAACATAATCGTGTTGCCATGATGCTCCTCCTGGATGTGTGTTGCTCCGGTGAAAACGATAATCAGTTCTAAACAGCCCCTCGCCCTTCGGCAAGATCCGATACACTGACTTCACCTGGATAGAGGTATGTTTACGATCCGTACAAACAGAAAGAAGGCGACCCATGAAGCGAGGGATTTCGGTAATAAGTCTCGGCATATTACTCAGTCTCGCAGCATTGATCCCGGCGGCGCAAACAGCGAAAGAGATGGACTGGATACGGATAAGTGAGGACAAGCATGCCTTTGTCTTGGCCCGATCGGGACAACGGTTTGTGCCGTGGGGATTCAATTACGATCGTGATCATCGTGGCCGGCTGCTGGAGGATTACTGGATCGACGAATGGGCGAAGGTTGAAAAAGATTTCGCCGCCATGAAGAAGCTCGGGGCCAATGTGGTGCGTATCCACCTCCAACTGGGGCGCTTCCTGGAGCAAGCAGACAAGGCGAATAATAAAGCCTTGAAACAGCTGGAACGGCTGGTGAAACTGGCGGAGCGTACGGGCCTGTATCTCGATCTGACGGGGCTGGGCTGCTATCACAAGAAGGACGTGCCGGCCTGGTACGATGCCTTGGCAGAGCAAGAGCGTTGGGCCGTGCAGGCCCATTTCTGGAAGGCAGTGGCCGGACGCTGCGCCGGCAGTCCCGCTGTCTTCTGCTACGACCTGATGAATGAGCCAGTTGTGCCTGGTGGCAAACGCAAGGCAGGTGATTGGCTGGGGCCGCCGCTGGGCGACAAACACTACGTCCAGGTCATCACACTCGATCAGGCCAAGCGCCCCCGTGCCGCCATCGCCCGCCAATGGGTGAAGACGCTGGCCACAGCCATCCGTAAGGTAGACCGCCGCCACCTTATCACGGTGGGACTGGTGGATTGGAGCCTCGATCGCCCCGGCCGGCTGTATTCCGGCTTCGATCCGGCGACAATTGCAGCTGACCTGGATTTCCTCAGTGTCCACCTCTACCCGAAGAAGGGGCAAAGAGACAAGGACCTGGAGACACTGGCTGGCTTCGCCGTGGGTAAGCCGGTGCTGATCGAGGAGACGTTTCCGCTGCAATGCTCCATCGAGGAGTTCGGCGAGTTCATCGACGGTTCAAAGAAAACGGCTGCCGGCTGGCTGGGCTTTTACTGGGGCCAGCCGCCGGAAGAGCTGCAGCACGCCAAAACGATCAGCGATATCTTGACTCTTCAATGGCTGGAATTTTTCCAGAAACACCAGCCATAAATAGGACGAGCCAGGAGCGCAAGCGATGGATGGATATTCTCTGTCGTTTGTGCTCCTGGCTCATCGTATCCTTCCTCACTCATAGCCGATCAGCACGCCGGCCAGGAACACGAGTAAGCCACCAATGACTACCTGGAAGATCGCTGAGCTCCACGGCGTATCCATGTAGCGGTGGCGGATCCAGGCGATGACCACCAGTTCTACCAACACAACGGCGATGGCCGTGCCCGTGGCCATGTAAAAATCAGGGAGGAGATAGGGCAAGGCGTGTCCCAGGCCGCCCAGGGCCGTCATCAATCCGCAAATCAGGCCGCGCACCCAGGGCCGGCCGCGGCCAGTCAGGCTACCGTCGTCGGACAGCGCCTCGGCGAAACCCATGCTGATGCCGGCGCCGAGACTCGCCGCCAGACCAACCAGCAGCGTTTCCTTGTTGTTGTGCGTGGCGAAAGCGGCGGCGAACAGTGGCGCCAATGTCGAAACCGAGCCGTCCATCAGTCCCGCCAGACCTGGCTGCACCACTTGCAGCACGAACTCGCGCTTACGCGCCGCTGCCTCGGTGTCCGGCTCTTCGGTGATGATGCTCTCGGCGAGGCGCTCGTGCTTACGTTCTTCTTCGGCCAAATCGCCGAGCAGCTGCCGGATGCCGGCGTCGGTCGCCCGTTGGGCCGCCTTCTCGTAGAAACGCTTCGTCTCCAGCTCCATCAGCTCAGCCTGTTTGCGTACCGCATCCAGCCCCAGCGGCCGCACCAGCCACACCGGCTTGCGGCTGACGAAGCCCTTGACATCCTGTCGGCGGATGAGCGGAATGTGTTCGCCGAATTTCTTGCGATACAGATCGAGCAAGCGATGGCGATGACCATCCTCCTCGGCGCGCAGACGGCGAAACTCCTCGGCCTGGACCGGATAGCTCGCTTTCAATCCATCGGCAAAATCATCGTAGATGCGGGCATCTTCCTCTTCCAGCGAGATCGCCAGGGCCAGAATTTCCTGCTCGTTGAGGCTCTTGAAGCTGCGCATGCTAGTCTATCCCTCCGTTTTTCGGTTTTCCATATATTGAACAGGGAAAACCGACTTTTCTCTGAGGACAGTATATATGCGACCCCACACCTGGATGATGGCCTCCTTGATCCCAATTATTCTCGCCTTCTCCGTTCTCCTTGCTGCCGACGAGAAGAAGAGCGACAACACCGGCATCACCTGGAAGAAGACGGTACTCGACAAACGGTTCCTCTCCGAAGGCGTCGCCGTCGCCGACGTGAATCAGGACGGCAAGCTCGACATTCTCACCGGCGAAGTGTGGTATGAGGCGCCTGGCTGGAAACCGCACCGACTTCGTCCGGGCAAGGAGGATTACCGTGAAGGGACCAAAAATGTATACAGCAACAGCTTCGCCTGTTGGGCCGACGACCTCAACCGCGACGGCTATCCGGACCTGATTGTCATCGGCTTCCCCGGTGCGCCGTGCCATTGGTACGAAAACCCCAAGGGTAAGGATGGCCTGTGGAAAGAACACAGGATCTGGCACAGTGCCTGCAACGAGACGCCGGCCTATGTTGATCTGCTCGGCACCGGCAAGCGGGTCCTGCTCATGGGTTGGCAGCCCGAAGGCAAGGAAAACGAAGGACAAATGTCCTATTTTACTCCCAATAAAGATCCGGCGCAGCTGTGGCAGATGCATTCCATCAGTGAACCGAGCAAGAAAGGCCACGTCATCCCTGGCACGTTCCGTTTCGCGCACGGCCTGGGTGCCGGCGATGTCAACGGTGACGGCAAACTCGATGTGCTCTGCA
>Ga0070737_10001225_pt1 | contig 38687 bp, 35 predicted proteins | sample Coa_R1_10_FD_66438 | JGI IMG/M metagenome (GOLD analysis project Ga0070737, IMG submission 66438) | Surface soil microbial communities from Centralia Pennsylvania, which are recovering from an underground coalmine fire - Coalmine... | ecosystem: Environmental > Terrestrial > Soil > Unclassified... | reverse complement strand
CCTTGAGCAACTGGTCCAGCAGCCCATTCAGCAACTCTTTTTTTGTCGGATTCTGCGTCTCCATCTTGTTCTCCATTTTGACGGAGAACAGCGTTTACACAAAATGTTTTACACCCTCCGCCGGCGCGGATTGCGGCTTCTCCTCGCAAGCCACCTATAACACCGAGATCCACCCCACCGTCATCTGGGCCAAATTCCAGGCGCTGGCCGAAGGCGCGCGCCTGGCCAGTAAGCAGCTTTGGAAGTGAAATGCAAGCGATGCGCCAGCTCGCGCTACTTGCCGCTGCCCTCCCCCTTTTCGCCCAATTCGCCGATACGCTCGCTCCTTCCCCCGAGAACCCCGCCATTGGCTACTTCAATTACCTGGCGCATCCGTGGCGCGATCCCATCACACTGCTCAGCCAGAAGCTGCGAAGCGGGACAGTCCATCTGCGCTACGAAGAACGCGCCGGTTACTTGCGCTCGCTACTCGCGTCGCTTAACGTTCCCGTAGAATCCCAACTCGCCGTCTTCTCTAAGACCAGCCTGCAGTCCGCGCGAATCGAGCCGCGGAACCCGCGGACCATCTTTTTCAACGACGAGGTGGCAGTCGCCTGGGTGCGCGGCGGGTTCATCGAGGTGGCTTCGGCCGATCCGGAGCAGGGGGTCGTTTTCTACACGCTCGAACAGCGCCCGGCCGCCAATCCGGAACTCCTCCGCCGCGACGATTGCCTGAGTTGCCACCGCTCCGACGCCAGCCTGGGCGTCCCCGGAATGGTTATTCGCAGCCGCTATCCCGCGCCGGACGGCATGCCGCGCCTCATCCTCGGCGGCTTCGAGACCGACCATCGCAGCCCGTTCGAGGAGCGCTGGGGAGGGTGGTATGTCACCGGCGCCATAGCCGGCGCGCGTCACATGGGCAACGCTTTCGTGACCGATGAAGACCATCCGGAAGCCATGAGTTCCGAAACGCTGCTCTCGCTGGCAACCAAGTTCGACACCACCGCATACCTTTCGCCCTATAGCGACATCGCGGCCCTGCTGGTCTTCAATCACCAGATGCACATGGTCAACCTGCTGACCCGGTTCGGCTGGGAGGTGCGCGCCCATGCCGGTGGCGAACACGGCGGCCTGGATGCCCTTTTGCGCGATGGCGCCAAGGAGGTGGTGGATTACCTGCTGTTCGTCGACGAAGTTCCGCTCCCCGGACCCGTCCGCGTGTCCAACGGTTTTGCGGAGAGTTTCGCCGCGCGCGGCCCGCGCGATGCCGAGGGGCGCTCGCTCCGCCAACTCGACCTCGAAACGCGGCTGCTGCGCTATCCCTGCAGCTACATGATTTACAGTCCGGTGTTCGCCAGCTTGCCCGAACCCGCGCTGGCGGCCATTTACCGCCGCATGTGGCAGGTGCTCTCTGGTGAAGAAAAGGACCGGCGTTATGCCCGGTTGACAGCAGCGGACCGCGGTGCAATCGTGGAAATCCTGCGCGCGACGAAGAAAGGTCTGCCCCCTTACTTTCGCCCGCTCTGAAAGAATCGCGATAGTACAAAAGCTAGGGTATTTACCAAATTTTCCCTTGTTCGCGGGAGAATACCCGTAATAGAATGTGAGCGGATGTACGAAACGGGGGTTTCGTGGCCAACTTTGTCCCGAGCCGTGTCGCCTTTCTCCTTGCGCTGGGGTTGGCCAGCGAAATTTCCGCCGCCACTACGATTGCAGGGGCGAACGGCCTGACAGCTTCCGTAGATCCCAATGGTACTTATTACTTGTGGGTTCCCTCGACCGGCTGGTATTTCGGCGGGAAGATCGGCGCAGCCCTGAATAACATCTCTGTCGCCACAAGCGCGGACAGTATCGGCGGCTATAGCGAAATTTCGTTCCAGTTTCAGACGGATGCCGCCCGCACCGCGGCCATCCGCCTGTACGGGAACCGGCAACTTGTTTTATTCACCGCTACCGCTACGGCCGGCGGGCCGAACACATTCTCTTTTCCCAACTGGACCAATTACCCGCATCCCCTGAGCCAATTGACTTACACGGGCATCTTCGCCGCGCCCGCGTTTCACAGTGCGTCCAATGACGGCCCGTGGGTATTTTTCGATTCCTCCGCGAACACATTCATCATTTCCGCGGCAACTCATTTCATGGTTTCCACCACAGGCTGGGGACCGAACGGGGAACTGTCGAGCGGCATCTCGAGCCAGATCGCAACCCTCCCCGCGGGATTTTCCCACCGCACGCTGATGGCGCTGGACGCGGGCGTTAACCGCGCGTTCGATAGCTGGGGCAACGCGCTCATCGCGCTTCTGGGGAAAAAGCGGCCGCCGAACGATGCCGATATCAGCCTGCGGCAGATTGGCTACTGGACCGATAACGGCGCCACTTACTATTACCAAACCGGAAATTCGCTTACTTACGAGCAGACGCTGGCGGCGATCAAGGCGGATTTCGACCATGCGGGCATCGCGCTCGGCTATGTCCAACTCGATAGCTGGTTTTACCCGAAAGGGCCGAGCGCTTCGTGGACCGCGAACGGCAGCGGCATTTATCAATACCTGGCTGCGCCCGCGTTGTTTCCCGGCGGGCTGGGAAATTTCCAGCAGAGCCTCGGCATTTCGCTTATCACGCATGCGCGCTGGATCGATCCCTCCAGCCCCTACCACCAGCAGTACGCCATGTCCGGCAATGTGGTCACCGATCCCTCCTACTGGCGCATGGTGGCGATGTATCTGGCCAGTTCCGGAGTCGGCGCCTACGAACAGGACTGGCTGGGCGACAAGGCGCAGACCAGTTTCGACCTGACCAACCCCGACCTGTTTCTCAACAACATGGCCTCAGCCATGGCGCAGCAGAACGTGAGCATCCAGTACTGCATGGCCTCGCCCCGGCACTTTCTGCAAAGCCTCTGGCACAACAATGTCACCACCATCCGCACCAGCGAAGATCGTATGCAGCGGTCCCACTGGACGAATTTCCTCTACACCTCGCGGCTCGCGGGCGCACTCGGGCTTTGGCCCTACTCGGATGTGCTGATGAGCGGCGAGACCGGCAATCTTCTGCTGGCCACGCTTTCCGCGGGGCCGGTCGGGGTGGGAGATCCGATTGGTGGTTTGAACGCCTCCAATCTGCGGCACGCTGTGCGCGCCGATGGCGTAATCGTGAAGCCGGACGCGCCCGTTACCCCGATCGATAGCAGTTATCTCGCCGCCGAGCAAGCCCCCAGCCTGGCACAGATGACGACGCCGCAAATCGCCGCCACCTACACCGATTTCGGCGGCCTGCGCGCCGATTACGTGTTCGTGTACACGCCGGCAGGCAACAGCGCCAGCGCTACCCTGCGCCCCGCGGATTTCGGCATGACGCAGCGCGTATACCTCTACAATTACTTTGCGAACACGGGACAGGCGGCCGAACCGTCCGAGTCCGTCACCATGCCGGTTACCGCCGATCCGCTCTATATCATTGCCGCTCCCATCGGCCGCTCGGGCATCGCTGTGTTGGGCGATCTCGACCAGTTCGTTTCCCTCGGCAAAAAGCGCGTGACCGCGCTCGAGGATGACGGCGTCGTTCATCTGTCCGTCGCCTTCGCCAATGGCGAGAGCTCGCGCGTGATCTCCGGGCATTCGCGGTCAAAGCCTGTGGTGGAAGCCGGCGACGGCTCCGTGGGTCCGGTCACCTATGACGCCGGCACCGGACTCTTTCACGTCCCAGTTATGCCGGGCGCCGATCGCAGTGCCGCGATTCGCATCGAACTCGCGCGCGAACTGGTGCGACGCCATCCGGCCGAGTAAACTTTATAGCTTCATTAGGTTCACGTTATAATTGACCCATGTTGACGCCCACCGAACATATCTGGCACAACGGCCGTTTTATTCCCTGGGACGAAGCGACCATTCATATTCTCTCCCACGTGGTGAGCTATGGCACCTCGATTTTCGAGGGGATCCGCTGCTATGCCACGCCTTCCGGTCCCGCCGTTTTCCGGCTCAAGGAGCATGTCCGCCGCATGCTCGATTCGGCCAAGATTTACCGCATGGAAAATCTCGGCTACTCCGCCGGCCAACTCGCGGAAGCCATGCTGGAGCTGGTCCGCCTGAACCGCCTGGAATCGTGCTACATCAGGCCGATCGTGATCCGCGCCTACGGCGAAATGGGCGTGAACCCGCTGAAGAATCCCATCGACGTCTACATCGCCTGCTGGGAATGGGGAAAGTATCTCGGCGAGGAAGCCTTGGCGGAAGGCGTGGATGTCTGCGTTTCGAGTTGGACGCGCATCGCTCCTAATACCCTTCCGGCGCTGGCCAAGGCGGGCGCCAATTACATGAATTCGCAATTGATCAAGATGGAAGCGCTGGCCAACGGCTATTCGGAGGGAATCGCGCTCGATGCCGCCGGATACGTCAGCGAAGGCTCGGGCGAGAACATCTTCGTAGTGCGGGATGGCAAAATTCACACCCCGCCCCTGGGCGCTTCGGTGCTCCCCGGAATTACCCGCGATAGCGTGCTCACGCTCGCGCGCGAACTGGATATTCCATTGGTCGAAACCATCATCCCGCGCGAGATGCTCTATATCGCCGATGAGGTTTTTTTCTCCGGAACAGCCGCCGAGATCACGCCCATCCGCAGCATCGACCGCATCTCCATCGGCAAAGGCCGCCGCGGCCCGATTGCGGAGAAATTGCAGAAGGAATTCTTCGCCGTCGTAAACGGCACGCGTCCCGACCGCCACAACTGGCTCACGCCGGTTCCGGTGCCGCAGCCCGCGGGAGTGAAGTAACCGGCCCGCGTCCCGATACCTAACCAATTACCGCGGCCGGCTCTATCGTGCATGGAGCCATTGCGGCGCGCTGGCTGGCAATCCTGATCGTTTGTCGACCGGCGCACTTTCAAAAGCCTGTTTCAGGCGCGGAGCAACTCGAATCCGCGGGCAAGTTGAAATCCGCCGGACGGTGGCCCGGGAACTGTCCTACCGGGCGAGGCACTAATTAAAATAGCGCGGGTATTGCAATAAGCCCAAAAGCAAGGGCCGGACGAATCCGGCCCCAACCCTAGGACATTCTCCAGGACGACTGCGCAACGGGATGACCACCTCCCCCGAGATTTGCCAACCGAGCTACGCAGCCGCCTGATCGACTTCCCTTTTGTAACGCGATCTAAGCATAAAAGACCAGCAATTTTGAAAAAATGCACTCAGCTTTTCAACAATTTTTTCGCGCATTGCCAGCATACACTTACGGCCAAATACGTGTGGCAAAGTTGTGTATAAACCGCGGTGTAACGAAATTGTTTTAGCGTTTCACGCTCCGCCGGTAGCGGACCGTCGCCGCTCGATGATCGGCAATCGTCGTCGAAAACTCGTGTTCGCCGGAGCCATCGGGCCGGAGGACGAAATAAAGCGCCTCCGAATGCGCCGGCTCGAGCACCGCGCGCAACGAAGTAAGACCCGGATTGGCAATCGGGCCTGGAGGCAGGCCGGCGTGGCGATAAGTGTTATACGAGTTGTCGCTCTCCAAATCGGAGCGGTAAATCGTGCCGCGATAACGGTGATCCAGCATCGCCGCGTAGATCGTCGTAGAGTCGCAATCGAGCTTCATGCCAATGCGCAGGCGGTTCTCGAACACAGCGGCGATCAGCGGCCGCTCCGAATCGAGCTTGCCTTCCTTTTCGACCAGCGAAGCCAGCGTGACGGCATCGTGCGCGCCGGTCTGGGCGCCCAGGCCCTTCCAGACCTGGCGGAATTTCGCCGTCATCATGCGGCACAATTGCTCGGGCGTGGTCTTCCGCTTTAGCCGGTACGTGTTGGGGAACAGGTAGCCTTCCAGGCTCGGAGCGCGCGGATCGAGGTCGCGGATCAGCGAGGGGTCGCGCGCGGCGGCGATAAATTCGGCGGGCGGAAACAGGCCCAGATGCCCGGCTGCCGCGCCGATATCGAACATGTTGAATCCCTCGGGGATCGTCAGTTCATAGTAGAAGACATCGCCGCGCGCGATGCGTTCGTAGACTTCGCGCGGGGAGGCCGCGTTCTCGAAGCGGTATTCGCCCGCCTGCAGGGTCCGCCCGCGCTCCAGCACCCGGGCAATCAGAAAATCCCATCCGCTGCGCACCACACCCTTGCCGGCCAGCATGCGCCCGATACCCGCCGCGGAAGTTCCATGCGGAATCTCCACAAAAACCGTGCCCGAAAACCCGCGATACGGCGAGAGCAACCGGTGGCCAATGTAAAAGGCGGCTAGCAGCAGGATTACTACCAGAACGGCGACGATGCGTAGCGGTTTCACAGCGAATCCAAATAGCTCTGGAGCAAAATGACTGCCGAAAGCCGGTCCACGGCGGCCGCCCTCTTCGCAATGCTGATGCCGCTGGATCGAAGCACACGGTTTGCTTCTACCGTCGTGAGCCGCTCATCCCAGAATTCCACGGGAAGCCCCGTCGTTTGCTGCAGGGCGTCTGCAAACTCGCGCACCCAAGCCGATTGCCGCCCTTCGCTGCCGCCCATATTCTTCGGATTTCCAAGCAGCACGCGCTCCACGGACCATTCGCGCGCTATGTCCTGAAGCGCGGCCAAATCGGCCCGTTTATTCGTTCGTTCGAGGGTGGGCAGGCCCTGCGCCGTAATGCCTAGCGGATCGCTCACGGCTAATCCGATGCGCTTTTTTCCAAGATCGAGGGCGAGAATCCGCACCTGCTTTTTCCGCGCCTACGCGCCCTTCACGTCCAATTCCACATTTACGTTGCCGCGCGTGGCATGCGAATAAGGGCAGATCTTTTCGTGCGCTTCCCGCGCAAATTCCGCCAGCTCCGTTTGCGGCAGGCTCCGGTCCTCTACGTGAAGTTTCACGGCCAGCCCGAACCCGCCGCCCTCGCGCGGCCCGATACTCACCGCGCAGGTCACGCTTGCTCCGGCAGCGCTCTTCTTGTGCTGCTTGGCGATGAAGTCCAACGCCCCTCCAAAGCAGGCCGCATACCCGGCGGCAAACAGGTGTTCCGGAGTGGCGGTATTCGGCTTCCCCGGCCCTCCCATTTCTTTCGGAACGGAAAGATCGGCGCTTACCAGGCCATCGCTCGAGGCTGTGTGTCCATTGCGGCCACCAGTGGCGGTCGCGGTTGCGGTAAAGAGGGGCGAGATCTTATCCATGATGCCAGTGTGACATAAGCCCGGCCTGGCGGAATCGGCAGCTAATAACGGTACAGCCAGCGCGCTTTCTCGATCACCTTCTGCGCATTCGGCAGAAAGGCCTCTTCGAGCGGCGGGCTGAAGGGGACTGGTGTGTCGGGGGCGGTGACTCGGACAATCGGCCCGTCGAGGTAATCCCAGGCGCGCTCGGTCAGCGTAGCCGCCAGTTCGCCGGCGAGGCCGCCGGTTTGCGTGTCTTCGTGAAGCAGCAGAACTTTCGAGGTCTTGCGCGCCGTTTCACATACGGCATCGCGGTCGAGCGGCGCCAGCGTGCGCAGGTCGAGCACTTCCACTTCGATTCCTTCGCGGGCCAGCGTCTCCGCGGCTTCGAGCGCCGTCCACACCATCGCGCCGTAAGTGATGATGCTCAGGTCGCGACCCACGCGCGCGATCTTCGCCTTGCCCAGCGGCACCGTGTATTCGCAGGAGGGAAGCTCTTCTCGAATGCGCCGGTACAGCCCCTTGTGCTCGAAGAAAAGCACCGGATCGTTCGAGCGCACGGCCGATTTGATGAGTCCCTTGGCATCGTAAGCCGAAGCGGGGGCCACCACTTTCAGCCCCGGCGTGTGCACAAACCACATTTCCGGGTTCTGCGAGTGGAACGGGCCGCCGTGGATGCCGCCTCCCGAAGGAGCACGAATTACGATCGGCACCGGAGCGCTCCACCGGTAGCGGCACTTGGCCGCAAAATTGACAATCTGGTCGAAGCCGCAACTGATGAAATCGGAGAACTGCATCTCCGCCACCGCCCGCAACCCCATCAGAGCCGCGCCGATCGAGGCGCCCACGATGGCCGATTCGGATATGGGCGTATCCACCACTCGCTTTTCGCCGAACTTTTCGAGAAACCCGGCGGTGACTTTGAACGCTCCACCGTAGACGCCGATATCTTCGCCGATCAGGAACACGCTCGGGTCGCGCTCCATCTCTTCCCACAGCCCTTCGCGAATCGCCTCTAAATAAGTAGTCGGCATTAGCGCTTCCGAGCCGCGGCCGTTAGGGAGCGGTGTCCGCCCTCACTCATAAACTCCCTCCAGCAACGTCTCCGGATCCGGATAGGGACTGTTTTCCGCCCAGGCAACGGCCTCGTCCACCTCATCGCGAATCCGGCTGTTCAGGCTGTCCAGGTCCCGCTGCGTCGTCCAGCCTTCATCCAGCATGCGCTCTTCGAGCCGCTTGATGGGGTCCAGCTTGGCCCATTCCTCCCACAGATGCTTGGGCACGTAATCGGCGGCGTCGTGCGCGGAATGGCCGGTCATCCGGAAAGTCTTGCATTCCAGCAGGAAGGGGCCACAACCGGAGCGGGCGTAGGCCGTCGCGCGCGCGGCGGCCTGGTAAACCGCCAGCACGTCGTTGCCATCCACAATCTCCGCGGGTATGCCATATGCCGCCCCGCGGTCCGCCACGTTGGGCACCGCCATCTGCTTGCTCAACGGTGTCGAATAGGCGTACTGGTTGTTATTGCAGACGAATACCACCGGCAGCTTCTGAACCGCTGCGAAGTTCAGCCCCTCGTGCCAATCGCCGCGGCTGGTCGCCCCATCGCCGAAATAGCAGAACACAATCCCGTTCTTCTGCTGGTAGCGCAGCGCCAGCGCGGCCCCGGCGGCCACCGGCACCGAAGCGGCCATCGCGCTGATGATCGAAACAATATTCAGCTTCAGGTCGCCCATGTGCATGTTACCGTCCCGGCCGCGCGTCAGCCCGCCTGTCCGCCCCATGTATTGGGCGAAAATGCGGGCCGCCGGCACGCCCCGAATCAGAAACACGGCCATGTCGCGGTGCGAAGGAAACAGCACATCTTCCGGCGTGGCGTGCAGCGCGGTTCCCACGGGAATCGCTTCCTGCCCGCGGCCCACATACACGCCGCCCACGATTTTTCCCTGCCGGTATAGTTTGCGCTCGATGCGATCTTCCACTTCGCGCATCAGCGCCATAAAGTGCCAGGCGCGCTGGGCCAATAGCGCCTGTTGGCTAAAGGGGGTATCGACTTCCAGGGCTGCGGCGCGCGGGGTAGTCAGTTCTGCGGCGGACATGAGTTGAGTATCGGCTAAAGAAGCCGCAACCGAGTAGTATACCGCCCTTTACCAGTGGCGGTGTCCGAAAACTCACACTTGAACCACCGAAACCGGGGTCTGCACGCGGGCTCGACCGCTAGGCTAAAGGAAGGGGGATTGTTGAGCACGCACGGATATCCGCGGCCCCAACTGGAGCGCCCGGAATGGTTTTGCCTGGATGGCGATTGGGATTTTGCGCTGGACCCGGAAAAGCGCTGGCGGCTGCCGGAGGAAGTGGAATGGGACCTCCGCATCCGCGTTCCGTTCTCTCCGGAAACGCCGGCCAGCGGCATCGGAAACACCGGCTTTTATCGCGCCTGCTGGTACCGGCGGGAGTTCGATGCGCCCCGCCTGGAGCGCGGCCAGCAATTGCTGCTGAATTTCGGAGCCGTCGATTACCGCGCCACAGTCTGGGTGAACGGACGGGTGGCGGTCGAGCACGAAGGCGGCTACACACCGTTCACGGCCAACATCACCGACCTGCTGGTGGATGGGCCGCAGACCCTGGTCGTGTGCGCCGATGACGACCCCGCCAACCTCGCCAAGCCGCGCGGCAAACAAGATTGGCAACTGGAGCCGCATTCCATCTGGTATCCGCGAACCACCGGCATCTGGCAGTCCGTATGGATCGAGCGCGTGCCCGCCACCTATCTCTGGTGGGTCCGCTGGACCCCTAACGTCGAACGCTGGGAAATCGGTTTCGAAGCCACCCTGCGGGGCCAGCGCCGCGAAGGCATGCGGCTGCACGTAAAGCTCCAGGCCGGCAACACCCTGCTGGCCAACGACACCTATACCGTGATCGCTAGCGAGGTGCACCGCCGCATCGCGCTCTCCGACCCCGGTATCGACGATTACCGCAACGAGCTTCTCTGGAATCCGGCCTCCCCCACCCTCATCCACGCCGAACTTAAATTGTGCGGACCGGATGGAGACCTAGTCGATACCGCCCAAAGCTACACCGCGCTGCGATCCATCGGCGCGCAGGGCGACAAGTTCGTCTTGAACGGCCGGCCGTACCAGCTCCGCATGGTGCTCGACCAGGGTTACTGGCCGGAAACCGGCATTACGGCGCCGGATGACGATGCCTACCGCCTGGATGTCGAGCTGGCCAAGGCGATGGGCTTCAACGGCGTGCGCAAGCACCAGAAGATCGAAAGCCCCCGCTACCTCTATTGGGCCGATGTGCTGGGCCTGCTGGTATGGGAGGAGATGCCGAGCGCCTACCGGTTCACCAAGCCTTCCATCGAACGCGTGGCCTGCGAGTGGATCGAAGCCGTGTCGCGGGATGTCAGCCATCCTTGCATCGTGGCCTGGGTACCGTTCAACGAATCTTGGGGCGTGCCCGACCTGCCCGATAGCCCCGCCCAGCGCCATTATGTTCAGGCCCTCTATCACCTCACCAAGACGCTCGACCCCTCCCGCCCCGTAATCGGCAACGACGGATGGGAAAGCGTGGCGACCGATATTATCGGCATCCACGATTACGACGACGACCCCGAGCGGATCGTCAGGCGCTACGGCGTCGACGAGGTGCCGCGCCTGTTCAAACGCGAGCGGCCCGGTGGACGGCTGCTGCTGCTCGAAACGCCGTCGCATGAGCAGCCTATCATGCTGACCGAATTCGGCGGCATCGCCCTCTCCCGCGACCGCCATACCTGGGGCTATTCGCGTACCGACAGCGTGGAGGAGTTCGCCAAGCGCTACATGGACCTGCTGCGCGCCGTGCGCTCGCTGCCCATCCTGGCCGGCTTCTGTTACACCCAGTTCGCCGACACCTACCAGGAAGCAAACGGCCTGCTATATGCCGACCGCACGCCGAAAATCCCGTTAGAAACGATCGCCCTGGCCACCCGCGGCCCGCGCAGCCAGCGCGATTACCAGTTGGATTGGGAGTGGCGCGAGCGCCTGATGAATCAACAGCGGGACCAGTACCTGGTCCCCAACGAGGACCGCCACACCATCAATGAGCCTCGATAGCGCGCCCGAGCCGCCGCCGGCGGCTCGACCGTCAGCGAGCGGCCGGCCTCTCGCCGCCCCCCTGTTCCGCTCCTTCTGGCAAGGTGGCTTTGAATGCTCCTGCCAGATTAATTCCGCCGGCGTGCGGCTCGACATGACCGCCGCCTTGGGCCATGATCGCTGCGCGGCCCACGATTACCGGTTGCTCGATCAAGTTGGCATTCGCACGGCAAGAGACGGTATCCGCTGGCACCTTGTCGACCACGCGGGAAAGTATGACTGGTCAAGCTGGCTCCCCATGCTGGATGCGGCCCGCGACGCGGGCGTGCAGATCATCTGGGACCTCTGCCACTACGGCTGGCCCGACGATCTGGACATATTCTCCGAAGCCTTCCCCCAGCGGATGGCCTGCTTTGCGGCGGAGGCGGCGCGGCTGCAGCGTTCCCACACCGGCGAGCCGGGCTTGTTCGTGCCGGTCAACGAAATCAGTTTCTTCACCTGGGCGGCCACCCGGGAGCTGATGTTCCCGCATGCCTGGGGGCGGGGCGGAGAATTGAAACGCAGGCTGGTGCGGGCAGCCCTCGCCGCCAGCGATGCCATTTGGGCCGCGGACCCCGATGCGCGCATCTGCTATGCCGAACCGCTGATCCACAACGTGCCGCCGCGCTGGCGCCCCTGGCTGACCGGGCCTTCCGCGGCCCAGTACCAGAGCCAGTTCGAAGCCTGGGACATGATCGGCGGGCGCAGAGATCCGGAACTGGGCGGCGCCGAGCGCTACCTCGACGTCATCGGCCTCAATTATTACGCCTCCAACCAATGGGAAGTGCCCGGAGGCCGCAAGCTCCATTGGGACGCAGGCTCGAACGACCCGCGCTGGGTGCCTCTGCACAGTCTGCTGGCCACCGTGTACCAGCGTTACGGCAGGCCCATGTTTCTGGCCGAGACCAGCCATTACGGCAGCGGCCGCGCCGCCTGGCTCGACGAGACCGCCCGCGAAGTGAAAACCGCGCTCTCGAGCGGCATCCCCATCGAAGGCGTTTGCCTATACCCCATCCTCGACCGCTTCGATTGGGAAGACCCCACCCACTGGCACAATAGCGGCCTGTGGGACATGTCGCCCAACGGCACAGGCCATTACCGGCGCGTGCTCAACCCGGAATACGCCGCCGCGCTGCGCCGCGCGCAGGCGCTGGTAGGGCGATGAGGCTCGTCTACTTCGACGAAAGCCGGCGCAACCGCAGGGGCGCCGCCGGTGAAGTCCACCGGCCAAAATGCCAGTTTCCCTTTTAGAATCAACAACGGGTTCCTTTTACACCGGTGCGATCGCACCGGTGTAGGAAGCCCGGAGCCCTACCGTGAGCCGGTTCGCGCTACTTCCCTGGCACGCCCAGAAGGCCGCGGGTGTTGAAGTCGGTAAACGCAAACAGGAGCAGAATCGCCAACCACAGCAGCCCGCCTACCAGCACGACGCGCGTGAGCCGCGTGCTGAAGCGCACGTGCATGAAGACCAGCACCACCAGCAGCATTTTGGCCACGGCGATGGAGAGCGCCACGATGATGTTCAGCGGTCCCAGGTCGATGGTCGCGACGAAGGCCGTGAGAATCGTCAGGCAGAGCAGCGCCACCAGAATGACGGCGTATGTCTTTACGGAATCGATGTGTTCCGCATGTTCGGGGTCTTGATGAGGATGTTCGTTCATGGCTTGTTAGGGGTGGCGGTCGATCAGGTAAAACAATGGAAACAGGAAAATCCACACCACGTCGACGAAATGCCAGTACAGCCCGGCAATATCGATGGGCGTGTAATACTTCGGCGAATACTTGTTTCGCATCGTCTGGAAAATGATGAACAGCACGATGCCCACGCCCACCACCATATGGAGCGCGTGCAGGCCCGTCATGGCGAAATAGAATGAGAAAAACAGCTTCGCCTGCCCTTGCAACTGCGTGCCTTCCAGATGGAAATTCGCCAGGGCGGGCACGTGGTGCTCTTCGAACTTCTGGGTCCACTCGTAGCCTTTAATGCCCAGGAACGCGAGGCCGAACAGCATCGTAAGAATCAGGAAGAGAATTACCGCCTTCTTCTTCCCCAACTGCCCCGCCCGCACCGCCATGGCCATGGTGAAACTGGAGAACAGCAGCACGCAGGTGTTGGTGGCGCCGATCGGCAGGTTGAGGCTCCGGCTGGCCAGCGCCCAAGTGTCCGCGTAATTCGATCGGTACAGGGTGTATCCCAGGAACATTCCACCGAAGAACATGACTTCGGTGATGAGGAAGACCCACATTCCCAGCGTGGAAGCGTCTTTCTGCTGGGCTTCGGTGTCGAACTGCTCGCGCAGGGCGAGAGTTTCCAGATGGTGCGCCTCGCCTTGGTGGAGGTCGCTTGGATGGACATGGCTTTGCTGGATTTGACTATCCAACTTCTACCTCCCGGGGAACTGCGCTGTAGTCATAAGCCTCGTGCATCACGACCGGAATCCGGTCGAAATTGTGGGTGGGCGGCGGCGAAGGAATCGACCACTCGAGCCCCGTCGCGCCCCACGGGTTTTTACCGGCCACGGGGCCGTACTTCAGCGACCAGATGAGATAAATCAGCGGCATGATATAGCCCACGGCCAGCACGGTCGCCCCGGCCGTGGAAAGCACGTGCAGCACCTGGTATTCCGGCGGGTACACATGATAGCGCCGCGGCATTCCCTGGTAGCCCAGAATGAATTGCGGAAAGAAAGTCAGGTTGAACCCGATGAAGACAACCACCGCCGAAAGCCGGGCGAAGTGCTCCGGGTACATCCGGCCTGTCATCTTGGGCCACCAGTAATGCACGCCGCCCAGATACGCCATGATCGTGCCTCCGACCATCACGTAGTGAAAGTGTGCGATGACGAAGTATGTATCGGTAACATGCACGTCCAGGCCCAGAGAGGCCACGAACAAACCGGTCAGACCGCCGACAGTGAACAAGCCGATGAATCCGAAGGCGTACAGCATCGGCGTATCGTAAGATATCGATCCTTTATAAAGGGTGGCCGTCCAGTTGAAGACCTTGACCGCCGAGGGAATCGCGACGAAATAGCTGAGGAACGAGAACACCAAGCCGGCGTAGAGCGACTGGCCGCTGACGTAGAGGTGATGTCCCCAAACCAGGAAGCCGACCACCGCGATGGCCAAGCTGGAAAACGCCACGAACGCGTATCCGTAAACCGGTTTGCGCGAATACGTCGAAACGATTTCACTGATCACGCCCATCCCCGGCAGCACCATGATGTAAACCGCCGGATGCGAGTAGAACCAGAACATGTGCTGGAACAGAATCGGATCGCCACCCAGCGCCGGATCGAAAATGCCGATGTGCAAGGTGCGCTCGCACAGGATCAGGACCAGGGTAACGGCCAGCACGGGGGTGCCGAGGATCTGGATGAGGCTGGTAGCGTAGTGCGCCCACACGAACAGCGGCATGCGGAACCAGGTCATGCCCGGCGCGCGCATGCGATGCACCGTCACCACGAAATTCAACCCGGTCAGGATTGACGAGAAACCCGCGACGAAAATCCCCAGCGCCGTCGCAATTACGTACGTATTCGCGTACGACGTGCTGTACGGCGTATAGAATGTCCACCCCGTATCCACGCCGCCGGCGACCATCGCGTAGATGGCCAGCACGCCGCCCAGAATCAGCAGATACCAGCTCAGCAGGTTGATTCTGGGAAACGCCAGGTCGCGCGCCCCGATCATGATCGGCAGGAAGAAGTTCCCCAGAGTCGCCGGAATCGACGGGATCAGGAAGAAGAAAACCATGATCACGCCGTGCATGGTGAACAGCTTGTTGTACGTTTCCGAGGAGACCAGATCGGCCTGAGGCGTCAACAGCTCCAGGCGGATCAGGCCGGCAAACGTGCCGCCGATGGCGAAGAAGATGGAGATGGTAATGAAGTAGAGAATCGCGATGCGCTTGTGGTCCTTAGTCAGGAGCCACGACTTCAACCCGTAACTGGCGTTGAGGTAAGTCTCTCGTTCTAATACTGCTGCGGTAGCCATATTTTCTATTGATTTCCTGGTTGAGAGCCGGCGCCTGCCCCGGGCACCGCGGGTTGCCCCGTCTGCTCCAGCCCCGGCTTCGCGTTCAGACTCTTGATATATTCAATCAGCTCAACCACGCCCTCTTCCGTGACCAGTCCCTGGAAGGTCGGCATCAGCGGCTGATACCCTGCTACGATCTTGGCCGGCGGATTGAGGATGGATTCGCGGATATAGGCCTCATCCGCTTTCACCGCGCCGCCTCCGGCCAGTCTCACCGTGGATCCAAACAATCCTACCAGCGTGGGGCAGCGGCCTGAGCCATCCGCATGATGGCAGTTGGCGCACGCCAGGTCGTCAAACAGGCGCGCGCCGCGGTCCGCCATGGAACCGGTGGGGCTGCCCGCCAACCACTCCTGATAATCCTCCGGACGCATGGCATAGACCCAACCGATCATGCCGGAGTGCTTCGTCCCGCAGTATTCGGCGCAAAAGAGGTGATATTTGCCCGGCTTGGTGGCGGTGAACCAGGTAGTTGTGTAGCGGCCCGGCACCACATCCTGCTTGGTGCGGAAGTCCGGCACGTAGAAGCTATGAATAACGTCTTCGGAAGTCATGGTCAGCCGGATGGGCCGGTTGATGGGAATGTGCAGTTCGTTGATTTCCCGCTGCCCCTCCTGGTGCTGCAGTTTCCACATCCACTGCTTGCCCACCACGTAAATGTTCATGGCATCGTCCGGCGGCACGCTCTCTTTAAAGAAGATGCTGGCCCCCCAGCCGAACATAATCATGGTCAGGCCGAATGGAATCACGCTCCAGACTACTTCGAGGGCCAGTCCCGTGTGGCCGCCTCCCGGCAGTTCGTCGTCGCTGCGGCGCCGGTATTTAATCGCGAAATAAAAAACCGCCCCGAAAATCAAGACCGTGAAGAAAATCGAAACGGCCAGCATGAAATACGCCAAGTGATCCACTTCGGGCGAAATTGTGGACGCTTGATCTGGAAAAAAATGCAAGTGCGTTTCCCTTCCTTAACTCAATCGAACGTGCTGCCTTGCGTATTGCCGGTCCCGGCGCTTATCCCGCCGCCAGGCCACGAACAGAAAACCGCCGCACACCACCGCGAAAACTCCGCCGGCCGCGCGCAGCGAGTTCATAGCGACGGCGCCGTACTTGCCGGTCGCCGGATCGTAGTGGAAGCAGAACAGCAACACTGCGTCCACCGGGTTCCCAATCTTATGCTCGGAAGCGTCCACCAGTCCAAACCGCAAATCCCGCGGCGAATACTCCACGCCGTAGAAGTAGCGGGAGAGCCGCCCTTCCGGGGTCGCCAGCATGATGGCGCTGGCATGCGCGAACTGTTGGGTTGCCGGATCCCACCGATAGTGGAAACCCAGCGCATCGGTGAGCACCTTGATATTCGCTTCGTCGCCGGTTAGAAAATGAAAGCCATTGGCGGTATTGGGGCGTCCGAAGCGCTTTACGTAGTTGTCCCGCTTTTCGCGCGCCGTTTCCGGCGTGTCCCTGGGGTCGAAGCTGAACGCCACGACTTCAAAATCGCGGCCGGGATTGAACGTGACAGCCTTTAGCGCGCTCACCATGCCGTTCAAAATCTCGGTACACAGCATGGGACATTGGTAATAAACCGGTGCGAGCAGCACCGGCTTGCCATGAAAGAAAGACCCCAGCGCCACGGTCCGCCCCGCTTCATCGTGAAACTGCGCGTTCAGCGGGAGCGCCTGGTCGAGTTGCTGATCGATCCTCACTCCTTCGAGGCCTTTCGGCAGTTTGAGCTTCAAGTTCGGATCCACCAGGCTGTACGATTGCTGCGCCGGCGCCGGCTGCCCCGGCTGCGCCGAAACAACCAATGCGGCTCCTAGCAATACGAAACTGAGTTTGTAAAACATGCTAACTTCCGACTCCTAAGTTCCCGGCTCCTGGCTCCTCACTTCAACTCCCCCGCCAGGGGACCTCCTACCTGTTGAATTTTTTCCCCGAGACCGCTATCGGTCGGCACGCTTACTCCATCAGGCGCCTCGGCGGGAGCCTGGGCGCGGGCGGGCAAGCCTTTTGCAAGCAGCTTGTCGATGGCTTTGTCGATGGGGATCTTGACTTCGGTGTGATCCTGGTTGGCCCAGCTATAGCCGTTCAGGATCGCGTCCTCGGCGGTGCGCATCTCCTCCAGGCTTTCGGGTTCGTTGGGCACCAGGCGCGGCTCGGGAGGGAGTTGGCGCGCGTCCTGGATCTCGAAGGCCCGCGGCGGGTGCTTCTGGTATTGCACCTGGAGGAAACGAAATACGCCGAAAACGATAAAGATGGAAGCGATGGTAGTCAGCACCAGTCCAATGCCGATTTTGCCGATCGCCCATACATTGATATCGCGGCTTTCATGCCGCTGGTTCGGATCGCTGAGATCCGGCAGAAATTGCTCCAGTTCTCTGTTATCGGCCATGTTCCAGGGCTCCTACGATATGAATGTCGTTTGCGGGCATCAGGGGGCGCTTGTCCAGTTGGGTAAGGAAGAGCGCTGTCCAGATGCCGCCGAGACCAATCAGCGCGGCCAGATCCACCCAGGTCGGCGCCAGCGCGGCGCCCTTGGTGGCGTCCGGAATCGTCAGCCAGTACACGTCCACCACGCGCATGGCCAGCACGAATATGGCAATGCGCGAGAGCAGCTTACGGTTCTTCTTGATGTCGCGCGAGAGCAACAGCGCGAACGGCAGGGCGAAATGCCCGAACACGATGACCAGCGCGACATACTGCCAGCCGCCGCGCAGCCGCTCCACATACCACGGAATCTCTTCTGGCAGGTTGCCCGCCCAAATAATCAGGAACTGCGAAAAGCCGAAATAGGCAAACAGCATCACGTTGGCGAACATCAGCTTGCCTACGTCGTGCAGGTGCCGGGGCGTGGTGACCTCGTTCATGGGCCGGCGCTGCGAAAGGAACGCCAGCACGGTAATCAGGAACGCAATACCGGTCAGGCTTTGGCCGGCCACCAGCAGCAGGCCGAACATGGTCGAGAACCAATCGGGGTTCAGCGACATCATCCAATCGATGGCGATGAACGTTATGCCGAACACCCAGAAGACCAGGCCGGGGCCGCTGATGTGGGACATCCTGACATGCGCCGGGTTCGGTCCTTCGCGGTCTTCAATCGCCGACCAGCGATTGATATACCAGCCGAGGAAAACCAGACCGCCCAGTTCCGCCGCGGCCCGCACCAGCCAGAAAGGCAGATTCAGAAAGACCGCTTTGTGCTGCAGCACGGGATCGGCCTTCACGATGTCCGGATGCGCCCAGGGATAAAGGCTGCTATAGCCGATGGCAATCGGGATAAAAAGCGGCAGCAGGTAGGGTAGCGTGCGCGCCGCCGCTTCCGCGGGACGGCGAACCACCACGCCCCAGGCGCCGCCGGTTAAAAACTGCAGCATGAGCCAAGCGAGCGATCCCGCGCCTAACCCGAGCACCCAAACGTAGGCCCACAGATAAGAGCGATAGAATTGCACGGGCGCGGTAACCCAGGCCAGCGCCAGCAGGACAACCCCGATCACGCCCAGCACCAGGAAGCGCCCGCGCCAGCGGCGGATATCCGCCCGCAGTTCGTTCGAAACACTGAAATCCAAAGCCGCGGCGGTCACTGCTTTCCTCCCTGGCCAGCCGGGCCAAGCTGATTGCGCGCCTCCGGCGGCACGTCGTCGAGAGTTCCCATCTGGCTCATTTGCAGCGCGCGGATGTAGGAAACGATCGCCCAGCGATCGGCCGGAGCAATTTGCGCGGCGTATGTCGGCATCGCGCCGAAACCATTCGTAATCACGTCGAAAATATATCCGTTCGGAACCTGCCGCAGGCGGTCAATATGATAAGAAGGCGGATGGCGGAAGCCGCGGCGCACTACCATTCCATTTCCCGTGCCATTGCGGTCGTGGCAGGGCGCGCAGTAAATGTTGAAGCGCTGCTGGCCGCGCAGGACCACTTCCTTAGTAACCGGGAACGGGAACTCGTCGGAGAACTTGCCATCGGCCCCTTTCCCCGTGTACAAAAGGTCGTCGTCGTTCAGGTGCCCGCGAGCCACGGTGCCCTCGATCAGCGGCCGCTCGGAGCGGCCATCGGCGAAGAAGTCACTGGGACGGAGGGGAATGTACTTAGGCTGATCCTGCATGTCCTGTCGGCAGCCGGCGGCAAAGAAGGAGACAGAAGACAGCAGGCAGAAGACGGAATAGCGCCACCGCGACTTCCCCCTCCTGACTCCGGGCTCCTGACTCGCGACTACTATGCTTTCAATTGGCAACTTGAGACACCTCTTTAGGCTCCATGCTTTCGAGGAAGCGGGTGGTATTCTGCAAGTCGAACAAGGGGTCGTTGGCCTCGATGCATAGAAAGAAGCGGTCCTGGGTGGCGGCCGAGAACCGCGGAACATTGAAGGTGGGATGGTATGGCATGGGCAAGCCGCACAGGCCGAGCAGGCCCAATACGGCCGCCAGCGCGCCGAACAGAATCGTCAATTCGAAGGTGATGATGATGTACGAAGGCCAGCTATGCAGCGGCCGCCCCGCGATGTTGATGGGGAAGTAAATCACCGTGACGAAGTACTGCAACAGATACCCAGTCAGGCCGCCGCAGATGCCGCCCAGCAGCACAATCAACGGCAGCTTGTTTTTGTGAAGATGCAGCACTTCGTGCAGCTCTTCGATGGGGAATGGCGTGTACGCGTCCAGTTTGCGGAAGCCCTGCTGATAAGCCGCTTTGGCGGCCATTACCAGCGAGGTCGGATCGTCGAATTCCGCCATTACACCGTAAAGACCTCTAGGCCGGCTCAACCCCGCACCTCCTCTTTCACCTTGGCCTGTGGCAGCAAGGTGCGAACTTCAAAAATCGAAATCATAGGCAGTGCCCGGATAAACAGGAAGAACAGGAACAGGAACAGCCCGATCGTGCCCCAGTAGGTCGCCCAGTCCCAACGGGTCGCGTGGAACAGGCCCCAGGAGGAGGGCGTATATTCCTGCGCCAGACTGCTGACGATAATCATGAACCGCTCAAGCCACATGCCGATCAGCACGATGATCGACGAAATGAACAGCAGGACCGGGGTCTTTCGGAATTTCTTGAACCACAGCAGGTTCGGCGAGACCACGTTGCACGTGATCAGGAACCAGTACTCGAACGAGTACGGCCCGGTCATGCGGTTCCAGAACGCCTGTTGCTCATAAACGCTGCCGCTATACCAGGCGATAAAGGTCTCCATGATGTAGGAATAAGCGACGATCAAGCCGGTAGCCAGCATGAGCTTGGCGGAATTTTCCAGGTGGCGGTCGGTAATCAGACCCTCCAGACCGTACACGGAACGCAGCGGAATCGCCAGGGCAAGCACCATGGCGAAGCCGGAGTAAATAGCGCCGGCAACGAAGTAAGGAGGAAAGAATGCGCTGTGCCATCCGGGAACGATGGCGATGGTGAAGTCGAAGCTGACGACCGTGTGGACCGAAAGAACCAGCGGCGTAGCCAGACCGGACAACAGCAGCGCGGCCGTTTCATAAACGCTCCAGTGGCGAGCCGAACCGCGCCAACCCATCGAGAGGACGCCATACGTATATTTGGCAACCAGGCTCTTGGCGCGATCGCGCAATGTCCCCAGATCCGGGATGAGGCCGACGTACCAGAACAGCAGAGAAACCGTGAAGTATGTCGAAACCGCGAACACGTCCCAAACCAGCGGGCTGCGGAAATTCGGCTCCATGTTCATGGTGTCGGGATAAGGGAACAACCAGTAGAAGAGCCAGGGGCGGCCCATATGGAGCAGCGGGAACAGGCCGGCGCACATGACGGCAAACAGCGTCATGGCTTCGGCGAACCGGTTGATGGAGTTGCGCCAGGCCTGATTGAGCAACAACAGAATAGCGGAGATGAGAGTGCCCGCGTGGCCAATACCGATCCACCATACGAAGTTCGTGATGGCGAAGGCCCACATGACCGGCATGCGGATTCCCCAGATGCCGACGCCTTTCCAGAACAGAAGCACCGCCGAAACCAGCAGGCCTTGCAGCAGAACAAAACCAATGCTAAACCACAGGAACCAGAACAGCGGGGTATGTTTGGTCATCACCACCGCGGCAATCTGATCGGTTACCGTGCCGAACGTATACCCAGGAGCTATCGGGTGCTCCTGTTCCGTTCTTTCTAGGACTTGATCTTCTGGCATTTTCTAAGCTTCCAACTCCGGGTTCGGGTTCCGCAGGCTCGCCAGGTAAGTAGTGCGCGGCCGGGTATTGAGATCGGCCAGCATAGCGTAGTTCAGTTTCTCGGCTTTCATCTTGGCTACGCGGCTGTTGGGGTCGTTGATATCGCCGAAAATGATGGCTTCGGTAGGACAGGTGGCCTGGCAAGCGGTTTGGATATCGCCCTCGCGCACCTTGCGGTCGGCCCGCTCGGCGTCGATCTTGGCGGCATTAATGCGCTGCACGCAGTAAGTACACTTTTCCATGACGCCGCGGCTGCGCACCGAGACGTCGGGATTCCGCACCAGCTTCAGAGTGGGGGTTTCCCAATCCTGGAACAGATAGAAGTTGAACCGGCGCACCTTGTACGGGCAGTTATTGGAACAGTAGCGCGTGCCGACGCAGCGGTTGTAGACCATGTCGTTGAGGCCTTCGGCGCTGTGCGTGGTGGCCTGCACCGGGCAAACCAGCTCGCAGGGCGCGTTTTCGCACTGCATGCAGGGCACCGGCTGGTTGCCCATCCTGGGATTGTTCGGGTCGCCGTTGTAATACGAGTCCACGCGCAGCCACTGCATATTGCGCCCGCGCCGGACCTGGTCTTTGCCGACTACGGCAATGTTGTTTTCGGCCTGGCAGGCGGTTACGCAGGCGCCGCACCCGGTGCAGGCCGTCAGATCGATGGCCATGCCCCACGCATAACCGTTGTAGGAAAATTCGGGGTAAAGAGTGAGATCGCGCGGCGGCGCCTCGGCCCCCTCATGCGGCGCTTCCGGATTCCTCTTGAACTCTTCGATATCGGCGCTGCGGTAAATGTGGCGGCGGGTATCGAGGACGTGCTGGTTCTGGCCGACCGCCAGGTAATACGTGCCCGAAGTTTTTTTCACTTCGAGGCCGGTATCGTGCCACAAGGCTTTAGCGGTGCGCAGGCCGTACGGATTGAAGCCCTGCCCGGTGCCGATCTTGCCGGCCGCCGTGCGGCCGTATCCGAGGTGGAGCGTAACAGCGCCATTGGCATGGCCGGGCTGCACAAACACCGGGGCGCGCAGCGTGCGGCCCTGGTAGGTCAGCTCCAGCATCGGCACGCCGGTCATACCGTAATCGAGCGAATCGACGGGCACCGCGTCAAAGCGCTTGGCATCGGCCGGGCTCATGATGACGGCGTTGTCCCAACTCAGCTTGGTAATCGGTTTCGGCCACTCCTGCAGCCAGCCGTTATTGGCGAAGCGGCCATCATAGACGGCGGGATCGGGCCGGAAAATGACTTCGAGATTTCCGCCCAGCGGGCGCGGCGCGGCCGGAGAACCGAGGGCGTCCCCGCGAACCACGGGGGTTTTGGTGGGGAGGGCGGTTTGCGCAATTACGCCGTCGTGCACAGAGCGGCGCCACCACTGCTCGAAATCGGCGCCCTTGTGCTGGGCGGCCCAATAGCCCTTCACCAGATCGTACGGGCTGAGCAGGGGGCTATCGGTCAGCATATTGACCACTTGCAGCACGGAGCGGCTTTGATAAAGCGGCTCAATCAGCGGTTGCTGCAGGCTCACCGTGCCATCGAAGGCCCGGGCGTCGCCCCAGGTTTCGAGGAAATGCGTTTCCGGAAGCTGCCATTGGCAAACTTCCGAAGTCTCGTCGGCGATGGAGCTGAGATGCGCGCGGATGCGGGCTTTGCGCAGGCGATCGCGCATGCCCAATTCCACCGGAGCGTTGAAGGCCGGATTACCGCCCAGGATCAGCAGCAGGTCCACCGAGCCGGCATCGAGAGCACTGACGAGATCCATCAGGGAGGCCAGTTGATCCGCCGGGTTGGCTTCAATCGGGTCGGTGTAGAAGACGGTCTTACCGGCATTGCCCAGGCTGGCGTTCATGGCGTGAGCCAGGGCGTGGACAATGGGCGGCTGATATTCGCCTGCGATCACCAGGCAGGCGCCTGTGTGGGCCTGCAGGTCGCGGGCAATCGGCCCGACGCTTTGGTAAATGACGCCGTTCTCGCCGGACTTGGGACCATTGACGACACCGAGGGCGGTGGCCAGGGCCCATGCGAACTCTTCCACCTCGCCGGCACGCAGCGGAATGCGGTGATCGGCCTTCGACCCCGTCGGGGTGGGCAAGGGCTCGACCACGTAGAGCCGGTTCATGGCGGTTTGGTCGCCGCGAACGCGGCGCCGGGCCGAAAACTGGCGCGCGTAACGCAGCGCCCCCGGACCCTGCGCGAGGAAATCGGCGTCCAGTGAAACGATGACGTTCGCCGCGGCCAGGTCGTAGTAGGTGTTGACCGGCTGCCCGAATGCCTGGGCCGCGCCCGCGCGCGCACTATGGGCGCCGGCCGGTTCCCACTGATGCCATTTCACTGCGGGATAGAGCTTCTGGACTTTCTGGAGTTGATCGGCAAGCGTGGGCGAAGTAACGGTTTCGGTGAGGATGTGGATGCCCGCTCCCTGCTCGCCAGCGCGCTCGGCGAGCACTTCGCGCAGCATCGTATAAAAGTCGCCCCAGGAGCGAATCTCGCCCTGGTAGAACACGTTGCGCAAGCGATCGGGATCGTACAGGTCGAGCACCGAGGCTTGCATTCGCGCATCGGCGGCGCCCAGGGAGCCGGGGTGCTCGGGGTTGCCTTCGATCTTGGTGGGGCGGCCTTCATGGCTCTCCGCCAGAACGCCGTGGGCTACGCCGCTCAAGGTCATCGAAGTGGCGTAGAACAGGGGCCGGCCGGGAATCAACTCCTCCGGCTGTTTGACATAAGGGGTGATGTGTTCGGTAGGCTGGCGGGTGCAGGCCGCCAGACCGCCCAGAGCCAGCGAAGCACCCATTAGCTTCAAAAAATTGCGCCGGCCTTCTACAGGGCTTTCATCCTCGCTCCAGCCAATGGCCTGCCGCGGGAACTCGCGACCGAGCAGGTCGAGAAATTCGGGGGTGGAGGCAAGATCGTCGAGACTCGACCAGTATTCGCGGCCGGTGGTGGCCTCGAGCCGCTTGCGAGCCGCAGCCAGGTCTAATTTTTTCTCTTGGTGGTTTTCTTCGCTCGGCATTTCTTGATGATTCACTTCGCTCACCGATGACACGTCGAACAGCTAGTCAAAGTGCGCGCGTCCTGGATGTGATATTCCTGAACGAGCCGCTTTCCGATTTCTTCCTGGTCGCCCGCCGGGACGTAGCCCATCTGCGTGATGAACTCTTTCGGCCGCACATACCGTTCGGGATGGCGATGGCAGTTGAGGCACCATTCCATCTGCAGCGAGTTTTCCTGCTGCATCAGGGGCATCCGGTCGACGCGCCCATGGCAGGATTCGCAGCCCACACCCTTGGCGACGTGAATGCTGTGGTTGAAGTAGACGTAATCCGGCAGGTCGTGGACACGTGTCCAACTGATCGATTGGCCCGTGCGGTAGCTTTCGCGGACCGGTTCGAGCGTCGGGCTGGTGCGCCAGATCTGCGAGTGACAATTCATGCAGATTTCGGTAGCCGGGAGACCGGCGAAGCTGGAGTTTTCCACGCTGGTGTGGCAATAACGGCAATCGAAACCTTCACCGCCCACATGGTGCGCGTGGCTGAAAGGAATCGGCTGCTCGCGTGGAACGTGCTGGCGCGTCGCCCAGTGGGAGCGGTCCAGCGTATAGCCGGCCCAGCCGATGAAAGCTACAAAGAAGATCGCGCCATACAGGGTCATGCGCGCGAACGTATTACTGCTGTGATGAAAAATCTGAGCCATAGCTCCGTTTGGTTTCCGATGGCTTCATTCAACTGCGATAAAGGCCATCCGGAACAAAAGAATACTCATTAACAGCATCCGGCCTGGCCGGGCGCGACACCCTCCGAGAATACTGCCCGGCCTGACGAGGAATTTTTTATTGTAAACGAAAGCTCCCGATAAAATCTCGCTCCGATTGGCAGCGTAGGCAGGGGCAGCGCCACAAGGCGGGCGGCACCGGAAGAGACAGAGTTCGTTTCCAAAGACCGTTATTATGGCATACCGAAACAAGGAGGGAGAAGTCCGTTTTTAGAGATGCCGCGAAGAGGCCTATGGGAGCCGCGATCATAAGGAAGCGGTTAGTTGGTGAAGCAGGCGCCTCCGCCTCGCCCTGACACTGCGAATCTCATCGGTAGCCGCCTCGCGGCAAAGCTCGCGTAAGCGCCATGGGCGGCGGCTCCGGCGGGCGTGGAACGCGCTCATCCCACCGCACGCGTGCGGCGCTGGCGCTTTTTGGGGGCGGCCGTTTCGGCCGACTGCTCTTCGGCCGCTTCGGCTTCGGTGGCGCTCGCAGTGGCCGCCTGCGCGGGTTTGCGCTTCTCGGCGAGGCTACGTTTGAGGGCTTCCATGATGTCGATCACCGGGGCGACTTTCGGCTCGGGCGTTTCCACCACGCCCTTGCCTTCGATTTTGTCTTCGATCATCTTTTGCAAATTGTCCCGGTAGGTGTCGTGGTACTTCGCCGGTTCGAAATCCGCTTCGAGCGACGAGATCAGCATCTTGGCCATATCCAGCTCTTTGTCTTTGACCAGGCTGGTATCGGTGCGGAACTCCTCCACCTGCCGGATTTCGTCCTGGTAATACATGGTGTGGGTGAGGATGCCCTTGGCGCCCGGGCGGAGAATGATGATGTGCTCGCGGTTGTGCATGGCGACTTTGGCGAGCGCGTAATAGCTCGATTGGCGCAGCGCCTCGAACAGCAGGGCGTACGGTTTTTCGCCGCCTTCGTCGGGGGCCATATAGTAGGAGCTTTCGAGGTAAATGGGGTCGACCTGGTCCGCTTTGACGAATTCCAGAATCTCCATCACCTTGGCGGTTTTCGGGGCCACCTTCTTGATGTCTTCGTCTTCAATGACGACGTAATGCCCCTTTTCGTACTCGTAACCTTTGACGAGATCGGCGCGTTCGACCGGCTTCTCTTCGGCCTGGCAATACGTCACCTGGCGAATGCGCGAGTGGTCCGTTTTGTGCAGCAGATTGAAACTGATGGTCTCACTGCGCGCGGCGCTGAAAAGCCGGACGGGAAACGAAACCAAGCCGAAAGTAAGGTGCCCCCTCCAAACACTGGCTGCCATAGGTGCGACTCCGCGGTTTCAAGATACCATGTAAGCTAAGGATATTCAAGGATTTATGGCTCTCGAAGAATATTCCGCCAAGCGCCGGTTCGCCCGGACTCCGGAACCTCCGCCCAAACTTGCCAGCAAGCAGACTGCCAACACCTTTTGTGTGCAGCGGCACGACGCCACACGCCTGCACTACGATTTTCGCCTGGAAATGGATGGTGTGCTGAAATCGTGGGCGATTCCGAAGGGGCCGGTGCTCGATCCCGGCGTGAAGCATCTGGCGGCGATGGTGGAAGATCACCCGGTGGATTACGGAGGATTCGAGGGCAACATTCCGGAGGGCAATTACGGCGCGGGCAGCGTGATGCTGTGGGACCGCGGCACCTACGAGCTTGTGGGAGATGCCAGCGGGGCGGAGCAACTGGCGCGCGGGGATTTGAAATTCCGGCTGCACGGCGAAAAATTGAAAGGCGAATTCGCGCTCGTGCACATGAAGGGGCGGGGCAAGGGCAACAACTGGCTGCTGATCAAGAAGCGCGATGAGTTTGCCGCGCCGGGATGGGATATCGAGGCTCACGCGTACAGCGTGCTTTCCGGGCGGACGCAGGAAGAGATCGCCAGGAATCTGCCGGCGCGCGAGAGCAAGCGGAAGACAGCGGGGGAGACGGATCGGGTCTGGGAGAGCAGCAAGCCGGCAGCGAAACGCAATCGCTCCCTGGCGGCCGCGGCTCAGAAAAACGAGGCGGCTCCGAAAAGCGCTAAAAAAAAAGTTCAGCCGAACCGGGCAAGCTAGAAGGCGCGCGCGCCGCGGAGATGCCTTCGGCCATTGAGCCGATGAAGGCGGAGTTCGCCGAGAGACCGCCGCGCGGCGCCGATTGGCTGTTCGAGATCAAGTGGGATGGCGTGCGGGCGCTCGCGTTCCTCGACCACGAAGATCTGAAGCTGCAGGCGCGCAGCGGCACGCGGTGCGACCGCCAGTATCCGGAGCTGGCAGTGCTGCCCCATCAAGTCGCGGCCACAAAGGCCGTGCTGGATGGCGAGATCGCGGTGCTCGACCAGAACGGCGTGGCGCGGTTTCACCTGATTCAGCCGCGTATCATGAACGCCGATCCCAATGCGATCGCGCACCTGGCCCGCTCGACACCGGTGATTTACTTCGCCTTCGATCTCCTCTACCTCGATGGCTATGACCTGCGCAACGCGGCTCTCAGCGAGCGGCGGCGGCTGCTCGAACAGATCGTCACCCCGAACGAAGTGCTGCGCATTTCCGAAGCGTTTCCAGGCGCGGGCGAGGAGCTGCTGGCGGCGGCCCGGGAACACGGCCTGGAAGGCGTGGTCGCCAAACACGCCACCAGCCGGTATGAATCGAAGCGCAGCCGCGAATGGCTGAAGATCAAGGTTGTCAGCCAGCAGGAATTTGTGATCGGGGGGTTCACGGAACCGCAGGGTGGGCGCGATTATTTCGGCGCGCTGGTACTGGGGGTCTACGACGAGGGCGCGGCGGCGAGTCCGGGAAGAGCGGCGCGCCCAGTAAACAAGCTGCGTTGGGTGGGCAACGTGGGGACCGGGTTCGACCGGAAATTGCTGGCAACCCTCTACAGCCGGCTGGAGCCGCTGATCACAAAAGACTGCCCGTTTTCCGAAAGACCGAAACCGGACCGCGGCATGACATGGGTGAGGCCGCAGCTTGTCTGCGAAGTGAAATTCACCGAGTGGACGCAGGACCGGCGCTTGCGGGCGCCGGTATTTTTAGGGTTGCGAACCGATATCAGCGCGGGCGAGGTGAGGGAGGAGCCGGCCGGCGGGAGTCAGGAGCCGGAAGCAAGGAGTCAGGAGTCGGGAGTCAGGAATCAGGAGCCGGGCGGCGGAGAAATGTTCGGACCTTCCGACAAGGAAGTGATTCGGAGGATTAACGGGCACGAGCTAAAGTTTACAAATCTGCCCAAAATGTTCTATCCGGATGACGGCTACACCAAACGCGACGTGCTCAACTATTACGCCGCCATCGCCGATCTGATTTTGCCGCATCTGAAGGACCGGCCGCTTTCTTTGAAGCGCTATCCGAACGGCGTCACGAAAGACTATTTTTTTCAGAAAGACGCGCCGGAAACGTTCGCGCCCTGGCTGCGCACGGAACTGATCGAATCCGAGCATAACCATGGACCCATCAACTACGTCTTCGTTGACGATCCTGCCGGACTGCTTTACCTGGTGAACCTGGGATGCATCGATCACAATCCGTGGATGAGCCGCTCGCCCACGCTGGACAATCCCGATTTCATTCTGATCGACCTCGACCCGCAGGAGTGTCTCTTTGAGAAAATTATCGACGCCGCGCTACTAGTAAAGGCGGTGCTGGACCAAATCGGGCTGACAGGATATCCGAAGACCACGGGCGGACGGGGAATGCACATCTATGTGCCGGTCGAGCCGGTGTACTCATACCAGGAAACGCGCTCGTTCGCGGAGGTAATCGCGCGGCTGGTTTTCGACCAGAATCCGGACCTGTTCACGACGCCGCGCTCTGTTTCGAAGCGGCAGAAGAACCGCGTGTACTTCGACTACTTGCAGAACGGCAAATCGAAAACGATCGCCGCGCCGTACGTGCTGCGGGCGTACCGGGGCGCGCCGGTGGCTACGCCGCTCGAATGGAGCGAGGTGCGGCACGGCCTCGAACCGTCCCAGTTTCATATCGGCAACGCGCGCGCGCGCTTCGCGGAGAAAGGGGACCTGTTCGCGGGGGTGCTGCAGCAGCCGCAACGGCTGGAAACCGCGCTCCCGAAACTGGAAAAATTGTTCCGGCGGGGAGCCGGATAATGGGACCACAACCTCTTCAGAAGCCCCCTTCCGTGGTAACCTTTCTACTTATGCAGCTTTCGGATGCCTACCTCGATCTGGGGCGGGACCGGTTTGCCGATTTAATTCGGGGTATCTCGATAGGCAAGCTCAAAACGTACCAGATCTATGAAGGCTTCAAAGTACGGACGCATCTGCATAAAGTCAACACAGAGGCGTTGCGGAAAGCCACGCCCCGGTTCTGGGCGCGGCTGGAGGAACGGGACGAAGAGTTCGCCAGGGATCTGGCGCAAGCGGTGCTTGTGTCTCATCTCGATATGATCACGGCGGTGCTGGATTTTCTGGGTGTGCCCCACGAGAACGGGTTCTTCGCCAAGGATATGGACGCCAAACCCTACTTCACCGAGGGGTGGGAACAGCGGCTCGTGGAAAAATTCCATGGGACCTATCCCGAGGCGTTGCTGATCTTTTATATCAATCACTTGCGCTGGGAACTGTTGAACGCGGCGGAGCCTTACCGCCCCGCTTCTCCCAATGCGGCATGATGTTCGGTCTATCGCGTGCAAGTAGCTGGTACGAATTACAACGACCCCCTGAAGGAATGGATGCGAAGTGCCGCATCCGCATCGATTTCAGCAGGGGGAGGGAGTGGTTCTGCGATTGAGGCGCCAACGATACCAGGTTGTGGGGCGCGGCCCATGCGCCATACCCCCCAATATCGGGCTTTTCATCCGGAATCTTTTTCCACATTCCATCTTCAAATTCAAGAGGCTCTGACATGACTCATTGCGATTTCCATTACTCACATCTGTTGCCGAAGAAACCGGGAATTCTCCCGCTGGAGGAGACCATGACCAAACAGTGCCGCCGCTGCGGCGCCGAGTTCGTCACTCGTTCCCGGATCCGGAAACGCTGCGATGCATGCCAGGCCGTGGTGTCCGCGGAAAAGCAAAAAAAGGCCAACGAGCGACTGAAGGCGCGCCGGGCGGCCCGGCGGTCGCTGCTGATGAAGGCGAGCTAGTGGCCCGTCTCTGAGCCGACATTAGTATCAACCGCTCCCTGGCGGTCGCGGCTCCGAGGTGAGTGCGTTCGGTCCTGCTAACGAATTTGCTGGTCGCGCTGCCGCAGTGAAGCCAGCGAGAGCAGTACCGCCAGAATCGCGGCTCCGAGGGCGCCGGACGCAGGTTCGGGAGTCAAGGTTCCCATACGCGGCGGGCCCGGCAGGAAGGGGCTGCCATTGAAACTGTACTCTCCATTGATATCCAGGTAACCGCTCACGTCATAGAGCGGACGGTTGGGATCGGAACCGTCAGCGGGGAGTATGGTAGTCACTCCCGTACTGGACAGAGAGGGATTCTGGATCACTTCAAAGGTATTGCCGTCGAATGTGCCCGTCAAATCGAAGTTAACAACCTGCGTATCGAAGGTTCCCAGCGCGTGGAAACTCGGGTTGCGATTCGAATAGACAATGCCGAGGGTTCCTGTAAGCTCGATAGGGCCAAGCAGGGTTCCCGGCGTTCCGCCGTTATTGGTGTAGACGTCGGCCGAGTACACGGCATCTACTGAGACTAATTCGTTGCCGGCGACCTCAGATTGGGAGTAATTGGAGAAATCGTGGAGCACGGGATCCACCAGGCAGCGGTCCGGGCCTGAAGAGAGGCAGATGCTCGAAAAATCATAGGCGCCCGCTGGCGGTGGCAGGGTGGTTGTGGACTGAAGCACGTCGGCGCGTGCGAAATTGATTGCAAAGAACGGCAGCAGCGCTAATACCGGGAGTCTCATTGACAGGAGAACCTCCAAGGCATTAAGAGTAAAGCGCAAGTTAAGGGAAGTCTATAGTACTTTCCGTTATCAGTACTCTGCCGATTTTCGGGTCGCCGGCGGTCTAGCCGGTCTAGCCGATGCCCCACGAACGCACGAACAGCATGGCGATCAACGCCGCGGCCAGCGCCCATAAGACCAGCAAAATCGCGAACTTGCGGCGCTGCGTGAGCCAGCCCGGAGCCGGCGCGGTCTCTCCGGCCAGCATCGATTGCAGAGGCGCGCGCCCGCCGCGCGCTTTCGCGAGGCGGGAGGAAGCGCGTCCCAAACCTCGCATCACGCGCGCGATCTCCTGGCGCCCGCGCCGGTCGGCAATCAGGATCGTGGCGGCGTTCGGGCTGTTGGTCGACTTCAGTAGTTTGGTGCGCAGCCGCCCCGGCACCTCTTCCATCGAGCGGTATATCTTGTCGGCGCCTTCCAGCGCGATCAGCACGGTGGACGTCTGAAAAACACCCGAAGCCCCGTTGGGGGGGCCAGGCAACTCCTGCCTGTCGCTATCCGCCATTCCCGCTCCTCCACAATAGGGGCACCTGCGCGCCCTCCCTGCAGGGTAACCAGCAAATCTCTTTCCGCACCGGCGGCATCTCATCCCACCACCACCCGCGGCAATTTCAGCGCCTCGGCGCCCGGCCCGGTCCCCGGCGCTACGTTTGCCTGCACTACGTGAATGAATCCCAAGGCTGCTTTCGAAAGCGCCTTGTCCTTCCGGTAAATCAATCCCAGACGCCGTACCAGGGGTTCCGGCGCCAGCGGGATGGCGCGCAGTTTCCCCGCCCCGACTTCCTCCTGGCAGTTCGACACCGCCAGAAAACTCAGCCCCAAACCCGCCATCACGAAGCGCTTCATCATTTCCGTGGAATCCAGTTCCATCGAGACCCGCACCTGGTCCGAGACCAGCTCCAGCCACTCGTTGAGGCGCGCGCGCGTTTTCCCCTGCTTCGGCAACAGCAACTGCTCGTCGATCAGGTCTTCGGCCGTCACCGATTTTTTCCCCGCCAGCGGGTGCCGCGCCGGCACGATCAGGCGGATTTCATCGTGGTGCACGTTCACCACTTGCACGCGCTTCTCTTCCACCGGAAGCTGCGTCAAACCGAAATCGGCCGAATTCTCCATCACCGCTTCCACCACCCGCGATGCGTAGGAGCGGTCCACCTGCAGTTGCACCGCCGGGAACTGCTTCTTGAATTCGGAAAACACGTTGGGGAGAACGTAAATGCAGGTGGCTTCATTGGCCGCAATCACCAGCTCGCCACGCGGGTTGATCTCCAGCTCCGCAATCGCATCCTGCGCGCGCTTCTTCGTTTCCAGCATCTGTTCGGCGTATTCGGCGAAGATGCGGCCCGCGGTGGTGAGCGAAATCCGGCTGCCGAAGCGCTCGAACAACTCCGTGCGCAGCTCCTGCTCCAGTTGCCGCACTTGCGCGCTGATGGCCGGCTGCGTGCGATAGCACGTCTGCGCAGCTTTGGAGAAGCTCTTCAGCCGCACGATCTCGAGAAACGTATGGAGCTGATCGAAATCCATAACACGCCAGCCGGCAGATTGGGCTTCATCCAATCCGGGTTTGCTTTATCCACTCAGATTATCAATCGGTGGGATAGAAATAATGAATTTCCCGGAACGAGTCACGTTTGGTAAGTATTGTAACAGAGGCTCCGGGTGGTGCGGTCGAGATAGTGGGAACGCTGTAGCTCTCGCCGTCCGCATGCGGATGGCGGCGCCGCACCTCCAACCCGGCGCCCCGCTTTGCGCCCATCCTTTTATATTCCCCTTATATTCCCCGCGCCTCGCCACCCGCAGCCGGCCGGAACTTGTAACCTGGAAACAGTGTTTCCGCGCCTGCTGTTGGTTTTCGCCGCCTGCGCCCTCCATGCGCAAACGGGCGAACAAGTCTTATTGGTGGCCAACCGGCGCGATCCGGCCTCCCTCACGGTGGCCAACTATTACCGCCCCCGCCGCTCCGTTCCCGTGAAAAACGTCTGCTATCTCGAAACCGCTCCGCAGGAGGAAATTTCCTGGGACACCTACCGGAACGAGATCGAAAACCCGATCGCCCAATGCCTCGAAAAAGCCGGCCTTCGCGAAAAGGTCCTCTATATTGCGCTGACCCTGGGGATTCCGCTCAAAATCGATGGAGGCGGGTCGGGGTTCTCAGCCGCGCACTCTTCGGTCGATTCGGAACTGGCGCTGCTCTACGGCAAGCTCCATGGCATGGCCTTCCAGCGCGCCGGTAGCGTGCCGAATCCGTTTTTCGGAAAGCGTTCGGAGCCGTTCCGCCACCCCCGTTTTTCCATTTACCTGGTGGCGCGCCTGGCCGCTTTCGACGTTGCGGAAACGAAAGCCATGATCGACCGCTCGCTCGACGCGCACAACCGCGGCAAATTCGTACTCGACCTGAGCCTGGGCGATAAGGACGGCGATAACTGGCTGCGCACCGCCGCCATCCTCCTGCCCAAGGCTCGAGTTGTCCTCGACGAGAGCAAGCGTGTGCTCTACGATCAGCAGGATGTGATCGGCTACGCTGCCTGGGGGTCGAACGATCCCAACCGCCAGCGGCGCAACCTGGGCTTTCACTGGCTGCCCGGCGCCGTTGCTACCGAATATGTATCCACCAACGCCCGCACACTCCGCCGCCCGCCCGACGATTGGACTTTCCGCGGATGGTCCGACCAGCACGCCATGTTCGGCGGCAGTTCGCAGAGCCTCGCCGCCGATTACATTCACCAGGGCGCCACAGCCGCCACCGGCAACACCTACGAGCCATACTTGATCGCGTGCCCGCGTCCCGATTATCTGCTTCCCGCCTACTTCGCCGGCCGCACCCTGGCCGAAAGCTACTATATGTCCATCGCCATGCTGAGCTGGCAAGGCGTGCTGCTGGGCGATCCATTGTGCAGTTTGGGGAGGCCGTAGGCGGCCGCGCGACGCCGGTCAACTGGGGAGGATACCTAAAGGCGGTGGGCGATGACTGTCAGGGGTGGGTCCTTGGGGCTTTAGTCGCTTGCGGGGTATTCCAATCGGCGGCGCATCTCCCGTTTGTGGGGCATCTTCCGTTTTAGGCGGCTCCCGTTTTTGAAGCGCTCCGGAATGGAACTGAGCCAGCTCCCGTTGTCGAGCTTGGGGTGACACGCTACGATTCGTTTAGCGTCGAGATACCTAAGACTGCAGTTTGTCCAAAAGCAAATTCTTGGGTTGGAATGCTCAGTGTGCGAGGAGATTGTCAATCCAAGAGATGTGCATGCCGGCAGCCTGCCGCTTCTGATTCTCCGCCTCAAGGAGGAGCGATTCGCCCTGTGTCCTTCGTGCACACAAGCGGTGCCGCCTATTCAACAGCGCGATTCCGAGTACCGCAAGCGTTGGGATCGCTTTGTGAGGCAAATGATCGGCCGCATGAAGCGTGGGGACAGGTGGCACCAATTCAAAGCGAAGTCCGGACCTTCTCGATAGGAGAATGATTCGCAGTTATTGTGCACATTATCAGGAAGAGAGCACCGGGACGCAGCGTCTACTCGACGCTCCAATCGGATCAGGCCATCCAGATAGCTGAGTCGGCTGAGTATCACGCCCAAGCCGGAAATCGCCGGCCCATCTCGGCCGACACCGCGGAGGCTACAATGAAGGCGATGCCAGCCGAGCCCGCGATTTTAATTGACACGGAGATCATGAACGGAATCCGCTGTTTTCGCGGCACGAGGGTTCCTTCAAGAATCTGGTGGCTACCCACCCATCCGAAACACAGCGCCTCCAGAACCGAATCCTCGTACGAAATCGATGGCACTCCCGTCGCTCACTGCATCACCCGGAATAACGCGCCTTCCAGGTGCAGCCGCACCGCTCCCACCAGCACCGGCCCGCGATCGCGGTAAGCCCTGCCCGCCCAGCCTCAGATACTCGCGGTGATCGCCCGAGATGCCGTTCGAAACGAAGGCCGCGCCCACTTTGTCGAACTTCCGCCGCCAGTGCGAACCTTCTAAGTCCGGCCTCCCGCGAATGTCTGGTCGATTTCGGTATACGCGAACGATTCGGTATGCCCGTCGTTCCAGCGCGCCGGCTTCAGACCTCACAGCAACGCCGAAAAACGGGGGCCGGATGAGGAGTATACTTCGAAAAACGGAGGTGAGCCGATGCGGTTTCGGATGCTGCGTGTTCCGGCGCTGATTCTGGGGCTGGTTTCGCCGCTCCTGCTTGCCCCGCTGGAAGCCCAATGGCTCAGCTATCCCACCGCCGACGTTCCCCGGACGCCGGATGGAAAGCCCAACCTGAGCGCGGCCTGCCCCCGCCTGCCCGACGGCCACCCGGACCTTTCCGGCCTCTGGGTCATGCAAACCAAGCGCGAAGGCAACGCCAATTTTCCCGGTTGCGAGCCGGTCTCCGATGAGTTCATCAACATCGCCGCCAGCCTGAAAGGCGGCCTGCCTTATCAACCGTGGGCCGCGGAGTTGGTGAACAAGCGCCGCACGGAGCAGCGCGTGAATGATCCCATGTCGCGTTGCGTTCCCATCGGGCCGGTGCGCCTCCATACCTGGAATGGGCCGAGAAAACTGCTTCAAAGCCACGGGCTGCTCATCATCATGAATGAGCTCGATACCACTTACCGGCAGATTTTCACCGATGGCCGGCCGCTGCCGCGCGCCCCGAATCCTTCCTGGAACGGCTACTCCAGCGGGACGTGGGAAGGGGATACCTTAGTCGTCCAGACGAGCGGGTTTCGCGACGGAATATGGCTCGATGCCACGGGCAATCCGATGACGGATGTAGCGAAGCTCGTGGAACGATTCCATCGCCCCGATTTCGGCCACCTCGATGTCGCCATCACGGTCGACGATCCCAAAGCGTATACGAAACCGTGGACGGTCACCTTGCGCCAGGTCATCTCGCTCGATACGGACCTGCTGGATTTTGTTTGCGCCGACGACGAGAAGGACGTGCCCCACCTCTCCAGCAAGTAGATTGGTGGGACAGGCTTCAGCCTGTCAAGCGCGAAGCGACGCGCCTCACTCTCCCAGCGATAACGCCAGCGCGTTTGCCGCCCAGCCGGTACCCATAGTCGAAATCCACTGGTCGTGCCCGTACGGGAAACCGCTCTCAAAATATTGCTGAAACTTCGTCGCGCGGCTAGTGACATGCCAGGAGCCATCCTCGCTTTGCGTGCTCAGCAGGAACTTCAGCGCCTTCGCGTCCGGCCGCATCACCCCGGCTTCGTGCAAAGCCCATAGGGTCATGCCCGTGGCATAGGCATCGCTCGGAAATCCTTGCCGCTGCGCCCAGCCGCCGTCGGGCCGCTGGAGCGCCAGAATCGGCGCCGCCAGCTTGCGAAGTTCCGCGGGGCTCGCGCCGGCCGCGGCCGCTCCCGCCAGGCGCATATCCATATCCTCCAGGATCACCGGTTCGGCGTGCAGCAGCCACTGTTTCCCCCGCTCGATACGTTGCCTCATTTCCACGGCACGCCCCGGAGTTCCGTAAGTTTTCAATGCCCGAATCGCCATCGCGGTGCGCGAAAAATCGCTGTCCTGCAGCGGCGAACGCGAATATCCGGGCAGATGCCAGCCGCCGTCGCCGCCTTGCGCCGCCGCCAGGTTCGCGGCCAGATAATCGGTGATCCGATTGGCGGGATAACCGGCGCGCACCAGCGATTCGGCGGCATACAAATTATTATCCGCGCCTCCCAAAGCCGCCGCGCCTTCAAGCGCCACAGGGTTAATGGGCAAAGTTACCTGCAGAAGCCTCTCATGGGATGCGTTCTCATCCACGGCAATGCCCTTGGCGCGCGCCGCCGCCACCGCAAACGTCGTGGGAGGCTGTTCATGGCAGGCAAAGCAGGCTGCCTTGTGAAAGAACTGGTCGTTGGTGCGCTCCAGTAAATGCACACTACGTACGATAGCCGTGCGGGTGTCCGGAGGGTCGCCGGAGAGCCGAGCCGGCTTGGCGAGATCTCCCGGCGCCCCTCCCACGGCGCGGATTACCTCCGGATCTCCGAACTTATACGCCCAATCGAGCGCTGTCTCTCCGGCGTGATTCCTCGGGCGGAGGTCGGCGCCGTGAGCCAGCAGCATTTCGATGGTGCGGCGATCGTAGCGGTCCGTGCCGATCGCCAGCATCAGCGGCGTGAAGCCGCGGTAATCTTGCGCATCGATCCGCGCGCCCGCCTCCAGCAGCAGTTTCACCGCCTCGGGCGGCCCAAATGCCGCGGCCATTAGCAGCGGGGTCCAGCCGCCAAATTCCACAGTGCCCGTCTGAATCTTCGGCAGTCCTTCGGTCTTCGAGACGGCGTTCACCCTGGCGCCTTTGGCGACCAGCATCTTGACCGCTTCCACGTTCCGGTTCCCGGCCGCATTCATCAGGGGAGTCAACCCGATGAACGTATCCGCGGTTTCGATATCGGCGCCGGCGTCGAGCAGCAGCCGCACGGTTTCCGTATCGTTTCCGAATGTCGCCGCATTCATAGGCGTGACGTGCCGCTGATCCATCACCGCGATCTTCGCGCCTTTAGCGAGCAGGAGCCGCACCACTTCCGCCGAAGGGTTTGTGAACGCCGCCACGATCAGCGCGGTTCGCCCGCTTCTGGCCACCAGATTCACGTCCGCGCCGCGGTCGAGCAGGAGCCGAACCTTCGCTGGATCGGCCACTGACCACATCAGCGCAGTCGAGCCGAAAGCGTTTTGTGCATTCACATCCGCGCCGCGATCGAGTAGCAGCCGCATCGCATCCACGGAACCAGCCTCGGCCGCGTACATCAACGGAGTGATCCCGCGGTCGTCGGTCACATTCGCACTCCCCTTCCGATCGAGCAGCGCCCGTAATTCCGTGAGATTGTTATCGCGGATGGCGGAGTAGAATTTCTCCGGCTCCTGGGCCATCGCGGCTGCCGCAATTATTCCCAACAGGCACAACATCCGCATGCGGGGGATTATATCGGAATGAAATACCGGTGAACAGCCAAACGAGGCGGGCTTTGCTCATCACTACACACCGCCACAATAGGCTGGAAATACAGGCGCAAACTTTTCTCGGGCTATGCGGTGGTAGTGCCAGCGAATATCGCAATAGCGCCCGCACTGCCCCTACCTTTTCCCGGCTACCATGGCTCATGGCGCCTCCGTTACCCATACCGCAGCGCCGCGACGGGATCGATCTCCGCCGCCCGCCACAATGCCCGCGCCAACGCTGCCGGGCCCGCCGCCGGCGGAATATGCAGCACGCGGAAATAGTCCGGGCTGGCGAAATTCACCCGCGCCCGCTGCTCCTTTCCCACTGTCTGGCCGAAAATTTTAAAGCTTGCGAGCATGCCGTTGCGCGGCGGCGTGGCATTCATCGAAATCCCGGCGTCCACTACTTCCGGGGCGTTCGTAGCTGACGCGCAGCTTCAAACGCAAAGCATGCCAGTATTGGCTGTTCTCCGCCAGCTTCAACGGCAGTACACTCCCCCGCTCTGCACTGTGAACGCGGGGGCATAATGCCCACGATGGCGTATGTCTTGTGCACCGAGCGGAGCCATGCCGTTTAAGCCGAGGCAAATCGCTTCCGCGCCTTCCGCCGACCGCAGCATTTTCCAATCGAAGAATGATCCTGAAATCGAGTTTTGATTCCAATACAAGATGATCCTGAAAATGAGCGCCGCCGGAGGCTGGGGAATCGCTCCTTTCTCCGCCGCCCAGCGGC
>Ga0070737_10001218_pt1 | contig 38928 bp, 56 predicted proteins | sample Coa_R1_10_FD_66438 | JGI IMG/M metagenome (GOLD analysis project Ga0070737, IMG submission 66438) | Surface soil microbial communities from Centralia Pennsylvania, which are recovering from an underground coalmine fire - Coalmine... | ecosystem: Environmental > Terrestrial > Soil > Unclassified... | reverse complement strand
TTCCCTGGTCATATCGCTCAAGTCGCCCCGTTGGCCGTCACCACATTGCCGGTCTGACAGACTGGCGTTTTCCGGGGGGATGACCAGCAAAGACACGCCTCTGACTGTTCCGGCGCCGTGTCTAAGCGTGTCGGTATGATCGGCGTATGAGCGAGAAGAAGTCACGGCTCACCGTCACCATCGACCCCCAGCTCACCGCCTACGCCGAGCGCCTGGTCGCCACCGGTAAAGCACCATCCGTCAGCGCCGTCTTCAACGCAGCGCTGGAAGAGAAGATCCACCGCGAGCGGCGGATCCGCGCCCGCTGGAAGGCAGCAGCCGACCAAGCCGACCAAGCCAAGGTGGCCCGCATGATGGCCCACGTCGAGCGCCAGGTCCGCCAGCTCGGCCTGCTCACCGGGCAGTGAACGACGACCCCGACGTACCGCAATCGGCTACGCCCTACATCCTCGACACCAGCGTCCTAATCGCGGTGGCCCGCGGCGACACAGACATCATGACCCTCGTGCAGCAGCTCGACGCAGCCGGACAGCCTCTCGTTGTCCCGGCCTTGGCCGTCACCGGTGCCGTGCTCGACATCCGCAGCGACGATGCCGAGGGCCTGCTCGCCGGCATCGAACTCATGGAGGCCGCCACCGTTGCCCCACTGGCGGGAACCGAGCAAGCCTCCCAGCTCGCGGCCGTTATTACTCGCACCGACCTGGACCCCTGGGACGCCCATACCGCCGCCATCGCCGACGCCGCTGTCTGCCCCATCCTCACCCTCGACGCCGCCAAGTGGCAGCAGCCCTCCACTACGTTCGACGACTCGCTCCACATCGTCGAAATCGCTGACCCGGGTGAGAGTTAGTGCGCCCACTGCCGGATGTCGCGTCAGATGCTACGCCGCCCGTCTGACAGAGCCGAAGATTGCGCGTGACGCGTCCAGGTAAGGCGCCATGTTAAGCGCCAGGTCCGCCTCGGCGGAGGCCAAGGCGCGACGGAACCGAATACTGACGGCAGGGACAGATGCGGCCCTCGCGGGCGCGAATCAGGCTGAGGGCATGAGCGAAGAAGAACGGTCTGCTGGCCTAGACCTGGCGGATAAGGCTAGCGGCGCCAACCCAGACTACTGAGATGCTCGCAGCGCCTACTATCACCGATTCGAGCATGCACGTCGATCATCCAGTTATAATAGTGTCTCTCCCAGGGCGTCATCCATTGGTTTATCGATAATCTCGTGAATAGGGCAATCTTGGTGAATCACGACGATGACTTCGCCTTCGTGTCCGGGCTGTGGAGGTAGGAACCCCGCCTGCATATTGCTCTCAAACCGGCAAAGACAACCTTGTTCCTGGGCTTCAGGAGTGCCGGGTCGCACAGGCTTACGGAAAAGAATAGTTAATGGTTTCGATTCATTCATTTTGTCATCCATTTTTATGCCCTCCCGCTAATTTCCTCTGGCACGTAGGTTATCCAGTCATGGCAGTTTCGCTACCGAGCCCTGCAATGGATATAGCTTCAGCCGATTGGATGATTTGCCTAGGGCCAACTAGGCGACTCATAAGCATTAGTGCGCTTTTATGCACTTCCTTCGGTGGGACACGCGACGCGTTAGACGCGCAAGCATCCTCCAGAACCCATGGTGTGTAGCCTGCCTCGAAAGCATCTAGAGTGGTCTTTAGAACACAGCCATCTGTTGCTATTCCGCAAATAAAAAGATCAGTGAGGCCTAGTTCTTTCATAAGTGTCCGGCCCTCTTCTGTGAAAGCCGTGTAAACAGTCTTGTCGATAATATAAGTATCGGGTCGAGTCAGATACGGCTCTAGTGCGGGGGTTATGTCCGTCTCCGGTGAAGTGTGTAGTGAGTACCAGTCGATCAGCCTCTCGTATGGTGACTCTGGATAATTACTATAACGCGTAAAGACGGTGGTGCCTCCAGCGGTCTGCCATTGCTTCACTAGACTGGCGATAATAGGTACGACAGGGGCGGAATCCTTAGTTATGAATCCGTTTTGTACATCAACCACTATGAGAGCTGGTTTCGGGGTGCTCAAGTTCACGATCTTCCACGCATTTCGACCAGTGTATCCATTGCCAGTTCAAGGTGTCTCTGTATGTCACTTTTCCCGCGATGGCCATAGGTGCTGGCTCATCCGTGATTAGCTCCTCCTCTCGATATCGACTACAACATCAGGTGAATGCTATTGGGGGACCGGTGTGAGGCAAGGATGGCGTGGTGGTCGATGCCATGGCATGGTCCAGGGTCGGCGTGGACGAGAGCGGCGGATAGCCGGGGCAGAGTGTGCAGCAACTGATGTTCAGCGGCGGCGGCAACTTGGTGGGCCTGCACGACGGACGAATCGGCATCGACGACGATCTCGCATTCAGCGCGGAGCTGGTGGCCGATCCAGCGCAGCCGGACCTGCCCAATGTCTTGAACACCCGACACGGCGCGCAGTGCATGCTCGGCTTGGCTGGTCAAGGCAGGGTCGACCGCATCCATGAGCCGCCGGTAGATCTCCTGGGCGGCCTGGCGCAGCACGGCCAGGATCGCGGCGGTGATCAGCAGGCCGACCACTGGGTCGGCCCACCGCCAGCCGAGAGCTTCACCTCCCACACCCAATAGGACGGCGAGGGAGGTGAATCCGTCAGTGCGGGCATGCAACCCGTCGGCGACCAGCGCGACCGACCCGATCCGGCGGCCTATCCGGATGCGGTAGCGAGCCACTATCTCGTTCCCGATGAAACCGGCCATCGCTGCAATGACGACTGCGACCAGGTGTAACGCTGGTTGGCCGACCTCCGCCCAACCAGAAAGGCGATGCCGAGCGGCACCGCCGTCAGCGCGTCAGCGGCATTGTGCAGCGTGTCACCCAGCAGCGCCACCGAACCCGATACGGCCACAATCACCGCCTGTAGAACGGCTGTGGCGGCCAGAACTGTGAGAGAGAGCCATAGCACTCGCATGCCCTCAGTGCTGGCCTCCATTGCGGCATCGACCTTAGCCGCAGTCTCATGGGAATGAGGCTTGACAAGGTGACCAAACCGAGCTAAAAGACCAGAACGGTGACCATGGCCATGATCCTCATGGCTGTGGTGGTGCCCGGATTCATGATCATCGACGTGTTGATGGTCATGCTTGTGGTCGTGGCCTGTTTCGGGCGAAGCATCGCTCATACTAACCAGTACGCCCTCAAAATTTCGTTGTAGCATATCCGTATCTGCTAATAGCACGCAGGTGCGCTATATCTGCGATAGCAGTAGCTGTTCTATCTGGAGAGGTTAAGGGCTTAGTTACCTGATTCTCTGACTATTGCTACGCCAGCTCGTGAGACGCGACACGTGGAGAGTCGTACCACGGAATGAGTGCGTGACGAGCACTAGAAAGTGCGGCGTACAGGTTTTCATCGCAATCGTCGGCTGCCTGGATTTCGTCAATTAGGCTCGCCAACCTTTCCGCTTGCTCTCGTGTGATTTTCACTGTTCGCATCCTCTCGCTAAACGATCTCAGGAAGAGTTTCCGGTGAGTGCCTATCGCTATACATGCCCGCCAAGGCTGGCGTGAAATTCTCCAGATGTTCGCGCCAGGCGGAAGAAAAGGCTGCTGCGGCGGTTGCATCGTGCTCACGCAAAAAACGCAAGTGCCTCAACGCGTGTAGGAGAACATCTATGTACCGAGGTGTGGGTGCGTCGTTGGCGGCATGCGTGGCTGGGCGGCCTACGAAATCCGGAAGGGCTGCGCTTACGAGCTGAGCATTTGGCCAGCGGTTTGGGCAATCCAGTACAGCTACGTAGGTCAAGATTACCGACTCATCTTCAGCGCGCCATGAGGTTGAGTGGATGATTTTCGCTGCTGTGAGCGCAGAATTTTCACGCAGGATTTGCTGCACAACCCAGTGTGGATCAGTATCTACAGGAATTGACTCTGAACGCCAAGCCTCAGTGCCCGATATAAGATGGATTCCTTCGTTATCCGCCAATAGACACCAAACCTCGACTTGCAAAGTCATGAGCTTATTTTCAGTCATTTTGCCCCTCTTCGTTTAGCCGCATTGACCATATCTGCTGCGCGTGCCTTACTGACCCCGATTCTCTCTCCGAGCTGCGCAAGAGACAATCGCCCCGTTTCTTGAATGCGACGCACGATCGAAACGCGTAGCGATGCCGCGCTGGCGGTTGCTTCTTGCAGCATCTCTACAACCTTGCTTGCTCGGCGGTATGCAGTTTCGTCATTGGCCGTGTGCTCGATTGAGGCCATGGCATTGGCGACAGCCTGCGAGAGTTCGGAGAATCTCCGGCTGAATTCTTCGTCGCTGATGGCCACAGCTCATCGTACGCCCGCCACCTACGACAGTCTCTAGTCCGGCCGTAGGTACCCCCTTGACGATCGTGGGTGCCCTACATACGCTGAAGGTCCAAGTAGCCAAACCGGACAGAACAAGAAGGCCAGCGATGGACACCACCTACCGCGAGACCGTGATCTATCCCGCTAAGCCGATGCCGATGACGCTGGTCATCAGCGATGAGGCATCTGCGCTGTTCGACGCGGACACCCCCGAGGGGGAGCGTGCGCGCCGCATGCTCCACGACATCGTGATTCAGGGCCGCCGAGCTGGGATTGCCTGGCAGGCCAGCCGCGAGACGGTGGACCGCTTCCCTGGCCATACCCGCCGGTGTGTTCGATCGCTGCTCGGGTCGGCCTGGTGCCTCGACATCTACCAGCGGCCGCCCGGATCGCCGGCCAACCCGCCGGCCCCGAGTAACTGAGAGCGGCCCCGGTGCTAGCACACCGGGGCCGCAGGGTCGCCACCTGAAAGGAGCACCGACCCATGGACAGCATTGCAGACCAGGATGAGCAGCAGATCGAGGCGCCCGTCAGGCGCCTGAGGGTGCGGGAGGTCGCCGCTCGGTTCGGGGTGTCACCCAAGACGGTGACCCGATGGGCCGACGCTGGCCTGCTCGACTGCACTCGCACCTTGGGTGGCGTGAGCGGGCGTGGCCACCGGCGGTTCGACGAGGGGGACGTGGCCGCGCTCCTCCCTGGCGCTGGCACCGGCGGTGCCCAGTGAGCGCGCCGATGGTAGCGGCCGGGTGGCCGACGGCGGCGCATCCGGAGCGGGTGCCGGGCCGGTCCGCGGCGGCGCTGGTCGCCGGGGGAGTGTCGGCGAGCTGGCCGGGCGTGGTGGAGTCCGTGCCGCAGGCGCGGGACTGGGCCCGGCGTGTGCTAGCCGGTCATCCGGCTAGTGACAACGTCGAGCTGCTCATCACCGAGCTGGCCGCGAACGCGGTCGCGCATACGCGGTCGGGTGAGCCGGGTGGTGTGATCGCTGCGGCGATCCGGGTGCTGGGCGCCTGGGTGGTCGTGGTGGTAACAGATCAGGGGCCGCCGGAGGTGCCGCTGATGCCGGGGGACCCCGAGGTGCTGGGGGAGCTGGCTGAGCATGGCCGGGGCCTGGTCCTCGTGGACTGCCTGGCTGATGACTGGGGCACGGCTCCCGACCGTGCGGGCCGGAGTGTCTGGTTCCGCTGCGGTGGTGTGCGGTGATGGCGGCTGCGATGAGCCTGGATGCGGCGGCGGAGCTGGCGCAGATGCGGCAGCGTCTGGCGCTGTTGCGGGCTGAGCACCGGGAGTTGCTGGCGTCGGCGCGGGCGTCGGTGGCGGCCGCGCGTGATGGTCTCGCCGATCCGCTGGCGTTCGTCCGGCTGGCGCTCGCGGACCGGGGGCAGCTGCCCCCGGCTGGGATGAGCCCAGCGGCGGCGCTGGCCCATGCCGGGCTGGCGTTGCTGGCCCGTACGGCTCCCGGGGGGAGCGTGAGCGGGCGATGAGCACGGATACCGGGCTGTACCGCCTCGACATCCTTACTGACGACTGCGATGGGCCGCCGGTCGTGCGCTGGATCGCGGCCGCCGAAGACGAGGAAGCTGAGGATCTGGCCCGGGAGCTGCTGGCCGAGCTGACCGTAGACCCGGAGTCGCAGTACGGGGAGCTGTACGGCCCAGATGGCTACTACGGCCAGGTGACGCCATGAAGCCGGGAAAGCGGCAGTGGCTGGCGGACAACTCAGTGCCGCTGATCCTGGCTGGCATTGCGTTCGGCGGCTCGTTCACCCACTGGGTTCGGTTGGCCGCGGATCATGGCCAGTCGGGTCTGCTGTCGGTGTCGGTGGCGGTGTCGGTGGATCTGGGCATCTACATGGCGACCCGGGAGCGGCAGCGGGATGCCCGGACGGGCCGCAGCCGCCGAGGCCTGCTGTCCTGGCCGACGCTGGTGCTGGTCGGCGGGATCGTACTCACGCTGGCTGGGAATGTCGCCTCGGCTCAGCTGTCTGGGTGGGGCGTCGCAACGGCGTTGATCCCTGGCGTGTTCTTGTTGATCGCGATCAGCTTTATGGAGCGGCGGGCCGCTGAGGAAGGGCGCCGGCTGCTGGCCGCTGAGGCTGAGGCTGCCCGTCAGGCCGCCGCTGAGCGTCAACGGCAGGCCAGCTTGGCTGCTGAGGCTGAGCGTCAACGGCAGGCCGCCCTGGATGCCGCGGCGAAGCAGCAGCGGCAGGCCGAGCGTCGATCGGAACTGGCTGCCCGTCAGGCCGCGATCGTCAATCCCGGTGTCACTCCAGCGTCAACGGCTGTCACTCCCGGGCCGGGGTCTGGAGTCCTCCCGGGTCCCACGGCCGGAGGTGCGGGGAAGCCGGTGCTGGGCGCTGCTGAGCCGGCCTCGGTAACCGCCACGGAGGTTATGTGGGCGTACTGGGCTGCCGAGCGGGCTGAGGGCCGCACCCCGTCGGGGGCGGACCTGGCGCGCGCGGCCGGGCTGGACCCAGCGTCGTCCAGCCTGGGCCGCCAGCGGCGGACTCAGTGGCTCCGCGAGGAGCGGTCCGGCGGTGTGGCGGAGGGGCCGGTTTCCGGCCCGGCGGGGCCCGGCGGTGAGCGGGGGAGTGCCCGGGGCGAGCTGGCGGGAGCCGAGCTGGCGGGAGCACGGTCGTGAACGCCGCTGGTGTGCTGGCCACCTCCTGCCCAGCTGCTGGGTGGTCCCGGCCGCCGGCGCCGGCCGCCGTCTGCAGCGGCGTGATGCCTGCCGCGGGGCCGGGGCTGCCGGGCTGGCTCTCCGGCCGCGTCTGTACGCCAGGACGTCCAGACGTACCGACGTCCAGACACCCAGGCGCCTGGACGGCAGGACGCCTGGACGGTTCCGAGGGGGTCCATGCGGGGGTGTGCGTGCGCGGGCGCGCTCGCGCACACGCACACACGCGCGAGGGAGGCGGGCTGGTGATGGCGAGTGCGGCGGAGAAGGCTGTGCGCCGGGCTGCGGTGTACCGGAGGGTCATCGGCGGGCTGCGGTCAGAAGGCCGCTGCCGGGAAGCGATGACCGAGGCGGTGCGCTGGCTGCGCGCCGAGGCAACGCATGCGGAGCGGCTGCGCCCGGCTGCGGCGGCGGATCTGTATGCCCGCCTGGCCGGCCAGGTGGCCGGCCTGGCGGAGTTCATCACCGAGGCTGCAGTGCAGTCGGCTCCGGCGGCCCGGCATCCGCAGCGGGCTGCCCGCCACCGCCTGGCCCTGGCCCAGCTGCAGGAGGCCGGGCAGCACCGGCAGGCCCTGGCCGGGGCGTGCCTGTGGCTGTCGTCGGCCGCCGCCGCCACCGAGCGGGCGGACCGGGCCGGGGCAGCCGCGATGTACAGCCAGCTGGCTGACCGGGTGATCACGCTCGCCGAGGCGGTCCCGGGTTACCGGGCCCCGGCCAGGACCTACCGGGCCCCGGCCAGGACAGGGAGGCACTGAGATGGAACTGCCCTCCGTGAGCCTGCACACGGCGCCCGCGTCACCCCTGCGGGTGCCCGGCCCCTCCCCGGTTGACGCTCGGGGTGACGGCCGTATTGACGCCCCGGGTGACGGCCGCGTTGACGCTCCCGGTGACGGCCGGGCTGACGTCCGGGGTGACACCCGGCAGGACGCGGCGCCAGCCGCCGGGGCCCTGCTGATGTTCCCCGCGGCTGCGACCGGGGGGAACGCGGGTGCGCCGGTCATCACGCTGAGCCCGCGGCGGCCGGCGGCCGCGCGGGCCCTGGACACGATCACGCACTGGGCCGCGCTGTGGTGGGCTGCCGTCTGCCGGGCAGCGGCCAATCCCCGGGGCCTGTATCACGCGCATCCGGAGTCGCTGGCCGAGCATGACGCCTACCGGCGGGCCCGGGGCTGGGTTCCCGCCGGTCATGCCGGCCGGGTCACCGGGCCGGCCGGGGCCGTCTACGCCCACACGTTCGGCCGCGCCGGCCTGGCGACGGGCTACCTGTGGGCGTGGCTGTGGGCCCGCCCGATGCGGCTGCTCATCGGCCTGGCTGTCGTCACTGTCATCTACCTGGCTTCCTGACCTGAATCGGAGCATCACCATGCACACGCATACGATCGCCGCCGCGGCGCAGGCCGCGGGGATCTCAACCGTGGCCGGGGTCGGCCTGAGCCTGGGCGCGGTCGCGCTGCTCATCGGCCTGGCCATCGGCCTGCACCATAAGAAGAAGTCCCCCAAGGTCATCGGCTGGCTGTGCTTCCTCATCGGGATCCCGCTGGCCCTGGGTGGCCTGCTGTCGGGCCTGCTGGGCTACATCTCGGGCCTGACCTTGTGGTCTATCCCTGTCTCGCTGGCCCTGGTCGGCTACGTGGGATTCGTGTTCTTCCACGACGGCACCAGGAAGGGCAAGCCGCACCGGTGGCTTCAGCCGGTCTTCGGCCTGGTCCTGCCGACGCTGCTGCTGACCCTCGGCGGTGGGCTGGGCCACGCCGCTCACGGGCTGATGGACACGATCGACCACGGCGCGGGCAGCGTGGTCAGCTCGAGCACGGGGCAGTGACATGGATCCGGTCAGCGGCCTGGTCTTCGCCGCGGTTGTCGCCTGGGTGGTGATGCGGGCAGCAGGTCAGGCCGGCGCCGACCAGGCCCGGGTGGAGATGCGCCGGGCCCGGGAGGCGGTCCGGGAGAGCCTGCGGGACCGCCGGTCATCGGCGGCCCGGCGGGTCATGGCCCGGCTGGAGGCGGGCCGGGACACCGGGCCGGTGTACCCGATGTGGTGGGCGTGGGCTGCGGTACGCAGCGGCGGTGCGCTGTGGGTTCTGTGGCGGGCCGCCCGCCAGCCCCGCCGTTCAGCCGAGGCTGGCCGGAGTGGGGCTACGGGCCCGGTCGGGCGGATAGCTGGCGCGGCCCGGCGCGGCGGTGCCTATGCCTGGTCGCAGATGCGTCAAGGACAGGCTGCGGCTGGGGACGGGGAGGCGCAGGCGGGGCCGGGAGGGCCGTGGCGGGCGGCCGGAGCCGCTGCCCGGCCGCCGCGGCTGGGCATCTGCGAATGGTGTGGTGCCGCGGTCGCGGTGACCGCGCTGGCCACCGCCAGAAACCAGCGTGGCACGTGGGCCCGGATGTGTGTCCAATGCCGTCACGAGGCCATAGCTGTGGCGCGTGCCAGGCCTAAATTCTGGGACAAGCCCGCCGCCGATGACGCACAGTCCGGCGCTCCTGCCGATGGCGACATCGTGGACGCGGAGATTGTGGAAGACGAGCCAGGCCCAGGACCGGCTGCATCTCCTGACCAGGAACAGGGCAGCCACCGGCGGGAGCCTGGCCCGGGACCGGTGTGTGTGCGCTGCGGTGAGCCGCTCGGCGCGACGGCCTGCCTGAACCCGGGCTGCCCGCTGTGCCCGGGCTACCGCACCGCCCTGGAGCCGGGGGAGGGGCAGATACCGGACGGATTCCGGATGCCGGTCAGGTACTGCTCCAGCTGCCGTACTCAGCTGCTGCCCGGAACCTGGTGGGCGGTCCGGTCCACCAACGCCGACGTGTGCCTGCCCTGTGCCATGGGTGCGGCGGGTTACCCGTCGGATCACCTGGCCCGCTATCCCGAGGGTGCTTGCCGGGAACGGACAGACGGCGAGCTGTATGCCCTCGGCACCCCGGTCGGCCAGGACGGCCGCGAGATCGCGGTCGGCGCGGTGGACCCCCAGGTGTGGCACGCCCTGGGTCGCCGGGCGGCCCAGGCCGCGCTGGCCGCCGCCCCCGTCCATGAAGACTCCCCGCCGGGCAGCCCGGCCGGGGCGCGGGCACCCGCCCCCGCGGCGTTGCCCGCCACTCCATCACCAACACCAGGAGACGACATGAGCTGCAACGGCGAGGTACACACCCAGGCCGACTGGGCTGCCCAGGCCACGGGCATCCAGGCCGGGCTCAGCCTGATCGGCGACAGCGCCGAGAACATGCTGCGGAGCCTAGATGCCCGCCACGCGGGCCGGGACCACATGCGCCTGGCCGCCGAATGGGCCGACCAGGTCCACAGCTGCATCACCTTCGGCACCAGCGTCATCACCGAGGTCAACACCCGCCAGGACCCCTACGTCGGCGCAGTCCAGGCGGCCGGCGGGTCCGCCGAGGTCGCCGACCCGGCCTACTACGACGAGATGTGACCCAGTGACCGTCTTAACCGAGGACCAGGCGGCCCGTCTGCACGCCAGCAACATCCGGGTGCTGCGGCAGCGGATCCGGGAGCACGACGAAGCACCAGGCCACGGGCCCGGCTGCGACGGTGCCGACGGCCTCCGCCAGGAACTCGCGGACGAGCTCGAGCTGCTGGAGCGCCTCCAGGCCGGCGACTGCTACCCCCATGCCCTGGCCGGTGACACCGGCCACGGCCCGATAACGACCGAAGGAACGAACATGACCACCACCGGGGAAACCCTCACCCACCGCGGGTGGCTGGACTGGGCCGGGGACTGCATCGGGCAGCTTCAGGACCTGTACCGCGCCCTGGACACCATGGCCGCGCAGATCGCCGCCGACGGCGGTGACCAGGCGCAGATCACCAGTATCCGCAACTGGCAGGGCGTGATCACTGACGTCGTCGGCTCTGGCCAGCAGATGGTCGAGCAGGTCAACAGCCGGCAGATCCCAGTCGGTGAGGCTGTGGCCGGCGCGGGCGGCAGCGAGAACACCCCGCACAAGGAATACGCGGACGAGGCCCGTACCGGGTGACCTGTGCGCCGGGCCCGGACGGAGAGCCGGGCCCGGCCCAGAGGCCACACGGCAGCGGCGAGGAAGGGATAGCAGAGATGGCGTCACAGCGGCAGCGGCGTTCAGCAGGTGGCCGGGCCCCGGCTGCCCGCCAGCAGGGCAGCGCGGACCTCGTCCGCGCGCTGTCCCCGGCCGAGCGGTCCCAGCTTGAGGCCGTGCTGCGGGAGATCCAGCGGGCCAGCCGGGGACAGGACTGCGGCCAGGAAGACGGGAAGGCGGTGCAGCTGTGGCGGCCCCGCGAGCTGGCCATGCCCGCCTATGCCCGCCATCACCGGGCGCCGCTGCTGGCCGCCGCATCAGTCGGCGGGGCGGACCTGGCGGTCCTGGCCGCGCACGCGGCCGGCGGCCCCGCCGCCTACGGCGCGATCGCGGCGGCCGCGGTTGCAGCCGGCGGCCGGGTGGCCTGGCAGCACCGGCCGAAAGCCCGGCGGCGGCCCCGGGCCCGCCGGTGGGCGGCCGGGGCCTGGACCGCCGGGACGGCCACCGCCCTGGCGGGGACCGCGGCCGGGATGGCCAGCGGGCCTGGCCAGGGTGTGATGCTGCTCGGTGGCCTGGCCCTGGCCGCTCCCTATCTATGGCACCAGCGGCGCCGTCCTCAGCAGCAGGAACAGCTTCCGGAAGACGGCACGCCCGCGGAGCTGCCCGCCGCCGACCCCCGCATCGAGGCCTTCCAGGCCCGGTTCTGCCAGTCAGGCCCGTGCAAAGACGCTGAGCTGCACTCGCTGCGGGACATCACGGACGGGTTCGCGTTCGAGGTGCTGCTGCAGCAGCCTGAAGCGACCACCCGCGACGTGATCAGCCTGATCCCCCGGATCGCTGCCCTGTATGACGTCTCAGCAGATCAGGTGAGCGTGGAGTACGTGCCCGGCCGCTCCGAGCGCCGCGCGCTGATCTCGGTACTGACTGTGCGGGACGCCTGGGAACGCGAAGACCACTGGGACGGCCGGCCGACCTACGACCCATGCACCGGCCAGATCCGGATCGGCCGGTTCGCGGACGGCACGGATTGTCACTGGCTGCTGCACCGGCCCGGCAGCGGCGCCGCAGGCGGCGTGATCTCCGGCATGATCGGCACGGGCAAGACCGGAACCACGCACGTCATCGCCGCAGAGGCAGGCCAGGCGATGCAATGCACAGTCTGCGGGCCGGCAGGCACGTGCGGCCGCTGCGACAGGCGGCGGGTTATCGCGCTGTGGCTGGGTGATCCGCAGATGCAGCCGCTCGGTGTCTGGCACGGCTTCGCGGACCTGATGGCCTGGGGCCCAGCCGCCTGCGCCCACCTGATCGTCATGGCCTACACCGCGATGCGTGAACGTGCGGCCCGGCGGGGCGCAGCGACATGGACAGACCACCTCGGCCGCGTCAACACCGGCCGGGGCAGCTTCGACCCAACGGCCGACGAACCGGTGCTGTACGTGATCATCGATGAATGGCCGCTGATCGTAGCCGACAAGACACTATGGGCGATCATCGCCCCCCTGGCGGCCGCGATCGTCAAAGAGGGCCGCAAGGTCGGCGTGGTCCTGGTCCTGCTCACCCAGATGCCCGACCTGACCCAGCTCGGCCTGCGCGAACTGCGTGAGCTGCTGAAAGCCTTCAACGTCCTCAGCCACCGCACCGACGGGCTGTCTAAGCACATGCTCGGCATCCAGGGTGACACGTCCGCCCTGGCCCCGGGCGTACACGGCCTGGGCTACATCAACGGCGTTGACGGCCGGCCCGGCGCCGTCATGCGGACCAAGCACCTGCCTGAGTACCTAGAGCCAGGTGAGACCGGTATCGACGTCCGCGACCTCGCCGAGCGGATCTCCCGCCTGCCGCTGCGGCTGGACGATCCCGTGCTGACCGTGATCAGCCCGCTCGGCTACACCACCCGGGGCCAAGTCCTCGATGGCGAGGCGTTCACCACGGCGCTGGAGCATACGGAGCAAGCTTCCCGCGCAGGCCGCCCCCTGACTATCGAGGACGCGCTGCGGCGGGCCGTCGCCGGGGACACCCGCCAGCGGCCGGCTGCCTCTTCTCCCGCGCCCGCCGCCCCCGCGGCCCCGGTCCCCGCCGCTCCAGCTGCCCCGGCCTCGCCGCTGCCCAGCCCACCGCCGGCAGCTGGTGAGGCCGGAGGCATGCCGCTGCCGCTGCTGGCCACCATGCTGGCCGACCGCGGCGAGATGGACCTATGGGACGTCTCCGCCGCCGCGGACGTCGATGCCCTGACCGCCGACCAGGCGCTGCGGAGCCTGGAGGCAGCCGGGGCCGCCGTCCAAGTCGCTCCCGGCCGGTACCGCACCACCATTACCCAGCCCGTACCCAGCCCGCCCGGCCCTGACCCCTTGGACCGGTCCTGACCCCCTAGAAAGGAACCGACCCCATGAATAACCACCCGGACCTGAATTGGGTCAAGTCGTCGCTGAGCTTCGCCAACGGCAACTGCGTCGAAGTCGCTGACCTGCCCGATGGCGGAGTCGGCGTGCGCAACAGCCGGGACACCACTGGCCCGGTTCTCCGCTTCACCTCCGGCGAGTGGCGCGCTTTCGTCGCCGGGGCCAGGAACGGCGAATTCGATCACCTGGGAAGGCCGGCCGGCAGCCCGTGGAATCCGGGCCCCAGATGAGCCACCGCCCGCCCGGATAGCCAGGCCGGCTGGCCCCAGGTAACCGCCAAGTCCCCTGGGGCCACACCTTCTGACCAGGTCCCGGCCATGACGCCAATCACCCCGGGACCCCAGACCAGCCCTCCACCCATAAGAGGAGACCTGTCTTATGCCCAGCATGCCACGCCCCGCCGGGGCCGCCTTGGCCGAGCGCCTGGGGGTGCTCGACGCCGAACGGCTGGCCCCGGTGCCTCGCCCCACGCACACGGTCGCGGTAGACGCCACCGACCTCGCCCTGGTGCTGGAGCACCTGCGGGCCCTGACCCGGCACCGAGCCCTTGTCCTGCCTGCAGCCGGGCCGGATGTCGCTGCCGCCCGGGACCGCCTGGACGCCGCCAGCCGGCCACACCTCAACGCGGCCGCGTCCGGGCGGGCTGCCCGATGACCCCCCGCCGCGCCAAAACGGCCGTTTTGAATACCGGGACTGTCGGCCGCCTACTCGCCAGCACCACGGCGGCTGGGCGGCCGGTGACCCGGGACCGTGTAGCTCACCGGCCATGTAAACCGCGCAGGCTGCCGGAGGCTTGCCGGGGGCTGGCCCGCCGGGCGGTCCGGGCGGGGTGGCGGATCGAGCGGACCCACCGGCACCTGGCCTGGATATCCCCGGCCGGACAGCGGATCATCACCCCGGCCACTCCTGGGGACCAGCGGTCCGTGCGTCATCTCACTGTCCAGCTGCGCCGGGCCGGGCTGGCCACTGGCCCGGCCCGCACACCACGTCAGTCCCGGCGGGAGACCACATGACCGGCCCCGGCTACCCGCCGGTGACCTACCAGCCCGCCGCGGGCCCAGTGGTCCCCTTGCTGGAGTCCCTGCCGGCCCGCTCGCTGCGGGCGGAGTTCTACGACCCGTCCGGCGCCCGCTACGGCCTGCCGACTTACCCCTTCAAATGGGCACCGCAGGGGTGGCTGACCCGCCGCCAGCTGCGCGCTGAGGGGCTGCGGCCGGGCGGGCAGCCACCCGCAGGCCAGCTGCTGTGGCGTCACCGCGGCCGCCGCCGCGTCGCCTACCTGTACCTGCGCTCGCTCGCCCTGCCGGTACGGCCGATGACCCGCGGCCGGGAACGCGCGATCGCCGCGGCGCTGTGCGCCCGGATGACCTGCCCCCGCTGCCAGATTTGGCAGCCCTACTGCATACCGCTGAGCATCGGCCACTGCAATAACTGCGCGGCCGAAGACCTCATGAAAGGACCAGGTAAATGATCCAGCTGGGCATGTCTGACAACGGTTACGGCGAGGCGGACCGGCAGCTAGCCGACGACCTCCGCGCAGCCAGCGACTCCGACCAGGCCGACCAGATCGCCCGCAGCCACGGGCTCAGGGACGCTGAGGACGCCGTGAGCTGGCTTAAGGAACGCAGCTGACGCCAGCGGCTTCCCTCCATTGGCGAGTAGCCACCGGCATCAATGACGAGACGTGCGAGGCCCGCCGCCAGCTGTACCTGGCGACCCGGCCGCATTCCCCTCAGCATCGGCCACTGCAACGACTGCGCCGGGAACGACGGCGCCAAGGAAGGAACACGATGACCAGCACGAAAACCCGGCGGCCACGTCGGCTGGCGCCCCCACCGGGCGGCTGGCAGGACCGTGCCCTGTGCGCACAAAGCGACCCGGAGATGTTCTTCCCCGAAGCGGGCGGCGCTGCTGATGCCAGGCAGGCCAAGCAGGTCTGCGGGAGCTGCGGGGTCCGGGCCGAGTGCCTGGGCTACGCCCTGGAGCACGACGAGCGGTTCGGTATCTGGGGTGGCCTGAGCCAGGAAGAACGCCGCGGCCTGAAGCGGGCTGGCGCATCATCGGCGCCGTCAGCGGTCGGCTTGGCCATCAGCCAGGCCGCCAGTGCCGCTCTCGGTGAGCGGCCCGTCGGGCCTTCCCCCGGGCCGCGGCCCCCGCACCTGCCTGCGCTCCCGCCACCACCGGCCGTGCCGGCGCCACCGCCGGAAAGTGAGCTGATCGAGCGCTGCCGGCACGGCCAGGATCCCATCGCACGGGCTGAGGCGATCGGCGCCCTGCTGCGGCGCGGGCTCACCACCACCCAGATCGCGCAGCAAGCCAGCCTCACCACCACCACGATCAGCCGCCACCGGATGCTGCTCGACCTCGACCAGGCCACCCAGCACCTGGTCCGCACCGGCCGGCTGTCCATCACGGCCGCCGCAGCCGCCGTCCGCGCCGCCGGACCGCTGATGAAGGCGTCATAACCCCAGCTCAACGGCAGGAGACACATCATGACCCATACCCCCACCCACATGCCCTCCCCGGCAGCGGACTACAGCGCCGAAGCGGAACGGCTGGCCACGCTGCTAGCTGGCCGCCAAGCCGAAGGCACGTTAGGCGAAGGGTTCGCCGCCGTGGCGAACGGCCTGCTGGCGGTCGCTGCCGCTGCTAATCCCACCAGCCTTCCCGGGCCGGGCCCGGACGCGGCGCTCATCGAGTACCAGCAGATCAAGGCCGAACAAGCGGCGCGGATCGGTTTCCGGGACAACTTGCTGTACGTCACCGTGGTGGCCATCGCGGGCGTGCTGACCGTCGCCCACAGCACCCACGGCCGCGGCTACCTGCTGCTCGTGCCCGCCGTCACGTGGATCCTCGGCTGGACCTACCTGCGCAACGACCAGATGATCAGCGCTATCGGGCGGTACGTCCATTCCCACCCCACCCTGGCGATGGGGTGGGAGACCGAGCATCCGGCCGACCGGCGGCGCCAGTCCCGCCAGATCATCCAGCTGGCCGTCGACCTCACCACGTTCTGCGGCTCGGCGCTGGTGGCGCTGACCGCGTTCTGGCTCTCCCCGGAGACTCCGCTCCTGCTGCTCGCCTCCGCCGTCGAGGCCTTCGCCGCCGGCCTGCTGGCCTGGCAGTTCACCGCGTACGCCGGATTGACGAGGAAGGTCCCATGAGCGGCAGCACCAAGCAGCTGGGCACCGTACGCGGCCGCGAGCTCGGCGCCAAAGGCGGCAACCTGGCCGCCTGGCCTGCCCAGATGCGCGTCCGCGACTTCCCCCCGTCTGGAAAGGACCACGCATGATTCACATCGGGGACACGCCCGAGGAAGTGCGGGCGTTCGCGGCCGCCGTCGCCGCCTTGGCCCACGGCGGACGCACCGCCGACGTCGCCCGCACGGTCGCCGATGCACTCACCCAGGACCAGGGGACGGCGGCCAGCGCGTGACCTGCCTGCCGCGCGGCTGGACCACCGAGGAAGACATGGCCCTGGCCGGTGGCTCCACCGCGGTATACGGGCCCGGCCAGGCCCACCGGTACCTGCTGGCTCGCACCTGGGAACCCGGGGCACCGGTGGTGGCGTGGGTGATGCTGAACCCGAGCACCGGCGGGGCCGTCACCACCGACCCCACCCTGACCCGCTGCCAGGGCTTTTCCCGCCGGTGGGGATTCGGCGGCATGCGGGTCGTCAACCTGTTCGCGTTGCGGTCGCCCGACCCGGCGGCCCTGTCCCACCACCCCAGCCCCGTCGGCGACGGGAACGACGAAGTCATCATCGCCGCCGTGGCCACCGCGGCGATGACCGTCGCGGCCTGGGGCACGCACGGCCGGCTGGCTGGGCGGGCACGGGAGGTCACCCAGGCCCTGGCCGCCACTGGGGTTTGCCTGCACTGCCTGGACCGCACCGCGGACGGCTCACCCCGCCACCCGCTGTACGTCCCCGCCGCCACCCCGCCGCAGCTCTACGCGCCCGCCGCGGGCCGAGTCGGCGAACAGGTTACCGGGCCGGCGCGCCGGCTCACGATCGGTCACCGGGCCGGCGAAGATGCTGTGCTGATTGGGCCCTCCGGCCCGAAAGCCCCGATTTCAGGAGCATCACCAGGCCCCAGAAATGCCGATGGCCCCACTAAGGGGGCCGATCAGACAACTTCACACCATGCTCGCCCGGATCCGCTCCCATGCCTGCCAAGCGTTAAAGCGCGATCCTGACGCGAAAGCTCGAACCGTGGACACGATAACACGTCGCACGGCCAGCTCTCTATTGCCTGCGTCCGACACGTCCCGCGTGTCCAGGGCTGCGCTGGCCTCCACTGATCCGCGGCAGCGGCCCCCCCGCCGCCGCACTGCTGTTCCCTTCCCAGCCCGGATGGGCTGCGGTCGCCTATTTTCTGGCGCTGGCCCAGCGGAGGGCCCGCAGCCTGCGGCTTTGCTGCCGGTGCGTTTGCGGGTCTGGCTGCGGCCAGCGCAGTACCGGGACCGGGCCTGGCTCGCGTATGCCCGGGAGGTAGTCGCGGGCTCAGATCTGCGGGCTGATGCCCGGCGACATACCGTGCACCTAGCCGAGCTGATCGCGGGCCGGGCCGACTGGTCCACGCTGCGGTCCCGGCCGACAATGGCACTCCTGGTGCAGCTGTCTGGCCTGTCGCTGCGTACGGTGCAGCGGCGTACCCGGTGGCTGGAGGCGGCAGGGCTGCTGCAGGTCGCGGAGTCAGGCACCACTCCCCGTTTCGATCCTTCCCGTCTGCGGCCTGGGGACGCTAATCAAGCCCGGGAGTGGGTGCTGGTTATGCACAGCCCGGAGCTAGCAGAAATGTCATCCCCCCTCTCGCCTACGGCGGATCTTCCCTCCACGGGCATGCGCGAGCTCCTGCCCATAGACGCTAAAGGCCAAGACGGAGAGGACCGGCGCTACGCGCCGGGCTCACTTCTGCTCGCCCCGCCGCAGTGGCTCAGCGGGCAGCCCATCTGGCCGTCCAGTCAAAACCCGCAGCGACGAGGCGAGAGGCTGACCGCCGCCGCGACGCTAGCCCGCCACTGCCTGCCCCTCAGACGGCTCTCAGCCCGCCATATTCGCTCGATCACCCGCCTGTGGTGGCGATCAGGCTGGACTGTAAGCGACGTGCTGTACGCGATCGAGACCACCCCGGACGGCAGCCCGCACCGCTACACCGAACGGGTGATCGACCCAGCTAGATGGCTGGGCCACCGGCTCAGCTACTGGCTCGGCCAAGACGGTCAGCCCGTCCCCCCGCACAGCACCCGGCAGGCGGAACAACACGCCCGCCGTCTCGCCGAGCAGGTGGCCCAGCGCGGCCAGCTGCTCGATCCCGCTGGCACCGCCCAGGCCCGGGACCGGGCCGCCCGCCAGGCCGCTGGGCAGGCCCCCACCCTCCGCCAGCTGTTCGCCGCCCGGCACCAGGCGGCCCGGGACGCGCTGTACGCCGCGCTGCCGTCCCAGCCCAGCCCCCGCAAGGAGCCAGCATGATCGAGGCGAACACGCCCTACGCCTGGTGCGGCGGCCCGATCCCGGTCAACGCACGCCGGGACGCGGTCTGCTGCTCCCAGCGCTACCGCCAGGCCCGCCACCAGTTCCGCCGGGCCGCAAGCGTCACGGGCGCCCCGTTCCGGCTGGCCTACGCCGACCCGTCATACCCGATAAGGCCCGGATGTACCGGAACCACCCCGACTACGCGGGCGAGGTCGACCACGCCCACCTGATCAGCCGCCTGCGCACCTACGACGGGTGAGCACTGTCCCCCTCGGCCGCCGCGCTGCCCGCTGTGCTGGCCACTGACATTTCCAGTGGCGGTCAGCGGCGGCCTACACCTCCGATGACGTACCGGCGCCCCTGGCGGATCTGACTGCGTCGTATGCGTGCGGTGGGCGGCTTGGAGGACGGGCGTTTACGCCAGGGCAGGCAGTTGGTAGAGCTGCCGTGCGTTTGGGTCCCACCACCACCGGGGGATATCGATCAAGATGCGAGGCACGATGGGCCCTTGGATTTGGGTACCGGTGGGCAAAGTGGTCCGTCCGGTACGTGTAGGCGACCAGTTCTGGTCTCCTACCAGCAGGGCGGCTAGGTGAAGGGCGTGCAGCGGCAACGCGGGCTCGGTGGCGACCTCGCCGGACAGCGGGTCGTTAGACAGTGGGATGCGCCATTCGCGCTCTTCGAGCCAGTCGGAGGAACCAGGCTCCAGCCGCACCAGCCACGATTTGACGCGAGCGTTGACCGACCGCACGAGGTGGTACTCGTCCGGGCGTGCGTACCAGACCGGGCCACCGCCCGCGTCATAGACACTTTGCCGGGTGAAGACCAGCCCCCACGGCTGGTAGCCGCGTCGGCCAATCAGGAAACTGAGGCCGTTCGGCGTCGCCTCGGTCAGGCACACGGCGGGGTCGCCACCGGAGTAGGTGACAAACGCTCGCAGCCGCGACTCCCACAAGATGGATTCCAGCCGCTGCGGGGCGCTCATCTGGAGGATCCCGTGGGGGACGCCCGCCTGCGGCCGGGCCCGGTGGCAGAAGTGGGTCAGCAACGCCGACTGGTCCGGGTGCTCGACCGGCCGGAGGGTGGGCCGGGACACCTGGGCGAGCGGTGCTGGTGGCTGGGTCACTGTGTGCTCCTGTCGGCCCGGCGGGTTGGTTAGCCCAAGCTGACGCTGAAGGCCATGCTTGTCTCATGCCCAGCGAGGGGGAAGAGCACGGACGTCCGCTGGTGATCAAGGTGGTCGCCGGAGCGGTCGGCGCTGTCGCTGGCCTGGCCGGGCCGGACGTCGCGGTGGCCGGTGCCGGCCTGGCGCCGGTGCTCGAGGATGTACTTGGCCAGATCTTCAGCAGGCTGTCGGCCAAGCGAGCCGAGCGCGTGGCAGAGACGCTGGCCGATGCCGCCGAAGAACTGGGCGGCGACCCGGCTGAGCAGCTCCGGCGGTTCGCTGAGGCGGCGGCCTCGGACGAGAGCTATCAGGAACTGCTGGCCCGCACACTGACCACGGCGCAGGACTCGGCCATGCGGGACAAGCGGCGGGCGCTGGGCCGGGCGCTGGCCAACGCCGCAGACGACACCGGCACCAGAGTCGACCAGGAGATCGCGTTCGTCCGGATGCTCGCCGACCTGGATCCGGTGCACATTCGCGTACTGAAGATCATGAGCCGACGGCCGCCGCACCTGGACCGGGCAGCAGCCCAGATGAACAGGACGGATGACCCTAAATATGCCCGGCAGTGGTATGAGTGGAGCATCGTCGATGCCGATCCTGGCCTGGAGGGTTCGGTGTGGGGGGCGCTGCAGGTGCTCGAACGGCATGGCCTGGTCTGGGACCGGGGCGAGCAGCTGGTCCCTGCTCCCCATGGCAGGCAGCACGAGTACCAGATCACGGACTACGGCGATTACCTCATCGACCGGCTGGCCGGACCTGACTGAGCTGAGGCTGCCCGGTCAGGCGATCGGCCCGGCCGCTGAGAATCCGAGCCGGGCCGTTCAGGGGCTGCTAAGGATGCGGGCGAGCGCGTTGTCAAGGTGCGTGGCGGCGGTGGCCAGGTCGTCCAGGATGGCCTGGGCTTGTGCCTGGGTGCGGGCGGTCAGTTCCGTGCCTGGCTGAGGTCGCCAACCTGGGCCCGGGAGGCGGTCAGCTGGCCCGGTCGGCAGGGTTAAGGGCGGTGGTGCCGGCCAGGGCGGCTTCGATCAGGAGCCGTGGCGTGCTCACGCGTGCGGCGGCGAGGGCGGCGAGCTGGTCTTTTTCTGCGTCTGACAGCCGGACCTTGACGACGTTGACCCGGCCGACGGCCAGGCGCTGGCGACGGCTTGCCGGGCTGCCTTTCCCAGCCGGACCGGGTGTGTTCATCAGGGCTGTGGCCTTACCAGGTGGCGGGGGTAGCGGCGTAGCCCAGAGCGCGGGCGACGACGGGGGCGGGGGATGGAGGACGAGCTGGCGGAAGGTGGCGGTGCGGGTCTGGGTGACCGGGACGCCATGCGCCTGGAGTTGGCGCAGCAGGGCACCGGTGGCCGAATCAGCGAATCCGCCCGAGCCCCGGACGGGCACCCGCGGGCCCTGGCCCGCGGGTCGTCTTGCGACCGTGTCGTATCAGCAGCGGATGCAATTCGACGCAGAATCGAAGGCCAAAGCAAGATATTCGCAATGGGCCTATTGATCCAGCAGGGTCGGCCGCTGTTATCCCCAGGACAGCACACCGAGGCATTACAACGTGACGGTGCTTAAACGTCCGTTTCTGCTTACTCGCCCGTTGGAATGACAGCCTAAGGCGTGTGGCGTTGCGGCCGGCGTGCTTGGCCTCGTACAGGGCGGCATCGCCTCGTACAGGGCGGCATCCGCGGCGGTGAGCAGCTCGGTGAGACCGGGGCCACCGGGCCCGCTGGTGGTGGCGATGCAACCCCCAACACCCTGAGCCAGCTCAGCGAGCAGCCTTGCTTACCGGTTGACACCTAGAATCACTAGGCATATGTTCTCTAGGTATGAAGAAGGAACGACTCAAGGGGAATCTGGACCTCCTGCTGCTGTCCGTGCTGTCCGCCGGGCCCACGCACGGGTAGGCCTGGAACTCCCACAGCTACGGCGAGCCGCAAAGTAGCGGTGGGCTGTTTATCGGTTTCGGCACATAGTTTCGGCACATAGCGGTCTCAAGTGAGGCATACCGGCGGGTAGGTAGTCGCGGTTCCGGATCGTGGTCAGCGATCTCTTTAGTGATCGCTGACTGGGGGCCGTGGGGTGCGGGCTGAGTGGGAGCCGGAGGAGCTGATCGGCGCGTGGACGCTGGCCGGGAGTGACTGGGAGCTGATCACGAACAAGGCGAGTGTGACCAGGCTCGGGTTCGCGGTATTGCTCAAGTTTTATGAGATTGAAGGCCGGTTCCCGGCTTACGTCGCTGGTGAAGGTCGCGCCCGCGCTGTTCGCTAAGTATTCCTGGCAGGGCCGGACGATCGAGTACCACCGGGCGCAGATCCGCAGGACGTATGGGACGCGGCCGCATTGCCGGTGACAGCGATCGGATCGCTCGCGAGGCAGCCACCCTGTACGAATTCGACGTCCAGCCGGAGCATGGCCTGAGCCGCGCCCAGGCCTCAGCTGCGTTCAAAAAGCACGGACTAAACCCGCGCTCCTTCGGGTCGTGGGTGCAGGGCGGATACCTTGCTCGCAACGAAGACCGGCGGTGGCTTACCTCGAAAGGCCGTGAGTGGGCTGACTCCAAGACCGGCGGCACGGCGGCCGCATAGCCAGGTGGTGTACATCGCCCTTCAGCCTCATCTGCGCCCCACCGGGTACTACTGTCCAACGCGTGCACATCCTCAGCATCGGCCCGAGCCCCTCCGATCCGGAGTGGCTTCAGATGCTCACGATCTTCGTCCCCGCACTCGTCGCACTGCTAGTCGTGGTGATCGGCCAGGCGTGGGCGGCTGCTAGCGCCCGCAGAGCCGAGGAGAGGACTGCCTGGCGGACCCTTCAGCAGAGTGTTCTGCTTGAAACGCAAGATCAACTGATGGAGTTCTGGTTGGCGACGGCGAAGATCCTGCGCGGCGTCACTGATAAGCAGCTGAGGTTTACGCTCCAGGACGCCGGCGCGCGGCTAACAGTGCTTGGGACACGGATTGCTGATCGGCAGCTGGCCGCTGATCTCGCGACCTGGCAGTACGAGATGAACTTGGAAACCCAGCGGGTAGTGCGAGGTGAAGGCGAGCGCACTCCTGCTGAGGTGGAACAGATGAACCCGCGATTCATTGCCCTTGTAGACCGGCTTGGGGGCTCGGCGATCGCGTTGCGCCCGAAGGGCGTCCGTTAGGGCCGACTCGGATCATCCAGCGAAAATCCAACGTTTAGCATCACGGCGAGGTAACGGTGCACCTATGCAGGTGTGATTTCCGACCGTTGGATGACGGTGCGCCGGATGTCGGCGTCCTGCATAGCGGCGATAGTGATGACTGTTGCGCTGCGTCCCGGTTGTCAGCGGAGCGGCTGCCCTAGGCTCCGGCGGCGCTCGTCAAAGAGCCGCCAGCCTTCGGCTGTGAGTGCGGACCCAACGTAAGCGGTCCCTACGAGTGCCTGCCCGGACGCGGACAGCGCCAGCCGGGTGCTTCCCTCGGGGGCACCGGGGACCGTGGCCCGCTCCAGGGCGCTGCTGTTCATCACGGCCCATCGCTGGGCATGGGCGATTCCGCTTGCCGCCATCCAGCAGTACAGCGCCTGGACGTCAGTGAGCCCGCAGCGCGGCGCGTCGGTCGCGGCCGCCCGGACGATCGTGCGGAACGAGACTGGGGCCGAGGCCACCTGGGAGACCATGTCGTCGGAGAGGCCGCGGGCGCGTGCGATCCGCTGCAGCTCGGCTTTCCTGTCGGCCCGGGACGTCTGGGACTGCCCCGTGACCAGTTCCTCCGCGTTCTCCTGGTCAAGGAAGTTCTTCCACTCGAGTCGGAGCCTGCGCAGGATGCGCGTGTCCCGGCTGGCAGGCGCCAGGAGCCACACGGCGGCCGCCGAGTTCTCGATGGCCGCCCGGATCAGCGTGAACGGCGCTCTCGCGTGGACAATCCGTGCCTCTTGCAAGAGCACGCGAAGCGCGTCCCAGTGGTCGGCGGCGCTGACAAGCTGCGCGCCGACGGCTTGAGAGACGAGGTACGGATGCGCGGCCCGGTCATCCTTCAGGAGGCTGCTGCCGGCCTCCGGCGGGGTCGGGGCTGACTCCATGCGCTGCCGCCAGCGGCCGATGAGCGGGAACAGGCGCGAGAACGCACGCTTGGCCTCCTCGCTGAGCTCGCCCGAGTAGGTCTCGGTCATAGGTGTGGATTATGTCCACCGGCCAGGTCGGCGCGCTCTTGAATTCCGGACAAGGGGAAGGCCCCGGGTCAGCGTCTCGTCTCACGCTTTCGGCGGGCGGCACGGATCTCGGCATCGGCGACTTGGTCGGCGAGCTCGGCATAGGCCTGAGTCGTCTCAGTCGACGCATGGCCGGGGGGACAGCGGTACAACCGTTGGCGGTGAGATTGATCTTGTCTGGCTTTACGGAATCGCCGTTACCGGTAGCGAACGGATCCCGGCTGTGACTTTGACCGTGTCGTGTGAGGGCTCTGTGGCGATGCCCGGTTGGTGGGTGAGCCCAGGAGCCTCACTCTTGCTTCCGGCCTGGGGCATCTGCCTCGGCCCTCTTACGCCAGCAGAAATCCCAGCGGTCCCAGACCACCGTCTCGCCGGTGATCTTCTTGAAGGCGCGCAGGATGCGTTTGTCGATGGCCGGGTTCCCGTTGTCGTTCGTGTAGATGAACTCAGAGCCGAACCTCTCGGCGATCTCCGTTGCCGCGTCGGCCTGGTACAGCAACTCCTCTTGCTAAGCTGGCCCAGCATCCACTGGGCGATCGTCTCTGGTGTGTCGTCGCTCATGTTTCCCCTGCATGCGATCTTTGGCCGGTGGCGGCACTGGTGTTCTCCAGGTCCAGCGCCCTGTAAAGGGTGGAGCGGCCGACGCTGAGGTGCTGGGCGATCGCGCTGACCGATTCGCCGCGGCCGCGGCGGTCCCGGGCGATAGCCAGCACGTCGTCGTCGACGGTGCGGGGGCGGCCGCCGCGACGGCCCTGGGCCTGGGCGGCGCGCAACCCGTCGAGTGTGCGTTCGCGGATTAGGTCGCGTTCCATCTCGGCGGCCATCGCGGCGACCATGAACAGCATCTTGTCGGCGATGGTGGCGCCGTCCGGCCGGTGCAGCCCGGCGCAGATGCCGGTCAGGATGTGCAGGCCGACCCCGCGGCCGTGCAGCTGGTCTTCCAGCAGCACCAGCAGTTCCTTCATCGACCGGGCGACCCGGTCTGGCTTGTAGATCACCAGGGTGTCGCCGGGGCGCAGCGTGGTCAGCGCGCTGGTGAGTTTGGGCCGGGCGTCGCGGGTGCTGGCGGTTTCCACGATGACCTCGCGGCAGTGCGCGGCGGCCAGGGCGTCGAGCTGGGCTTGATGGTCCTGGCTGCGGGTGCTGACGCGCGCGTAGCCGACCCGGACGCTGTTATCGAAGACCGCGGGGGTGTTCATGAGCTGATCGTCCCGGTTCCCGTCCCGGAACCTGCGCAGCGACACGCTGTTGCGGGACTGGTTTGCGGGACGGGTTCCAGGCCGGGAGGGCAGAGCGCTGGGGATGTCCCGGAAACGACCGTTTTCGGGACAAGCCCTTGGCCCGCATCTGGCAAGGGACCTACCGATTGGGCGGCGGGTCTGCGTGCGGCCGCGGCGGCTCCTGGCCTCTGATCCTGAATATCTGGGTGCCGTAGTCATCTTTGATCGTCTCTACAGCCCGGCGGAACTCCTGGTATCGCCTCCGGGCTCGCCAGGCGTCGCCCGGCTCATCTATATCGAAACTGAAGTCCCGCCGGGCCCGCTGGATCCTGACGGCCTGTTCATGGCACAGCAGGTATAGCTTCTGGTCCTGCCCGCTGATCAGAACGAACTGGCCGACAGCCGTGATGAAGCCGAAAGCCGCAGGCACCCAGGTTGGCGCATCCACAGCGATCGCCGGAGTGATCGCCAGCCCGGCGATTGCTGCGGCATACATGACGGCCCGGTAACGGATCAGGTGGTTCCTGGCGCACCGCACCAGCCAGGGGACGTACTCATTCACCCAGTCCAGGTACAGCTTCTCTTGGTCGAGTAAGCCATTGGGAGGCGGAACCTCTTTGAACATGCGCGGATCAGGACTTGACTGCTCAGCCAGAATCAGGCGGAGTAGCACGGTGAGCATCGCCAAGGGAAGCGCGGCGACCCTAAACAGGTAGCTGATGCGGTTACGGCCCATCACTAATTGTCGCCCTGCCTGGATATGGGCGGCGACCTCTTCTGCAAACGTCCGCACGCCGTCAGTAATCGCCCGGCTCTGCCAACATGAAGCGGCACAGGGTGAGCTGGTCGCCGGGGCGGAGCATGCGCCAGCCGGCCCGCCGGGTGACGGTCTTAGCCTGGGCGCGGACCTGGGGCTCGGTCAGTTAGACCGCCATAGGCGCTCACTGCGGTCCTCCCTCAGCTGCCTCCTGGCCAGGCCCGGTGCCGTGGGCACCACGTGGTGGCCTGCTGCTGCCCTTCCCGGCCGGTGGGCCGGCGGCGCGGAGCTGGCCGAGTTCGGCGCGCAAGGCAGCCACCTCGGCTTCGGCGCGCTCGGCTCGGCCGCGCAGGTCGGCCCGGGCTTCTTCCAGGGCCTGAGCGCGGGCTCCGAGGGCGGCGCGCAGGTCTTCCCGTTCGCGTGCGGCGTCGGCGCGGGCCTGGGCGATGGCCTCGCGTGCGGCGGTTTCGGCCCGGTCGGCCCGGTCGCTGGCGGCCTGCCGGGCCGCGGTGGCCTCGGCGAGGGTGCTGGCGTGGCTGGCGCGCAGCTGCTCGAGCTCGGCGGCGTGCGCGGCCGCGGTCTCGGTCAGGCGCTGCTGGACGTCGGTGAGCCGGGCGGTGATCTCCTCCCGTTCCCGGTCGGTGTCGGCGCGCAGCTGGGCCAGGGCACGCGCGGCCTCGTCCCGGGTCCGGTTGGTCTCGGCGCGAGCGTCTTCGGCGCGGGCCTCGGCGGCGGCGGCCCGCTGATCTGCCTGCCCGGCGTCGGCGCGAGCCTGGTCGCGGGCGTCTTCGGCGGCCTGGGCGCGAGCCTCGGCCTCGGCGACGTCCTGGGCGGCGCGGGCCTCGGCGGCGGCGATGCCCGCGGCCTTGTCCTGTTCGGCTTGGCTGATGGCCTGGTCCCGCTGAGCCACCGCGGCGGCAACCTGCTGGGCGGCGTCGGCTTGGGCGGTCTCTACTTGGTCTGCGGCGTCGGCCCGGGCCCGGTCTGCTTCGGCCCGCTGGTCTGCGGCCGCAAGCTCGGCCTGCTGGCGGGCGTCTTCAGCGGCCTGCAGCCGTTCATCCATCTCCACGGCGGCGGCGCGGGCTTCCTCGGCGTCGGCCTCGGCCTGCTGGCGGCGCTGGGATTCGCGGGCCAGCCCGCCCTGGGCGGCGGCCACCTGGGAGACGGCCTCGGCCTGCACCGCCTCGATCTGCGCCTCGGCGGCCTCGGGGTCGGCGGCGGCCTGCAGCTGCTCAGCGGCCGCGGTGAGCTTCTCGACCAGGGCGCTGGCGTCTTTCAGCAGGCCTTCCCGCAGTTCTGAGGCGCGGGCGGTGGCCATGGTAACCGGGCGGCCCAGGTCATCCGGTGCCGGTGTGCTGCCGGTACGGCGTTGCGCGGCGCGGGCCCGGAAAGCGGTCATCGCGGTGTGGGCGGGCCGTCCCTGGTCATCGGTCAGGTCGCAGTACTTCGGCTTGCTGCCGGCGCCGGGGGCAGCAGGGCGGGGGGGCCGCTGGCACCCGGGGTAGGCGCATCGGGGTGTCGCGGGTGCGGAAGTGGTGCCCGGTGATTCGCTCATGCTCGCAGTCTAACATTATTTCATTACATTACGCAAGGTAATGAAATAATGAAATGAAATGTTTGCAGATGAGAGGCCTGTGGCGTGGCAGGCGGCTGTTCCGGGTGTCGGTGGGCCCAGCCGCCCGTGCGGCGATCGCGCCCGGGATTGCTACCGCACTGGCTCGGCTTCTGGAAGGCCGAGCCGGCTGAGCAGCTCGCTGGCAAAGTTCCTCCCGGCTCCCGGGTTCCCGTCCAGGGCATCTGCGATGCATTCCACCAGCTGGTCCTGGCTCAGCCGGCTTGTGCGAGTAGGGTGGCGAGCTGGGCCTGGACCAGCCGCAGCGCGGCGCTGGTGTCGTCCAGGCTGGTAGCGAGCAGCTGCGAGTGCTCGCTAGTGGCGGCCTCCAGCTCGGTGAAGCGGGCGTGCAGCTGGGCCAGGGTGGTGTCGCTGGCGCCGCCGTGGCGGGCGTCGGCGATGTCGCGGGCGAGCCGGTCGAGGTCATCGCGGGCTTTGGTGGTGAACGCGGTGATGATCATTTCCCGCATTTCGTCCTGGTCGGGGATCGGGATGCGGGTCAGGTGGGATTTGCCGCCAAACCGGGATACCAGCTCGCGCAGCGCACCGAGGGTGCCGGCGTGCTGGCGGGGCACGAAGTACACCCCGCCGGTGGGCCGGACCCGCACCGCGTGCAGGGACTCGATATAGCCGCGGAGCAGGGCCCGCAGCCGGTCAGCATGGAGGTAGGTGCACTGGTGGGCATAGGCGCGGCGGAGTTCATCCAGCAGTGCGTTCACCTGGTCCTGTTCGGCTGCGGGCAGCGCGGCGATCGCAGCCCGGTCGGGGGTGATCTGCAGGTTCCCGGCGCCGGCCTGGTCGGTGTCGTTGTCGCGCAGGAATACGCATTCGGCGAGCCGGGTGTCATACGACAGCGTGGTGGCGGTCTCGTCGCGGACCTCGCGGATGAGGTGGCGGACGATCTGGGCGCCGTCGCGGCGGACCGGGCGGATCATCAGCGTGGCAGCCTGAACCCGGCCACGCTCGGCAGCCCGGGGGCGGCGGCGGCGCTGCCCCGCCGAGGCGGGGTCATGGAGCGGGTAGATCACCCGCGGCCCGGACGGGCCGGTGACCTTCTCGTAGGCGTCGACCGGCCGGGGCGGGTCGGGCACGCGCTGGCTGTCCAGCCCGAGTTCGGTGAACCAGCCGGCCAGGTCCCGGTGGGTGACCTGGCCGTCGAAGATGCTGTACATCACCAGGTGGCCTAGCAGTGGCGTGTCCCCGGCGTCCATCTCCTCCAGGTAGCCCGCCAGGTGAACGTCCGGGCGGGCTCCTCCGGCGCTGGCCCCGGCTGCGCTGCTGGCCATCAGCGGTTCTCCTCTGTACCGGAATTTTCTGTGCTGAAACGAACGTTTTCGCTTCTGCTATTTAGAGTGCCATCAGGTACTGACATCCGCGTGCTCGCCATCCCGCCCGCCCCCACGGCGGTGTTCACGGGGCGGCGCCTGCCGGCTGCCGGCTGGTCTAGATGACGCGGAACATGTCGGCCGCGGCGTGCACGGCGCCGGGGGCGGTCAGGTCGGCGATGGTACGCAGGTTGTCCGAGAGGGCCTCCAGCACCGGCCCCGGGCGGCTGTCGACGGCGACGCCGAACACCCGGTAGCCCAGGCGGGCCTTACGCTCGTTCCAGCCGCGCATCCAGTCCTCGGTGACGCCGCGCTCCCCGTCGGTGATCAGCACGATGTCGCCGCGCATCCGGCCCTCGTCGTTGTACTCGGCCTCCAGCAGGTCCGCCGCGGTGTCCAGGGGTGTCTGGAAGTCGGTGCCGCCGCCATAGAAGTACTCGGCAAAGTCGAGCACGTCGCCGATCGGCGTGGGCTGGCGGGCGGGGAACCGGAAGGTCATCTGCTCGCCGGGGCTGGAGAACAGGATGCCGGCGAAGTCGCGGCGGGCGGTGCGGGCCTGGTCCAGCAGGGCCAGCGCGCAGGCCTTCGCCCACGCCTCCCCGGCTCCGTACATCGAGCCGGAGGTGTCGATGCAGGCGATGATCGCGCCCTGCCCGGTGGTCTCCTCGCCGCGGGTTTCGTAGACGAACAGCCGCTGTTCGGCGTAGCGGGCGGCGAACGCGGCCCGCAGCGCGGGCACGCCGAGGGCGGCGGTCTCGGACGGGATAAGCCGGCCAAGGTCATCGCCGAGGGTGATACCGACCAGCTCGCCGGGGGCGTGCTCGGTCTTGCGGGCCCGCTCGCCGGTGGCCATCTGCCGGAACCGGCCGATCAGCTGGGCCCACTCCCCCAGCCGCCCGCCCCGCAGCCGCTCGGCGAGCCGGGCCCGCTGGGCGAAGCTCATGCGCTGCAGCTCGCCGGGCCCGAGCCCCCAGGCGCGCATCACCGCAGTCTCCTCGCGGGCCTGCTCCGCGGCCTGCTGGGCCGCGGCGCGGGCCGCGGTCCGGATCCCCGGCGCCGCGGCTGTGAGAGCCCGGTCCGCCGCGGCGGACGCGTCCTGGGCGGCCTGCCCGGCGGTCTCGGCGGCCGTCATGGCCTGCTGCAGCTCGGCGGCGGCCGCGGCGGGCACGTCGCCGTCCTCACCGGCCTGCCCGGCCGCGGCGTCCAGGGCCTGCTGCACGTCCTGGGCTGCGTCGGTGGCGTCCTGGCGGGCCTGGGCGGCCTGCTGGGCGGCCCGCTGGGCGTCTTCGGCCTTGGCCAGCATCCGGCGCAGCGCGGCGGCCTGGGCCAGCACGGCCATCGCCGAGGCGTACGGGTCACCAGCGGTTTCGCGGCGCAGCTCGGCGAACTCGGGGCTGTCCAGCAGCGCGGTGATGACCTGATGGTTAACCAGCCGGGAGGGGTCCATCCCGGCCCGCTCACGCAGCTGTGGGGCGGCCTTGTAAGCGGCCAGGAACACGTCCCGCAGCAGGTCGGTGGCGTAGTCGTGCCGGTCGGCCAGGTCGTCGGCCAGCTCGCGCAGCGCGGCGGCCTGGTCCAGGGTCTCGGTCCAGGTCATTGCGTCGAACCGGTCCGCCACGACGGCGCCGGTGTGGGCGGCCGGGGCAGCGCCCAGGCCGAGCCACCGCCCGGCGCGGGCAGCCAGGTCCTTCAGCTTCGCCAGCTTCGCCATCGTTACAGTCCCCTTTACAGGCTCGCCGCAACCATGGAGGCGTCCACGCCGAGGGCCTCGACCATGACCCGGGCGTGCACCGCACGCCGCCGCGCGGCCACCTGGTCCAAGGTGGCGGTGGACCGGCCCGCCGCGATGGCCTCATCCAGCATCTCGGTCAGGCGCTTGCCGGCCTTGGCCAGCTTGCGGTTCGCCTCCTTGATCGCCCACTCCGACAGGGCCTCCCGGGACTGCCCCGCCTTGGCGTCCAGCTCGGCCTCGAGTTCGTCGATCGCGTCGGCCAGGTCCAGGGCCTCCCTGGCGTCGGGGTTGACCAGCTGCAGCACCTCCCGCTCAACCGCGGAACGCTCGGTAGTGGAGTCCCATAGCACCGCGGTCAGGACGGCCAGGTCGTTGCCGGTGACCTCGGGCCGGCCGTCGAGGTAGGCGCTGGCCTGCAGCAGCCGCACCGCCTGCTTCCACCGCCGGTCGGACACGATCAGCTCCTGGCGGCGCAGCGCCGCCCGCAGCGTGCACACCGCGTCCACGATCCCGTCCGGCACCGCGACCGTGGGGACCTCGTGCTCCACCGCGTGCCGCAGCCCGGCCAGGTCCACCGTGGCGCGGGCCGCCGGGGCGGGTGGGGTGACCGCAGACCGGACCAGCTGGGCGAAGTTGGACGGGTCGGCCAGATAGCCCACCTCCAGACGGACCAGCAGCCGGTCATAGATCGCGCTCAGTTCCTCCCCCGGCGGCAGCTCGTTGGACGCCGTCACCGCCGCGATCAGCGGGCAGGTGACCGGCGCCCCGCCGTTCTCCGGGTGATACAGCCGCTCGTTCAGGAACGCCAGCGTCTCGTTCAAGGCGCCCGCCGAGCACTTGAAGATCTCATCGATGAACGCGATCTCGCACTGGGTCGCCCGCCCGTCGAACACCTGCGTGTATACGCCCTGAGTCAGCGCCCCGACATCGACCGGCCCGAACATCCGCTTCGGATCAGTGAACTTCGACAGCAGGATTTCCCAGTACCGGGCGCCGTCGATCCGGCCGGTCAGCTCCCGCGCCAGCTGGCTCTTCGCGGTCCCTGGCGGGCCCAGCAGCAGCGAATGCTGCCCAGCCAGCACCGCCGTCACCAGCGCCCGCACCACCGCGCCACGCTCGAAGTACTTCTCGGACAGCTCCGCCACGATCGCGCGCAGCTGGCCCGCTGTCTTCGCCGGGTCTGTGCCCGTCATGACTCCACCTCTCCCCTGGCCATCATGGCCGGTCAAACTAAACGTACAACAAGACGCTTTGTACAAGCAAGCTCTTTAGGCAATGAGTTACGATGCACGCATGGAGTCCATCCCTGAAACCATGGCGGTCAGCGAGGCACGGGCGAACCTGACCGAGGTCGTGAACGCCGTCCGGCTCCAGGACCGCTCCGTGCGCCTGACTCGCCGCGGAGCACCCCAGGCAGCAGTCGTCCCCATAGATGTGCTCGACCTCATCGAGCAGCTGGGCGGCCTCGGCAGCGCGCGCGCCGCGATGCGCGAGATGCTGGAACGCGTCGGCTCGTGAGCCACCCGAGCTGTTACCGCACCGGTTACACGCTCATCTGCCGAATACGACCGGCTCCTGACGCTCACCCCCGGCTGTGGTCCTGGCCGCCAGGCCGGCCTGGCCAGCCTCCGCCGGACCGGAGTTCCCGCCATCAGGCCCCATCCGGGCACGGCAAAACCCCATCCGGGCACGGCAAAAACGCCCGTTTATAACCGTTTATAACCAGCCCAGCATGGCATCCGCCAGCCATACACACCTGGCGTCCAGACGTCCAGACGTCTAAACGCCCAGGTGGGGAACAGCTGCCAGCGGGATTTCGGCACGGTGCAATCTCCCCTGCGATATACCGGCTCCCAGCTGAGGCGTGCCAAGCTGTACGTCCAGGCGTCTTTAAGTCCAGATGCCTGGACGCCTAGACGTCAAGATCAGAAGAGGTATATCTGTGCCTGGGAAAGCGCCCGCACCCGCCGTGCCGGTATGGGTGATCGCCATGCTCAAGGGCGGGGTCCGTAAGTCGACCACTGCCATGATGACCGCGTTCGGCCTCGCCGCACGCGGCCTGGAGGTCCTGGTAGTCGACGCCGACCACTTGACCCAGGGAGTGACCGACTGGGGCACCCGGGTCTACGCCGACGGCGGCGAGCTGCCCTTCCACGTGGTCCAGTGGGCCCCGTCCCAGGGCCTCCTGGTCCCGTTCCTGCAGCGCGCCCAGCGCGAGACCGAAGCCAGCATCGTCCTGGTCGACGTCGGCGGCGAGGCGCCAGAGGTCCTGCGCCAGATCGTCCTGGCCGCCAGCCTGGTCATCTCCCCGACCGGCCCGGAGCAAAGCGAACTCGGCCGGGTGCCGGCCACCGCCACCATCGTCCGGGGCTCCACCGTGCCGATGATGGCGCTCCTGACCCGCGTTCCCACCCCCGGTGTGGGCATCGCCCGCGAGGCCCGCCGCTACCTCGAATCCGAGGGCCTGGCCGTCCTCGACACGGAAATACCGCAGAACCGGGAGGTCTATGCCCACGTCTGGGGCACCGTCCCTGACAATCTCGGCGCCTACGGTCAGCTCACCGGCGAGCTCCTCAAGCGGGAGGCGTAATGGCCACCAAGAGGCCGACGTTCCGCACGCTCAACCCAACCGCGCCCAGCGCGGACGGCGCCGCCCCCACTAGCCCGGAAACCCAGACAGCAGACGCCCAGGCATCAAGACGTCAAGACGTCCAGGCATCAAGACGCCAAGACGCCTCAACGGCTGCCGTCTCCGCACCGGCCCGCAGCGCCTTCACCTGGCGGCTCACGCCAGACGAGGCCATCCGCATCGACAGCCTGGCCCTACGGCTCCGCGGTGACCTCGGCCACCGCCTCGACCGCGCCACCATGCTCAGCGCCCTGTGCCGCATGGCGGCCACCGACCCCGCCATCTACGCCGCCCTGCTCACCGAACTACGCGACGTCTAGACGTCACGGCGTCCAGACGTCACTACGTCTAGCCTGCGGGCCGCTTAGGCAGCCGGCGCCGCCGGGACCTGTACCGGCGGGTCTGGCGTCGCTGATCCGGTCGGCCCCGCTGACCGGCCTCGGCGAACTCCTGGGATGCCCTGCCTGGCCGGGAGGGCGACCCGGCCAGGCAGGGCGCTTCACGTTACCGGGCTGAGGGAAGGCAAGGCGGCTTGCAGAGCGTCCAGGGCCTTGGCGACGTCGTTGGGCACTCCTTTGCAGGTCTGAGCGGCCTCGATGACCGCCGCCGCGGTGGCGGCCAGCTCACTGAGCGGCCCGGCGTCGGCCTGCTGAGACCCGGCGGCGGGTGCCTCCCGGGATTCGGGCGCGGCGGAGCCGGTCTCCTGCCCGGCCAGGCCGCCGCCGTCCGGGCGGCGCAGTACCGTTTGGGCGGCCTGCCAGTCCGCAGTGGCCCGGCCGTGCCTGGTGGCGAGCCCAACGACCTGGCGGGCCGCGACAATCAGTTCCTCCGCCCGTCCAGCTACCTCGTCTTCCCACCCGGCCGGCTGGCCGCCGGGCCCTGGCGTCCCGGTGCTGTCTATACGGTTTAGCGCGGACTCCAGGCCGTTCCAGGCCTGGCTGAGCTGATGCCGGGCGCCTTTGAGGTCATGGCGGGCGCGGGTGGTGTCAGTGGTGGCGCGTGCGGTGGCCTGGCGGGCCCGCCAGGCGGCCTGGCGGCACCGTTTCGAGCAGTAGTCCGGCGGCCGGCCGGTCGGCGGGGCCACCAGCGGCGTCCCGCACAGCGGGCAGGTGGGGGCGCTCACACGTCCCCCATGCCCACGCCGGTGCTGGCGGTTGCCGCGCCCCTGGCGGGCGGCGCCAGCCCACCGGGAGCATGATTGGTTGTCAAAGAAGTCCTCCTGGCCGTGTCTTGATGGGAATCTGGTGTGACGGGCGGTTCGCCACGTTCCCGCTGGGGGTTGCCGCAGGGGGCCGCACCCGGGGAATGATGATCATCATTGTGTGATGCGGACGTCACGCTACGCCCCTGATTCCGTCGCCGGGGAAGGCTGTTCTGGCTGGTGACGGAAGGCATGGGCGGCCCGTGGCCGGTGACTTGCGCGGGCCCGGCCGGTTCCTGTGCGCCGCCGCGGCTGGGTCGTGCCCGCGGGTCGCGTCCCGCCGGCTTCGCCCGCTTAAAGGCTGGGCGCTTGCCGGGACCTGGACGGTGCCGAACGTCAGCCCGGCGGTGATCGGGCCAGCCAAGGGGGAGGCGAGGTCGGCGGCAGGCCAGCTGGAAGGGCTGACCGCCGCCACGGTGATCAGGCCGCCTTCCGTGACGGCCTGGCCGGTGAGAGCCTGGACGGTGTCGGCCAGGTGCAGGGCACAGGCCAGCACGGTCTGGATGCCGTGCTGGCACGGGCGGGTCAAATGCGCGGCGAAGCAGACAGGGTGATGGCAGTGCTGGGCACTCTGGCAGGATGCCGGCGGCGCCGACAGTGCTGATGATGGCATAGAAGATCCCGGTGAGCGTGCCCGGGAGGCCGGGCCTGCATCACAGGTCCGGCCTCCCGGTCCGGCTCAGCGGATAATCCGGTCCAGAAGCCGGGCCACCGCCAGGAAGACGACAGCCGCCGTGGCGGCAGCTGCCGTGATCCGTGCCGGCGGACCCAGGTACAGCGCCGCGGTTCCGGCGGCCGCCACGGCCGCCAGAAGCAGGATGAGCGCGGACCGGGCGGGAACCGAGACCAGCGGCAGAGGCTTACCAGTCGGTTCCTCATTGGTAACTTGAGCGACGAAACTCTTTCGCTCAGCGTCTCGTGGTTCTACAGTCATCAGAAGTCCTTTCTGCACTTCTGCACCGATCGGACATGACGGCCCCCCGGATGCCACCGGGGGGCTGTTGCTTTTACCAGCAAGCAGCCCCGGTCACCGCACTCAGCGGCGCCAGGCCGTCGGGCATCATAATGACACGCCACCCCCGCAAGTGCGGGGAAGAAATCGACTAAGTCGTCAAGTCGGTTTTTTCCCCGCTTCCCGGGATCCGGGGGAGCAGGGGCGGCCGCGGTGTCCGCACGCACCCGCGGGAAACCCGCTCTGTGTCCCTGACCAGTCGCTGACCAGCGGTAACGCTGGGAGTAAACGTAGTATCTAGCTGTCTCTAGAGATGACATCGTTAACACACGCACCATGATTCTCAGAGGTCCAGCCAGGTATTCGTGGGCAAATGCGCGTGCATGTGCAATTTCTGGATATTTCATCCCCCTGTTGTACGGGAATGCGGGGTTTCCCACACAACAGGGAGATCCTGTCTGGTCAGAAATCCGTTGCCACTGCGCCGGCAGCTCCCGGCACCCCGGCCCCTTGTCATAACAGCGGCCCAGGCATCCCACGGTTCCGCGGCGATCCCGGCACCTGATTTGCCCGCGACAGGGTTACCGTCGTTGATAACCCGCTAAGCCACCATGCTGGTGCTCGGCGTGAGCCCGGACGTGAGGTGAGCACTGATGCCAGACCTTGACCCTGATCAGTCCTACCGGGAGAAGCTGCACGCGTCGCTGTCGCAGTGGACGGCGGCGCATAACGTCCTGGGCCAGGTCACAACCTGCAGCATCGACATCCCCGCCGAATACAACAGTGATCCGCCACTGGACCCGATCCCGGTCTATGAGAGCCCGGCCCGTGAACTGTGGCGGCTCCTGGACGCTGACACAGCCGCCCGTGCCGGGCACGCCCCAGACGACGGCGAGGAGGCCGACCGCATCCGGCACGCCGGGGCACGCCTGCGTTACCTGCTCGAAGGACGGCTGCCCACCAGCGGCTGGCCACAGCCAGACGACGCCGCCGAAGCGTTCGGCGAACTGGCCCGGCTGGCCGAACTGGCCAAGACGCTGACTCACCAGGCCGATACGGTGCTCGGCCGCGAGCTGCGGGCCGGCCGGATGACATCAGTGCCCTCCCCCGGCACCGGCCGCGCAGCGGCTCCCACCGACATAGCGGCCCGCTTCCACGACGCGGCGGCGGCTACGGCGGCCGCGCTCACCGAAGCCGCGGCACAGCTGCGGCGCATGCAGATGCGCGCCGGGGACCTGCGCCGGACCATGCGGGCGGTTACCGCCGCGACCTCCGATGGGCCCTCATTGCACAGCCAGTACCTGGTGCGCTGCTCCCCGATCGGGTGGACCGCTTCCTACCACGTCCGGGTCTTCAGGCCGGCCGGACAGCGCCCGCTGGTCATCCTCGGGGAACTGGGCGACAGCAACTCCACGCACCTCAACAACGCCGTCGAGGCCGTCGCGGCGCTGGTCAGTGACCACCTGCTGGGAACTTGTGACCCGGACGCCGTCACGTGGGTGCAATACGAGCCGGCCGAGGAGTTCTACTCCCGGTACGACGAGAACGAGAACGCTGACGTCACCCGCCCGGACCGTGAGGACCAGGCGTACATCATCGAATTCGAACCAGGCTTCACCGGCATGACCTACCGGCAAAGAGCAGACCACGACGAGATCCAGCGCCTGGCCGGCGGCCCCGTCCGCCGCTGGCACGTCTACGACTACACACTCGCCGCCGTCGCGGCGGATAGTGCCCAGCTCGTGAGCCTGCCTCCCAGCCAGCGTCCGGCTGACTTACGGACCTTCCCCGATCACACCTGAGAGCGTGACAGAACGGTGGATGATTCCCGACGTCACGACGCCCAGACGTCTGAGGCCCACCCCGGCTGGCAGCACCTTCACCTGGCTATTGCCCCGCGACGCCACGACGCCACGACGTCCACCCCGGCCTGCAGCACGTTCGTATGGCAGGTCGTCTAGACGTCACGACGCCCAGACGTCACAGCGAGGGTGTAGCGTCAGCGCACCGCCCAGCTATGACCGGGGCCAGTCCGCAAACCGCTTGCGCAGCCGGGCAGCATCACCTGGAGTGAGCCCGGACCGGGCCAGCCTGGTATCAGTGAGCTGGTCGATCCGCTGACCGGCCTCAGCGAACTCCTCATCGTGCAGGCCTGGCTCCAGCCGCCGGGCCATGGCGATCAGCTCCCTGGCGGAGTAGCGCTCCAGCGCCGCCGCAACATCGACGGCATCCCGGTCCTCTGCACGGGTCACGAACGCCCGGACTTTAGACGCCACGGCATCCTCCGGGTTCAGCACTGGGCCCACATCCATGATCACAGGGGCCTGGCTGCGGTCGAAGTGGGTGATCTGCAGCTCAGCGCGGGCGCCGCCAGGCCCAGTTACCAGCCACTCGGCAAAGCCGGAGTCGAAGTCATAGAAGACCTCGCCCAGGCCGCTCCCACGGTCCTGCCGCCGCTCGGCCGTCAGACCCGCCGAGCGCAGCGCTTCCTCTACAGCAGCGGTGGCGGCCTCGACGCCCCCGGCCTGGTCGGTCATCAGGTCGATATCGGCGGTGTACCGGTCCACGATGCCATGCAGGATCAGGGCATTCCCGCCACCGAGCACAAACCCATAGGGGGCCGCAGCGCGGAGAGCGACGGTAGCAACCTGACGCTGAAAATCACTGACCGGCATCAGGCAGCAGCGCGGCCCAGCGCCGGATGCCGCAACTCCCATACGTGCCGTACATCCCGGGGCAGGAGCAGTTGCGGCCAGATAGCGGCCAAGGTGAGACCGTCGAGATAGGTGGCCAAGTCGTCGAAAGACCTTGCCTCGCAGAGCACCTTCTCGTACATCAGCCCCCGCATCACCGGGTCAGCAAGGTCGAAGGTGCGGTCCGGCGAGGACCAGAACAAATACAGCGGCAACTCCACCACGCCTGACACGGGACCGTGCAGGTCAGCCAGGTTCCGGGCTACCACGATGCCACGGCCCGGCCGCGAACGGCGCAGCGGCCGCTCCTGGCCTGCAGCAGCTTCCGTAGTGGTCATAGGCCTAAGGGTAGCCCGAAGAACCCGGGCCAGCCACCATCACATCGAATGCACTATCGACCGTTGCAGGCCCTGATCAGGCCAGATGACGTCATAAGCAGCGAATGCGCTTTCGATCTTTCTAAGCAGGCGTCCAGACGTCCAGGCGTCCAGACGTCTAATTCCCTGGTCATATCGCTCAAGTCGCCCCGTTGGCCGTCACCACATTGCCGGTCTGACAGACTGGCGTTTTCCGGGGGGATGACCAGCAAAGACACGCCT
>Ga0070737_10001213_pt1 | contig 39005 bp, 25 predicted proteins | sample Coa_R1_10_FD_66438 | JGI IMG/M metagenome (GOLD analysis project Ga0070737, IMG submission 66438) | Surface soil microbial communities from Centralia Pennsylvania, which are recovering from an underground coalmine fire - Coalmine... | ecosystem: Environmental > Terrestrial > Soil > Unclassified... | reverse complement strand
TATTCTGGTCACCAATCACGCTGTTTCCCAAATGGTGCTCGGATTTCACGGCAGTGATGAAGAAGTGGCCCGAAGGTATCGCAGTGATTTTGGGTGTTCGACCGTCTGCATCACTTCGCGGGAAATGATGGGGAACCGTCGCGGCAAGTGGCAGAGCTTGGCGCTCGACAAGGATGAAATCGTTTACGGACGCCCCTTTGAGTTTGAGGTGGTGGATCGCTTTGGGACCGGGGATGCGTTCTTTTCAGGGTTCTTGTATGGATACTCTGAGCGCAACGCCCAGTTTGGGCTCGATTTCGGCAACGCCTTGTGCGCCCTGGCCCATACTGTGGCGGGAGACGTCGTCCCCGTTTCCGCTCACGAGGTGATGGCACTTCTCGACGGCCCCGCCAACGCACACATCCGGAGGTAAGAGATCAGAGATGGCTGAGCGAAGCGCGCGTGAAGCGGTGATGGAGCAAACCCAGTGTACGGGAATTCTGCCGGCCATCAAGTTGAAGCAGCATGAGAATATCTTGCCCTACGCACACGCCCTTTATGAGGGCGGAGCCCGCGTGATTGAGATTACGATGACCACGCCCGGAGTCCTGGAAGCAATTCAAGCCATCGTCACGGAGTTCGGCCCCGCGCTTCGAGTGGGCGCCGGCACGGTTCTGGATGCCGCAACCGCGCGCGCCGCTATTCTGGCGGGCGCAAGCCTGATTGTGAACCCCGCGCTCATCCCGGAAGTGATTGCGACAGCGCATCGCTACGGGGCAGCTTGTTACTCCGGAGCTTTCACGGCCACGGAATGCCTGCAGGCTATGGAGGCCGGCGCGGATATGATCAAGATTTTTCCTGCCGCGCTCGGAGGGCCGAAATATATGACGAACCTCCGCATGGTTTATCCGGAAGCGAACCTGATACCTTCCGGCGGCGTCAGCCTGGAGAACGCCGCTGACTTCATTCAATGCGGAGCTTGCGCCGTTTCCGGCTCCAGGAATTTCGTTGATCGTGAGATGATTCAGCAGTGCGGTCTGAGTTGGGTTACGGGACAAACAGCAAAATATCTTAAAATCGTCGCCGAGGCCAGGGCTCAGGCCAAGCCCTTGCCTTGACTTGAGAATCGGAATCAACATGACCGAAACTGTGTGGCTGGCCATTCTTCTGGTGCTGATCGGGGGCGCGATGGAAGGGAGTTTTGCCCTTCCCATGCAGCGCACCCAACGTTGGGCCTGGGAAAACGTCTGGCTGGTTTATAGCGTCGTCGGCCTGATCATTATCCCCTGGATTGCGGCCTGGATGACTGTTCCTCATCTGTCCCTTGTTTATCACCAGGTCGCGGGACAAACCCTATTCGTTGCGGCGTTGTTTGGGTTTGGCTGGGGAATCGCCAACGTCTTGTTTGGACTCGCCCTTCCCCTTGTGGGCATGGCGATTACCTTTGCCGTGATCGTGGGCATGAGCGCCGCGCTCGGGTCATTTATTCCGCTCCTTCTTTCTCACCGCAGCAGGCTGTTTCAACCTACCGGCCTGCTCATTATGACCGGCGTCGCGCTGGCCCTGGTGGGGGTCGTCTTGCTGGGAGCGGCCGGCAAGGCCCGGGAGCGGCAAAAATCTGATAAATCCGCCTCGATGGGTTCTTCGTCCAGCCGGGCAACTCTGGGCCTTATTCTCTGCGTCATCGCCGGTTTTCTCGCGCCGATGCTCAATTTCTCTTTCGCGTTCGGGTCTGCCATCAGCTCCCGGGCGATTCAACAGGGCGCCGCGCCTTCGCAGGCTGCCAATGCCATCTGGGCGATCAGCCTGGCGGGAGGGTTTGTGAGTAACGGAGGCTACAGCATCGTTCGCCTCTTCAAGGATCACACCTGGGTAAGGATGACCGCAGCCGGAACGCTTTCGCACTATGCTCTTTCCAGCCTAATGGGAGTGCTTTGGACCGTCGGGCTTCTGCTCTACGGATGGGGCGCCAGCAGCCTGGGCAGCCTGGGCGCATCGGCCGGCTGGCCCGTGTTTCAGGCGACCATCGTTCTTGTTTCCTCAGCCCTGGGCATTGCCGCAGGTGAATGGCTCCACGTTGAAAAGCGCACGTTTCGTCTGAATCTCGCCGGTCTGGCGCTGCTCATCGTCTCGATTGTGGTTCTGAGCTTTGGCGGCCGCGCGTGAAAGACTTCTGACAGGCCGTTGAAAAACCTCAGAAGTTGTAGCCAACCCCTGTCGTGAATGCCAGATTGTTCTTCTTGTTTCCCGGAGTCGGATTGCTCAGGAACAGGTCAACCACGCCGGTATTCAAGGATAAATGGTTGCTTAGCCTGATGGCCAGGGTTGAAGCCGTGTCGAAGCGATATTGCCCAGTGTTCGTCAGATTGGGATAGAAGTTGAGATAGTGGTCGAGCCGCATCCATTTCGTCAGTTGGATGCCGAGCTTTTCGCCCACTAAGGCTTGAGCGCTCTGGTCGCTCAGCCCATTGTAGAATTTTTCGTGAACGTAGGTGAGACCGCCGAGCAAGCTGAAGATAGTTCTGGAATTATGGATCAGGTCGTGGCCGAAGCCGCCGCCAACAATCTGCCGCAGATAGAGGCCCTGAGCCTGAACGTGATCAAGCTGACCGAGGGCGAACACGAAGTCTCTTGGAGACAATAAATAGTCCTCCCGCAGGTTCGTGCTGATGGTGTTGGATTGGACCAGCGCTCCGTTCTGCTGCGCTTTCGCAAAGAGCATAGTCAGCGCATAGTTGGTGCGGAAGTGGCGGATGAAGATGGGCGCTTCGGGCCGCTCCCGCACGGCGGCCACGGCGCTGCTGATGGTGCTGGTCTGCTGATCGCCGCGCTGGATGCTATAGCCCAAACTTGCGTTGCCCTTCCAGTCCTGCCAGGGCTTGGCCTTGTGCTCGACCAGGCCGTTGTAGGTTTGCTCGGGCATAATGGTCTCAACGTCTGATGCGGCGACGGTTTGGGATTTGCCGTTCGCGGTCACTTGCCAGTTGCCCGACGGCTCCAACTGGAGCTGCCCTTCGACTGCATGCTTGCCTTTTACAACGACGGCCACGGGTTTCTCTATGGAAAGGGACTGCACTTTGTTGAGTGGAATCGTGATGCTGCCGGCGGCGTCTGAATTGAATTCCAGGTTACCGCCGGAAATGTTAACAAAAGTACCCGTAAACCGATCTCCGTTCTTAAGAACCACAACATCTGCTTGTCCCAGGATTGCCGAGAATACGATGATCAGGAAAACGCCTACGATTCTTTTCATCATCTGCCTCCGTTGCGCGAAGTTGATTTGATGAGTTTCCGGTTAGCCGCATACACTGTTGGTGCAGCCGCAGGCGAGTGAGCTACATCCCGGTAAGCTCATCACCTGTGCTTTCCCCCTCGCGGCCGCGGAGTGCAGCCTGGCGGGCGCCTGAGGATTTCGCCTCATGACGAACCCGCCGCATGAACTATGTTTTTTGATTCTTAAGCGCCCATCAGCGATTCCAGAATCTGGCGCTCTCGAATGGTTGATTATTCTCCTTTCCTTATCGAAGCTGTTTCAAAACCTTGCCTTACTCGTCCAATGGGTACTGAAAAAATCTGAGGGCTGTCATTCTGAGCGAGCGCAGCGAGCGAAGAATCCCGGTATTTGGAGAATCAAACAAATACCGAGATCCTTCGTCGCCTTCGGCTCCTCAGGATGACAGTTGGTCGGGTTTTTCGCCAGGAAAATCAAACCTTTATCCCTTCGCCTTCCACAAGGGTGAAATAGCGGTCCACGGGCACTTCCGTGAAACGTTCAACTCTTCCACTGGGCGCAGGCCAGTGGATTTCGAGCCAGTCCAGTTTCTTGGCCGTCCCCAGACCCAGAACAACGCGGGGATCGTGGGATGAAAGATAGCTTCCGCCGTTGTTCCTGAGCATCTTCATCACGTGGCCATCCACGCTCCACGTGAGGCGCGCTCCAATCGCATCCCGATTGCAATGCGTTCCTACCAACTTCATGCCCACCCAGTGATTTCCCTGGCCGGCATTATTGCGCAGCAGCAGCGGAGCTTCTCCGTTATTGCCGATGAGCACGTCGATGCGGCCGTCGTTGTTATAGTCGCCGATCGCCAGCCCGCGCGCCGGGAAATCCTTCTTGAAGATCGGGCCTGCCTGGTCGCTGATGTCGTGCAGCAGCCAGTCGGGTCCCTGGCGGAAAAGCAGCAACGGCTCGCGGTAATGAACGGTGGGGAAAGTCTGGTTGATCATATCGTCGGGATGGCCATCGGCGAGAAACAAATCCAGCCGTCCGTCGTTATCGAAATCAAAGAACTTCAGGCCCCAGCCGCTCAGCAGCCGTGTGGCCTGGGCTATGCCGTTTTCGTGCGCGGTGTCGGTGAAGGTTTCGTCGTGGTTATTTCTGTAAAGCGAGAACATCTCGTGATCGACGTTGGCCACAAACAAGTCTTCCCACCCGTTGCAATGAAGGTCCACAGCGTCCACGCCCATGCCGGAGCGGGGCACGCCGTTGTCGCTGTAGCCGACGCCCGCTGCCAGCGCGATTTCGTCCCACTGGTCATTGCCGCGGTTAATGTAGAGGAAATTCTGCACCGTGTCGTTGGCGACAAAGAGGTCCATCCGGCCATCGTTATTGACATCCGTCGCCACCACGCCCAGCCCCTTGCCAAGAGACTGCTCGATGGCGGTGCCGTGGGTGACGTCGGTAAACGTGCCGTCGCCATTGTTGCGATAGAGAAAGCTGTGGGTGGGCTTGAAAAGGCGGGGAACGCAGTAGAAGTGAAGGCCCAGCTTGTTATCGCCGCAGTCGAAGTGGTGCTGGGACGCGTAATCCACGAAGCTGCATATGAAAAGGTCGAGCCGGCCATCATTATCATAATCAAACCAGACGGCGCTGGTCGTCCAGCCCGGCGTGGCCAGACCGGCGCGCTCCGTCACATCGGTGAACGTGCCGTTGCCATTGTTGTGATAAAGAATGCAGCGGCCATAGGCGGTTATGAACAGGTCGGGGAATCCATCGTTGTCGTAATCGCCGACGGCCACGCCCATGCCAAACGTGCCGCCTTCAACTCCAGCCTTCGCCGTGACATCCGTGAACGTGCCATCGCGGTTGTTGCGATAAAGGGCGTTGGGTGTGGGTTTGGCGGGACGATAAAAATCGCACGGCCCGGTGTTGACCAGGTAGATGTCCATCCAGCCATCGTTGTCGTAATCCAGGAACGCCACGCCCGGCGGAAGCGCCTCCGGCAAATAGCGCTCGGGCGACCGGGCGTTGGTATGCACCCAGGTGATATGGCTGGCGGAGGGAGGCACGGCCTCAAACAGAGGCAGGAAAACGGGCGAGGCCGCAAGGCGTCTTGCGCTTGGTCCGCACGGTAACGCGGCCACGAGGCCAGCGGCGGCATTCAGAAATTGGCGGCGGGATAGTTTGTTCATGCGTCCGTGCTACTGAGCCTGAGGAACCGTTTGCGTTGGGCCACGATAAGCCTCACCCGCCGCAGCTTTCACCGCCGGCTGCTGCGCCTGAACCGCGGCATTCAGCTTCCGCACCACGGCGCGCTCGCGGTCTCCGTCCGCCTTGTCTTTCAGCCGGTAGTAGACCATGGCGAGCGACACATGCGCCTCAACAAAATTCGGCGCAGCCCGGGTGATGCCCTCCAGTTCCGCGCGCGCCTCGGCCAGCTTGCCTGTAGCCAGATATACGGTTCCCAACTGATATTGGGCGGCGAGGTTGTTGGGCTGAATCTCCAGAGCGCGTTTCAGATAACGCAGAGACTCATCGTAATTCTGGTCATCCTTCAGAAGCGCGCCGAGGTAGAGATTGGATTCAAAGTCGTTGGGATTCTGCGCAATCTCATCACGGAACGCCTGGATCGCCTTGTCGTGATAGCCCATCTGCATATACGTGAGACCAAGGAACGAGTGCGCTGAGGGAAGACGCGGATCGAGCTTGATCGCGGCCTGGAAATCCTTCAGGGCATCGTCATATTTAAGGTCTTCAAAAGCTGCCGCCCCCAGAAGCAGGCGCGCCTGCGGAGAGTCGCCCTGGCTCAGGATATGGTTTATATACACTTCCCCTTCCTTAACCCGATGGTTTCTTAACAGAGACATTCCAAAGAGGTAGTCCAAAGCGCCGTTCTCGGCATTGGCCGCAGCAAAGGGCGAAAGCAGGCTGACGACCTTCTGATATTCGCTCATTCGCAGGTGGCAATCCGCCAGCAGCAGGGCCAGTCGCAGGTTCTGGGGCTGGGCGGCCCGAAGCCGGGTCAGCTCGCTCACCGCTTGCGGGAACTGACCGGATTGATAGTAGGCGACGGCTAAATTAAAGCGGATTTCCTGAACCATGGCGGGGTTCAGGCCAGACAGGTTCCCTGCCAACGCCCGCTGGTATTGCTCAATCGCTTTGCCGTAGCGCCCCAGGTGCGCCAGCGCCACGGCCAGATTCGATCGCACCGCGACCGAATTCGGAACCTGAGCAAGAAGCGCTTGGTATTCGCGCACCGCGCCTTCCAGGTCGCCCGCGTTATAAAGAGCCACGGCCCTCGCAAAGATGCGGTTCAGGTCCTGACTGGAAGGAGTTGCAGGGACGCTCGATGCGCCGGACGGATGCGGTTGAGAATCGGTGGAGTGAGATTGCGGATGGGCTAGACCAAGGCTAACTTGCAGAGCAAGCGCTGGAAGCAGCAACCCAAAAAGCAGCGTTTTCTTTGACACCATCCCGAAGCATGAGTGTAAGCCAAAAAGGAATCGCTCACAAGCCAATGCAGTAAGCTGGAACTTCATTGGCTTGCAGCGTCAGCACCTCGCCAGGTGTTCCACGCTCTGTCATTCTGACCGAGCGCAACAGGCGAAGAATCCCCACGTTTCAGCTTAGAGTAAACTCTGCGAAGCGTCTCTCCATTTACAGAACAAATGCAGGGATTCTTCGCTACCGCTCAGAATGCCAAGTGAGAGTTCGGCCTGCCAAGTGGCACGGCGGGCGTTTCAAGGAACTTCTGGGCTAAGCTATATGGTTCGCTTCACTTTTTGGCTCTTGTCATTCTGAGCGTAGCGAAGAATCCCTGTATTTTGGTTGTTTTTACAAATGCAGAGATTCTTCGTCGCTTCGCTTCTCAAAATGACAGCTTGCAGCTTTGCTGCTCTGGACTACCAGTTGACGTTTCCATTGTTCCAATCTCCTCTGATCAGAACATGAATTTCACCGCAAGCTGGATGATTCGATGCCCCTGCTTGAAAGTTGTCGTCCCGAAGACGGGGTTATTCACCTTTCCCGAAATCGGGTCGAAACTCAGCCCGAGGTTCCCGCCGTTAAAGGACCAGAGCGGATGGTTCAGGAAGTTGTAGCCATCCACGCGGAACTGCAACTTCTTCGATTCTGTGATGCTGAAATTCTTGAACAATCCCAGGTCCATGTCGAAAAACCCCGGCCCGTAAATGGGCGGGAGGATCGTCGGACCGTTCTGGCCGATCTGCGTGGGCATAGCGAAGCAACTTGCGTTGATGTACTGGTGAGGTCCAAGGTTGGCCCGCGGGTTGCACGTGAGGATGGGATTAAGCTGGATATCGGGCGTGCCAAGGAGCGACACGTTGCTGATGTCGTAGGTCGTGCCCGGAATCGTTGCGCTGTTGAGGTTCATACCGAAGTTCTGATTCTGGTAGCCCGTGAGGTTGGGGCCGCTCTGGATCATTGTGATGCCCGAAACCTGCCACCCGTTGACGACCCCGCCAGCGAATCTGTTGCCGTGCACGAAGTTCGGAAGCAATACCGAGTAAGCGGCGTTGAAGATGTGGGTGCGGTTAGTTGGCAGAACCCCGTAGTTGTCGGCAAGATTGAATTGATTAAAGAGACCGCCTCCACCCACGCCTAAAATCCCCAGAGCTTTGCCGTAAGTATAATTCAAGTTAATAGTGTAGCGTCCCTTCGTGCGCAGCCACGATACCTGCAGGGAGTTGTAGTTGGCATAGGCGTTGCTCGTCGCGAGATAGAGGTCGGAGTAGCCAAGCAGCGGCCGGAACTGGTCAACCACCAGCTTGTTCGGGTCCACACCTCCGTTTTTCGACGACAACATCGCTCCAATCGGCACCAGGTTGATGTTCATGGTGTTGAAGCCTGCGGTGCCGCCATTGCCGGTGGTGGGGATATCCCGCGTGCGGTTGCCAATATAGGCCACCTGTAGCAAGCTCGACCAGGGCAACTGGCGCGAAATAGTGAAATTGTACTGGTCAGTGTAGGGCTGCTTGTCGTCTGTCGAGTCCACCGCTGCGGGACTCGAGGCCACGGCAGTGAAATTAATCGTATTGAGCCCCGCCGCTCCCGGGAACAACGGGGATGGATCGACCAGCGTGGGCTGCGTAGCTCCGCCAGGGAGAGGAATTTTCGTGCCGAGATTCACGGATTCGACTCCTGCGGAAGCATCCAGGCCATTGGTGAACTGGCCGGCGTGGAAGTAATACCGCCCCCAACCGCCGCGAAGCACTGTCTTACCATTGCCCCCCAGGTCATAAGCGAACCCGATGCGCGGCTGGTAGAAAAGGGCTCGGGTGGGAAAGCCGCCTACGGGTACACTCGAATCCCTCTTGTGCCACTCAAACCCGCAGAAGGTTGGGGCCGCAGTACATGCCTGGCCCTTGTACTCCGAGGGAATGAAGATGGCAAAACCATCCCCCAAGCGGTCGCCCCAGGGCTGGAAGTGACTGAAGCGCAGACCAAAGTCGAGCGTCAACCGTTTTGTCACTTTCCAGTCATCCTGCGCAAAGCCTTCGTAGGTGTTGTAAGCAATGTCGTTCACGCGGTTGAATGAAGTCTCATTATAGGAACTAAGGATGCCCAGGACTTCGTCGGCGTAGGAATCTCCCGTCGTGTAAGGGTTGCCCGAAGAGACGAACTGCAACAGGCCGTTGGTATTGTTATTGGCAGGCTGGGCATTCCTGATCCATTCCCAATAGAAGCCGCCCTTGATGGTGTGCGTGCCGATCACCTTGGCCACCGTATCGCTGACGCTGGGCATCCATTTATTGGCATACAAACCGGCGGAAGGACCGCCCACCTCAAAGCCGCCTGGATTGAAAACCAGCGCCGTTTCACCGCCAAAACTGCCAAACGAGGGAATCTGGGCCACGCCGTTCTTGAACAGACCCTGAATGTTGTAACCAACGTTCTGGCGATTAACCTTGGAAGGATTTTGAAAGACATTCGGAAAACCGATAAAGGTGTAGCCGAAGACGAACTCATTGGTGAGCGTGGGGCTGAACACATGCGTCAGCGAGGCCGACACGGAGTCTGACCGGTTTTTGCCCAGCACCGGCGTCGGATAGGGAACCTGGGAGCCGTTGCGCCACCACAGCCCTACCGGGAATTGCTGCGTCTCGCGTTGCAGGTTATAACGGACGAAGAGCTTGGTGCTGTCGCTGATGCTATAGTCCACCCGTGAATCCCACTGCATATTGTTCTGGTTGAAGATCTCCGATTGCACGAAGTTGTAACCGCCGGTGGAGTTGGGATCGGCATTGGGAGCGGGATATAACTTCATGAGCGCGAGCATATTAGAGTCGAGGTCCCCGGTGGGGATCACGCCGCCCGGAAACTTTTGCAAGGCCGTCGCGTTCAGACAGGGTGCGTACGGAACTCCGGTGTTTCCCCCTGTCCCCACGCAGGCGGTGCCGACCGGCTGGCCGGAGGCCGTGATATAGCCCAGATTGGCGTCGCCGATCTTTTCGAGCGATGCAGTCGAAAAATCGCCGTTCAGCATGTCTGTCGTCGGAACTGTGGCGCGGAGCAGGCCTGTATCCAGAACCTGGTAGAAGTATTCGTAACCGGTGAAGAAAAACAGCTTGTTGCGGCTCTTATTGAAGTCTGTGCCCGGAATCAGAACGGGCCCGCCAATCGTGAAGCCGGGATAATAATACTTGTTTTGTGGCTTGGGCGCGCCTTCCGCGTTGTTCAAGGCATCGTTGGCGTTGAGCGCATAGTTGCGCGCGTAGAAGAATCCTGAGCCGTGGAACTGGCTGGTCCCCGCTTTCGTGATGGTGGTAACGACGATGGGGCCTTTCTGCGTTTCGGCGCTGAAGTTCGAGGTATCCACCTTCATCTCGGAGATCATGTCTGAATTGGGGTTCACGGGCGTGTCGCAGTCGCAACCCGGATCTGAGACGTGCGCTCCGTCCGCCATGATGTCGAGCGAATTGCCGGGCAGACCGTTATACGAAAAGGCGTTGTTCAGCGGGCTTTGGCTGCCGGCGTCACCGTTGGCGTTGATGCCGATCACTTCGCCGTTGTAATTCTGCCTGTTCGACGTGCCGTTCTGAATCGCAAAGCCCGGCATTACTTTGAGATACTCGGCTGCGTTGCTGCCGACCTGGATGAAGTTTTGCAGTTCCTGGGAAGTCAGCGTTTCCGATATTTCTCCCGAGTCTACAGGCACCACGGATGTCGCGACGCCAGTCACCTGGACAGTCTGCTTGGTATTGCCGAGGGCGAGGGTGACGTTGACGTTCCGCTTTTGGCCGCCCAAAAGGGTCAATCCCGTCGCCACATAGGCTTTAAACCCGGCTCTTTCAACGGTCAGCTTGTAGGTAAAGTTGCCGACGGTCACGGCGGCAAAGGTGTAATAACCTGCCGCATCGGTCATTGTGACCCGCGTCGAGCCGGATTGTTCGTTAATCAATTTGACCGTCGCGCTCGGCACGGCCGCGCCCGAAGGGTCGCTGACCACACCTGTTAACGTGGCAAAAAGCGACTGCGCCGACAGCCGACTAACTGGCATCGTCAGGATTGCAAGCCCGATAAGTAACTTCATCCACTTCATGATGTTTCTCCCTTGAAGGAATCTTTGCGTGAGCTGGAAGCCGATTGTTCTTTCCGGAAACCCAATTCCGAATTTTCTGTGGGCTTGTTCCACCCACCGCCTTGGCTCACGAAAAGGTACACTCAGACTACATAAAAAGATTCGGCGTGAATTATGGTCGCTTGGAATCCAGATTCAAGGCTAAAGCCGTTATCGGATAGTTACATCCCGCTAAGCCCCCTGTTATCAATCACGTTACACATGAATAATAGATTCCTGACAGGAACATGTAACGATCATTGCGCGTCAGTGATATACTTTGACTACCAGCGGGCTGACTTTTGTGGTGGCTTAAGTGATGGGCAGGAAGGAAAAGCCATGACAGCTCGCAGCCGTGACCTCTGGCTGTCATATTTTTCGGCTCTTCCTCTAAGTGCTGGATTTCATAAGTTTGCTTGCGTATTTCGCCAACCCCTCACCCACCCCGACGAGTCGTGGCGCCCTCTCCCCGCAAGCGGGGGAGGCAAGAAAGACAGAAACCTTACCCCTCACCCCTTTGGGGAGAGGGGCAGGGGGTGAGGGGTTGCCCGCGACCCCAAATCAGCTTGCTTGTTGAATGCCAGGCATGTCAGACATTCGGGAACATGAACAAGCCGCGCTCAATGCGGTGCTCTCCTCGAGAACCTTTGCCAAGTGCCAGAACTTAGCCAGGTTATTGCAGTATATCTGCCAGAAATATCTGGCAGGGGATGCCTCGAACCTGAAGGAATACAACATTGGGGTCGAGGCGCTTGGAAGGGCGCTGGACTTTGATCCGACGGAAAACTCAATTGTCCGGGTTGAGGTTCATCGTCTCCGCGAGAAGCTGAAAAAGTATTATCAGGAAGAGGGCGCGGGCGACTCTTGGGTGATCTCTCTCCAGCCTGGAAACTATATCCCGCAGTTCATCCAGCGCGATGTTGCCCTGCGGGCCCATGCGAGTGAAGCGCAGGGCGTGGATGAGGCCGGGGCCCCTAAGGACGAAACGAATCTTGCTATTCAAGCACCGTCGGCCAACTCAGGCATCACTGGCAGATGGGGCGGAGGATCAAGAAAACCTTTTTCCCTGCCCATCAGTTCAAAACGGCCCGGAGTGACGGCGCTCTACGTTCTGGCGACCGCGGGTCTTGCCCTGGTCGTTACAATCGTTATTCTCCATATCCAAAGCCTCTCACGTTCGAAAACCTTGCCCTCTGTGCCTTCGGAATCCAATACCTTGCCGGGGATGAAAGTTGCCTCGCAGGAGTCAACCATCCGCATCCTGGCCGGCTACACCAAGGAAAAGTATATCGATCGGGCGGGCCGCGTATGGCAAAGGGATCAGTATTACAGTGGGGGACAAGGCGCCAGCCAGGCGGAAAGATTTTTCTTGCGCACCCTGGATCCCACTCTCTTTGAGACTTACCGCTTCGGAGATTTTGCCTACAACATTCCCCTGGCGGCAGGTAATTACGAATTGCGGCTGTATTTTACCGAGACCACCTACGGCCCTGACACGCTTTCAGGCGGGGGAGAAACCAGCCGGCTCTTCACGGTTACACTGAATGGCAAGCCTATTCTCAACAATTTTGACATTCTGAGCGATGCAGGTGGCGAGGGCGTTGCCGACATTCGCGTTTTTAAGGACGTAAGACCAGCTTCAGACGGCTATTTGCACCTTAAATTTGAACGCGATATTTCCGATCCCATGGTGAATGCGATTGAAGTGATTCCTGCTCCGGCGGGCAAAATCAATCCCGTGCGCATCGTGGCGGAGAATAATTGCTTTACCGATCATGAGGGCCGGTTCTGGAATCCTGATTGTTACTTTGAAGGCGGGCGGCTGGCGTTGCGCAAGGTTCCGGTTCAGGGCACGTTGGACCCTGGCCTTTATATCGGTGAACGGTTCGGGCACTTCGATTACGCCATCCCCGTTGCGCCCGGGAGGTATCGCGTGACGTTAAGCTTTGCGGAGACTTATTTCGGCGCGGATAATCCGGGCGGAGGCGGCGCAGGCAGCCGGGCGTTTGACGTCTATTGCAATGGCGTGGCCCTGCTTCGGAACTTTGATATTTTCAAAGAGGCTGGCGGAGCCAATCGGGCCTTGCAGAAGGTCTTCCGCGGTCTTGAGCCGAATGCTCAAGGCAAACTGATTTTACGCTTTGTTCCCGTCGAGAATTACGCCTGCGTGAATGCCATCGAGGTGGCGGACGAATCAAAATAAATCACATCCCGTCTCGCCGTCTCAGCTCTGTTGAGAATTACGAATGATAGCAACGGCTTTTGCTTTAGCGCTGGCCTGCTCACCGTCACTGGCGATCTCGGCGCTGAGGACAGCGCCGTTATAGAATTGCAGGTCGCGATGATCGGTAATGCTCGTTAAGATGAGCGGCTGCCGCAGTCCGCGGAAAAATTCTGCCTTGGGGAACGTGTTCCCGCTTCAGCGGTTTGCTATACTAAAGATGGGGAAGTTAATATTTAGGCTGATCCTGACCCACCTTAAGGCTGGTGACCCTTACGCCAGGCTGGCAAATCAAGACGCGGGGCACGCCTCGCGGAAATTATGATGTTCACCGAAGGTCAGATCGTTAAAGGCCAATATCGTGTTCTCGGTGAGATTGCCCAGGGCGAACTGGGGCCAGTCTATCGCGCCATCGATTTGAACTCAAGAAGCGCCTGTGTCCTCAAGCCTCTTTGCCTGAATGGAGCGGCTGAGATTGAGCCCTTGAAGCAGGAACTGGAAAAGATCCAGGCTCTCCGGCACTCCAACATCGCTTCTGTGGGAGAAGTTGAGGAAACCGAGGACCATCAATTTTTTATTCATCGGGAATACCTCGACGGCGTGACCCTCGAAGAGGTGATCTGGAAACAAGCGCCGTTGCCCCTCTCCCGCGCCTGCACGATTGCGAAGCAGATCGCCCGAGCCCTGGAGGCCGCGCACCACGCAGGCATCATTCACGGCAATCTCACCCCCTCCAAAGTGCTGTTGGTTTCTGAAGAAGGAGAGGAACGCATAAAGGTGCTGGGTTTCGGAACCTTAACCCTCAAGAAAGATCGGTTCATCGACCTTGCCCGCCTGGCTATGCGAAACGGCGGCGCTCCCGTCTTTGGCGATCCGGAATATATCTCTCCCGAGCAGGCTGTGGGGATGGCAGCGGATGCGCTGGACGGACGTTCGGATCTTTATTCGCTTGGGGTCATCCTTTATCAGATGCTGACCGGAGATCTGCCCATCGAAGGCTCGAATGCTATGGAGACCGTCCTGGGGCATGTGTTTTCGGAACCTCGTCCTCTTCGCGATCGTCCGGAACTTGAAATCCCCGAGGTGATCGATACACTGGTTGGGCGAATGCTGGCCAAGAATCGTCAGGATCGGCCCGCGAGCGCGACGGCCGTGGTGGATCAGCTTTCAGCCTGGGAGAAGAAGCCCGCGCGGCCCCGACCCGCTGTGATAGAGCCGGATCGTTCCGTCGCGGCGAAGAATGCTGCTCCTGCGCCGGAACCAGTGATTCAGAACCGAAGAATTTCGCAGCGTGAAGAAATTATTCCAGAACTCCAGCCTATGGCTTCCGCCCCTTCGCCTGCTTCTACCCCTCCGCCTGATGCTTTTATAGCCGATTTGAAGCCAGATCTCGCTCTTTCAGCGTCCGGGATGCAACCAGACAGCGCCACCGTCGATACCCAATTGGATCGCCCTCCGGAACCCGCTCCAGCCCGCACTCCGCCTCGCGCGCGGCCCGCTTCGCACGCGGATTCCGTCATTTTCAAGAGTTACGTCGTGAAAAAAGGGGTTCCGGCCAAAAAGGAGCCATCCCATCGATGGGCTGTTGCGATCCTTATTGTATTGATTCTGGCCGGCGCAGGATGCGGCTGGCTCTATGAGACAGGACGAACTTACTGGTTCCAGCCCGAGTTTTTGAAGGCGCGTATCTCTTCATTTTTTTCTTCGGGATCATCAGGGAATCTGCCGCCAGTGGAAGAGGTTCCGCCCCAGGCGACGCCGCAATCAGGTTCAACCGCGACTCAGTCTGCGCCTGCCTCTTCGCCGCACCAAACGACACAACCGAACACTCCTGCTTCAGGCCATTCGCTTTCCGATCAGTCACAGTCCACGCAGCCTCCCGCGAGCCAGCCTCTCCACCCTTTGGCTCCAACGCCCGATGCTAATAATGTGAACCAGGTGAACGCCGCCACATCGTCAGCCTCCGGTGAGGCCGCATCCTCGGCTCAGGCGCATGCCCCAGCCAGCATCGCGCGGAAAACAAGAATCGCCAGGACGAAAGTCTTCACACCCACGGAAGTCGTCGACAAAGCATCCATCATTCGAGGCGCCACAACGAAGGGGGATTACTACTTCGACCGCGGAGATTATGATGAGGCAATCCGCGCCTATCAAGTGGGTCTTTCCCAAGATCCTTCCAACCAGCAACTCCTTGCGGATATTGAGCGCGCAAGAAGAGCAAAGGCCGCTGAAGCAAAATACCTGGGTCAGTAACGCTGGTTGCCTACATCCGTGAGAGGTGACGATGAGAAACCTGACTTTGCGGGCTACGCCCGGAATGCAATGGATTGCGGCAATCTTTCTGGCGCTTTGCTGGATTTCGCCCATGCCGCTGGTGGGCGCCCAGAAGCCTCTAAGCCAGCAGCAGATTATCGGCCTGGTTGAGGGAGGAGTCGCCAGCCAGCGCATTGCGCACTTGGTGCAGGCGCGCGGGATCGATTTTGAAGCGACTCCTCAATTCCTGGCGACACTCAAAAGCGCGGGGGCCGGGCAAACGCTATTGAATGCGCTGAAATCGGCCAATCAACAGATTTCGCCTGCGGCTGAAATCTTTGCTGAGAAGAATCGCCAGGCCAGGGCGGATGTGGCGAGAGGGAAGTCTTTTCTCGATCGTAAGCTTTGGACCGAGGCTGAAGGAGAGCTTCGCAGGGCGATTCAGCTTGATCCCACAGATCCTGCGGCTCACTTCTACCTGGGCCACGCGTTGAGCGAAGAGAAGAAATGGGACGAGGCTATTGCGGAATATCGAGAAACCATCCTGTTGGCGCCAGATTCGGCGCCTGCGCATTGTAACCTGGGCAATGCTTTGCTGGCAAGAAACGACCTGAAGGAAGCTGTCGCGCAGTATCAGCAGGCCCTCAGCCTGAATCCTGAGGATGAGAAGGCTAATTACGCTTTGGGGGTTGCCCTCTACAATCAGGGTGATTTTCCGCGCGCAGAGGCGCAGTTTCAAAGAGCGGTTGAATTGGAGCCTGAGGATGCGGACGCGCTCTGCGCTTGGGGATTGACGCTTTTTCGCCAGAATCATCTGGATGACGCGATTAAGGAATATCGTCAGGCCTTGAGACTTAATCCTCAGAATGCATCGGCGCATGCGGGACTTGCTTACGTGCTTTTGAAGAAGGGCGAACGACGCCAGGCGCTTGAGGAAATGCGGGTAGCCGCATCTCTGGCGCCGCAGGACCTGCGTTATCGCGCGACCTATCAGAAATTATGGAGCCAGTTGAATCGATGAGTCCGCCTGCGTCATCGTAAGGCTGGCGGCTAGCCAACGCCCGCTCTTATTTCCAGACGGGAGGTCATTTGCAAGATTGCAAAGCGGCGGGTAGTGTCCTGGTTTGTTGTGTGGCATGGGCGTCTCGCCCGTGAAGCGTTGAACCGCCACGGACAAGATGGCCGTGCCACGTGATGCAAGCCGGATTTAGGACACTATCAAGCGGCGTGTCCTTATCCCTCAGCGCCCTCCAGGGCATCGCTTCGGTCTCGCTTGAAGCGAAGAGCGACGACGGCGATTAGAGCGATCGCCGCCGCCATCGACGCAATAGCATTCTCGCCCATAATATGCGGGATGCTGCTCGGTCCGTGGCTCCAGCCGACCAGAAGCATTGCCGCTCCGCCGCCAAGTCCTCCGCTCATATTGAGCGTTCCGGTTGCAAATCCGTAGTTCCTTTCCGAGACCACATCGTAGGCGGCGGCGAACGCATTGGCTGCCATCGCGCCGGCAAAGAAACCAAAGGCCACCGCGGCCAGCTTCAAGCCCTGAAGTGAATTGAGAGACACAGTCCAATAAGCGAACGGAGCGCAAATCAAAAGCCCCAGCGCGCCGATATAAAAGCGTCCGGAGTGAATTTTGCCGGCAATCAGGTCAGCAACGGGGCCCCAGGTTAGAACGCCTGCAACAGAACCGGCTTGCAGATACACTGTCGCTGTAAAACCGCTTGCAGCCAGCGACGTGTGAAATTTCTGAAAAACAAATGCGGGCAGCCAGCCATAGAATATCCACAACATAGCGCAAAACACGAAGAAGGCGAAAAGAAGGATTACGTAGCAGGGTGATCGGAAGATTGCAAGAGGGGCTGCGGGCGCTGGCCGCTTCCGGGTCATCTGCGCGGTTGGACGGCGAAAAACGGATGCCAGGACTGCGGCATAAATCATGCCCGCAGCCGATAAAGCCCAGAAGCCTTGACGCCAGCCAATCGTTTCCGCTGCCCAGCCTCCAAACCACGCTCCGGCAACAATTCCCGCAAATTGGGCAGTTCCATGAATAGCTAACGCGGTGGAGCGCGAGCGTTCGGAGTGCCACACAGCGATCAAACCTAACGCTGCCGGAATGTACAAAGCTTCAACGATCCCCATAATCACCCGCCAGCCCAGTAAAGAGTCCACTGACGAGCTGAGGCCCGTCCCCAGAGTGGCGAGACTCCAGAGAATGAGGCTTCCAATCACAAGGCGCTCGCGCCGGATGAGGTCGGCGAGACAGCCCGTGAGGGGCATACACAAGGAATAGGTCCAGACAAACGTTGAGCCGGTTAATCCCAATTGAGTTTCTGAAAAATGCAACTGCTTTCTGAGGATGGGGAAGATTGAAAAGATGGCTTGACGGTCCACATAGTTCAGCAGGTAGGTCAGCCAGAGAAAGCCCACCAGAATCCACGGATAAGCCGCGCCGGATTTTCTCGCCGAGTCGCGATCGAAAAGCACTGTGGACGCCCCCGAAAACAGACGAGATGAAGGAAGGGTATCACGATGCGCAGGCGGCGATGGAGCGTCGAGGCATCTTGCGCATGGGAAACTGATGGGCGGCTAACTTTCCGAGCGCAGCAAGGAAGGATCGAGTTCGATCCCAAGCCCGGCACCGGGAGGAACCGAAGCGCAGCCGTTACGGTATGTGATCTCGGTTCCTACGTGGCGGGTGTGGTAAAGCGGGCCGATAATATCGTGACAGACTCTTTGCGAGAGGTTCGGGATGGCTGCCGCCAAGTGGAGCATCGCTGCCGAACCAATTTCCCATTCCAGATTGCTGCCAATGGTGCACTCCAGGCCCGCCGTTGCCGCCATCTGGGAAATCTCGAATGAGCGTCCAATGCCGCCGTTCTTGCCCGGATAAATGCTGATAATGTCACAGGCATCCCGGCGGATGGCATTCAGGGCGTCGTAGGGCGTAAAGACAGATTCATCGAGCATGATGGGGATGCGCGTGCGTTGCCGCAGCCGTGCGCATCCGCGAAAGTCGCCGCGGCGAAGCGGCTCTTCGATGACGTTCACTCCCAGCCGCTCGAGATGGGGGATTGCCTCCACGGCCTCACTTTCAGACCATCCGGCGTTGGCATCGATGCCGATTGGGAAGCCATCCCCCAGCGCATGCCGCACCGCCTCGACGCGCTGGATATCTTCGCTCACTTCCAGGCCCACCTTGACTTTGACCGCTTTAAGACCGAGCGACACGGCTTTCGCGGCGACTTGTGCCGCATGGGAAGGCGAGAACGCCCCGATAGAAAACCTGAGTGGTATTTCAAACGAGCGTCGCGGCCCGCCAAGCAGAATCTGAATCGGAACGCCGAGCGTCTTGCCGGCCAGGTCGAGAAGCGCCATTTCAAGAGCTGCCTTGGTAAAGGGATTCCCTACGAGCGCGCGATCCATCTTCCCCCGCAATTCGGAAATATGCAGAGGGTTCTGACCGATCAGCTCTGGCGCAAGGATATCCTGGATAGCGGCCAGCGCGCTTGCTTGCGATTCCCCGCTCCATCTGGGGGCTACGTTCGCCTCGCCCAATCCGCGAGCGCCCGAATCAGCTTCGATTGTGACAATGACGTATTGTGAGAGCCGATGTTCTCCCAATGAGCTCACAATGGCGAGTTCAGGATTGACCTGAATGCTGACAGGGTAGGCTTTGATCGATGTGATTTTCACTTCGGCGACTCGCTCGATGATGATCTGTGACGGTTAAAATTAACTGCGCAATCCCTCTCCATGCGCCTGTGACCAGTTTCCCAGTATGCCATGCGTCGCGCCGAGATTGTGGGTCATCTCCAAAATCACAGGCTTATTGTTCAGCGGGTTGAACGCTTTCTTCCCCGATTGAAGTTTGAATGTTGACGATGCTCGCGAGACCTCACTATGCTCCTTTTGCGCGAAAAGGAAAATATGCCATTCGGTTGCATGGATCGTGACAGCAAATGTGCGGCGGGCTGAGACCGCCCGTTTTTTCGCTATGTTGCAAGGTTGCTGAAAAATTCTTTAGGCATGCCGCGCTGAGTCTTACTCTTGTCATTCTGAGCGGCGCGAAGAATCCCTGCATTTAAAGAATCAAGCAGAGACAGAGATTCCTCGTCGCCTTCGGCTCCTCGGAATGACAGAGAGAGCGATTCTTTTGGCAGGCCGCTACGAGCTGTGTTACAGCGAAAGACATCATCATGGACAACCCTCAGTAACCTGATTCAAAAATCAAACCGGCCGGAGAAAATCGATGAAGCGTCTATTGAATTCTGTCATTTTGATATTTTGGATTTGTGGCGCTGTCCTGGCGCATCCCCCACGCGTCCGCATCAGCGCGTGGTACTGGCTGAATTCGGCGCCCAAGACTGATTGGCAAGGCGATTTTGTTACGATGCGTAATCTTGGTTTTACCGCGGTCGTCCTGGGCTGGGGAATTGATTCAGCGGCGTTCAGATACAAGGCAAGAATGGCTGATACGCAGGATGCCATGCGCTGGGCGCATGAGGCCGGGCTTCGTGCTTACCTGATCATGTGGCACCCATGGGCCAACTCCCTTCCTCGCGAGCCCCGATTCCAGGCGGTGGATTCCGCCGGCCATCTCCTTAACACCTTTGATGTCTTCAATCCTGAGTGGCGGAACACGCAGTGGAAACAGTATCTCCAGATGGTGGCGCGTGGGTTGAGCAAGGAGCCGGCTATGGCAGGCTACGTCTTCGACGACTCATTCGGCATCGGCGGCGGCGATGCGATTTCGTATGGAAAGTATGAACAGCGCGCTTTTGGCGGTGAGTTGCCTCGCAAACCTTCCGACCCGCGATGGGATGAGTGGGTCAAGGCCCGTGAAGGCTGGTGGGTAGACTGGGCGCGGGACACTGTGCGATTCATTCGTGACGTTGACCCGAATCCGGAGCACCCAATCTATCTTGAGGACAGTTCAGGCGATGTCTTCAGTCCGAAGCTTCGAGACAGCGTGGGGGTGGATTTCCCGCGCGTGGCAAAGCAATTTGATGCCTTCGGAGCCTACACAGGAAATTCCTGGAACTCTTCGCCCGATTCGGGAAAAAAGACCGCCCAGCGCACGCAGGATGTGCTGATGCGAGTAAGAAAGGTTGTTGATCCTCGAAAGCTGACCATCTACACTTTTTGGGTGGCGAACGCCGCGGATGAGCTGAAACCCGGGCCAGCCAGGTACCCCACGGCGGAACAGATCAAGCTCATCTGCGAAGCAGCCTTGGAAGCCGGAGTCCAGCATCTGGATATGTACGGCTACCGCATTGGAGACTATCGTGTGACGCCCGCGACTTTGCCCAAGGTAACGCCCGGCTCAGGGCCCCGATATCCGCTGACCGGTCAGTTCCCTGGCAAATTCCTATGGGACCGGCCTGAGATTCATGAGGCGTTGGGCGCTTATCTCCGCAGCCTGAACGGGAAATAATCCCATTCGGAAATGCATTTACTTGACTGGATCATCGTCGCGGCTTACTGCGTCTTGCTGATCGCCGTAGGGTTTTACTTTCGGCGGCGCGCCACCTCCGGGATCGAAGGCTTTTTCCTCGGTGAGCGCAGTTTACCTTGGTGGGTGATCAGCCTTTCGGATACAGCGGCCTACACGGGCGGCGGCCAGGCCTTTGTGATGATCTTCTTCCTGGGCGGCTTTGCCGGAATCTGGCTGATAGCCTGGGTTAGCTGGGTCATCTGGATGCCGCTGGTTGCCGTGCTCTGGGCGAAGATGTGGCGGCGCTTGGGGGTGGTCACAACCGGGGAGTTTATCGAGCGCCGCTACGGAGGCCGGTCCGCCAGAGTTTACCGCAATGTTTTTGCCGTCTATGCGTGCCTGGCATGGGGCTTGGTAGCGTTGGCTTATAGCGCTGCTTGGATGGCGGCCACGCTTGCCCCGATGCTCGGCTGGACAAACGGGCAGGTGCTGGCGGTTTTCGGCGCTGTGGCGCTGGTTTACATGTTGCTTTCCGGGTTCCTGGCCGTCGCTTACAACGACGTGATTCAGTTTGTCATCCTGATGGCGAGCAATGTGCTGTTTGGAATTCTGCTGCTCGGAAAAGTGGGAGGGGCGCGGCATGCCTGGAGCAAGATTGTTGCCTTGCGAGGACACACTTTTCTTCAGCCCCTGCCGTGGGGCGATCACCTTGCAGCCATTTCGATTGTTGCGCTCTGTCTTCAAGGCTTTTTCTTTGCCGGATCGCCTTATGCGGGGGAAGGGTATACGGCCCAGCGGTACCTGGCGGCCAAGAACGAGCTCCATGCGGTTGCGGGGCAGGTCGCCAACGGAGCCCTCGCCCTGGTGGTGCGGCTCATCCCTTTTATCCTGATTGGCCTTGCGGCGGCGGTGCTCTACTCCCCGCAGGCGGTCGCTGTGCCCGCCCAGTTATGGGGTGATCTGGCGAAAAGCTATGCGCCGAGCGGCTTGTTTGGGTTGCTGCTGGTCGGCGGCTTGGCCGGCTACATGGCTGGCATCTGCGCCCTCGCGAACTGGGCTGCCTCCTACTTGATGAATGACCTTTACCGGCTCAGCCTCCGCCCGAAGGCCAGCGCCAAAGAATACGTATTGATGAGCCGGATCTTTTCGGGTTTGTTGCTGGTGCTGGCTCTCGTTTGGGGGGCGGCCATCGATCCCAAGCAGCTTGATAAATGGGTGCTATTCATCAATTCCGCTTTGATGGTTTTCCCTTTACCCCTGGCTTGGTTGAAATGGTTTTGGTGGCGCACGAACGTTTTTGGAGACTTGGTGGGAGTGCTGGGCGCGTTCCCGGCGGGATATATCGTCTGGTTCGGCTCAGATGCGGTTTTTCCGCGAGCCTTTCGGGCCTGGTTCTATCACCTTACACACTGGAGTCTGGACGGATTGGTGCCAGCGTTTGGGAATCTGAATCGGCATCCGTTTTGGGCGGGTTTTGGCATCCTGTTCGTTCTGGGCTGGGTTTGCATTCTGCTTGCAACGTGGCTGACTCGTCCCGAGACAGATGCTGTGCTGGCAAGCTTCTACAACTCAGTTCGCCCCATCGGGTGGTGGAAACCCGTGCGGATGAGGCTGGGAGCGACCCAGAAAGAAGAGGCTGAAGTGCGCGCGCAAACGCGACGCGATCTGCGGGCCTGCGCCTGGGGCGTAGGCCTCTATTTTGCGATGGTTGTTTCTTTCTTCTCCGTGATGGGCGGCCATCTGTGGGAAGCAGGACTCGCGGCTTTTCTGGCGGCGATTGCGGGATATTACTTTGTGCAATCGACTCTCCGGAAGAGTTCAGGAAAGCCCTGGGGAGTTATTGGTGAAGGACAGGCATAACGTGTGGCTGGCCGATAAAACAGCCGTAATAACGGGCGGCGGGAATGGAATCGGGCGCGAGATTGCACGCCGGTTTGCGCTGGAAGGAGCCCGCATCATTTCGGTGGATATCGATGCCGCTGCCAACGCAGAGACGGCTCGCATCATCCGCGAAAGCGGGGGACTCTGCGAGCCTGCCGAAGGAGACGTTTCGCAAGCCCAGGATGTGGAGCGCGCTTTTCAGACGGCCGGCAACGTGGATGTGCTGGTGAATAATGCGGCGGCTTGTCCGAACGATGGCTGGCTTCACGAAGTGCCGGAAGAAAGCTGGGACCGGATTCTCGCCATCTGTCTGAAAAGTGTTTACCTGTGCAGCCGCGTGGCGTTGAAGCAGATGATGGCGCGACGGGCGGGCGCGATCGTGAATATCAGTTCCGTCAATGCGCTTACCGGAATTCATCTGGCGGCCTATACGGCCGCAAAGGGCGCGATCATCTCGTTGACCCGGCTTTTGGCGCTCCAATACGGGCCTTATGGAATTCGCGTCAATGCCATTTGCCCGGGGACCATTATGACGGAAAGCGCGCGCCTGCACTACGAGAAACATCCCGAAGCCAAGGCTAGTTTGCTAGCTCTCTACCCCGGCGGCGCTTTCGGAGAACCTTCGGATATCGCGGAGTGCGCATTATATCTGGCTTCCGACCGGGCTAAGTTCATGAACGGGAGCATTGTGGTTGTGGACGGCGGAATGAGCGCAGTCCATCGCATTGAGTCCTTGTACCCTGATGCCTGAAAAGGTATGAAATAATGAACAGCCTCACGCGGAGACGCCGAGGCACGAAGAACAAGTAACCCCGGCCAGCGCTTTCTGACTGTGAATTTTCCTTTGCAACTTCGCGCCTTTGCGTGAGGTCTTTAATTTTCTTGACCCACGAGGAATGTCCATGGAAAAAGCAATGTTCCGGCTTGATGGAAAGACTGCCCTGGTCACTGGCGCGGCGACAGGCATCGGGGCAGGCATTGCGATGATGTTGGCGCGCCAGGGAGCGACGGTGGTTATCTCCGACAGGCCTGGTGAGTCGCTCGCCGCCACAGCGGAAAGCATAAAGCGCCATAACGGTTCCGTCATGGAATTAGAGATGGATGTATGCGACGCCGGGCAGGTTAGAACTGGAATCAGGAAGATCCAAGAGGCATTTGGCAAAGTCGATATCCTGGTGAACAATGCAGCGGTCAACCGCCCGGCTCCCGGCCTGGAGGTGACGGAAGAATCGTGGGATGATCACTTTGAAGCCAACGTGAAAGGCGGATTCTTCCTGGCTCAGAAGGTTGCTCCGATGATGATCCAGCAGAAGTGGGGGAGGGTCATCTGGATTTCGAGCCAATCGGGGCTGATCGGCATTCCCGGCCAGCCCGTCTATTGTTCCACAAAAGGGGCAGTCATTCAGTTGGTGAAGGTGCTGGGACTTGAGTGGGCAAAACACGGGATTACCGTGAATTCGGTTGCTCCAACTTTCGTCGAGACGAACATGACCCGAAAGAGGCTGCAAAATCAGGAATTCTTGCGGTTTGTTTTGGGCAAGATTCCGATTGGAAGGTTGGCGACTATTGATGAAGTTGCTGCGGCAGTAGCCTTCCTGGCCAGCGAAGAGGCTTCCATGATCAACTGCCACGCTCTACGTGTGGATGGCGGCTGGACCGCCTGGTGAACGTCTCATCTAGCCTTCGCTTGTCATTCTGAGCGACAGCAAAGAATCCGAAAGGCAGACAAGTGGCGAGCAAAAAATCGCTTCCGACGATTGGGCTATTCTTGTCTCTCGTCACTCATCACTGCTTTTACTCGTACCGCAGCGCGGTTGGCGCAGGCCATAGCACAGATCGGCGATAAGTTCGCCCAGCAAGCGCGTGCCCAGCGCTTCACGGCATTCTTCCTTGTAGCGTTGATAGCCGCCAAACTCTATGCGCGCCTGACGCTCTGCTTCCGTCCGCGACATGCCCTGTTGTTCCAGGTCGTCTGCCCGGTTCTGGATGTGCGAACGGAATTCTTCTTCCATCTCCCGCTCAACGCGAGAGCGGCGGGACCGCTGAGAACCGCTCCGATGGCCGCCACCAGCCGGTTCCAGCCTTCGGTCTCCTCCCGCAGCCGTCTGCGCCCCGCCGTCGTAAGTTCGTAATACTTCGCTCGCCGATTGTTCTCCGATACGCCCCACGTGGCCTTCAACAAACCTTGCCGCACCAAACGGAACAAGGCCGGATAAAGCGCCCCCCCTGTTCAATCACCCGAGCGCCTTTGGAAATCTGGGCGATCCGCAGAAGAACACCGTAACCATGGAGCGGCCCTAAAGAGACAACCTTCAAGATCAGAAGGTCCAGCGTGCCGGGAAGGATTTGAGCCCGCGTATCCATCATATTAAAAGCCTAGGATAATTAGGAGTACAAAGCGCGACCATCCACCCGCCAAGTCATCCCAAGCGATTGGAGCACTCAAAGCGGGATTCGCTTTATTACTATTTATCTCAAGTTGTTGGAGTAGCCCAGGCCGGCAATTGCGAGCAATAGAAGAAAAAGGCCCTGAGCGAGGCGATATTTGGCTGGCGACGGCGCGCCGCGCCATTCGCCGCTCAGGATGCCTAAGAGATTTGCTGTCAGAACGATCATGCTCATCAGGATGCCCCATCCTAAAGACGGCCCCAGTTCTCCTAACTGTCCTGCGCCAGCTCCGTAGAGGAAGAAACCGCCCATCCAGAGGATGCCCATCAGGGTTCCGAACAGAAAGTACCGGCCCGTGCCTTTCTTGACGAACTGCGAGGCGCTGTGATTGCGCCGCAGCAGCAAAATCGAATAGCCGGCGTTAAATATAAACATGAAAGCGCAGAGGAAGGCCCAAACGAGGTTGGGCGCCAAGTATGCCGATACCCCCAGGGCCTGAGCCTTTCGAATGATCTCACCGCCGGAAACAAAGCCCAGGTTGCCGCTGGAAGACAGGACCCCTGAAATGACACAGACGAAAAGCCCCTTTTTGTATGGGAGCGTAGCGCCGGGTTCTGGCTTCTCCTCTCTCCACTTCCCGGAGAATGAACACACTGCAACTCCCGCCAACATGAGGATCAAAGAAACACTGGTCACGGCAATCCGCCAGGAAGAAAAACCGTGAGAAGGAAGAAAGATCAGGGGGATGACGGTTCCCACGAAGGCTCCCAAGCCGGCGATCACCGCAAACCCCAGAGACATGCCCACCGCTGCGATCCCCAGACCAAACGTTACGGCGCTGACTCCCCAGCCGACGCCAAACAGGGCCACCGCCAGCAGCGGGCCGGCACTGGTGGCCGCAAAGGCCCTCAAGGGGTGGGGAATCAAAGCCCAAACGATGAGCCAGGGGGAGAGCAAGTAAGCCCAGAAGGCGAAAATCAGCCAGGTGTTTTCCCAACTCCAGTCTTTGGTCCACTTCATCGGGAGCATGAAACTCCCCTGGCAAAGGCCGCCAGCCAGCACAGCCCATAAACCGATCCATTGAGCATTCGACATGCTTCAAGTCCTATTGCTTCAAAATCGGCTTTAGCGCCTCAAGGTAACGATCCACGTCCGACATTTCGTTGTAAAGGTGCACAGACGCCCGAACGCGCCCGTCACCGGCCCACACGATGATATCCTGGCGCTCGAGCGCAGCGCCTATTTCTTCCGCTCTGGGGTGGGCGAATGAGACAATCCCTGATGAGAACTCTGCTCCCTCTGGCGTTAACAAGTCAACCCCAAGATCGCAAAGTCCTTTTCGGAGTTGCTCGACGAGGGGGGTCAATTCCTGATCGATTCGGTTGACTCCGGCCTGAAGCAGGAATTCGATTCCGGGACGAAGAGCGGAGATGGAGGGGAAATTGGGCATGCCGACCGGGAGGCACGTCGCCCCGTTTTTCAATTGATAACTTTCAAAGCGGCTTTCTGAAAATAGATCTTCCACGGAATACCAACCGATGCCTGCAGGCTGAAATTGCTGCCGGAACTCCGGAGCGATATACACGATGCCAAGACCGTGAGGGCCCAGAAGCCACTTGAAGCTGCTGGACACCAGGTAATCCACGCCTTCCAGCGAGACGGGACAGCGGCCCAGCGCCTGGGTTGCGTCCATGCAGACAACCGCCCCAACCTTTCTGGCCGCAGCGCCGATCTTTTCGATGCCCGGCAGATAGGCGCCTGTCTTATAGCTGACGGAGCTTAATGAGATCAGGCGCGTTCTCGCCGTGATGCGTTCAATCACCTGCTCAGAGCAAAGGCCTCCCCGGTCACTGGAAATCACGACCACATCCAATCCCATCTCCTTCTTTAACCGCAGCCAGGGAAGAACATTGGAAGGAAACTCCAAATCACTGATGATGACTTGGTCTCCGGGCTTCCAGTCGATCGAAAGAGCGAGAAGACTCAAAGCGTCTGAGGCGCTGGCCAGAAACGCCACGTTGGCCGGCTCTGTTCCTAAAAGGCGAGCGACCAGGCGCAAAGCCTCCGCCTCAACAGCGTGGAGTTCCTCGCGTCCGGGAGTGCCCCGGGCTTTGGCGCGATAGTATTTAGAAAAGGATTGTTCAATTGCGGGAAGCGGCAATCCTTCCGCAGCAGTGTCGAGATAGGCCACTTCTCTGGCTCTCGGGAAAAGATGCTTATACATAGCGTCTCTTATTCAAAGGATTTCATTAAGTTCCGATAGACGACGAAAGCTTTTTCCACCTCGTCGAGCTCCACGTATTCATCCGCCGTATGCGCCTGCTCGATGCTGCCCGGCCCCAGGATGATGCTGGAGATTCCCGCGCGCGCGAACTTGCTGGCATCGCTTCCAAAAGGAACGCCTATCGGAGCGCCATCCAGTCCGGTTTCCTTCAAAACCCGCGCCGCGCACTGGGCGATCGCGGAATCCGCAGGAGTTTGCATGGGCTGATCCTGAAGCAGAGGAGGCTCCATGAACCATTCCAAATCCGGGTTGGAAGCCTGGAGGCCGCTGAGAAGCTCGCGATAAGAGTCCAGAACCTGCGCAGGCTCTTCGCCCGGAATGAGGCGGCGATCGATCTCGATCCAGCAAGTCTCGGGAACGACGTTCACCTGGGTTCCGCCTTGAATCAGTCCGACATTGAGTGTGGGGCTGCCGACCAGGGGGTGACGAAACGCCCGGAGTTGTCGGCTATGATCCTCCAGAAACCGGACGATCCGGGCCATGTGTTCAATGGCGTTCGTCCCCAGACACGGCTTCGAGCTGTGGGCGGCTTTCCCTTTAACGGTGATGCGCCAGCGAAGACAGCCCTTGCTGGCGATGGCCATTTTCATTGCGGTAGGCTCTGAGACTACGGCGGCAGCAGCCTTCAGATTTTCGCTGAGCTTCAGGACTCCGCGATACGAATGTTCCTCATCAATGGTGGAAGCCACCCACACTTCGCACGGCGGCTGCACATTGGCCTGTTTCAGGTCTGCGATGGCATGCATCATCGCCGCGAGGCCCGCTTTAGTATCGCAGGCTCCCCGACCATAAATTCGTCCGTTTCGGACTTGGGGATCAAACGGCGGAATGCTCATCCCGTCAACGCCCGCCGTGTCGCAGTGAGCTTCAAACACAAGGCGGCGAGTGGAATTCTTGCCTGGAAGCTGCGCAATGACGTTCGGCCGGCCCGGCAGAACTTCCTGCTCCCACGTTGGGATTCCATGATCGCGGAAGAAGCTTGAAATCCACTTCTGAATCTTCGATTCTGAACTTTGGGGGTCGTAGGCAGAATTGACACTTGCGATGCGAATGAGATTCGCCAGGGTCTGGATGAGATTCGAGTGGGCCATTAGAGGATATTGGGCGGCACCACAAGACGTTCGAGGGTGTCCCAGGCTTTCTGAATATGGCGGGCTCCCTGGCTTAAGGAGATCGTCAAGTGGCCCGGCAACAGAGCGTCCACCTTCAGGGCGGCCAATTTTCGGACGCTCGTGACATATTCCTGAAGGTTGCAATCCCAAACGTTCGTGATCAGCAGCTTCCCGTCGTGAAAAACCGTGTCGCCGTCGAATAGCAGCCGTTGGTCATGTTCCTTCAAAACAAATGAAAGCATTCCCGAACAGTGGCCGGGGGTTTCGATCACGTGCAGCGCAAGATCGCCGACGCGGAAAACATCGTCTTCCGCCAAAACACGCTCAACCGGACAGGGATGAAAAATATAATCCTCCGGATAAAAACCTCCGCGCTTCGCAACCGCCAGGCTGATTCTTTCCTCATCGCCCGTTCGGACATACTCCCCGGCTTCCTTTGAGGCGACAACTGCAACGCCGAATCGCCGGCTCCATTCAAAAGCCGCGCCCGCATGGTCAGCATGGGCGTGGGTGAGCAGAAGATACTTGAGGCGGCCCGGATCCAGGCCATCGCGCTGAATGTTTTGGATGATCGGCTCAATCGTCACGCCGGCGCCGCTATCAATCAGCGCCATCTCTCGGCCCCCATCGATCAGATAAACATGGCAATCGAGTTCGTGGGAGATTCCAAAGCCCAAAGTCCCGCCGCCAATCAAGAAGACTCTCTCGCTCAGGCGCATCCTTTAACCCCAGTCGTCAATTTTGATATCCTGCTGCTGGTTTCCTGACTCGACCAACGCTAAGGCGACTCGTACGGCATTCTTCGCTTCCCGCGGCGTAATCACTTCAGGTTGGCGATGGTTCCGCACGCATTCGCAGAAGCACATGAGTTCGTCGCGCAAGGCCCCCGCTGCGGCTCCCCGAATGCGCGGATCGTAACCGCTGTCAGGAATCTCAAAGCCGTCATCGCGCCAGAAACTTAATGCTCCCGGATAAAGGCTGAGGTTGCCTACGCCGCGATCTCCAACCAGTTGAAAGGCGTCATCCAGAAGGACTCCCGCTTTCTGGGGAAGGAGCCAGATAGTCTCCACGATGCCCAGGCTGCCGCCTTCAAACTCCAGCACACCCCAAAACGCATCATGGTGCTTGCGTCCCGTAGCTCTGCGTCCAAATCCTCGGACGCGGCGAACGCGCTCGCCCACGTACCAAAGCATCAAGTCAATGTCATGAATGGAATTCTCCAACACCGGATGGGTTCGATCATAGCGGCTGAGAAGCGCGCTGGGCCGGTTGCGGCGCGCATGCATCGAGACAATCTTTCCCATGCGTCCGGATTCGACCTCTTGCTTGAGGATCGCGCACTTCGTTTCAAACCTCAGGATGTGTCCCACCATCAGAATCCGCCCTGCTTCGGCGGCTGCACGGATCATTCGGGAACAATGATTGAGATCCGTCGCCAACGGCTTTTCAACAAACACTTCCTTGCCGGCATGAAAGGCCGCCAGCACTGGCTCCAAATGAAGTTCTTCCGGTGAAACAACATCCACAGCATCGACGACGTTCAGTTGGCAAAGGTCTTCGAGAGTGGAACAAATATGAGGGATGCGGAAGGTTTCGGCTAACGTTTTAGCCCTTTCCGTCACAGGATCATAAACTGCGGTTACTTGAACTCCCGGGATGGCCTGATAAGCCCGCAGATGACTTTCACCGAAAAGCCCACAACCGATCATGCCGATCCGAACAGGCTCCATGAGCATGACTCCATTCCTTGGCTTGATGACGCCTTAAAAATATCTCAATCGCTGGCTTGTTGAGACGATTCAGAGATCTGATCCATCACATACTGGCAATTCAAGACCTTTTCCACCAGGGCCAGCGGGCGATAGTAATAATGATTCGAGGCCTCAAATGCAATCATTGAATCGCGCTTCGCAATCGCATATTGGCGCTTTGCCAGATTCATTTCCTGCGCGGCGATTTTCGCCATGGTTTTTGCGAGCTGAGCGCGAGCTTCATCTTTGGCGGATAACCACCGATCGCGCAATTGATAAAAACGAATCTGATTCGCCACACTTTGAAAGTGCAAATAACAGGTCTCAGCGATTCCCAAATCTTTCTGCGCGATTTCCAGCCTGTCGGGAGGGACCTTGGCAAGAGCCTTGCGAAAATGATTTAGGCCTGGCCGCCATTTGTCCGCCATCTTTGCGAATTGGCTTTCAACCGCTTCCACAGGGTAGGGCCCGACCCAGGAGGTATAGTCGTCATAGGGAAATAGGATCATCCCAGCCTTATATCCCGTAGGGCGAAGGCGCAGAAGATTCGCAGGTCCGTGCTGTGTGGGGATTCGATATACCAGGGCCCCGCCATCCATTGGATACTCCGAGAAAGCGCGGCTGAATAGTTTCCATGCCTCAAGCACATCGTCAGCCGCCAGCGCTCCGTAACGCCGGTTGGCAATTCGTCTGAGGGCGGCTTCGGGAGAAGAGATTGGCGCAAAGTAGAACTCTTTAGCCGCTTCAAAATTCGGAGAGGGATACCCCCCAAGAGTCCAGGACGCCATGAGTCCTTCGACGCCGGCATTCACCAGGTTCTCGCAGTGCTGAAGGATGAGGTCAGGGACGGGAATGTATGGGACTGCGGAGATTTCCCAGGAATTGTCCCACTGAACCTTCGCAAAAGCCGCTTTGTGATTCTCTTGGGCCAGCCGCCAGGTTTTCTCTGCTCTGGGCCCGGGACCGACAACCGAAATCGAATATTCGCCAACCTTAGTTTGAAAACCTCCGCGGTCGATAGCCTTATCCCATTCGCTGACGCTCAGCAAGGCCACATCCTTGGAAAGCTTTGGGATTACCCTTTCGGTTTCTGCGCCATTCTGGACCCAATCTTTTCCCCATCCCCAATCCCAGGCAATCACGTCTGCGCGAGCGCTGCCGCGACGCACTCCGCTGCGGAGAGTTTCGACAACCTCGGCGATAACGTCAGAACCATTGCGCCTCGAGCAGCGCGAGCAAAATTCCGCGTGCCCGTGGGAATAACAGTTGGTCAGATTCTCGGAAGCGGTGATGCAGAAGATTCCGCCAAGGCCTGGGGCGCGCTGAAACAAGTGCGCCATGCTATCGGCAAGCCATTGGCGCACCTCCTCGGCGCTTGTACACATGGCGAAAAAGCGATTATCGCCGGGATCATGCGTTCCCTTGACCCCCGGATGGCGATGGAAGAATTCAGCGGGCATCGATCGCGGCTCATTGATGTAGAAATAAACCTTCACGCCGTAACGGCGGGCACGCTGAATCAGCTTGTTGAGGTTATTTAGCCGGATTTCCCAGCCTTCACCGAATTCAGGAAAAATCCGAGAGGGCGCAAGGTTGCGCAATACCGCTTGTAACCAGACTCCGTTAACACCCGCGCGAGTCAGCCTTTCCAGGAGCCCGTCCGGGAACGGATCAATATCCATTTCGAGCAATGGATCTCCGTAGAGCGCGAAATAGGAATACACATATCGTGGGCTAAAGCGTGTGGTTCGCTGGATTTCACCTGTGGGCAGATAGGGGCCTTGCCGCTCTATCATTAAGTTTTCAAGCTCATAGACGGCGTTGCGCAGGCTTTCCTCGTCGCTTGCAGTGACACGAATAGTTTGCGGCTCCACATGGATAAGAAAGCCGCTCTTTGAAGGCGATAGGGAAGCGTCAAGAGAAAATTGCAAGGTCTTCAAGCCAGCCTGGGCGCGCTCTTCAGGATGCAGCTCGCAGTCAAACGCAGCCTTGACATAATTGCTGAAATCCTCAACCCAATGAGAAGCGGGCTGAGAATTATTCGCCGATGCGGCCAGAGCCCAACCGGCCCGCAAATCCACCTCATCTTCCGAGGGCCCTTTCTGAATCGGGCGTCGGCTCGGCGACGATACTGCGCTGAGTTCGTCGATGAACTCGAATGGCGCCTCTCCTGGTCGATGCAGTGCATCGCCGAAAATCCGGGTGATCAGCGCTTTGATCTCAGCCGCGCGGCGGTTTTCTAATGCAGATGGAGGCGGTAGAGAAGCTTTTTGCAGCGAGGCTTGAGCGATCCTAGCTTGATCCAGAGAAAGTCATCCTCCTTCAAGTGATACTCATACTGTTCGCGGCTCCAGCCTAGAAGTTCGATCAGTTGCTCATCGGGGAGAAGGTGCCAGTTCTGTCGGATTGTCGTGACGTAAATTCTTCGTAGCTGGTCGGGAGTGAGGCCTCTCTTCTTCGGGAGACCCATCGAATAGCCCAGGCTTAAGAGATTTTCCGGCTTCGTTCCGATGACTTCAGCCATGCGATTCGTATTGGCAAGCTCCCAGTTGCGCCAAACAAATTCATGGAGGCGGCTGGGGAAATGGGGTTCAGGGATAGGCCGAGGAGGTAAAGAAGCGGATCGGGTCTCCGCTTTTTCCCCTTCTGCGACAATCGCCCAAGGTCTTGAAATGAAAAGGGCATATAACGCGCTCTGTTCAAGAAATTTCCGACGGTCTAACATGAGTGCCACTCAGGGTCATGCCGGGATTCCGTACCGGTTGCGATAGGCAGGGATCTCAACCTCCAAAGTTGTTCGGAGAGCCTCCAGTTTCTTTCTGATCGTATAGGGCGAGTAGAGATAATCCTCTTCCCACTCGTAGCCCAGGCGAGAATCGCGCTCAGCCGTTGCAAGGGCCGCCTGTGTTCGGGGCATTTCTTCTTTGAGGATGGCGACCATTTGATTAAGAATTTGGCGTCGCGAGGCTGTGCCGTCTGCCTTTGCCAGATGAAAGCGCAGGTTTTCAAATTCCAGCATGGCGGCATTGCTCCGCAGCATCCGATCGATCTGCTCGGCCAGAAGAACCATGCGAAAAGCGTGCTGTTTTTTCGATGCCGGCGCTGCAACAGCCGCCTGGCGGTAATTCCTGAGACCTTTTTCCATTTCATCAGCCGCCAGCAGGAGATATTTACGGAAAACCGGGAGGGATAGGGGTTTGGCATATTCCTCGGCCACGTTGGTCTGGTTAGTGAAATCGGGATATAAGACATAGCCGTCAATAAATCCGCGGAAGACGTAAGGCCAATAAGGGTTCACAAAGGAGTTTTCAGACCAGGTTTTCGGGTCCCAAAAGGAATGCTCCAGGGTAAAGGTCTTGGCATGCGGCTGCTCAAAAAAGAAAGGATCGGCAACAGCGTTATTTCCTCCCACAGTCGGCCCGGTATCCGGATCAAGACGAATCGCCGCGCTGAAGTGACTCCAGGCATTCACAGCCAGATCTTCGGCGCCCGCGCCAAAGTCGCGGCGGGCGATGGCGCGAAGCAGATTCTCCAGGGGCGGCGCATCGCTCCAGCCATACCAAGCTCGAATTTCCGCGACGAAGTTAGGTTTAAAACCGTAAGTCCAGCTCTCCAGGACGCCGTTCACTCCCCATTTCTCGAGCGCCTTATAACGCGCATACCACTGCTGGGGAAATGGCAGATATGGAAAAGTTCCGAATTGCCAGCTCGCCCATGTGTCTGCCTTAGCATACACCGCCCTCATTTCTTGCTTCCTCGCTTCCGAAATCTGAGCGGCAGCCACTTCCGAGGGCCCGATCTGGCTGATGGCGTAATCTTTGAGATATCCCGTCTCACCGTCAAACACAAAGTTCTTGCCATTCTCAAAGGTGACAAGTGGAATTGAGTCCTTTGGCAGTTGATCGATGACGAATTTCTTAAGCTCAACCTGATTGGAGCGGAAATCAATGCCGTAATCCCAGGGCAGCACCTCGATGGCAGGATTGATGCGATGACACTCGTCGGTGACGATGCTTACGGCTTGCGCCCACCTCACAATCCACTGTCGGATGTTTTGACTATCCCAGGTGGGTTTGTCAGCGTAGAAGCCTTCCGTCAGCAAAACGTATCCCCGAATTTCCGGAAACTCTGTGACAATGCCTCGCACTAACTTGCGCAACTCTGCTGCGTTTTCGGGGGTTCCCGTATAGTTGTAGAGGATTGGACAATAAAGCTTGATTCCATATTGGCCGGCCCGGCGTATAAGATCGTGAATAGCAGCCGGATCCACCTTCTTCATCTGGCTGTAAACTCCGGGAGCTGTTGCGCCATTGGGGTTTGCATAGGGAGCCGCATAAATTGAATCAAAGCCGTAACGGGGCAGCATCGCCAGATACTTATCCGGCCACTCCATCCATCCAATGCCGGAGAGGGTCATGCGCGCTTTGTAAAGACTGTGGCGGACCGTATTAAGATTGGCAGGCAGGAATGGAGCCTCGCGCAGGCTGAACCGTTCCTCCAAGTTATAAAGTCCGTACATCGAGCCCAACTCGTCATAGCCGCACACGATGAGGCGCTGGGGGGTAACAATGATTTGATAATCCTTTGACTGCTTCAGCATGCCGCCACGGCCCGGCAACTGGTCTCGGGTACCTGCCACAATGGCGCCAGCAACACCTGACTCGTTGGCCAGAGAGCCGTGCTCCTCAATGCTCACCTCAGTTTGCATTGCGGTTTTGAGATAAGACTGCAACTCCTGGGCTGCGTTTCGCAAGGGAGCGCCAGCGCCACTCTGGAGCAACAGTCGCCATCCATGGGAGGGAATGGACATCTCATCGGGTTCAGGTTGGGCGGCTGGGTTTCTCTTCCCGAGTTCAGGGTCCAAGCCTTCTCGGAGCTGCCTGGCAAAGGCGTAGGGTTCTTCTACCGGTAAAACCGCAAAAGCGTTTGCGTCGAATTCCGAAGCGATTGAATTCGCGCTTGGCGCTGGAGTGGCCACGGATGCTAGCCGGCTTCCGTCTATTGAGAGTCCAATGAGGCTTGCGCCGGCATAGAGAAACTCTCTGCGCTGTATTTTAAGGTTGGAAGCATTTAAATTCTTGCCCATCAGTGGCCTTCCATCTCAAACACGATCATTTGATGCCCAACAACTGCCGGAACTTCGATGCGCGTGTAGCCTTCGGCATACTCAAACTCCAGAGGTCGTCTTTGCGGCGCAAGGTAAACCTGCCTTGGCCGCGACTTCATACGAACAGAAAGCTTCAGATTCATGAGGGGCGAGGCTTCCTGCACCACGTCGAGATTGGGAGCGCGGCGCTGGGGAATGTAGTTGAGGATATGCACAATTCGCCGTCCTGCCTGCTGGGTGAGGGTGATGTGGGCTGTAGAGGGCGCCTGAGCCTGGATGAGCGGGTTCGGCAACAGGCGTTGAATGCAATTCGCCACAAGCTGCTGATAAAAAGCATAGGCATATTCGGCATACACGCGGAAGATCGGCGCCGCAATGTAAATCAGATTTTCTCTTTCTGCCACGCCAACATAGTCGGTAGGATTTGCAAAGGGCGTTTGCTCAACTTGAAAATGCAGATAATTGCGGTCGAAATATGCCTGCCAGATGCGCCCGCATATCTTTGTGCCTGGCTGGGCTTTGATGGCTTGTCCTTTTTCGTAAAACACCTCCACCATCCTGGGCAATCCCTGACTCAATGCTTCATCGGAAATTTCAACGTATTGGATTTCGTGAGGCCAAGGCCCCTCGTAATCCAAACCGATCTCGGAGAGAGCAAAGTGCTTACCGGCGGAATCTAAGCCTGACTCGTTGCTCAGGATGATTTTTCCTCCGCCGGAAAGATAGACGCGCACTTTTTCAAGCAAAGCCGCGTCGAAGCGATGAACATCAGGAAGGATGATGAGCCTGTATTTGGAGAAGTCTGATTCCCGGTCAAGCACGTCAAATTGATAATGAGTCTCTTGCAGAAGGTTGGTAACACCCAGATCTGATGAAACCACCAGATTCTGGATGCTGACATATTTTGCGGTGGTCAGGAAGCCAATCTCGGTAACCGCTTCAGCTCCCTCGCACCAGGGTTCTTTCTGCTGGACACTTCGGTAAGTTTTGCCAATTCGCTCGTAAACAGTCTTATTTAACGCGCCGCGCGGATGCAGGTGATCGCCGATGGCGCATTTTACGCCCTCGGCCAGCATGCGAAAGCATTCATAATCAAGGGCTGCCTGGTTTCGTATCGAGCCAAAATCTCCCCAACTCCGATGAAACCGTCCTGTCATTCCGGTGGTTTCAGCGCCCAAGTTTCGCAGGTATCGCACGGCCACTTCAAAGAATCCGTAGCCCCAGGCGCCCCCAGGCAAAGACTCGATTTCAATGTGGTTGCTATATTTCAAATCCTGGCGGATGGAATCAACGCGCCTGAAATTGATGGGACCGTTAAAGAAGATGCTCCCTCGCGGTTTGTTTCGCCTCGTGACTGCCGCGAGTTTTTGCATCCCGCGTTCCAGCACTTTCTCAGCGTGCCGGGCGCGAACATCCTGGCTTGTCGAATCCAACCCCAGTTTTTCCCGATCCTGCATGCAGTAAGCGCACGAGCAGCCGCCCTGCGGGTATAAATAGTTGTCGAAAAACATGCCGTCAACGTCATAATTCTTCGCCACCTCTTCAGCCTGGGCAGCAAGATAATCCAAATGAGGCGTGTTGACGCAAACCGTTCCAAGCTCCGCCTTCATGGGGCCCATCTTGCCGCGATGCCCCATTTCTCCGCCGTTTTCGTCCAGCACGCGCCAGTCCCCATGATGATTCCAGATATACTGGTCGTACATCGTGCTGATGTAGGCGACCACAAAAATGCCTTTCTTGTGACACCCGTCGATCATTTCACCAAGTAGATCGATTTTCAGGTGCGGATGCCGTACACCTACTTTTGTCGGATAGTAAGACATCCCATGGTGACATTTTGCGAATACGGTGATGGAGTTGACGGAAGCTTCCTTTAAAATCGAAGCGAAGTCATCGGGATTAAAATCCTCTCCTACCCCTGGGATCGACGGCGAAGTGTGAAAATCCAGATGGATGTGGCGAAACGGAAGTTGCTTGCTTTCGCCTGCGGCGGAAGCTTCGTCAGTTGGAGTGAAGCTTTGTTCGGCGCTATCCCACGGCGGTAACGAGGCGACGCCGGGAGTGGCGCCAAGGAACTTGATGAAGTCACGTCGCGTCAAAGCCAGTTCACTCATGCGTCTTTTCCCGTTTCACTGGAGGTAGTCCACGATGGCTTCAGTAATTTCTCCAAAGTCTCTCCCTCCGAATTGGACCGCCAAGCCAAGCACTTGCCTGCGCACAGGCGGATGAGACGGCGCTTGGGCGACCAAGCGAATCGCTCCCTCAGTGTGAGCCGGAATCGCAACAGCGCTGGATTTTTGTGCTTGCCAGCCTTGGGGCGTTCGCAGTTCCACGGCAGCCGGGCGCTGCGAGTCAGAATGGTTAAAAATGCGCGCTTCAAGCGTTACGGGCTGGCCGGGCAGAATGCTTTGACGATAAGGATAGACACGAACCCAATGAGGATCTAATCCAAAGTTGGGATCATCCCAGGGGAACAACGCTTTAAATAGCCTCCGTCGTTCTTCAAGGAGATCAAGCGTCTTCTCAAGATATTGTTGGGAAACCGGCTCTGGCCCCCAATGAGCCGCCATCAGCATATCGGGCTTCAATTCCAGAAGCAGTCTCAGGCAGCATTCATAACCAGCCTTTCGCCCATCTTCGCCAATGAAGTTGCGGTTGTACGAACAGTAGTCATCAATGCCCCAGTTTGCGAACGAATCGCCGGTCATGAAAATTCTGGCGCCATCATGTTCGATGAGAAGTCCATCGTGAAAAAGTGTCTGGCCTGGAAAATAATAAGCCGTCAGTTTGTATCCTTTCCAGTGGATCACTTCTCCTTCTGAAAGCGCATGGTCAACGTGGATACTTTCGGGGCACAAGCAAGGCATGCAATAGGCGGTGGGATTTTCCAGAATATCCTGCATCTCTTTCTGAACGTAAACCCTGGCCCCATATTTTCGCCTCACTTCATTCACAGAATTCAGATGGTCGTCATGATAATGGCTGATCCAGATGGCATCGACTCCCTTGATGGCGCCGCTGCGGACGAGATGATCAATTGCCGGAACGACAGGCTCAAAGCCACAGTCGAATAGAAAAATCGACCCGTCTGCCGCCTGAATGTATGAGGAAGTCTCGATGATTCTGTGAATCCAGGGGGGCGCGTTCACTGCCGGAAGCGGGGGAAGCATCGGGACGTCATAGCCTGCTCCTGGACTCGATCTAACGTTCACGTGGTCGAAATGACCGGAGAAGTAGATTCGCCATGCGGCCAGAGTGAAAAAGTTTTGCATCGCCTCATGAAGGTTTCGCTTAAGCAAGTCCGCAGCCTTTTCTGGATTCAGCATCACTATCCCATGCGATGGAACCAGAGCCGACGGTTTCTCGGCCAGGAGGAGATCGAGACTCCGTACTACATCAGCTACGGCGCCGCCAAATCCCCAGTAGTCCCCTGACATTCCCGGAAATGCTTTTTGCAGGCTGTAGAATTCCCAAATCTGCCCTGGGCCGTAGATCAAGTCCCCTGTGAATGCAAATATCTTTCCATCCGTTTCCACAAGATAAGTCAGGCTTCCATCGGTATGTCCGGGCGTGGCCACAACGCGGATTGGGATTCCTTCCCACTGAAACGCATCTCCTGGTCGAAGCTCATGATCAGGGGCTACGGATTCCCGGAGCACCATAATCTCGGGACGGAAGTTGTAGCGATGATTCAGGATGGAGTTAGCTTCAAGCCAGAATTCAGTTGCATTCCTGAAAAAGCGAGTTTCCGACGCGGGCACGTTGATCTTAACACCGGCTTTCTTCAGCGCCG
>Ga0070737_10001203_pt1 | contig 39242 bp, 34 predicted proteins | sample Coa_R1_10_FD_66438 | JGI IMG/M metagenome (GOLD analysis project Ga0070737, IMG submission 66438) | Surface soil microbial communities from Centralia Pennsylvania, which are recovering from an underground coalmine fire - Coalmine... | ecosystem: Environmental > Terrestrial > Soil > Unclassified... | reverse complement strand
AGCGGCCTCGATGCTCGACCACGATCGGCTGGGTCACGCAGCCGGGCCAGGAACCTCCGACCTCCCCCTTCAGCGCTGATCCGACCTTCGGTCACCATGCGCCCGACGGCGAGCCCCTCTTGAGCCGCTACGCCGCGATTCGCGCCACCTGCCGATCCAGGTCGGGGCGCCGATCCGCAGCGGACCTGTGGGCGGGGAGAGCGGTCATACCGGCCGTGGCCGCTGATCCTCCCCCAGGATCAGTCCGCCAACGCGCCGTGCCGGGACGGGGAGCGTGCCCGACCGGAGCCAGCGGGAGGCGGTCACGGGATGGATCCCTTGCTCTCGTGCCCACTGCCTCAAGTTCCGATAGCCGGCTATCGCGCACGGTTTGGGCAACCGTTCGTCACCCTTCCTGTGGGTCGGCGAATCGCCGGACAGAGAGCAATCCTGGTCGCCTCCCCGCGCAGCCCACCTCACCGCTGGCGGGCTGCCCGCTGAAGGGCAGGACCATCCCCCCTCGCTGGGTCCGCTGGCGCCGGATCTCACTCGCCTCGGCCCGTATGACATCGAGGTCAAAGATCAATGGCATTGGCCCAAACGCGCAACGCAACATCGCCAAGCGAGTGTCCTCGGCCGGGGACGCGGCGAGGGCAGAAACAATCGAGACAGGCGACCCCGGTGCAAGCACGGGCGCCATCCGGGGACGCGGCCGCAGCCTCGACGGAGGTGGTGGTCACCCTGAAGCGGGCCGGACGGGCCTTCGAGCCCTGCGCTCAGGCCAAAGGCGCCTGCTCCCTCTTCGTATCGCATATCGCAAGGCGCGCCCAGCCGGATCCGGCCATCGTCGCCCCCCGCTCCGATCCACCGCCAAGGTCGGTGGGATCGGGGTCGCGGCCACCCAACCCCGGCCCGGCGATCGCCCGGGATCAGCGTGGGCCACGGCCGTCGGGGTCGACACCGGTTCGAGCGGCCGAGGCCGGACCTGCCGCCCAGATCGCGATCCGCTGGCTCAGGGAGCCGGCCAGCACCGCGCCGCAGCCGAGCAAGGTGAGCCGGCGACGGCCGCTACCGGCCAGCCCAGCCGCGACCAGGCCGGCGCCGGCCAGCGACAGCTCCAGGGCCAGCCGCCGGAAGCGTCCGGGGCGGCCGGTCCGGTACACGACCCCGGCTTCGCCCAGGGAGCGCTCCATGGCCAGCTCCGAGAGGGCCTCGGCCACGGCCCCGCCGACGGCCATCAGCTGCGCCGGCCGGGCCGCCGGCGGGTCGACCGTGGCCGCGACCAGCGCCCCGGCGCTGGCCGCCGAGCTGCCGGCGAAGAGAAAGGGCAGCCAGGCTCGGGCCCGCTCCCAGACCGGCACCGAGGTCTGGCCGACCAGGACTCCGGTGTAGGTGGTGAGCACGGGTCCCAGGATCCCCGCCACCACGCCCGCGAGCCGGCCCAGCGGCCGTGCCACCCCAATCAGGTCACCGGCCACGCTCAAGGCCGCGCTGCTGCCGAAGGTGGCCAGCGTCCAGGTGCCGATGCTCATGGGCGAGGTTGGCCGGAACACGCGGAGCATGTTCAGGAAGCGCTCAGGCCGGCCCAGGTCGGAGATGAGGAGAGGGGCGCCGACAAGGGCGCCGGCAGCCGCCGCGAGCCTGGCTCGCCTGGCCAGCTGGTGCTCTCCTGCCACCTCAGCCACGGCGGCCAGGGTGGCGGCAGCTCCTGCCAGGCCTCCAACGAAGAAATACGCTGGCACCTCCCAGGTCCAGAGCGGGCGCTTCACGATGGGGCGGCCCGGGTACTCGGACACGTTGACGGCCCCGTCCGTCGTCGGCTGTCGCGTCGCTCTCATCCCTGCCTCCCGCCCAAGACCGCCGCTGCGACCCCGAGCGCCAGCGCCACCGCGGCGGCCGCCGCCGACGCCCAACCCCGCTTCAGGCGCCGGGTCGGCGTCACCGGCGCCGAGGGAAGGCCATACACCTCGGGACGATCCAGCAGCAGGAAGATCGCCGCCGTTCCTCCGACGCCCTCCCCGCCCGCATCCGGCAACCCGTAGAGCCTCGCCTCCTCGACTCCCTGGGCGCGGAGCTGCTTCAGGCGGGCACGCGCCCGCTGCTCCAGCTCGGGCAGCGGCCCGAACGTGATCGACTGGGTCGGACACGCCTTGGCGCACGCCGGCTGGAGGTCAAGCTTCAGGCGATCGTAGCAGAGCGTGCATTTGAAGGCCCTGCCGTCCTCCTCCCGCCGATCGATCACGCCAAAGGGACAGGCGGGCACGCAGTAGCCGCAACCGTTGCAGACGTCCTCCTGGACCACCACCGTCCCGAACTCGGTGCGGAACAGCGCCCCGGTCGGACAGACCTCCAGACAGGCAGCCTCCGAGCAGTGCTTGCAGACGTCGGAGTTCATCAGCCAGCGGACCTCGTCACCCCGCCGCTGCTCGATGAAGGCGACGTGCCGCCAGGTGTTGGCACCCAGCCCGCCCGAGTTGTCGTAGGAGTTGGCGAGGAAGGTCAGCCCATCCTCGGGAACCTGGTTCCACTCCTTGCAGGCAACCTCGCAGGCCTTACATCCGATACAGATCGAGCTATCGGTGAAGAAGCCAACCTCCGCCCTCACCGGGACAACCTCCCCGGGCGAATGTCGCAGGTGGCTGCCTTCGCCTCCTGGATGTGGACGTTGGGGTCGAGCACGATGGCCAAGAGGTCGTTGGCCGACGCCCCGCGGGCGAGGCCACGGCTGCCCCAGTGATAGGGAAGCCCCACCTGGTGCACGAGACGTCGGCCCACCCGCAACGGTCGCAAGCGATCGGTCACCAGCACGCGAGCCTCGATGGTGGCGCGAGCAGTGGAGATCACGGCCCACCCCCCGTTGACCAGGTTGCGCTCCCGGGCCAGCTCGGGGCTGACCTCACAGAACATCTCCGGCTGGAGCTCGGCCAGGAAGGGCAAGAACCGACTCATCCCCCCAGCGGTGTGATGCTCGGTCAGCCGATAGGTGGTGACGACATAGGGATAACGCTCCCCATCTTGATTGGTACGGTTGAGGGATCGCTCGAAACGCTGACGCACAGGGTTCGCCCCCTGGCCGTACAACGGGTTCCCGACCGGGGACTCATGGGGCTCGTAGTGGGTCGGCAAAGGGCCGTCTTGAAGGCCGTTGGGCACGTACAGCCACCCCTTGCCGTCCGCTTGCATCACGAAGGGCTCATCGCCTCGCAGGAGCATCTCAGCCCTGGCCCCGGGGCTGGGAAGATAGTCGGGGGGCATGTCAACCTTGAAGTCGGGCACGTCGGCCCCTGTCCAACGCCCGGCGACCGGATCCCAGAAGACGTAGCGCTTCCGTTCTGACCAGGGACGTCCCTCGGGATCGGCGGAGGCCCGGTTGTAGAGGATGCGCCGGTTCGCAGGCCAGGCCCATCCCCATTCAGGCGCGACCCAGCTCTGCTCGCGTCCTGGACGCCGCCGCGCAACCTGGTTAACCCCGCCGGCGTAGGCACCGCAGTAGATCCAGCAGCCGCAGGCAGTCGACCCGTCGTCTTTGAGCTCGGTGAAGGTGCCGAGTGGGCGGCCGGAGGCATCTCGACCATTGATCTCGGCCAGGACCGCCTCCGCGCTCGGTTCTTCCTCAGCGCCCTCGATGGGATAGCCCCAGGTCAAGGCCTGAACCGGTCGGTCACGCGCCTCAGCGGAGCCGGCGAGCTTCCGCTTGATCGCCCTCCCCAGGTGGTAGAAGAACCAGAGGTCGGAGCGGCAATCGCCTTTGGGGGGCAAGGCCCGGTGATGCCACTGCAGCAGGCGCTGGGTGTTGGTGAAGCTCCCGTCCTTCTCGACATGCGAGGCGGCAGGCAGGAAGAAGACCTCGGTCGGGATCTCCTCCGGGCGGAGTTCGCCGCTGGCGATCTCGGGACCGTCCTTCCAGAAGCTGGCCGACTCGATCTCCACCAGATCTCGGACGACGAGCCACTTCAGCTTCGACATGGCGATGCGATGGAGCTTGGAGTTGGCCGAGCCAACGGCAGGGTTCTCGCCCAGGAGGAAGAACCCCTGGACCCGGCCGTCCAGCATCCCCAGCACCGCTGGGTAGACGGAGTGGTCACCGTCCACCCGTGGCAGCCATCCGAAGCCCCACTCGTTCTCAGGGCCAACGGCGTCGCCGAACCAGGCGCGGAGCAGACTCACGGTGTACTCCCGCATGCGCCCCCAGTAGCCGGCCGGGGCCGCGTCCATGGCCAGATAGGCCTCCAGGGTCGGATGGTGGTGTGCGTGCGGCATGGGCAGGTAGCCGGGCAGAAGATCGAAGAGGGACGGGATGTCGGTCGCCCCCTGGATGTTGGCATGCCCCCGGAGGGCGAGGATGCCTCCCCCCGGCCGGCCAATGTTGCCCAGGAGGAGTTGGATGATGGCCGCAGCGCGGATGTTCTGGACCCCGACCGTGTGCTGGGTCCAGCCCACGGCGTAGCAGATAGCCGAGGTCCGCTCACGGCCCGAGTTCTGGCACAGGGTCTCGGCCACCTCCAGGAAGCGTTCCCGGGGCACCCCGCAGACCTGCTCGACCAGCTCGGGCGTGTACCGGCTGAAGTGCCGCTTCAGGATCTGGTAGACACAGCGCGGATGCTGGAGGGTCGGGTCCTGGTCGGGCTCTGGCACGTCCACCGGACGATCAGGGACGGCGGCCATCCGCACCGCCACCTCGCGAAGGCCGGTGGAGGGCTTGGCCACCATCCCCTGGTACTGCCAGCTGGTCGGGTCGTAGCGCCGGCCCTCGGCGTCCCAGCCGGAGAAGAGGCCGTCCAGGTCCTCGGTGTCACGGAAGCCCTCGTCGACGATCGTGGCCGCGTTGGTGTAGGCCACCACGTACTCCCGGAAGTCGCGCTGGTTCTGGAGGATGTAGTTGATGATCCCGCCCAGGAAGGCGATGTCCGACCCGGCCCGAATCGGGACGTGGATGGAGGCGTTGGCGCTGGTGCGGGTGAAACGTGGGTCGACGTGGATCACGGTCGCCCCGCGAAGCTTCGCCTCCATCACCCACTGGAAGCCGACCGGATGGCACTCGGCCATGTTCGAGCCCATGATCAGGATGCAGTCCGCGTTCTGCAGATCCTGCTGGAAGGTGGTAGCGCCCCCTCTGCCGAAGCTCGTCCCCAGACCGGGGACAGTGGAGGAGTGTCATATGCGGGCCTGGTTCTCGACCTGGACGACGCCGAGCGCGGTGAAGAGCTTCTTGATCAGGTAGTTCTCCTCGTTGTCGAGGGTGGCGCCGCCCAGGCTGGCGATCCCCAGGGTGCGGTTCAGCATCCGTCCCTCGGCGTCACGCTCCTCCCAGGTCTCGGCCCGGGTGGCCAGGACACGATCCGCGATCATGTCCATCGCCCGCTCCAGCGATAGCTCCTCCCACTTGGTCCCGTAGGGGCGGCGATACTTGACCCGATACTCGCGCAGAGCATGGTTGACGAGCTGCTCGCTGGCAGCACCCTTGGGACACAGTCGGCCGCGGGAGATAGGGCTGTCAGGATCGCCCTCGATCTGGGTCACCCGGTTGTCCCGGACATAGACCAGCTGCCCGCATCCAACCGCGCAGTAGGGACACACCGATCGGACCACGCGCTCAGCATCCGCAATCCGGGCCCGTCGTTCGGCGCTCCGCCTGGACTGCGCCGTGAGACCGAGCCCCAACGGATCGCGGGCCCGGAGCTGACGTAGGACCGGCCATCGGGCCAGCAGGTTCTCACCTCCGCGCACACCACTGCTCATCGAGCACCTCCGCTGATCCTCCTCGACAGGGATCGTCGGCGGCCAGCACCTCCCCTTGGGTTGTTCGCTCGTCTCCCTGGCTTCGCGGTCTCCTCGTATTTTGCTCCCCGCGGCCAAGCCCCGAGGCCCACGCATCGGGCGGGCCGCCCAGGGCCCGTGCAGCTCACGCTCGACGCGCCCAGCGCGATCAACACGGCACGGGCGGATGGCGGTGGACCGCTGGCTCTGGATCCACCACGCTCGCGGCGAGCGAAGGGCTCCCCGGTCGTGCATGCGACGGAGGAGGTTCCAACCGTTGCGTCCTTACCACCAGGGCGATCCGGGTCGAGCCTGACCATCGCCATGCCACCCCGCCTCGGATGGGCAGGGTGCACGCCCAGGGGGCGCCCGGCGCCGGGAGCGGCGGGTGGGGCGAGGCGGGTGGGGCAAGCGGTGGCGGCCCTCCGGGCCGAGGGGATGAGGCCCGGGGGGCCGCCACGAGGCAGGCTTCGTGGGGAACCCCCGGGCACGGTCCCCCTGAGCCGGCCCCGAGGGCCGGGCACGCGGCGAGGGGGCGCGAGGCCCAAGCGGGCAACCCCGTGAGGGGTGCCGCATGAGACGATCGCTTACTCAGCGGCAACGGTAGGCACTGGCGCGGCTCCGGCCGGTGCGCCGGCGCCCACGGCCGACCCCCTGAGTGGAGGTCCTGACCTGCGCCAGGAGCACGGCGTGTGCGACGAGGATCGATCGAAGGGGACGTGCCGGCGTCCCCCACGAACGCGTTGCCTGGGCTGTGGCGCGCCTCCGCGGTGAGGGCAGCCGCTCCCGGGCCCGGGGGCTCGGTTGACGGATGTCGAGCCCGAGATGGTTCGGCGTCAAGCGTGAGGCCGGGGTTGGCAATCGGGCCAAGGCGGCAATTGCTGGACACGCCCGGCCTCCCACCCTCATGGCGGCCGATTGCGCTTCCTCGCGTTGCTGCCCTGGAGACGTGCCGGGCTGCCAACACCGACCTCCGCAAGCCCGGCCGCACTCCTGCAGCCGGGCGGACGGGCCGCTACCGTCTTGATGGCGACCGGCTGCTGGTCGACGCGGGGGGGCACCGCTCCGTCTCGATGGAGGGCTTTGTCGTCGCTCTCCTGGACGAGGTCGAGTGCCCCCGGCATCCACGGCAATGCTTCAGCATGGCTGGGTGAGCCAGGGCCGGCGTGGTCGCCGGGGTGAGGCCGGCGTCTCCCTCCTGGGGCAGTTGGCGAGATCGAAGGAGACGCGGCAGGATGGGCATGTGCCGATCGATGCCGCTGAGTTCAGTGATCAGGGGCTGCGTTGGGAGATGGAGGACCGCCATGTCTTGCTGGTGGAAGAGGAGGAGATCCTGGGGGCGGTCTTCGATGGTCACAACGGCGCTTGGGTGGCGGAGCTGGCCGCACGGCTTCTCCCCCAGCTCCGCCACCGATCCCCGGCCGAAACCCTGGTCATGATCCATCGCCAGACGCTTGGCTTGCCCGGGGGGGCTTGCGCCGTCGTCTTCCGTCTGCGAGGCGATTGGCTTGAGGTGGCGAACGTTGGTGACGCCGAGCTCGCCCTGGTAACCGGGGACGACGTTCGCCTCCTGACCCAACGGCACCGGCTTGACGATCCGGAGGAGCAGGCCAGGGTCCTGGCTCGAGGCGGGTTGATCCAGGGGCCGTACGCGATCGATCCCCGCACCTTGCGCGGCCTGATGCCCACCCGTGCCCTGGGAGACCACGAGCTGGAACGCATCGGAATCGTCTGCGAGCCACATCGGTGGTCGGGCCGGTTCCAGGAAGGCTGGCTGGTGGCTGCCTGCGACGGGCTCTGGGACGTGGTGAGCGCCGGAGAGCTTCCCCCGCTGCTCCATGGCTCGGCCGAGGACGTGGCCCGTCGCCTGGCCAGGGAGGCCCTCCAGGTCCGCGGATCCACCGACAACCTCACCATCCTCGTGGTGCGCAGGACCTGACCATTGCCACGGCACCGGCCGCCCGTAGGGCTCCGCCCAACCCCACGTCGGCCACGGCGTGAGCCTGGACCCAGGAGAACCAGGCCACCTCGGGGCTTTCCCCCGGCGCTGGCCGCGGCTCCCGGTCAGTGGCCCGGGGCCGGAGCAAGTAGCGGAGGTCGAGGTGGGTGTGGGCGAGGGGGCCGGGGTGGACGTCAACGTGTATCAGTCCCGCCCTCGCCGGGCACAGGGGGAGGCCGGTCTCCTCCTGTGCCTCGCGCCATGCCGCCTCCCAGGGCGCCTCGCCCGGCTCCAGGTGACCGCCAGGCTGCAGCCATCGGCCTAGGCGACGGTGACGGTGGAGGAGCACCCCCCGAGGGCCGACCACGATGGCGGAGGCGGTTACATGGACCGGGCCGGCGAGGCGATCGAAGGGATTGGCTAAGCGGTCGAGCTCCTGCAGGAGTCTGAAGCGGGCGCGATGCTCGCGGAGGTCGATGGGGGGTGGCAGCGCCAGCACCTCGGTGCGGACCAGAGCGCGCAGCTCCTCGGTCATCCGCCGGGTCATGTGCTGAACCCTACCCAGCTCCCTCGCCCTCCCCGCGCCCGGAGATGAGCCCGTCGCCCCGCATCACTGATCGCGAGGTGGGCGAAGGAGGCTGGCCGGAGCGAGGGCATGGGGAGAGGGCGAGCTGGACGGGATCGTCGTGCTCGCCCGGTGAGCGCTGATGCTGCCCGTGGCAGATGCGGCCTGGGCCAGATGCAGCGACGACGGTGGATGATCGTGGCGCACGGCCGTGGCACGGGCGCACGGGGCCTTCTGGGGCCGGTGGTGGCGTCACCCCGGGCCGGAGCCTCGCTCGCATCCCTCGAGCGCAGAGCGAGGCCGAGGCGGGGCCGCCCCCTCACCGGGGCTTGCGCTTGCTCCCCCCCGGCCTGCGAGCATATCGGCCGACGATGGGGGGATCGCAGGCAAACGCTGCGGCCGGGGCCGGGAAGGAAGGGAGGGATTACCAACCGGGCTTGGCGGAGGATTTCGACCGCCTCTACGAGAACACCTACCACCGGCTGTTCGCCACCATGCTATCGCTCCTACGCGATCGGGCTGCGGCCGAGGACTGTACCCAGGAAGCCTACGTGCGCGCCTATCGCGCGTGGGCCAGGTGGAGGCCGGAGGCCCCGGTTGAAGTGTGGCTGCATCGGATCGCCATCAACGTGGCCATCTCCTACCGTCGCCGGGAGCGGCTACGCCAAGTCGGCCAGCTCGTCACGCGCCTCGGGCTCCCTGCCGAGCCGGACCCCATCGACCAGGCGGCGACCCCGGAGCTCCTACGTGAGCTGCGGGCGTTGCCTCCCAAGCAGGCGGCCGCGCTCGTGCTCCGGCACGTCCACGGCTACACCAATCGAGAGATCGCCCATGCCCTGGGCGTGCCGGAACGCACGGTGGCATCTCGCCTGGCGGCGGCGCGGGCCAGGTTGCAAGCTCGACTGCGCGACGTACGAGGTTCGGGTACCCGGTTGGTTGCCGGCGTTCCTTCTGACGAATGAGCACGACGGGAAGCGGCGAGCAAGACGACTTCGAGGGATGGCTTGAGCGCGAGCTGCGGCGCACGTTGGGCCCAGTGCGCGGTCCCAGCCCGCGCGCCTCCCAGGCCGCCTTCCGTGCCGTTTCCCGCGGACGAGGAGGAACGTTGATGGCGATCAAGTCAGGCATCCTGGCCTCAGTCACGGGCAAGGCAGCGGCTGGGATCGCGGCCTTGGCGGTGGCCACGGGTGGCGGAGCGGTGGCGGCCGTGGCGGCCACGGGCAGCGCCAACCCGGCCGCCTGGGGGCAAGCGGTGGTGCAGGCGGTCCAAGGCTGCAAGCAGCAGGTCGGTGACAATGCCGCGGCGGGGAAGGGGACGTGGAACGTTGGCCGGTGCGTGAGCGCGTTCGCCCGCCAGCATGGCGAGCGGGAGCGTCTCGCCCACGCCGGGTCGGTGTCCAGCCCGGCGCCGGCCACGCCCGCCTCGCCCCACGGCCGATCCCGGCGGGAGGAGGAGTCCACCGCGCATGCCGGGGTCCCGCATCCGACCCCGACCGGGGGCGGCCTCTCGGGGAGCACGGGTGTCGGCCAGCCCGGCGTCGGTCACGCTTCCTCCGGCGGCCTTGCCGCCGGTCACGGCCTGCCCAGCGGCTCTGGGGTTGGCCACGGCCGGCCCTCGCCACTGCCCACGCCGGCGCGCGGCTGAGGAGGGGGGTTGGGGGCCGGTCAGGAGACCGGCCGACAGCGCCCGGGCTCGCCGAGCTCGGGCGCCGGCCCCGGGCCTCGAGGTCGGACCTCCACCCTGGGATCGGGATGCTCCCGGCGCACGATCACCTGGAGGTGGGCCCAGGCGGGGTCCTCCTCCGGGTGGTCGGCTCTCACGTGCGCTCCCCGGGACTCGGCGCGCAAGAGCGCGGAGGCGAGCACCAGCCGAGCCAGCATCCGAGCTGCCCCACCTGCCTCCGAGCCCTCCAGCCCTCGAATCCCTTGGTTCAGCCGCTCCGGCTGGCGCCAGGGGCCGGCGCAGTCGTCCAGCAACGAGCCGACCCCGGCCGTGCCCCCCGTTGCCACCTCCGCGCATACGGCCCGGTCGGGAGAGGGGGGTGAGGAGGCCTCAGCTGCCGCCGCCCGGCCAGCCCGACGTCCGAACACGACCGCCTCCAGGAGCGAGTTGCTGGCCAGCCGGTTGGCGCCGTGGACGCCGGTGCGGGCACATTCCCCGACGGCGAGCAGCCTCGGCACGCTGGTCCTGCCCTCGAGGTCGGTGACGATTCCGCCCATGGTGTAGTGGGCGGCCGGAGCTACCGGGATCGGCTCTCGCGTCGGGTCCAGCCCCAGGGATCGGCAGCGGGCCAGGAAGCTGGGGAACTCACATGCCAGCCGCTGCGACCCGAGGTGGCGGGCATCCAGGAAGACCGCCTGCTCCTTGCTCCTCGCCAGCTCCTCGACGATCGCCCGGGTCACGACGGCCCGAGATGCCAGCTCGCCACGGGGGTCGACGTCGAACAGGAAGCGTCGGCCACGGCGGTTGGTCAGGATAGCTCCAGCCCCGCGCAACGCTTCGGTGATCAAGAAGGGCTCGCCAGGGCCAGCGTAGGCGGTGGGATGGAACTGCACCAGCTCGAGGTCGGCGAGGGTCGCCCCGGCCAGCAACGCCGCCACCATGGCCAGGCCGTCGCAGCGCCGCGACGTGGTGGTGCGGTGAAAGAGGCCGGCGTAGCCCCCACTGGCCAGGATCACGGCCCCAGCCCGTACCTCCATCTGGGTGGAGATCTCCATGCCATCGTCGGGCTTCCTGGCTGCTGCCTCGCCGAGCGGCCGCAGGCGGGCGCCGACCACCCCCTCGGGCTGCACCAGCAGGCCGGCAAGCTCGCCTCGCACCCAACGTACGGCGCCCGTCGCCCTCAGACGGCTCCGCAAGGCCGCGGTGATCGCGGCGCCGCTGCGGTCGCCACCGGCATGGACGACGCGAGGACGAGAGTGGGCGGCCTCAAGGGCCAGCGTCAGGCGGCCTCCCTGGCGGTCGAACCTCACCCCGAGCTGGGTCAGCCAGGTCACCGCCGCGGGCGCCTCTTCGGTCAACAGCTGCACCGCCCGGGGGTCGCAGAGGCCCGCCCCGGCGGCCAGGGTGTCGAGGGCGTGCTGACGGGGAGAGTCGTCCTCGCCCAAGGCGGCGGAGATGCCTCCTTGGGCGCGCTCCGACGCCCCTTCCTCGGCCTCGGTCAGCAGCACCCGTGCGCCCGTCGCCGCGGCCTCCAGAGCCGCCGACATGCCGGCCAGCCCCCCTCCGATGACGAGGATGTCGACCTCCGCGACGGGGTTCACGAGGGCAGCTCCCTCCAGGCTGGCGCGCCGTGGGCGTCGAGGTCGGGCATGCTCAGCCGATGCCGACCATGCGCTCGAGCGCCTGTCTCGCTCGGGCGGCCACCTCCTCAGGCACCTCGACTGGGTGGACGTCCTCCTGGAGCGAGCGGAGCACCTTGGGGAGCGTGATCAGCTTCATGTAGCGGCAGATGGCTCGCTCGCTCACCGCGTAGAAGCGCTTGGCCGGGTCGGGCACCTCCTTGCGCAGTCGATGCAGGATGCCGAGCTCGGTGGCGATCACGAACGAGTGGCGGGGAGAGGAGCGCACGTGTGCGACCATCCCCTCGGTGGAGAGCACGTGGGTACGTGCGGCATCGACGTCGCCGGCGGCGGCGAGGTACATGCAGGAGCTGGCGCAGCCGCACTCCGGGTGGACGAGCAGGTCGGCGTCCCCATGCTCGCGACGGGCCCGTTCCAGGTCCTCCCCGCGGATGCCAGCGTGGACGTGGCACTCACCTGGCCAAACGTGCATCCGGCGACCGGTGACGCGCTCCAGGTAGCTGCCGAGGAAGAGATCGGGGGCGAAGAGGATCTCCCGATCCTTGGGGATGGCTTCGATGACGGCCTTGGCGTTGCCGGAGGTGCAGCAGTAGTCGCTCTCTGCCTTGACCTCGGCCGTGGTGTTGACGTAGGTCACGACCACGGCCCCTGGGTGCTGAGCCTTCCAGGCCCGCAGCTGCTCAGCGTCGATGGTCGCTGCCAACGAGCAGCCCGCGTCGAGGTCGGGAAGCAGCACCCGCTTGCCGGGGTTGAGGATGGCTGCCGTCTCGGCCATGAAGTGGACGCCACAGAAGACGATCACCTGGGCGTCGGTGGCGGCCGCCGCTCGGGCCAGGCCCAGGGAATCGCCAACGTAGTCGGCCACGTCCTGGACCTCCGGCACCTGGTAGTTATGGGCGAGGATCACGGCGTCGCGGGCTCGGGCCAGCTGCCGGATCTCCTCTTGGATCCCCCTCACGTCGGAGGGCAGCGATCGCTTTCGGTAGCGCTCGGCGTCCTCCTCCAGGCTCTCGACCAGCGCCTGGCTCAGGCTTCCCACGTTTCGATGACCTCCATCGAGATGTCGACGGCGGGGGCCGAATGGGTGAGGCTCCCGACCGAGATGCGGTCCACGCCGGTCGCTGCGTACGCGGCCACGGTCGCCAGGCTCACGCCTCCGGAGACCTCCAGGACGGCGCGACCGCGGGCCCGGCGCACGGCCTCGGTCACCTGGCCCGGGCTCAGGTTGTCGAGCAGGATGGCCTCCGCGCCGGCGCGTAAGGCCTCCTCGAGCTGGTCGAGGTCGTCGACCTCGACCTCCACCGGCAGCCCACATCCTCTCGCCCGGCGCACGGCTTCGGCCACCCCCCCGGCCGCGGCGACGTGATTGTCCTTGATCAGGACGGCGTCGGCGAGGTTGTAGCGGTGGTTCGTCCCCCCGCCGCAGCGGACCGCGTAGCGTTGCAGCGGTCGGAGACCTGGCGTCGTCTTTCGCGTGTCGAGGACGATCACCGTTGGGCTCGCCGAGGTGGCCTGCTGGACGTAGCGATGGGCAAGGGTGGCCACGCCGGAGAGCTGCTGCAGGAAGTTCAGGGCGGTCCGCTCGGCCATGAGCAGGCCCCGTAGGGGGCCATCAACCTCGGCCAGGGCGTCCCCTGACGTGATCGGGGAACCATCCGCCGTCCGAGCCCTGAACGCGATTCCGGGGTCCACCTGGCGGAAGACCTCCTCGGCCACGACCAGGCCGGCCACCACGCCCGTGTCCTTGGCCACCAAGTGCGCCTTGGCCATCAGCCCCGCCGGCACCACCGCTTCGGTGGTGACGTCGTGGCCCTCGGGGCCGAGATCCTCGGCCAGCGCCTCCGCCACCTTGGCCCTGAGGTACTCGGGGGTGAGCTGTGAGGGGACGGACGTTCCCCTCCCTCCGATCTCCTTCACCCGCTTGTGCCCTCCACCAGGTCGAGCTCCACGTGCTGCCAGGGCAGCTCGCGGCGCCAGGTTCCTAGCACCGGGCCGGTGAAGCGGTAGAGGTCGCCTGGTCGGCCCACGCGCCTCCCCTCGGCGCGCCGGCCGACCGGCACCAGCACGCCTGAGGCGAAGAGGCGGTTGAAGGCCTTCTTGAAGTTCCCGGTGTTGAGCCGCAGCAGCGCTGGGTCGAGGATGGCGGCGTACACGGAACGCAGCTCGGGGAGGGTGAAGGTCTCGGGCAGGAGCTGGAAGGCCAGCCAGGTGTAGCGGAGCTTGGATTGCGCGCGGTTCATGGCCACCCGCAGCATGTCGGCGTGGTCGAAGGCCAGCGCCTCCGCGGGCAGGCTCCGTACCGGCACCCACTCGGCGCGCATGACCCCTCCCCCGGGTGCCAGCGCGAGGCCGTCGCTGCGCTCCAAGGCCAGGTGCGCGACCGAGACGACGCGGCCTCGGGTGTCACGATCCGGTGCCCCGAAGGTGCCGAGCTGCTCCAGGTACCAGTGGGCGGCGTCCAGTCCTGCCTTGGTCTGCAACGCGCGCCGGGCAGCGGCATCGAAGGTCTCGTCGGCACGGACCAGGACGCCCGGGAAGGACCACTTGCCGGCGAAGGCGGCGTCTTCCCGCTTGACGAGCAGGACCCGCCAGGCTCGGTCGATGGGCTCTTCGAGCCGCACCGTGAACAGCACCACGTCCACCGCCACCACCGCGTTGGGCTCCAAGGCGGTGCTGGCGAGGCGTCGCGGCGATGGGCTCCGGTCTGCCACGAAGTTTCACTATAGACGATTCAAATCTTGGAGAGAGAAATTCTCGGGATCGGCCGAACGGGCGGAGGCGAGGGGCCGGGAGGTTGGCGCCGGGGGCTGGGCCCGCATCCGGGTCGCCCTTGGCCCCTAGGCGGGAGCCAGCGGGCCGCCTCCCGGACCCGCCGAGGCGCGGGCCGGACCGACCTCGGGGGGAGCCGCCGCCAGAGCCGGGCCACGGCGGGACGCCTCCTCGGAGCCGGCTCCGAGGGAGCCCCCTTCCCGGCCCGGGGCCCGGCCGCCGGCCGTGCGCCCTACGGGCTCGGGGCGGGTTCGAGCCCTGCAATGCCCTCGGCGTTGAGGCGCAGGACCCCACGCCGGACGGTGGAGGGGTCGGAGCCGGGGAGCGGGGCGACGGTGGCGGCCGGGTAGCCATGGAGGGGCAGGAGGCGGGTGTGATCGTCGATCGATGGGCGGGGCGAGGACGCGCGCTGGGGCAAACGAGTGGGGGGCCTCGTGGCCGGGTGGGTGGAGATCGCCACGTGGCTGCCCTGCTTTCGTGGTCCCCCTCCACCCCTGGCGCCCTGCTTAGGGGCGAGACGTCCGGCTGCCGCTCAGAGGCAGATGATGAGGAGGCACAAACGGCGGGCAGGGGGGGCCGAGGGAGCAGGGGTCGGCGGGATGGGGCTGGGCGATGGCCCCGCTGCCGGCGCGGTCGGGTTGGGAACGACGGAGGAGGAGGGGTTCGGGACGACCGCTGTCTTCGGGGTGGGGAGGGCCGAAGGGGCTGGCCAGGTCGATGGGGTCGGCCGAGCCGGGGATGGCGGACGGGTCGCCCGCGGCGCTGGGGTCAACGTTGTCACCCCGGTGCCGATGACGGGCTCGGTCGGGCTCGGCGAGGCTGAGGGGGTGGGCACTGATCGGCTGCTGAGGAACCGGGCCACGACCTGCGGTGCGGCTGTCCAGGCCACGACGGTGGTGGCCACGCCGGCCAGGACGACGACCATCATCGCCACGGCCAGGAGGTGCCGGGCCCGTGCGGCCGGGAGCAAGGAACGCCGAGACCGAGGCCTGAAGTGCTCGGGCAGGCGGTCGCTGCGGGGGAACTGCGAATCCAGCTCTGCCCGGATCAGGGTCGCCCAAGCCAGGTCGGATGGTTCGCGAGGGGTGTCAGGTCCTCTGGCTCGCATTGCCTTCGAGACGCTCTGGAAGGTCTTTCCGTTCGGACTCCAACAGGGTATTCCGCATGGTCTGGAGCGCGGCGCCGAGCCGGGAGGCCACCGTCCCCGGTGGGATCCCTAGCGTTCGGGCGATCTCTTCGCGGGTCATGCCGAGGTAGAAGTGGAGGATCACCGTGGCCCGAAGCTTCGGGCTCAGCGCTGCCAGCGCCCGCCGCGCGAGGCTTCTCGTCTCGACCGACTCGAAGCTGGAACTCGGGGCGCCCAGGAAGAGACGAAGCGGAAGCAGACGAGCCAGGCTCTGGCGTCGGTGATGGGAGATGGCGGTGTTGACGGCGATTCGATGGAGCCAGGCCCCCATCGAGCTGACGTCGCGGTGCCGACGGTACCAGCGATAGGCTCGCTCGAACGTCTCCTGGGTCAGGTCCTCAGCAACGGCGGCGTCCATGACGATCCCCAAGATGGTCCGGTAGATGCGTAGCCGGTACTGCTCGTACTGGAATTCGAACTCGTCGTCCAGAGCCGTGCGCTCGTCACACGTCCCCTGCATCCCCACGTGCCTCGTCCTCTTCTGCTTCTGCCTCGTGGATTGCCCATGCCGCCGCAGCCGCTGGCGTCCTGTCAAGAAAATGCCCGGAGGAACACCCTAACACTTCTCTACGAAGCTTCGCGAGCCACCGATCAGGGAGGGGGCCTGGAGCGTCCCTTTGACGTCGGAATGCTTCGAGCCGGCTGGGCTGTCCGGCGTCTGCGATGCACGGCTGGGAGGGTCTGTAGAGGAGCTGCGCATGGTTGAGGGCTGCGGGATGAGTTCCACGTGGCGCACGGTGGCGCGGATCGCGGCGGTGGTGTCCGGGATGGTGGTAGCGGTGGCACCGGGGACGGTCGCGCTGGCCGACGAGGCTGCGCCCCCGGGGGCTGCGGCCGCGACGCCCGCTGAACAGCGGGCGGGCGACCCCGCGGGCGTGGCGTTGGTGGTGGGTCTCTCCCTTGGGGGGGCATGGCCGGTCGCGGTGACGGTGACGGTGGGGGCGGAGGGGGCAGGCGGGACGTCGACCGGTGCGACGAGTCCAGCGGAGATGGCCACGGGCCAGCTCGTCACCCTCCGCCTCTCCCCGGCCGAGGGTCAGAGCCCGATCGTCTCCCCGGGCTCGGCGCTTGTGGCGTCGTCGGCCGCTGGGGCCGGGTCCTCCGACCAGGGGTCGCCCCCACGGATCGGTGAGAGCGGCCTCGGGGCGATCGGGAGGGTGGGACCCTGCGGCGCCCGGGGTCAAGCCGGGGCCGACTGCGGGCTGATCGGCGCCCCGGGCGGCGAGGGAGCGGAGGGGGGCGGTTCGGCCCGACCGACGGTCGTGACCGAGGAGGCCGGCTGCCCGGTTGGTTGCCCGGCCCCGGTTGAGCCAGGGGAGCCCCTGGGGACGGTTGGTGTGGACCGAGGTGAGGTGGACCAGCCAGCGGCCGGGCCCTCCGCCCCGCAGGCGCCGGCGGCACCTGCCAGGTCGCGCCCCGCTCCCCCTCTGGCCAGCACCGGGAGCCCGGTGGCGGCGGGACTGGCTGGGCTGCTGATGGTGCTGCTCGGAGCGTTCCTCTCGTGGCGGCGGGCACACCGTTGAGCCGGCGAGGGACGGGGCGGACGTCGGCGTCCAGGGCCAGGGGCGTCCTCGCGGCTGTCGAGTCCTACCCCTTGACTGGGATCCGGGGGTGGCGTCCGCGCAGCCCTCTTCCTAAGCCGGATCCCTGGTGGCGTGCTTGAGCCTGACCTGAGGTGAGGACGCGGCGACGAGGACGCTCGATTCTCCTCCTTCTCCTCCATCCCCCCCGTCGTTGGACCGGCTCCCAAGCGGGAGCCGGTCTGCTCCCCCTCTCCGGGCTCGGGCTGCTCCTGCTCGTCCTGGGAAGCCTCATGCTCGGTGGCTGGCTGGGCGGTCTGGCCGCTGGGGAGTGGCGGCAGCAGCAAGGGCTGGACCGCTGGGAGCGTTTGACCAGTGGGCTCAAGGTGGGGCAGCCCATCCTCCCCCCGCCACCCGAGCTGATGCGTCCCGTGGGAGGTATCGACTTCCGCCTCCGGGTGCCACGGCTCCACTACCAGGCCGTGGTCCGGGAAGGGGTGACGCCGGAGGTGCTGTTCGCAGGACCGGGGCACTACCCCGGGACTGCCTGGCCCGGCGAGGGGGGCAACGTGGGGATTGCTGCCCACAACGTGTACTGGCTCCGCTTCGACCAGTTGCGTCCGGGCGACCCCATCTACCTCGATACCCGATATGGGACGTTCCGCTACCGGGTCACCCGGCTCCTGGTCGTGCCTCCCGACGCCAGCTGGGTGCTCGACAACGCGCCTGGGCGCCTGCTCACCCTGACCACCTGCTCGCCCCTCTGGGCCGGCCAGTTCGCCGCCGGCAGGTTGGTCATCTTCGCGACCTCGGACCCGGGACTGGCCGATGAGCGGCCGGGATCACCTCGACCCCCGTCGCCGGCGCCGATCCCGCTGGAACCTCCTTCCCACCTCGGGCCGCGCCCCACGCCCCCGACGCCGCGCCCGGCCGACGTCCAGCCACCTCCACGGATGGCGCCACCATGGGCGCCGGTCGCCGTCGCCTCCAGTCGTCCCTCGCCCGTCACGCGGGAGGCGGATGACGGGGAACGCCTCCTGCCCCGGGAGGCTCCCCCGATGCACCATCCCAGCCCTGGCCACGACGCCGACGGCGCATCGCCGGGGCGGATCCACCGCCCGCTGCCCTCGCCCCGGATGGACGGGGATCCACGTCGGGGCCGAGACGAGGAGCGGCATCGCTCCCGGTCCTGATCCTTGCTTGGCGGCGCCCGAGCGATGGACGGATGGCCGGCTGGCCGTTCCCCAGTGGGTCGGGGGAGGCCCTGCTCGCGGCCACCGTGAGGAGGGATTGGCCGCGCGGCCTCCCCGCCCTACCGTGGTGGCGATCCCGGCGGGACGCCAGCCGCGGTCACGGCCGACTCGCCGTCGCCTGGAGCATCCAGAGCTGCTTCTCGAGTCCGGCGACGACCTCGACCACCAGATCCTGAGAGATGAGATCCTGCTCGCCCAGCTCGCCCAGTCGGCGACGTGCGCGTCGTACGGTCTCCAGCAGCCGCTCCGTCATGAGCTCGACGACCCGGGAGTCCGCGACCCGACCCTCGGGGAACGGCGGGAGTCGGGAGTCGCGCGCCACCGTTGCCGCGCGGCCGTCGGCGGCGATGCCCAGCCCCAGGAGCCGCTCTGCCACCCGATCGGACCAGTCCCGAGCCGCGCTGGTCAGATCGTCCATCTGCTCGTGGATTGAGCGGAAGCGGCTGCCGATCACGTTCCAGTGGGCCTGCTTGGCCTGCAGGGAGAGGTCCACCAGGTCCACGAGCAGCTCCTGGAGCTGCTCGCCGACGGCCAGGCGCGCATCGGTGGCCACCGGGTGGGAGCCGTGGAGCTTCTCGATCTCGGTATCCGCCATGGTGTCGCCTCCGAGTCAGGGGTCCTCGAGACCCCGCGCCATCCCCGGGCATCCCGCTCGACCCGGCGGCAGGGGCCGCCGCCGGGCCCGGGGCGCCATGACCTGTCCCGGACGGGACGTCCTCATCCACGGTACGTGGACCGGCCGCTTGGGGTGGCGACTTGCTCCACGCCGGGACCGGCTCAGGATCGACGCCAGGCCAGCCGCTCGGTCAGTGCCGTCAGCTCCTCGATCAGCTCCGGGGCGACGGGCAGACGTCCTGCCGCCTCCAGCGCCTGCTCCACCAGGGCCTGGATCTCATTCTCGGCCTCGGCCAGGACGCCGCTCTCGATCATCAGCCGTCGCAGGAGGGCGACGTCGGTCACGTAGCGAGCGTCGGGACGGCGGCGCAGCGTGCGGGCCCAGAGCCAAGTCGGCTTCCGTTGGATGAGGTCGTCACCGCTCGGCTTGCCGGTCAGATCGGGATCGCCGAAGGCGCCCAGGACGTCGTCCCGGAGCTGAAAGGCGACGCCGGCCGGGATGGCGTAATCGGACACCGCCTCCAGCAACGTGCGAGGGGCGCCGGCCAGGGCCAGTCCCAGCTGGATTGGCCGTTGCACCGTGTAGCTGGCCGTCTTGTACCGATCGACCTTGAGCGCGTCCTCTTCCCTGATCTGGAGCGAGTGGGCCGCCAGCACGTCCAGGTACTGCCCGAGGGTGACCTCGGTGCGCAGCTCGTGGTACACGGCCAGGCCGGCCCGGAGGCGCTCGGCCGGGAACCCGGAGTCGACCAGCATGCGGTCAGCCCAGATCAGGGCGAGATCGCCGAGCAGGATTGCAGCGCTGGCGCCGAAGCGTTCCGGCTCGCTCTCCGCCGACCGGGCGAGCGTGATGTGGCTGGCTGGCCTTCCCCGACGGGTCGGCGAGCGGTCCATGACGTCATCCTGGATGAGCGCGAAGGTGTGGAGGAGTTCGAGCGCGGCGCCGGCGCGGAGCATGGGCTCGTCCACCTCGGCACCCCCCGCCCGGTATCCCCAGACCGCGAGCAGGGGCCGGAGACGCTTGCCACCGGCGCGAACCGCCGCCTCCAGCTCGTCGACCAGCGGTCCCAGCCTGGGGTCGATGGCCACCGCCTCGGCCCGCCGCTCGGCCAGGAAGCGACTCAGCGCCAACTCGATGCTGGCCTCAAGATCGCCGGTGGAGATGGTGGATATCGTGATCGCTGTGGCCCTCGTGATGGCAGAACCCCTCCGGAATGTGTTACGACCACATGCAACGTGGCCGGACCGGAATCGGGTTCACCTGGTCCAACCATACCGAGGCCACGGGCCCCAGGTCGGCCGGCACCGCTCGCCGGGCTCGGAGCGCGATCCCGGCCGTTCCCGGCCCGGGCATCGGTCGCCGGGGGAGACGCCGTCGGCGGGGGGACGGATTCCCGGTCAGCGCGAGCTTGCCCGTGATCCGGCGCCGGTTCTCGCCTCCCGCTCGATGGCCTCGGCCGCCCTGGGCCAGCGCTCGGCGAACGTGTCCGCCTCGACGCTGGTCACGGTGCAGTGAGCTGACCCTCGGGATCGGGCTCGGCGATGGGGCACAGCCCCTCAAAGGTGGCTCCCGGCCACGCCCATTGGCTCCCTCCCTGCCAGCCAACCCATCCCTGGCCGGGCCCCGAGGGGCAACCGGCCGGGTGGGGCTCGTCGCCAACCACGTCTTCCCCGACGACGGTCCCCGCATCCAGCGCAGGTCGTACACTGAGAGCCGTGCACGCCGTCCAGGTCGCCGAGGGCTGGCTTCTGACCCGCCGTCGCGAGGTGGACTACGTGCGCTGCGCCAGCTGCGCGTGTAGCTGACCATGGGAGCGCTCGCCTCCCACCCCTGAGCTCGTCACGTCAGCTCGGTTCGCTAAGGAGTGCGCTGGTGCAGATCATCACCTCCCTCTCTGCCTGGACGCCCGTCATCGGATTGGCAGGCACAGGGGCTTGCCGCTTGAGGCCCCCATCGTCATCAATCGCCCCCGGGGTCGCCCGGGGATGGGTGTGAGGTACGTCGCGTGTGCACGACCTGCGGCTGCAACGGCACCGATCAGGGCCTTTCCCGCATCGAGCACATCAAGGCTGCCAGCAACCACCTGCGAGGCACCATCCGCGAGGAGCTGGAGCAGGACACCCCCGCCTTCACCGAGGAGGCAGCCCAGATTCTGAAGTTCCACGGTGTCTACCAGCAGGACGACCGTGACCGGCGTCGAGCGGCACGGGCCAGCGGCGGTGGGAAGCACTACGTGATGATGGTCCGCACCCGCATCCCAGGCGGGCGGGTGAGCCCCGAAGGCTACCTCGCCCATGACGAGATCGCGGAGCGCTGGGGCAACGGGACCATCCGTGTCACCACCCGCCAGGACTTCCAGCTTCACGGCGTTCTGAAGCGGGACCTCCGGACGGCAATCCGGGCCATCAACCAAGCCCTGATGACCACGTTAGGGGGGTGTGGCGACCAGGAGCGGAACGTCATGTGCTGCCCTGCCCCGCTCGGGGATCGGCTCCGAGAGGAGGTCAGGGTCTTCCTGAGGGAGCTGGTGGGCGCGCTCACCCCGGCAACCCGTGCCTACCACGAGATCTGGATCGACGACCAGCTGGTGGCCTCGGGGCGTGAGGAGGCCGAGCCTCTCTACGGCGACCGGTACCTTCCCCGGAAGTTCAAGACCGGCATCGCCCTGGAGGACGACAACTGCGTCGACGTCTACGCCAACGACCTGGCCTTGATCGCGTTGCGCTCGCCCGAGGGAGGGCTGGCCGGCTTCGACGTGCTGGTGGGAGGGGGCCTCGGACGGACGGCGAACAAGCCCGACACGTTCCCGGCCGTGGCTGTGCCCTTGGGGTTCGTGCCCCCAGAGGAGGCGGTGGAGGTGTGCCGGGCGGTGGTGATGACCCAGCGTGACTTCGGCAATCGCTCCGACCGGCGCCACGCCCGCCTCAAATACCTCCTGCACGAGCGCGGGATCGACTGGTTCCGGCGTCAAGTCGAGGAGCGAGCCGGCTTCCCCCTGCAGGAGTTCCGGCCCGTCCGCCGGATCGCCCTCGACGACCACCTGGGGTGGCACGAGCAGAGGGATGGGCGCTATTTCTACGGCCTGTACGTCGAGAACGGCCGCATCGCCGACGGCGCTGGGCACCGCCTCCGCACCGCCCTGCGGCGGCTGGTCCACGAGCTCCGCCCCACCCTCTACCTCACCCCTCAGCAGAACGTGATCCTGGCCGGGCTCGAGCCGGAGGCACGCCGAGAGGTGGAGGGTACCCTCAGGGCCCATGGGGTGCCGCTCACCGAGGAGCTTCCGAACGCCCTTCGGCACGCCATGGCCTGCCCTGCCCTGCCCACCTGCGGCCTGGCCGTGGCCGAGTCCGAGCGGGCGCTCCCGGGCTTGATCCGGCGGGTCCAAGCCATCGTGGCCGAGCTGGGGCTGGAAGACGAACGGATCAGCTATCGGATGACCGGTTGCCCCAACGGCTGCGCCCGCCCCTATCTCGGTGACGTCGGCCTGGTGGGGACGACGCTGGGAAAGTACGACGTCTTCCTGGGCGGGGACTTCGAGGGCACCCGCCTGAACCGTCTCTTCGCCCGCAACGTGCCTTTGGAGGAGATCCCGCGCTTGCTACGGCCAGTGCTGGCCGCCTTCCGCGACGAGCGGGGGCCAGGAGAGCGCTTCGGGGACTGGTGCCACCGGGTCGGCGTGGAGGCCCTCGCCGAACGATTCGCCGTCTCCCCGAGCGGGAGGAGGTCGTGACCATGGCTGCCCGGGCGGACCTCGATCAACGTGAGATCGAGCGGCTGCAGGCCGAGCTGGCCGCGGCCGAGCCGGAGGAGGTTCTGGCTTGGGCCTATCGTCGCTTCCCACGGACGGCGATCGTAGCCAGCTTCCAGGTCGAGTCATCGGTGCTCATCGACATGGCCTGCCGGCTGCGTGATCAGGTTGAGGTGATCACCCTCGACACCGGCCGGCTCCACCAGGAGACGTTCGAGATCATCGACACCTTCCAGCAGCGCTACCCAGTGCAGATCAGGGTGGTGTCGCCGGATCCGGGCGAGGTGGCGGAGATGACCGGTCGCCATGGCGTCAACCTCTTCTACCGCTCGCCTGAGCTGCGACTCCTGTGCTGCGAGGTTCGCAAGAGCCGACCCCTGGCCCGAGCCCTGCGCGGCGTCGATGCCTGGGTGACGGGTCTGCGACGCGATCAGTCACCGACCCGGGCCGTCACGCCGGTGGTGGCATTGGACGAGGCCCATGGGGGGATCGCGAAGCTGGCGCCGCTCGCGGCCTGGACGGCAGACCGGGTCTGGGAGTACGTCCGCCGGCACCAGGTCCCCTATCACCCGCTCCACGACCGTGGTTACCCATCCATCGGCTGTGCCCCCTGCACGCGACCGGTTCAACCCGGGGGGGATCCCCGGTCCGGGCGCTGGTGGTGGGAGCAGGACACGGTCAAGGAGTGCGGCCTGCACTGGGACCCATCGGGGCGACCGCGGCGCGGTGGCGCGGCCGGGGATCGCCTCGGCTGACGCCGGGGCGAGGCCGGGCGCGGGGTCGTGAGGCGAGGGGGCCGCGACACGAGTCCACCTCGATGCCGACCTTTGGAGGCGGCCCGCACGATGCCGCGCGCCGGCCATGCCCTCGGGTGGCTGGGTGCGGGCTGGTCGGGATCACGCCGATCCGGACAGCGGCGGCCGGCAGGAGTCCTCCACTGCCACCTGGCCCTGGCTGGCCGCAACGGCGTGCCGGTGGCGGGCCCCGGGCCTCTCCACCACCGGGCGGTGATTCGGCTCCAGCTGGGGACCTTCAGCCGCTGGCCTGGAGCCTTGAGCGGAAGGCCACGGTGATCGTTCCCAGGGCCGCCACTCGGAGATGCGCACCGACGACGCCGACGGCCGACGGTGGAACAACTCACCATGGCCCACACCGCCGCCGGCACCCATACCCCGGTCCGCCGGCTGACCATGCTGGGCTGCCATGAGGTTCCCCATCGAGCGGCCAGGCGGTCGGGCCGTGGACGCGCAGCTCACCGCGCGCCCAGCACTCGCCGGTCCGGTAGGCGCCGCGCCGGCGACCCGGCTCAGCACCAAGCCCTTCAAGCCCTCGTCCGCCCGTCCCGCAACCGGTGGCTTGACATGGGGTCAGAAGGCCATGTCCAGCGTCCGCCACTGGGAGGTGAGCAACGCCGCCAGCTCTCGGATGCGGTATCGCCAGCTCTCGGGAGCCCGCTCCCAGGCGAACTCCCCTGACATCAGCTGGCTGCTCGCCTCGGGGTCCTCTGGCACCACCAGCATCGCCTGCACCCCGGGGACATGGGCAGCGAGCCGCTCCAGATCCAATTCGCTCCCGCGCCCCGGCATCCGGTTGACCACCAGGATGGTGGGACGACCAGCGTGGCCGAGGGTGGCGAAGGCCTCAGCCACCACGCTGGCCGTGGACGGCTCGGCGTCGCTCACGAGGAGGACCTGGTCGCAGGCGCCCAGGGCGGCGCGGGCCGCACGCTCGTGCAGCCCGGTCCCGCAGTCCAGCAGGACCACCCCCACCAGGTCCTGGAGGCGCCGGATCACCTTTGCGTAGACCGTCTGGTCGAGCCGTGCCATTCGCTCCGGGTCGGTCGGGGTGGGGGCTACCATCAGCCCATGGATGGCGCGGCCCAGGGCGGCGTCAAGCCGGGGGACCGTCAACCGCGGATCCTCCAGCAGCGCAAGCAGGTCGTCGACGAACACCTGGTGCGTCGGGACCAGGGCGCGGCCGAGGGAGCCGTAGTCGGGATTGCAATCCACCGCCACGATGCGATCGCGCCGGAGCATGGCGAGCAGGGTCCCCAGGAGCGCCGTGACCGTGGTCTTGCCCACCCCCCCTTTGGGGGAGATGATCGCCACCGTGGCGCACCGCTGGAGCCGCGGGCCGACGATCACCTCCTCCAGGCGGCGCAGGTAATCGCCTGCCTGCCAGGCGCGGCGGGCACGCTCCATCGCCCCTGGTCGACGCCGGTGGGCCAGGGCGGTGAGGCCGAGCGGCGGCGCCTCCGCGCCTGGGGGTGCGATGCGGGCGCTCCAGGCGAGCGTAGGGTCAGCTGGAAAGCTGTGTCGGCGGCCGAAGACGGCGGCGTTGAGCGCCCCACCGACTCGCTCTCCCCAGCCCAGGCGGCGTGGGAGGAGGGCATTCGTGCGCGCTGAGGGCGACAGAGGAGGGCCGAGCGCGCCCCCCTCATGCGCGTCGTCGGTTGTCCCTGTCGGCTCGCTGGACCCTGCGGGGTCCAGCTCTGCATCCGTCCTTCCCACCCCGCGTCATCCTAGTCCACTTGCCCCGGTGACGGGACCACTCGCCGGCTCTAGAGAGGCCGGGTGAGCCGAGGGGCTGGTCCTCGGTGGGACATCGATCCCTCGGACCGTGTCCGGCAGGCTCCGATGGCATCATCGACAGAGAGGTCGGCCCGGAGGGACCGGCATGCTGGCTCGTCCGGGCACGGGAGGGTGTGTTCAGGTGGAACGCGGATCGAGCAGGGGGCAATCGGCGCGCGGGATGAGGGCGGACACGGTCAGGCGGCGTCTGGCGGAGGTGGTCGGGGAGGAGCACCTCATCGATGGCAGCGAGGCGGAGGACTTCACCCACGATGCGTCGTTCATGGAGCACGGTCTCTTGGCTGTGGTCCGTCCTATTGACACGGAGGAGGTCGCCCAGGTGGTCCGGGTCTGTGCCGAGACCGGGACGCCGGTCGTGGCCCGGGGCGCTGGGACCAGCCTGGTCGGGGGCCCGGTTCCGCTCGCCGGGGGAGTGGTCCTCTCCCTAGACCGCCTCACCAGCCTTGAGATCGACGTCCCGAACACGGTGGCGGTAGCCGGCGCTGGGGTGATCACCGCCCGGATCGACGAGGAGGCCAACCGCCATGGGTTGATGTATCCTCCCGATCCGGCCAGCGTCGAGCTCTGCACCATCGGGGGCAACGTGGCCTGCAACTCAGGAGGCCTGCGTTGCCTCAAGTATGGGGTGACCGCTGATTACGTGATGGGGCTGACCGTGGTGCTGGCCGATGGCCGGGTGCTGCGGCTCGGGGGGCGGGTCCGGAAGCGCTCCTCCGGGTACCGCCTTCTGCATCTCTTCGTGGGTTCGGAGGGCACGCTCGGGGTCGTGACCGAGGTTGTGGTCAAGCTCGTGCCGCTTCCTCGCCACCGGGCCACCGCCATGGTGACGTTCCGGACGGTGGAGGACGCGGCGGCGGCGGTGACGCGGGTGATGGCGGCTGGTCATCTCCCCGCCGCCCTCGAGCTCATGGATCGCGCCACCCTCCGTCTGGTTCGAGACCGCCTGCCGGCCGGGTTCGATCCCGAGGCAGAGGCAGCGTTGATCGTGGAGCAGGACGGCAACCAGCCGGAGCCGGTCCTCGATGAGCTGATGCGGATGGTTGAGATCCTGGATGGGGTTGATGACCGGATCGCCCAATCCAACCTCGAGCGCGACCGCCTGTGGGACGCCCGCCGGAACTTTGGCAAGGTCCTCATGGCCAGCCGTCACCATCACTTCGCCGAGGACGTGGCGGTGCCCCTCAAGGCGATCCCGGAGATGGTGCGTCGGGTGCGTCGCCTGGAGGAGGAGACGGGGCTTGAGATCTGCATGCTCGGCCACGCCGGGGATGGCAACCTCCATCCCACGATCCTGTTCCGGGACGACCAGCGTCACCTGGTGAGCCGGGCCGCGGCGCGCATCTTCCGAGATGCCGTCGAGCTCGGAGGCAGCATCTCCGCGGAGCACGGGCTGGGGGTGCTCAAGCGCGACTACGCCGAGGTGGAGCACGGGACCCTGGCCGTGAGCCTCATGCGCCAGCTGAAGGAGCTTCTGGACCCAAAGGGCATCCTCAACCCGCACAAGGTGCTGCCCGAGCAACCTGCTGACGATGACTTCCTGGACCGGATCCCGGGCTGGTCGGGGCCGGGGCCACGTCGCATGGAAGCCGGGGTGTGATCGGACCCGGGCTGGCCCCCCGCTGCCAGGTGGTGTGATGTGCGGGAGGTCGCGAGCTGCCTCCCCTTCGGGGGAGGAGGCCGCGACGGCTGTTCCGGGATCCCAGGCTGGGCCTGACCGGTAGGTCATGGCAGGCGTCTGAGGCCCCGGCCAGGGGTCGAGGTCAGAGAGGACGTCGCATCGGCAAGGTACGTGACCGGCACGGGCCGTGGAGGTCGACGTCGGGGGCCAGCGTCGTCCCCGGCAGTGAACCCCGAGCCAGACCTTCTAGGATGGAGGCCGCTCGTGATCGCGGAGCTCTTGGCCTTCTTCGCCTTCCTCTCCCTGACCACCACGGCCCTTGCCGTCCTCGTTCCGGGCGCCGTGCGGGCCCGAGCATGGCTGGGCGTCCCCCTGGGCGCGTTGGCGGCGGCCGGAGCAGGTGGTGGGGTGGCGCTGGTCTCGGGCGACCGAGCTGCGGCGCAGTCGATGGCGGTGCTGGCCCTGATCTTGGCGATGGGGACGCGGCTCTGGTTGCGGCGATGGAGCTACCTGGCCGCGTTGATGATGGTCGGCATCGTGCTGGCAGGCCTGAGCTACCTCGGGTATTCCGTCCTCCAGGCCGCCGTCGATCCTCTGGGCCCGACGGTCTGGGGGGGCTCGGCCTTGCTCTTGGTGCTCGAGGTGTTCGCGCTTGGGCTCACCGTCTCCTATGCCTTCGAGGTGCTCGACGTCCTGAGCCGGCGCCTGGTGCCGGCGCCTCGTTTCGAGGACCGTTACCGGCCGATGGTGGCCATCCAGGTCCCCACCTACAACGAGCCGGTGGAGGTGGTCGTCCGCACCCTGGTCTCGCTCTCTCGGCTCGACTACCCGAACTTCATCGTGCAGGTGGTCGACAACAACACCAAGGACCCGGACGTGTGGCAGCCGCTCCAGCGTTTGTGCGCCCGCCTGGGCCCGAGGTTCTACTTCATGCACCTGGAGCCCTGGCCGGGCTACAAGGCGGGGGCGCTCAATGAGGCCACCCGGCGCCTGCCCCCCGAGGTCGAGCTGATCGGCATCGTCGACGCCGATTACGTGGTCCGCCCGGACTGGCTGAGGGACACGGTCGGCTACTTTGCCGATCCTGAGGTCGCCTTCGTTCAGACCCCGCAGGACTACCGAGACTGGGAGGACGACCCTTACCTGCGCGGGCTCTTCTACAGCTACCGCTACTTCTTCGACATCACGATGCCGGCCAGGGCCAACCGGAACGCGATCATCTTCGCCGGCACCATGGGCCTGATCCGACGCGCGGTGCTCGATCAGATCGGGGGCTGGAACACGGAGACCGTGACCGAGGACGCGGAGGCCAGCCTGCGCATGCTGGGGGCTGGCTACCGGGGCGTGTACGTCCCCGTGTCCTATGGCGAGGGGCTGATGCCGCTCAGCTTCGATGGGCTGAAGAAGCAGCGCTTCCGATGGGCCCTGGGGGGCATCCAGATCCTACGCATGCACTGGCGTGAGCTGTTGCCCATCGGCCCCCATCGCCTTCGCCTGACCTTGGGCCAGCGTCTCCACTACCTGTTGGGCAGCGTGCAATGGTTCGGTGATCTGCTCACAGCGCTCTTCACGCTGCTCCTCCTGCTGACCGCGGCCGCGACCGTCATGCATCATCGCCTCCCGGTGCGGGAGATCGTAGGGCCCCTGGCCTTGGTCCCCTTCCTCTTCCTGGTCTGCGGGGTGGGGAGAGCGCTCTGGGCCATCCGTACCACCACGGGCTGCACGTGGGGGGACGCAGTACGGTGCATGCGGTGCTGGTTCGCTCTGAGCTGGGTTGTGACCTTGGCCTGCATACGCGGTCTGATCCGACGGCGAGCCGCCTTCCTGCGCACGCCCAAGCGAAAGGAGGGCCGCTCGGTCTGGCAGGCGATCAACTCCTCCAGGGCGGAGTCGCTGCTCGCGGCCCTCTCGGTGGTGGCCGCCGTCGCCATGCCGGTCAGCGCCTTCTCGCTGGGCACGGTCGTGATCGCACTCCTGCTTCTGTGGCTGGCCATCTTCTACGCCAGCGCCCCTTGGGCAAGCTTCGCCGCCGAGGGGATCAAGCTCACCCCGCTCCGACGTGCGTTCCTCCGCTCGGCCCAGACCACAGGGGACCGACCGGGGTTCAGCCTGGCGTCGGCGGCGTGGATCGGCCTCCCAGGCGCGATCGTGGCCGCGGTTGCGGCCGCGCTGGTGCTGACCACCCCTCCCGCTCCGAGGAGCGTGCCCCCACCGGCTGACCTTCCCCAGGTCCAGCAGTTGCAGCCGCCGCAGGTCCCGAGGGTGCCGCCGGCGCCGACGCCCACGCCGAGCCCCTCGCCGTCATCGTCGCCATCGCCCACACCGACCCCGACGCCGACCCCGTCACCGACCCCGTCGGCGACCCCCTCGCCGTCGCCCACGGCCTCCGCCCGTCCCTCGCCCTCCCCGTCCGCGTCGGCGTCCCCCGTGCCCAGCCCCGCCGCCTCGCCGGTGGGTCAGCCCGGACCGACGCCTTCCCCGCTTGGGCGCCCAGGACGTGCGCGCGCTGCTTGACGCCTCCGCCCCTGCCCCAATCTAATTAAGCTCTCGCGGTCGGTTATCACTGCGCACGGAGGAATGGGATGACCTCGATGGTGGGAGCGGCAGTGGTTCGGAAGGAGGATCCCAACCTGCTCACCGGCCGGGGCACCTACGTCGACAACCTGCGCCTCCCCGGCATGTTGCACCTGGCCTTCGTGCGCAGCAGCGAGGCACATGCGGAGATTCGGGGCATCGACACGACCGCGGCGGCCGCTGCCCCGGGGGTGGTGGGGGTCTTCACCGCCCGCGACCTCCCGGAGCTGCCGCCCATGCCGACCGCCGTGCCGGGCTTGGAGCGGCCCTCGCTGGCGAGGGATCGCGTCCGTTTCGTGGGGGAGCCGGTAGCGGTGGTGGTCGCCCAGGACCGCTACCTCGCCGCCGACGCGGTGGCCCAGGTAGCGGTCGACTACGATCCTCTGCCTCCCGTACCCGATGTGGAGACGGCCCTGGCCGAGGGCGCGCCCCTCCTCTTCCCGGAGCATGGGTCAAACGTGTACCTGGAGATCCCCCTGTCCCAGGACGTCACCGCCGAGTTGGCTGCCGCGCCGCGGCGAAGCCGCCTACGGCTGGTCAATCAGCGCTGTGCCCCCGTCCCGATGGAGCCCTTTGGGGTGGTCGCCGACTGGGGCCCGAAGGTCTTGACGGTCTGGGCAAGTTGCCAGTCGGCCCACTTTGTGCGCGGCCAGCTCAGCAAGCTGTTGGGGATCCCCTACCGTGGCATCCGCGTGATCGCGCCCGACGTCGGCGGCGGCTTCGGCGCCAAGCAAAGCTGGTACCCCGAGTACGTGGTGGCTGCGCTCCTCTCCCGCCGGCTGGGCCGGCCCATCAAGGCGGTCGAGACCCGGAGCGAGAACTTGGTGGCCATGACCCACGGCCGAGCGCAGGTGCAGGACGTGGAGGTCGGCTTTGACGACACGGGACGGATCTTGGCGTTGCAGGTGATGGTCACCCAGGACGCCGGTGGCTACCCCGCTGACGCGGTGGGGCTGCCCATGCTGACCATGGCCATGAGCGCCGGCTGCTATCGCATCCCGGCCGTGGCGACGGGATGCCGGGTGGTGGCGACCACGACCACGCCCGTCGGTGCCTATCGTGGCGCCGGCCGGCCGGAGGCCGCCTATCTGATCGAGCGGGTGGTCGACGTGGTGAGTCGCGAGACCGGCATCGACCCCATTGAGGTGCGCCGTCGCAATTTCCTCTCCCCCGACTCCTTCCCCCATACGACCCATCTCGGCTTCGTCTACGACTCCGGCGACTACGACAAGGCCCTGCGTCGGCTCTTGGAGATGATCGATTACGAGGAGCTGCGACGTGAGCAGGCAGCCAGGCGAGAGGACCCTCGGCAGCCATTGATGGGGATCGGTTTCTCCACGTTCGTCGAGATGGGAGGGGTGGGCCCGTCGGCGATGATGGAAGGGCTCGGGATGCTGGGCGGCTGGGAGTCGGCCCGGGCGCGCGTCAACCCGGACGGGACCGTGACCATCGCGGTCGGCACCTCCCCGCATGGACAGGGCCATGAGACCGCCTTTGCCCAGATCGCGGCAGACGTGCTCTCGCTGCCCGTCGATCGGATCGAGGTCGTCCACGGCGACACCGACGTTGTGCAGGAGGGCATCGGCACCTTCGGCTCGCGCTCCATCGCGGTGGGCGGGGAGGCGGTCCGGCTCGCCAGCCTGCGGGCTCGCGAGAAGGCGGTACGGGTGGCGGCTCACCTGCTGGAGGCGGCCCCTGAGGACGTCGAGGTGAGCGACGGTCGGCTCTTCGTGCGGGGCTCCCCGGATCGCGGCCTCAGCTGGGAGGAGGTGGCCAACAAGGCCTACCGGCCCACCCAGCTCGGTGACCTGGAGCCGGGCATCGAGGTGACGGCGTTCTACGAGCCCCGCCTCACGACCTGTCCCTCGGGGGCGCACTGCTGCGTGGTGGGCGTGGATCGAGAGACCGGCCGGGTGACGATTGAGCGGTACGTCGGCGTCGACGATTGCGGGGTGGTGATCAACCCGCTGACGGCGCGGGGGCAGGTCATGGGCGGGGTGGCCCAGGGCATCGCCCAAGCGCTGTACGAGCAGGTGAGCTATGGCGAGAATGGTCAGCCGTTGACCTCCACCCTGGCGGAGTACCTGGTGCCGAGCGCGGCGGAGATGCCTCGCTTCGAGCTCGACCACGTTGAGACGCCCACGCCGGTGAACCCGCTCGGGGCCAAGGGGCTCGGCGAGTCGGGCGCCACGGCCGCTCCGCAAGCGGTCGTGAACGCCGTGATCGACGCCCTCTCCCCCCTGGGCGTGCGGGATCTTCAGATGCCGCTCACCCCGGAGCGGGTCTGGCGGGCCATCCAGGCGGCGACAAGCGGAGGTGTGGCGTGAGGATCGCGTTGACCGTCAATGGCCGACCTGAGGAGGTGGAGGTCGAGCCTCGGCTCCTGCTGGTTCACCTCCTGCGGGATCACCTTGGCCTCACGGGGACCAACGTTGGCTGCGACTCCACCTCGTGTGGCGCCTGCACCGTGCTGTTGGATGGCCAGTCGGTGAAGTCGTGTACGGTCCTGGCCGTTCAGGCCGACGGCGCCGAGGTGACCACGATCGAGGGCCTGTCCGGCACGGCGGGCGGGCTGCATCCGCTCCAGGCTGCGTTCCAGCGTCATCACGCCCTCCAGTGCGGCTACTGCACCCCGGGGATGGTGATGGCGGCAGCGTCGTTGCTGGCCGAGCATCCGAGCCCTACCGAGGAAGAGGTGCGCCGTGGCCTTGAGGGCAACCTCTGCCGGTGTACCGGCTACCAAGGCATCGTCGACGCCATCCTTGAGGTCGCCCGTGCGAGGGGAGGCGTGGAGCGATGATCCCGGCCCCCTTCGAGTACGCCCGACCTCAAGCCCTGGAGGAGGCGGTGTCCCTCCTGGTCCACCATGGCGACGAGGCCAAGCTGCTGGCCGGGGGCCACTCCCTCCTGCCGCTCATGAAATTGCGTGTGGCCACGCCATCACTCCTGATCGACATCGGCCGGTTGAGCGACCTACGCTACATCCGCGACGGGGGTGACCACGTCGCCATCGGTGCTCTTGCCCGTCACCACGACCTGGAGACCTCCGCCCTCCTGGAGCGTGAGGCGCCGCTGCTCCGACATGCGGCCGGGTTCGTCGGCGATCCCCAGGTCCGGCACCGAGGCACCATCGGGGGGTGTTTGGCCCATGCCGATCCGGCCGCCGATCTCCCGGCCGTGGTCGTGGCTCTGGAGGCGATCGTGGTCGCCTATGGTCCCCGCGGTGAGCGGGCAATCCCGGCTCGGGACTTCTTTCGTTCGATGTTCGGGTCGGCGCTGGCCCCTGACGAGGTCCTGGTCGAGGTTCGGGTGCCCAAGGTCGGCGACAGGCGTTGGGCCTTCCAGAAGTTCAACCGCCGTTCGATCGACTGGGCGATCGTGGGGGTTGCCGCGGTCGAGTCCGACGGTGGGGTCAACATCGCTCTGGTCAACATGGGACCGACCCCGATCCGAGCCCTAGAGACCGAGGCCGCGCTGCGACGGGGGGCGAGCCCCAGCGAGGCGTCAGCGCTCGCCGACCGCGGCACCGAGCCGTTGAGCGATTTGAACGCCAGCGCCGAGTACCGGCGTCATCTGGCTCGGGTGCTGGTCCGGCGATCCCTTGAACAGATCCGGGGGTAGGGCACAGAGCTTCCCCTTCGCAGGGGACGTGGCCGGGCCGGTGGAGTCCCTCCAGCGAGAGCCCGCGCGGGGTGAACCGCAACGGAACGGTAGAGCAGCGAGAAGCAAAAGGAGCACACTCGTGGTCGGTTTCGAGCAAGACATCAAGCCACTGTTTCGTGAGTTCGATCGGACCGAGATGGAGTTCGCATTCGACCTCTGGAGCTATGAGGACGTCAAGGAGCATGCCGAGGCCATCCTAGAGCGACTGGAGGCGGGGGACATGCCCTGCGATCTGCCCTGGTCCGAGGAGCAGATCGAGCGATTCCGCCAGTGGATGGCGGAGGGGATGCAGCCCTAAACTCGCCTCTCCAGGCCACCTGCCGTCCTCTCCGATTGGCGGGGTGGGGTGGGGGTGCGCCGGTTGGCGACGGTGGCGACCGCCGAGGGGGCCATCGAGCGGGTGCCCAACCCGGCCCCGTGGCAACGGGAACTGACCCGGCTCCGCCGGCTCTCGCGGGCGATCTCGCGGAGCTGGCGGGGCTCGGCCCGCCGCCGGCAAAAGGAGCGCCGGGCCCGGCTCCAGGCCCACCTCGCCGCCATCCGACGCCACGAGATCCATCGGCTCACCACCGGGCTGGCCACGACCCGCGGCCGGATCGTGGTGGAGGGGCTGGACGTGACCGGGATGCTGCGCCGGCAGGGGTCGCCGAGGGCTCGCCGATGCCGCCCTGGCCGAGGTCCGGCGGCAGCTGCGCGACAAGACCGTCTGGGGACCCCATCGGGACGGGTCCTGATGGGAGCCCCTGGGTGGGGACCCCGCCCGTCGGCTCAGTTCGAGGCCAGCTTCGTGGGGCTCCCCGCAAGGGGAACTCCGTGAGGGGTGCCGCTTGAGGGTTACCGATCACTCAGCGGCAATGGAACGCGACCAACCGGCGGCGGCCCCGATGGCGATGACGTGGCTCCCCAACCATGCCGCCAGGCTGCTCTCGCCCCCGATCGCCGGGCCCTTGGGCGATCGGTCCAGAGGCTGCGGTTCGGCGACGAGCTTCCGGGAGGTCGCCGACCCTTCGGGCCGCTCGTGCCTCGAGGGGATCGTGCGGGGGCGCGACACCCCAAGAGCGGCCTGGGGCTCGACGCCCCGGCCCGGTGGCGGTCAGGGGCCGGGGAGCAGCCCGATCGTCAGGGCAAGCAGGGCCTTGGGCGCTCCCCTCGGACCGACGCCAAGGGCGTCTTCGAGGACTTGGCTGAGCGTCTCGTAAAACGCCTGTGCCCCCATCCATGCCCGTCCGCCCACCCTCGAAACCGGGCACGGTGGCGACGCCTGCCGGGGTCGGGGCGGGCCCTCGCCCCTGACTTGGGTGGCCCCCGGCCTCGATCGCCCCCCGGATCCAGCGAGCGGATAGCCCCTGGCCGTCCCAGGCCATGGAATGAGTCTTGTCGCCGGATCCGGGAGGCGATCCCTCAGCGATCCCAGCTCAGCGTGTACTCGTAGTCGGTTGTCCCCCCAGCGTTGATCTGCAGGACATGGGTCCCCACCGCCCTGCCCGCGACCACGTCCTGGAGGTAGAGGTACCTGACGGCTGAGCTTGGCGTCACCCAGAAGAACAGGGGGCCCGTCTCCACCAGGACCATGCTCGCCGGCGGGGCGAGCGCAGCCAGGGCGAAGTGACGCCCCCCCAGGACGAAGGTCACGGCGGCGCCGTTGAGGTCCTGCGGTTGCCCTGGTGGCTCGACCACATCGTGGCTCGCCGCGCAGCTGGAGAGGAGGAGCATGGCTGCGATCCCAGCTACAAGGCGAGCGCGTGGACCCACCTCTCGATCGTAGCAAGCGTTGCTTGCTGTCAGGCGATCGTCAACTCGTTCTGCCCCTCGCGGTGTGCGCTCTGCACCAGCCCGGCGAGCGTGCCCAGGTCGATGGCCTGCTGGGCGTCGGACCAGGCCGCGGCCGGCTCCGGGTGTGCCTCTACCAGCAGCCCGTCAGCGCCCACCGCCAAGGCTGCCCGACCCAGCGCCGGTACCCATCTCCGGTTGCCGGCAGCGTGGCTGGGGTCGACGATGACCGGCAGGTCGGTGAGCTCCTTGACCACCACCACCGCGCTGAGGTCGAGCGTGTTACGCGTCCGGGGCTCGAAGGTGCGAATGCCGCGCTCGCACAGCACCACGTCGTCGTTGCCCCGACGGCGCAGGTACTCTGAGGCGCCGATCCACTCGTCGATGGTGGCCGCGAAGCCGCGCTTCAGGATCACGGGATGGCCAAGCTCACCCAGCGCCTCCAGGAGCCGGAAGTTCTGCATGTTGCGGGCCCCGACCTGGTAGCCGTCCACGTGGTCGGCGAGGGACTCGGCCTCCTCGGGGCAGAGCACCTCGGAGATGAGGGGGAGGCCGGTCTGCTGCCTGACTTCAGCGAGCAGGGGGAGAGCCGCGAGCCCCAGGCCTTGGAAGCTCTCGGGCCGGGTCCTGGGCTTGTAGACGCAGGCCCGCAGGGCATCAACTCCGGTGCGAGCCAGGGCCCTGGCCTGCTCGACGTATCCCGGTTCCACCGCGCAGGGGCCGGCGATGACCGCGGGACGCCCTGCTCCAATGATCAGGCTCCCGATCCGTACGCTGCGCCGATGGGTGACCTCGGCCTTCTCCAGCTCCAGCAACTACCTCGTCTCCTTTTTGCCAAACGCCGCCCCCTCCAGCCCTGGTGCCGGCGGGCGGAGCGGAGACGAGGGGGGCGCTACATCGTCCGGCTCCGGCCTCCCGCCGGCCCGGTAAACGCGAACTCGAAGTAGCGCCAGATCCGCGATCGACTGACCACGTCACCATGGAGCTTAGCATTGCTGGCCCGGGGACGACCAGCCCAGCATCGGCACGCGCTGCCCAGCGCTGGAGGGGCGCTGACGGACCGTCAAGGTCGCCGAGCCGGGCCGTCTGCACCCGCCTCGCGCCGAGCGCGGCCACACGCCGGAGGTGCCGGGCGACGAAGCGGACCCCCTCTGGGCCGGCTGCCCCTCCGGGCGGCTTCATCGCCGATCTGGGGCCCCGATGGTCGCTGAGAGGGCTGGGCATCCCCGGTTCGGGACGCAGCCGCCATGGGTGCGACGAGGGGGGATCGCTCAGGCGGTCGGCCGGAGATAAAGGACACCGGATCCGCCAATCCTCCGACGAGTCGGGAAGTGGCGCTGGAGCCAGGCTTGGAGGCCGGGTAGACGTTCGAGCCGATCGGTCGCCAGCAGGACGGCGCGGACGTGATCCCCTTGGATGATCGCCTCCACTTGAGAGGCGGTGAGGTCGCCCGACTCCACCCGGACCTCGGAGGTGTCCACGAGTTCGGGCGGGGTGTCCCGGTTGGCCAACGCGGCCGCGAACTGATCGTCGGTGACCACTGGCTCGCCCGGCGAGGTTGTCGACTGCAGCGCTGCGACCGTTGCCTGCCGCGTCGTGGGGGGCTGCTGAAGGGACCGGACGTAGGCGAAGGAGGCGACCGAGGAGAGGATCGTTGCCATGCCGAGCGTGGCCACGACGATGCCCCGTGCGGGGACTCGGCCCAGCAGCGGCGCTAGCCCGCCCGCCAGCAGGGCGAGCGGGGCGACCAGCACGATCACGTGATGCGGCCAGAGGGGTCGCTGCAGGGCCAGGAGCAGCGCCGCCGCTACCGCCCAGGACCCGCTGGCCATCACGAGCAGCGGTGCTCGGCTGGCCGGTGCCCTCGTCGGCTCGAGCAGCACGGCGCTGCGGCTCGAGAGGACGAAGCCGAGCAGGCCGGTGAGACCGAGGAGGAGGAGGGGCAGCTCACGAAGCAGGTCCCCCTCGGTGAGGCCGCCGACGGTCAGGGCTCGGGCGCCAAGATGCAGGCTGACCGTCTGATGCCAGAGCTGCCGCCAGGCGCCTGCATAGGGGGCGAGGATGGCAGCCGTCGTCAGCATCCCGCCAGCGCCCGCTGCCCCGAGGTCCCGGAGAGCCCTGCCCCAAGCGACGCCATGAGACGCTCGGCGGCCATCGGCAGAGGTCGGGCCGATCCCGGGGGCGGCGAGCATCGCCGCCACCGCAGGCAGGGCGGCCACCGCCAGCAGCTTGGTGAGCACGGCCAAGGCGAGCAGGGCGCCGGCGAGCAGCGCCAGCGAGCTCGGAGGAGGTCGCCGTGTCCGTGCGGTGCCTCCGGGGTGGGCGAGGTGATCCCGGTCACGGGCCACGCGGGCCGCGGTGGCCGCCGCCAGCGCCATCAACGCCAGGTAGACGCATGGGCCGTCGGCTTGGAGGGTCACGGACTGGCGGAGGGAGAGCGGGTCGGCGGCCAGCACGGCCATGGCCAGGAGGGCGGCGCCTCGATTGGCGAGGAGCGCGACGGTTGGATAGACTGCCACAAGTCCAACCGTGGCCATGGCAAGGACGGTTCCTCGTCCCGCGACCAGGGAGTTCCCAGCCAGCAGGTGGACCGGTGCCAGAAGCTCAAGGAAGGCCGGAGGCTGCGAGCTGTAGACGGAGGTGAACAGGGGATGGCCAGCGGCGAGCGCCCGCAGCGACTGCCAGTACACCCCCTCGTCGTAGTCGATCTGCCCACCAGCGAGCAGGGGCAGCCGCAGGGTCAGCGCGACCCCCAGGATCACGAGCACGCCCGCGGCCACGATGGCGGGTGAGCCTTGGTCTGCGCGCCGCGCCTCCACCTGCATGGGCGATCACGGTATCAGAGGCCGATGAGGCGTCCGACCCCCCGCTGGGGGGTGTCGCTTCTCTCCCTGGCCCTGGTCCTGGTCACGGCCTGCGGCGGGCAGCGATCGCCGGCGATCTCCTCTGCCGCGCAACCTCGGCCCTGCACGACCTCTACCTCCACGCTGGCTCCTGCCAACGACGACTGGACCACCTACCACCGCTCCGGCGATCGCGACGGCGTGGATGTCGGCTCGCCACCGGCCGGACGGCTCGTCCAACGCTGGCAGGTAGCACTGGACGGCGCGGTCTACGCACAGCCGCTCGTCTATCGAGGGCTGGTTGTGAGCGCCACTGAGCACAACACCGTGTATGCCTTGGAGGCGGCCACGGGGTGCCTGGTCTGGAAGAAGAGCCTCGGCCCCTCCTTTGATGCCAGCCGTCTCCAGTGCGGCAACATCCCCGAGCTCGGGGTCACCTCGACGCCGGTGATCGATCCCTCGAACGGGACGCTGTTCGTGGTCTCGTACCAGCCGCCAGGGCGTTTCCAGATGGTGGCGTTGAACGTTGCCAACGGGGCCATCCGCTGGCGCTACCCGATCGACCTGCCGGGCAGCGATCCGCTGTATCAGCTCAACCGCCCGGCCCTGGCCCTCGATGCCGGTCGCGTCGACGTCGCCTTCGGTGGCCGCGCGGGCGACTGCGGCAACTACCACGGGTTCGTGGTCGGGGTCCCCGAGAGCGGATCGGGTCCGCAGGTCCTGTTTCAGGCCTCCCCCCAGCGTGGGGGCGCGATCTGGGCTCCCAGCGGGCCAGTTGTCCTCCCAAACGGGGACCTCCTGGTCACCACCAGCAACACCGACGAGCGAAGCAGCTTCGACGGCAGCGACGCCGTGGTGCGGCTCTCCCCCTCGCTGCAGCGGCTGGACCTCTTCGCCCCTTCGAACTGGGTGCAGCTGAACGACCTGGACCTGGATCTGGGAAGCGTCAACCCTACCCTGGTGGGGGACGATCGCGTGTTCCAGGTGGGCAAGGAGGGGATCGGGTACCTGCTCGACCTGAACCACCTGGGCGGCGTCGGGGGGCAGCTGTTCAGCGCCTCGCTGGGGGGATGCTATGCCATCGGTGCGACCGCATACCGAGCGCCCTACGTCTACGTCCCCTGCGATCACGGGGTGAAGGCCGTGGAGATCCAGGGCTCGAGCTTCCGGGTGGCCTGGCAGGGCCCGAACTTCCGCGCTGGCTCGCCGATCGTGGCCGGAGGCCTGGTGTGGGACATCGACTTCGATGGCGGCAGGCTGTGGGCGCTGAACGCCAAGACCGGTGCCGTCGAGCACCAGGTCAAGATCGGCACTGCTGAGCATTTCGTCGCCCCCAGTGCCAGCGCAGGGCGGCTCTATCTGCCCGTGGGAAGCCGGCTGATGGCCTTCTCCTTCGCGTCCTGATGCCATAGCGCCGGTTGCCCCAGGCGGAGCTGGGGTGCTCCCGCTGCCGGCGCCGGCCATGACCACGCCGAGCCACCCCTTGGCGCCCCCGCCGCCACTCGCACCACCCTCAAGCGCGCCGGGGCCATGAGCACCGAGGTG